>Ga0310812_10000029_pt1 | contig 73313 bp, 81 predicted proteins | sample NN3metagenome_FD_205747 | JGI IMG/M metagenome (GOLD analysis project Ga0310812, IMG submission 205747) | Soil microbial communities from experimental microcosm in Duke University, North Carolina, United States - NN3 | ecosystem: Engineered > Artificial ecosystem > Soil microcosm > Unclassified...
GCCTGAGAAAGTGAAATCTCTGGAAGAGATGATTCGGCGCTATCCGACGCGGCCGGACCTCCCTTACGGACATCCCCAAGTCATACGAACGGGGAAATCTCAGCTTCTGGCGGAGGTCACCGATGATGTCCTTCGCGCGGCGGCTCACACGCCGGAGCACCTGGAGTACCTCCGGTCCGTTGGATTTCATTCCGCCCTGATCGTGCCGATCACCGTCCGGGCCCAGGTAATCGGCGCGCTTACTTTTGTAACCGCCGAGTCGGGGCATGTTTACACGCCTAAGGACCGCATCATTGCCGAGGTGATTGGACTTCGCATCGGCCTTGCTTTGGATAACGCCCGGCACTTCCGGGAAAGCCGTGAAGCGACCGCGGCGCTCCGGGAGAGCGAAGCAAGGCTTCGGCTCCTCATCGAGCAAGTCCCGACCATCCAGTGGACGACCGATTGCAACTTACGGGTCACGATGTCCGTGGGGAGCGGCCTGGCGTCCGTCGGGAAGAAGCCCGGAGAGGCGGTGGGACAATCCGTGGTCGAGGCCTTGGGGCCCGACCACCCCGGCGTCGAGGCGCACCGTCGCGCTTTGGCCGGCATGCCGGCGAGCTACCAAAGGTCCTTTGCCGGAAAACATCTCGAGTGTTACGTCGAACCTTTCAAGGGCGCGGACGGCACGATCGCGGGCGTCGTGGGCGTCGCCGTCGATCGTACCGAGAAGCACGAGATCGAATCGCGAATCCGCACGCTCAATGCCGAGCTCGAGACCCGCGTCCAGGAACGCACCGCGGCGCTGGAGGAAATGGTTCGGGAGCTCAACACGTTCGCGTATACCATCGCTCACGACTTGAGAGCTCCTCTCCGGTCGATCCATGGGCTCGCTGACATCGTTCTCGCCGAGTGTGGGACCGTCGTGCCCAAGGAGCAACGCGAGCTGCTCCAGAGGATCTGCGGAAGTGCGGCTCGAATGGATCGCTTGATCCAAGACCTCCTGACGTACAGCCGGGTGAGCCGGGAGGCTCTTTCGCTCGGGCCCGTCGATCTCGACACGCTGGCTCGCGACCTCCGCTCCCAACTTCCGGAGCTTCCGACCCGAGCGTCGGCGTCGCTGGAAGTGGCCGAACCCCTGGGACGTGTTCTGGGCAACGCAAGCATGGTCAGTCAGGTGATCGAGAACCTGGTCTCGAACGCCCTGAAGTTCGTAGCGCCGGGTGTAGAGCCAAAGGTGAGGATCTCGTCCGAGCGTCGCGACAATTCCATCCGGCTCTGGGTGGAGGACAACGGCATTGGGATCGCCCCGGAGCACCGGGACCGCATTTTCAAGGTGTTCGAGCGATTGAATGTCGATGATAGGTACCCGGGCACGGGCATCGGCCTTTCGATCGTGCATCGCGCCATCGAGCGCATGAACGGCCGCACGGGCTTCGATTCGGTCCCGGGCCGCGGCAGTCGATTCTGGTTCGAGCTCCCGGCCGACCCAAGCGTGCTCCAGCCGGGAAAGACAGTGTGAGCGTGCCGGTCGGTCCCGTCCTACTCGTCGAGGATGACCCGGATCACGCCACGATCTTCGCGCACGCCTGGAAGCGCGCCGGCTGCACGTCTCGGCTGCTTACCGTAGGCGACGGCGATGCCGCGGTCGCCTACTTGGCGGGCATCGATCGTCGTGAGGGGAGGCGTGGGCACGGCCTCCCGTCGCTGGTGGTCCTCGACTTGAAACTTCCCAAGAAGTCGGGCTTCGAGGTTCTCGAATGGATCCGAACGCGACAGGAGCTCGAGGGTATCCGCGTTGTCGTCCTGACGTCTTCCGGGGAGTCCGGGGACAAGGAGCGGACCCGGGAACTGGGTGCGAACGCCTTCTACGTGAAACCCGTAAGCCTGGACGACTTGGTCAAGACCATCATCGAAATCAGGGACGGGGTGCAACAGGCCGAGGCTCGCGCCAAGAAAGGATGAGGATGAGCCCTGCCGCACCCGCGGCCGCCATTGGCCGCGCCCGTGGGGTCGCGGAAAAGGACCTGGAGTGGCTCAAGTCCAAGTTCATCTCGCCCAAGGACAAGGCTCAGATGGTGGTCGACGGTGATCGGACCGTCACCTACTAGGAGATCTCATGGCCAAACTGACGCTCTATGCCAAGAAGGGTTGAGGCACCTGCGAGAACGCGAAGGCGTGGCTTTCGCAGAACAAGCCGGACGTCGAGATCCGGGACATGCTCTCGGAACCGCCCAGCCGGCAGCTCCTGGGGGAAATCGCCAAGGTAATCCCCGGCGGTGTCAAAGAGATGGTCACGATTCGGACGGACTCGCCGGACTACCAGAAGCACCTTACCGGCAAGACGCTCGGTGACGAGCAGTTGCTCGACCTGCTGGCGAGGGTCCCAAATCTGCTGCGGAAGCCCCTCCTCGTGGACGGGAAGCGGGCGCTTCAAGGCATTGATGATCCGGAGCGTCTGAAGGGGTTCCTGGAGGGGAAGTCCTAACGCGGATGAAAGTTGCCCGCCACCGCCCGGGGGTTACTTCCGGAGGAGGAGTCAGCCGGAGGCGTTGGTTTCCTTGACGGCGACGTCCTTGCCCTCGAATACCTGCCTTAGCGCATTTGCGGCCAACAGGGAATCTTCCCCGCCGAATTGGCCCCAGTACCGAAGGACACCCGCCTTGTCGATGACGACCGTGGTCGTCGTCAGCCGGACTCCGAAGAGGTCCGCCGCTTTGCCCTCCGCGTCCAGGAAGACCGGCACGGAGAACTTCCTGCCCTGGACGAACTCCTCCACCTTCTGGGCCGTGTCCGCGGCGTTCGCGTCGATCCCCACGACCGTGGCTTTGTCCTTCCAATCGGCCGCAAGCTTCTGGAAGCGGACGTCCATCATCCGGCAACTGTGGCAGGTCGTGCACCAGAAGCTCAGGCAGACCACGCCCGAATCCGTCCGCTTTTGGAGCTCGCTGAGCTTCACGATCTTTCCCGCGAGGTTGCTCAGGGTAAAGTCCGGGACCTTCTCGCCGACCACGAGCCGCTTGGTGTCCTGGGTGCTGACGGCGTGGTGGATGAGCTGCTTGTGGAAAATGGCCAGGCCGACGACTAAAAGGACGATGGCGGCGATCAGTGCGCGGCGCATGCGGCTATCCTAACGGGATTCCACAAGGGAGGACCGACAATTCCGGGAATACATCTTCTCGGCGGGTGGTCTACAGGGTGTGGGAATGAAGCTCGCCGTTCTGACCTTGGGGCTGTGGCTGGCTGCTGCGCAGGGCTTCGCGGCCCAGGCGTGCTGCTCCGAAATGTCCGCCCCCCAGGCCGCATGCGACGGCTGCGGCGACTCTTCGGATCGCGGATCTTCCTCCCGGCCCGACTGTTGCAGCTCCCTCGAGGCGCAGAAGGACGTTGAGCTGGATGTCCCTAGAAGTACTCTTCACGACAATCCGGTCGTCATCGACCTTCTACCCGCGGATCCGGGCCTCGGCACCTGGCGCCCTGAGACGACCGAATTCGTTGTCCAACGGGCCGCCTACCTTGCCGAAGGTCCGCCCCTCTACCTTCGCAACTCGGTCTTCCTGATCTAATCCTCTCGGCACCTCAGGCATCCCCGTGGTCCTCGTCTGTTCGCGGACCAGGCGTCACAACCTTGTGAACTGAAACGAGAGGATTCTATGAACGCGATCATGACCAGCGCCTTCGCCCTTCTGAGCGTCGCCGGCCTCTTCGGTTTCACCCCGCAAGAGACCAAGAAGGCCATGGACGAGTGTTGCAAGACGAAGACCGCCGACTCCTGCTCGACCAAGGCGGACAACTGTTGCGAGAAGAAGATGGACGGGTGCTGCCAGACGATGAAGGACGAGTGCTGCACCTGGACCTCCGTCTACGACGGCAAGCGGACCTCCATCAAGCACCACTGCGTCCAGGATCCGAAGGCGGCCAACACCGTCCGGATTGACGTGAAGCCCGAGGATCGTCGGCCTGGCGACATCGAGGGCTGGAAAACCGTCGGCAAGCGCAGCGAGCGGACCTACTACCGGGACGTCGAGCCTGCGCCCGTGACGGCGAACTCCGACTGCGGCTCCAAGGACGGCTGCAACTACTCCTTCACGACCGTGGGCAAGCATCCGGAGCGCCGCTCGTTCTGCGAGCACAACGGTCGGCGTGGGCGGGGGGGCGCCTGGGGGGGGGTGGGGGCGCCCTGCTTAAATTTTGTTGGTGTGTGGGGGGGGGGGGGCCCCCGGGGGCCCCCCCCCGACTCCATTGATTGAATGAGGGAACGAATCATGACTCGTCTGACGCGCACCACGGTGATGTCTCTGGTCCTCGGGACCGTCGGATTGGCCGGACTCGTCCTGGTCGGGACCGGCTGTGGGGATGGTCACGATCGCAACGCCCAGAGCCATGCGGCACCGGCAGCGAAGGCCGCTGAAGCCCCTGCGACGCCCGCGGATCCCAACGCCAAGCCTTATCCCCTCAAGACCTGCCTCGTTTCGGGAGAAGAGCTGGGCAAGATGGGCGAGCCGTTCCGCTTCACGTACAAAGGCCAGGAGATCAAGCTCTGCTGCAAGGGCTGCGAGAAGGACTTCAACAAGGAGCCCGAGAAGTTCCTTCAGAAGATTGCGGCTGCGTCCGGAAAATGATCGGGCAGGGGACGAAGGACCGTCGTGTCCTTCGTCCCCTTCTTCCGGGTCAGATCGCTACTTCCCGGCATTCTTGGCGCACTCCGGACACTCCATTGGATTCTTGCTGCAGTCGTAGATCTTGCCGTCCTTGATGCAGCAGGTCGGCTTCTCGCCGTCGGTGTTGCACCACTTCCGGAGTTCGCTGCGCTTGCCCAGGTAGACGTAGCCGTAATCGCACTTCTCGCACGGTGTCTTGGCTCCGCCTGCCGCGGTCGCGCAGCCGGCCAATGCCGCCGCGAGCAGCCCCGTGGCCATCCAACCTAGACATCGACGCATACCACCCTCCTTGTCATAAGGAAGCCTTTGGGCCGCCTCCCATGCGGGCGCCCACGTCGGATTGGAGCGCAATCTCGGTGCCGGCGCGCCTCACCGGGGCATAGGGATCCGGGGTGCGGAAAGCTCCGCAAAGGGCGCAGGAATCCACGCGTTTTGACCGGAATTCAGCCCATTCCCCCAGCGGGCGAGCATGGCACGCCCATTGCATTGAGACTGGTGACTGAAGAGGGCGGGCCCTGTGGCCTGCCCGGGATGACGAGTGAGAAACAGACGCTAGAGCGGACGCGACGTCCGCAAGGAGGATGATATGTGTCGGAAAGTGATGGGCGCGCTGGGAGCGCTGGCGTTGCTGGCGGCTCTCGCAGCTCCTGCGGTGGCACAGGAGAAGGAGTATGTCTACAAGACCGATGGCAAGCGCTGGACCCGCACGGAGGAGCTCGCGACGCCCTTCGTGATGCCCGCCACGTACCTCGCGGAAGTGCCCGCGGGTGCGGAGAAGGCCGGCGATATCCAGGGCTTCAAGTATCTCGGCAAGCGAACGGAGGTGGTCTTCTTCCGTGAGACGCCTTTCGCCGAGGCCCCGAAGGGCCACGAGTGCACCTGGAAGATGGTGTACGAGAAGAAGGCGGTCTTCAAGAACCACTTCTGCCAGGTGAACGGTGCCGAGCAGGCTTGCCCCGGCATGAATGCCGCCGGTGAGTGCCTCGGCAAGAAGTAGGCGCTCCGTACTAGCGACGAGGAGGTCTCCCGCCACCGGGAGATCTCTTCCGTTTTTAAAGCAGCCACAAGTAACTTTTCAGCGTTGCCCCGGGAATACTACACGTCCGCAGTTCCTTCACGGCGGCTCCTTCGCTAGGTACGGACGGTCCTTCAATTGCTGCTTCTTTCATTGGAGAAGCAACAAAGGAGGTACCCCATGAAGACCTTCATGGCCGCCGCGATGCTGGCAGCGATGGCGGGATCGGCACTCGCCCAGGATCCCAATCGTAACCGGATGAACGAGCCCTACCCGGAGGCCAAGCAGCAGGAGTTCATCGCTCCATCGGCACAGTCCCATGTGCCCTCGCCGTTCGCGAACCGGATGAATGTTGTCTATGGTGAGGGCTCTGCCAAGGAGCTGACGGGTGGGCCCAATCCGTTTGGGAATCGGATGAATCTGGAGTGGCCGAAAGCCCAGCCCAAACCTCAGCCTAAGGAGACTGAGAAAACACCCATGGAACCGATTCCGCGCCCCTAGTAAGGGGGATGTCGACCTTCGCCAGCATAGGGGAGATCTCCCGCCGCCGGGAGATCTCTTCCGTTTTGGAGCATTGCGGAACCCTCAGCAAGGGAGGATAATCCGGACAGGTTGAGGATCTCGGCGCTGCTCTTGGGTCTTCTGGCCGGATCGGCGTGTTCTCCCGGGGCGAGTTCGTCGCCTCTGAGATCGGCGACCGTGCACGACGGGCCCGCCGGGCCTTCGGCGACGCACGGCTTGGCGACCGTATTTCACCTCGAGGCCGTTCTCGATTTGAAGGCCACCGGCCTGAAGGACTACGTCGATTCCCGGTCCCGAACTACCTACGTCGAGGGAAAGCACAAGCGGCTGCATCAGAACCTCCGTGGGACTCTCGTCGTCGAAGGGGACGCCTGCCTCCCCCCAGAATATTCCGTTCGAGGCTCGGATTGTCCAGATTACGAACCAGGCGATAAATCAATCTAGAATGGAATAGTTCTCACTTCTGGTATGTTTGTTGAACCGACCACGAAGGGAGGATCGCCCTGCCGAGATACGTGATCGAACGGGAAATGATAGGGAAGGAGAAACCATGAGAAGCGCAACTGTTCTGAGCGTGATCCTCCTGGCGTGCGGCTGTTCGACGTCGCCCGCGCCGGCCCCGGCGGGCGGCTCCGGTGGCGGCGACGCGAGCTTCGAGCTCCACGGGTCGCGGATCATCGGCTGCTGCTGCCAGACGCCCTGTTCCTGCCGCGCGAACAAGAAGCCGATGCACTGCCACGGCTGCGACTTCACGACGGCGGTCCACATCGACCGCGGGCACGTCGGGAAGACCGACATGTCCGGTGTCTCCTGGGTCGTCGTGGGCCGCGGCTTCGGCGAGGACGTGGCGAAGAACTGGGTCTATGTCTACTACTCGGACAAGGCCAACGACGCTCAGGTCGAGGCCCTCAAGGCGATGATGAACGCCGACGTGGAGGACTGGAAGAAGAAAGGAACCGCCCAGTACATCGCGGGGGCCTTCAAGGGCATGAGCAAGGCGCCGATCAACTACACGGTTTCCGCGGACAAGCGCGAGTACGACTGCACGATCGACGGCGGCAAGACCCTGGAGATCAAGACGCGGTCGATCATCCTTCCGGGCCACAAGGAGCCGGTGCGCCTCTCGGGCATCTTCGACGCCTTCGGCGACTCCTTCGTCCAGGCGGACTGCCTCTCGCACAAGTACAAGGCTGCCGACTACTCCTGGGATCTTACGGGCCGTCAGTGCAACCAGGCCGATTTCGTGCTCGACAACGCGCGCGTCGCACGGGGCGGCATCGGCTGGGGCTGCTGGTCGGCGCACGAGGCGCTGGGCGACAAGTCGGCCTACCCCGAGCAGATGAAGGACGATCCCAAATAGAACTACCTAAAGGAGAGCCTACCGATGAAACTGATCGCATTGTCGCTCGCCGTTGCGACCGTATCGATTCTGGGATGCGCGTCGCAATCTTCCCCCTCCGCCGCCGGGAAGGGCTATCACGTACGGGTCCACCAATTCGAAGGGTGCGAGTGCGACTCCGTCTGTCCTTGCGTGTTCTCGAAGGACACGACTCGCGGTGATTGCCGAGGACTCTTTGTCTGGACGGTCCGTGAAGGCCGTTCGGGCGGGGTCGATCTGGCCGGCGTGAAACTCGCCGCGGCGCTCACGAAGTCCGGCGCCAACATGGAAAAGGCGATGGGCCAGTGGACGGGCATTATCTACGTGGGAGACAAGGCAACGGAGGCGCAGAAGAACGCCATCGTCGACGTCATGAAAGCAGAGATGGGGCCGGCGTTCGCCAAGGTGGAGGTGAAGACCGCAGCCATCGACATCAAGCACCAGGACGATTCCCACGAGGTGACCGTCGGCAAGGTCGGGTCACTCAAGATCAAGGGAATCAAAGGGGCGAATGGCCAGGTCATGATCCTCGAGAATCCGCCCTCTCCGATCGCTCCGCCCAAGCTGTGGTGCGCGACGTCGGAAGTGAACACCTACGACGACGGCATGACGAAGTGGGACTTCAAGGGCCGCAATGCCTTCTACACGGATGTGGAGCTCAAGAGCAAGTAGCGGAACGCATCACCGATTTTTAGTAAAGCCGGGGCATTCGCCCCGGCTTTTTTTTTGCCCGCATCCGGCCTAGGAGTTCGATCAGGCCGCGGTTCTGCGGTGCGCGGGGGAGGCGGCGCGGTTTTCGACCTGGGAGCGAAAGAGGGAGTGCTCATCGGACAGCATGAAGGAGACGATGCACACCCAGATCGCCGGCAGCAGGAGGTGGTAGCTTCCCGTCATCTCGCTCACGATGACCAGCGTCGAGAACGGCGTCTTCGCGGCGGCCGCAAAGAAGCCGCCCATGCCGAGAATGACGTAACTGGCGGGTTCGGGGACCAGCGTCGGCCACCAGCGGTGGAAGACGATTCCCAGGGCGCCGCCTCCGCAACCGCCGATCACCATGGACGGGCCGAAGACCCCGCCCGAGCCGCCGCTCCCGATGGTCAGGCTCGTGGTCAGGATCTTGCCGAGGGCGATGATCGTCAGCAGGCCCGCGGTCGCTTCCGGTTGGCCGCTTAGCGCCCGCTGAAGGGAGTCGTAGCCGAACGACAGGACGGACAACGATTCCTTTCGCTTACCGGTCAGGTAGTACAGGCTCAGACCGATCGCGCCCGTGAGAAAGGCCCCCAGCGCGGGCCGGAGCGCCTGCGGCCATCGCAGGCTGCGGAATAGATCGGTCACGCCGTAGAACGCGCGGGTGTAGACGCCGGCGAGCGCCGCCATGGCGAGGGCGAGCAGCAAGTAGGGGCCGAGCTCCAGCGGGTTGGTAAACGTCAGGTCCGGCGTGGAAAACAGAGGCGCCCAGCCAAAGAACATCCCGAACGTGCAGTAGGAAATCACGCTCGCGATGCCGGCCGGGATGATGACCTCCGACTCGAACTCGGGCGACCAGTAGAGGACCTCCGCGGCGAAGAGAGCGCCGGCCAGCGGCGCCCGGAAGATGGCCGCGACGCCCGCGCCGACGCCCGCCGCCATGAGGACGCGGCGTTCCGCGGGCGACACCCCGAGCAGTCCCGCCAGGGTCGACCCGATGCCGGCGCCGATCTGCGCGATCGGCCCCTCGCGTCCCCCTGAGCCGCCGCTACCGATCGTCAGCGCACTGGCGATCGTCTTGATGAGCGGCACCCGAGGACGGATCAGGCCGTCCTTCTCGTGATAGGCCTTGATCGCGGCGTCCGTCCCGTGGCCCTCCGCCTCGGGGGCGAAGAGCCAAACCAGAAGGCCGCTCAGGATCCCGCCCACGGACGGGATGACGAGCAGTAGCCACGGTTGGAAGTCGTGACGGGGGAGGGTGGGCCACGGCAGGCGGGGCTCGCCGCCCGGCGCCGGTTCGGGCCAGTATCCCGCGCCGCCGCCCAGGGCCACTCGGACCGCGACGACGGTCGCGACATAGAACGCCACCGCCCCCAGGCCGGTGGCCGCGCCGACGATCACGGACAGCAGCATGAGCCGGATCTGCCGGCGTGGGCGCTTCCGAGTGACGAAGAGAAACTCGGGGATCCAGCTCCTGGGCGGGCTCGCGGGGCCACGTCGGGTGGTCTGCTCGGACATCGAAGCGAAGGATCATAGCGGCTAACCAAGATCCAAGTCCATTATTGAGTGGTGGTTTTTGTGCCGTACTTGTGCCAACTTGGGCGCCAAAACAGGCCCTTTTCAGCCGCGGCGAGCCTCGGTTCGAGTCCGGGCGGGCCCACCAAACCGTTACAGCCGCAATTCCGCCTATATTCGCGATCCGGGCGCTTCGCCCCTTGTGGTTTTCTCCCGGTCCAGATATAGTCGATGCCGTTGGGAAGTCCGGTTTGACTGTTCGCTGACTCACCTCATCGATCCTTCCGACCCCCCCTTCCCGGTTGAGGTATCGTTTCACCATTCTTAAGGAAGTAGATGATGAACATCTACGTCGGCAATCTGTCGTACGAGGCGACCCAGGACGATCTCCGCCAGGCCTTCGAGGCCCATGGCCAGGTGTCGTCGGTCTCGATCATCATGGACAAGATGACGGGCCGGTCGCGGGGGTTCGGGTTCGTGGAGATGCCCGACCAGGGCGCGGGCCAGGCGGCCATCGGCGCCCTCAACCTCCAGGAAATCCGGGGTCGCGCCATGACCGTCAACGAGGCCAAGCCCAAGACCGACAGCGGCAGCCGCGGCGGTTACGGCGGCGGTCGCGGTGGCCACGGCGGGGGCCGGGGCCGCAGCTGGTAACGTCTCCAGAATATCTCGAAGGGGCGTCCGGCTTCCGGGCGCCCCTTCTTTCCAACCATCGAGGAAATCCGTTCATGTATACCGATAAGCAACTCGCGTGCGTCGACTGCGGCAGTGATTTCACGTTCTCGAGCGGCGAGCAGGAGCGCTTCGCCCAGCTCGGCTTCACCAACGAGCCCAAGCGCTGCGGCCCCTGCCGCCAGGCCAAGAAGGCGGCCGGCGGCGGCGGCGGCGGGAATCGGTCGTCGGGAGGAGGCCGGGGAGGATTCTCCAGCGGCCCCCGGCAGATGTTCCCCGCCGTCTGCGCCCAGTGCGGCAAGCAGACCCAGGTTCCGTTCCAGCCGCGGGGGGACAAGCCCGTCTACTGCAGCGACTGCTTCGGCGGACGCCGCTAGACGCCGGCCGGACCGCCGGCCCATTCAGCACCGTTAACGGAGGGAACGCATGGTTGAAGGCTCCGCGCTCGATGACGCGTTCGGCCTGCGCTGGCTCCAGGACGACGACCGTGGACGGGTCGTGTACAGCCCCGGGGACGGGGAATTCCGGTCCCCGGCGGACGCGATCAACGTGCTGCGCCTCGGGTGCGAGGAAGCGGCGCTCCGCGAGCGCCTGGACCGCTTCCCGCCGCACCTCCGGATCCACGGCGGATACACGCCCTTCTTGGGCGACCCGGTCACTCGCTTCAGCCTGACCTGGGAGCCGAGCGCCGCAGAGGCGGTCTACTCCCAGACCCGGGACGGCTCCGAGGACCAGATGAGCGGGCGCGTCGACGTGCCTCCCGGCGGGGCCCTCAAGGACGTCCTCATGGAGCTCCTGGTGCCCGACGCCCGGGACGTTGTCGACCTGGCCCGCGAGGATGGAAAGACCGCCTCGATCAAGGACGTGGATTTCTGGATCGGAGATCGGCACTTCAAGGTATCGGACGAAGACCCTTCATGACGGACAGCTCGGAGCTCCATGGAAAACCCGGCAGCGCCGTCGCCCGGGACGGCGGCGACGCTCCCCGTCCCTCGGACCGGACGACCGATTCGGCGACCGACGCCCTCGGCCCCGAGGTCAAGAGCCTGATCGAAAAAGGCAAGGAGCGCGGCTTCGTCACCTACGACGAACTCAATAAAGTCCTGCCCGACGACATCGTCTCGCCCGACAAGCTCGACCTCGTGCTCCAGAAGATGGACGACTTGGGCATCGAGATGGTCGAGTCATCCGAGGAGGACGGCGGGAAGGACGAGGGCGGCGTCGAGCCGCAGGATGAGGAGCGCGACTTCCAGGGTCCCGTCGAGCGCGAGATCAAGATTGCCGGCCAGACCGCCCGGATCGACGATCCGGTCCGGCTCTACCTCACGCAGATGGGCGAGATTCCGCTGTTGTCACGGGAGGACGAGCTTCGCCTGGCCAGCCGCATCGAGATCACCCGGAAGCGCTTCCGCACCAAGGTGCTCGAATCGCCGGTCGCGGTGATCGATGCGATCCGGATCCTGGAGGACGTCAAGAACGGCGACCTCGCCTTCGACCGGACCCTCAAAGCCGACCCCTCCATCGAGATCCCCCGGATCGAAGTCCTCGAGCGCCTTCCGGCGACCATCGAGCGCCTCCGGCAACTGGTCTTCGACTCCCACGAGTGTTTCGAGCGACTGAGCCGTCGCCCGCTGGGCGCCAAAGAGCGCCGACGGATCCGGCGGCAGCTCCGGGACAACCAGCGCCGCTGCGTCGAGATGCTCGAGGGCATGAACATCCAGACGAAGAAGATCAAGCCCATGATGGAGAAGCTCGAGAGCCTCTCGCGTTCTCTCGACGAGATCGGCGCCGAGGCCGCGCAGGGAAGCGGCCCCGCTCGGGCGAAGCTCCTCAAGGAGCAGGAGAAGGTGCAGGCCCAGACGCTCGAAGGGGCGGAGGAGCTCCGCACCCGGGTCCGGGACATCCGCGAGCGCTTCGACGACTACGAGAAGACCAAGCGCAAGCTGTCGAGCGGAAACCTGCGCCTCGTGGTCTCGATCGGCAAGAAGTACCGGAACCGCGGCCTCAGTTTCCTGGACGTCATCCAGGAGGGGAACACCGGCCTCATGAAGGCCGTCGAGAAGTACGAGTACCGCCGCGGCTACAAGTTCAGCACCTACGCCACCTGGTGGGTTCGCCAGGCGATCACGCGCGCCATCGCCGACCAGGCCAGGACCATCCGCGTCCCGGTCCACATGATCGAGGCGATGACGAAGATCCGGCAGGTATCCCGCCGGCTTGCCCAGGAAAATGGCCGCGAGCCGTCGCTCGAGGAGATCGCGGAGGAGTCCGGCGTCTCCCTGGAGGAAACGCAGCGCGTCCTCAAGATCTCGAAGTACCCCATTTCGCTCGACCGTCCCGTGGGCGAGGGTGAAGACTCGGACTTCGGAAGCTTTCTCGAGGACGTCTCCGTGGAGAGCCCCGTCGCCTCGGCGAGCCATCAGATGCTGCGCGAGCGGATCGACGTCACCCTGCAATCGCTGTCGTTCCGCGAGCGGGAGATCATCAAGCTTCGCTACGGTCTGGGGGTCGGATATACCTACACGCTGGAAGAAGTGGGGAAGATCTTCAAGGTGACCCGCGAGCGCGTGCGCCAGATCGAAGCCAAATCCCTCCGGAAGCTCCAGCACCCCCTCCGGTCGCGGATGCTGGAAGGATTCCTGACGGGAATCCCGGACCCCACCGCCGTCCAGGACCAACCCTCGCCGAACTGAGCCGGCGCGGATCCTGACTAGCCCACGTCCGCGCCAAGGGATGGCATCTATGCGGGCGACGCCCCCTGGGTGGCGACATAGACCGCGTAGAGGGATTGGCTCGCCGCCATGAAGAGGCGGTTGCGCTTCGGACCCCCGAAGCACACGTTGCCGCAGACTTCCGGGAGACGGATGCGTCCGAGCAGCTTTCCCTGCGGAGACCAGACCGTCACGCCGCTGTAGCCGACGCTGCGCCCGGCGTTGCTCGAACACCAGAGGTTGCCCTCGACGTCGCAGCGGACGCCGTCCGGCCCGCACTTCACCCCGTCGATCATGAAATCGCTGAAGAGCTTCTGGTTGGAGAGCTTGTTGTCGTCGCCGACATCGAAGGCGTGCAGATCGCCCTTGCCCCCCGGCCCGCTGTCGCCGGGCCCCTTGCCCGTGCTGACGACGTACAGCTTCTTGTAGTCGGGCGAGAACGCGAGCCCGTTCGGGTCCGGGACCTGCTCCTCGCTGACGACCAGCTCCACCTTCCCGCTGGGGTCGGCGCGATAGACGTTCGTGGGCAGTTCCCGTTTCAGGCTGCCGACCTCCGCGGCCTGGCCGAGACGCTGCTTCAGGCGTCCCGTCTTGTTGCTCGGGCCTCCGGGCGCATCGGGCGCGCCTTCGTAGAGCTGCCCCCCGTACGGCGGGTCGGTGAACCAATAACTGCCGTCGGGGTGCGGGACGATGTCGTTGGGCGAGTTGAGCCGCTTCCCGTTGTACGAGTCCGCGATGACGGTGACCGAGCCGTCGTTCTCGTAGCGGACGACGCGGCGGGTCAGGTGCTCGCAGGCCAGCTGGCGGCCCTGGAAGTCGAAGGTGTTGCCGTTGCTGTTGTTCGACGGGCTCCGGAAGACGCTCACCCGGCCGTCGTCCTCCAGCCAGCGCAGCTGCCGATTGTTGGGAATGTCGCTCCAGACGAGGTAGCGGCCTTGAGCGTTCCACGCCGGCCCCTCCGCCCACAGCGCGCCGGTCCAGAGACGCATGATCGTCGTGTTGGGCTGAATCAGGCCGTTGAAGGCCGGATCGACCGTGAGAACGTCCGGATCCGTGAAGTACGTCGTCGGGGCTCCGCCCGGGCCGAAGTCGCGCGGCGGTTTCGTGACGGTGGTCGGGGGCGCCGCGGGTCCGCTCTGCGGATCCTGCGCCTTCGTCACCAACGGCGCCGCGGCCGTGCAGCCGGCCAGTGCCCCCACGGCCGTGAGGAGCGTGCGCCGTGACATCGTGCTGCCGGATCGACCATTCTCTTGCGCCATCTTCGACCCTCCCTAATGGTGTTCGGGTGAAGCATGCCTGATTTGGCTCCCGCCTCCAATTGAAATCAGCCCTGCCTTTGGAGGGGCAAGCGGCAAGGATCCGTGAGAGGGCCGATGGAGGTCAGGGCCGGCTTCGTCCGCTCTTGCGGAGGCGCTCCAGCGCCTCGGAGAGGTCCTTGACCTGATCCGGATGCTGCTCCGCCACGTTCTTCTTCTCGCCCGGATCTTCGGCCAGGTTGAACAGTTGGTTGCGGGCGGGATCGGGAGGGCCGGACTTCGGGGAATGCGGAACGAACTTCCACGGTCCTTTCCGGAAGGCCAGCCCACCGGCGTGCTCGATCAGGTGATCGCGTCCGCTCTCGCGCGGCCCCCCCAGAAGGGCGGCCTGCAGGTTCAGGCTGTCGGGACCGGCATCCGCCGGTAGTTCAACCCCCGCCAGCGCCGCGAACGTCGCCATCAAGTCTACCTGGCAGAGGAGCGCCTCGGAAACCCCCGGCTTGATCCGTCCAGGCCAGGAGGCGATAAAGGGCACGCGGGTCCCGCCCTCGAAGATGCTGTATTTGGCTCCGCGAAACGGGCCGGCGGGCACGTGACCGTTCAGATGCTCCAGCGCTCCGTCCGCGTAGCCGTCGTCGACAACGGGGCCGTTGTCGCTGCTGAAGAGAAGCAGCGTCTTCTCCTCCAGCTTGAGCCGGCCGAGCGCCGTCATGACGTCTCCGACGGACCCGTCCAATTGCTGGATCACATCGCCCCGCACGCCGCAGCGACTGCTGCTGGCAAACCGGGGATGGGGGACGCGCGGCACGTGGATGTCGTGCGTGGCCAGGTAGAGGCAGAACGGCTTGTCCTTGTTCTTCTCGATGAAGGCCACGGCCTTGCGGACGAGAACGTCGGCGATGTCCTCGTCCGTCCAGCGTGCCGCCTTCCCCCCGCTCATGTATCCGATGCGGCCGATGCCGTTGACGATGGTGTTGTCGTGACCGGCGCTGGCCTTGAGCTTGAGAAGCTCGGGGTTCTTCGCCCCCGTCGGCTCGTTGCCCACCGGTGTTCCATAGCTGACCAGAATCGGATCGGCCGGATCCGCGCCGACCACGCGATGGTTCTCCACGAAGACGCAGGGGACTCGATCTCCGGTGGCCGGCATGATGAACGAATAATCAAAACCGATCTCGAGAGGCCCTGGTTTGATCTCCTGGTTCCAATCCAGGGATTCGCGGCCCAGGCCCAGGTGCCACTTTCCGACGCAGCCCGTGACATAACCGGCCTGCTTGAGCAGGGAGGGCAGGGTGGTCCGTCCCGGCTCGATGATCAGGGACGCGTTCCCGGGCAGGACGCCGCTGCCCTTCTTGCGGAAGGCATACTCCCCGGTCAGGAGCGAGTAGCGGGAAGGGGTGCAGGTCGCCGACGTCGAATGCGCGTCCGTAAAACGAAGCCCCTGGGCGGCAAGTCGGTCGATGTTGGGCGTCTTCACCTGGGTCGCCCCGTAGCAACCGACGTCGCCATAGCCGACATCGTCGGAGAGGATGATGATGATGTTGGGCTTTGCGTCCTGGCGGGGGGTCGCGCCCGTTCCGACCAGGGCAAGGAGAAGGATCAGATAAAGGCAGTTTCTCATATCCGTTCGTCGGGTCGAAGGTCCTCGGTTCTCAGCAATTCCATAAGGATTCAACAGCATCCATCCTCGGGAGTTTCTCAGCCGGAGGGATCTTTCTCCCATTCGGTATCGCGCGACCGCTCAACCCGAGAAACTGCATCGGGAGTGGGGATTCCGATGTCCGAGTTGCGGCGAACCGCTAGGACAGGAGGGATTTGAACTCGGCGACTTCCGCGGCGAGCTCCTGCTCGGAGGAAACCGTCTCGCGGATGTGCCCGATCACGATGTCCTTGATGCGGGCTTTGAGCCGGCGGACGGCCATCGTCGCGGCCCCTTCGGACAGCCCCGTCCGTTCCGTGATCGTCTTGTAGTCGGCGCCGCTCAGATAGAGCTTGAAGGCCGCGAGGTGCGCCGGCTCGCCCTCGATCTCGGAGAGGGAGCGCTCCCAGAGGCTCTTCGCCCAGGCCCGGTTGAGGACAAGCTCGGGGTTGTCCCCCTTCGCGGCCTGAAGGCCGTAGTCGGCTTCGCCCTGGGCGAAGTCGATCGGGAGGTTGGGGCGACCGGAGCCGCGCTTCTGCGCCGAGGAGGCCTTCACCCAGTCTTTCAGGAAATTCGCCAGAGCCGTCAGGAGGAAGGTCCGGAAGCGGCCGCGGGCCGGGTCCGCCTTCAGGATCGAGTGGCGCTCGAGGAGCGTCGCCAGGAACTCCTGCACGATGTCCTTCGACGTCTCGTTGTCATAGCCGTGCTGGCGGACGAAGAAGTAGAGCGGCTTCCAGTAGATTGAGATGAGGGCGTCCAGGGACTCCACATGGCTGGCCGTCTGGACCAGGTTCCACTTGGTGGTCTGGAACCCGACCTGATTTCCCATCGCGGTCGTGTCGGGGTCGTTCACGCGCGGGATGATAGCAAGGGGTGCCGTCGGGAACAAGGCTCCGCCGCGAATGCGTTAGGTCCGGGTCGCCGCCTTCGTAAATAGACGGGAAGGCGGGGCTCATGGACAAGCGGCCGGCCAGGCCCAAACTGATCGTCTACGTCATGAAAGGGAATCCCGGATGCGACCGCCTGGAGCGCTTTCTCGTCACGGCGGGGATCCCGTACGTGCGGAGGGACGTTTTTGCCGAAACCTCGGCGATGGAGGAGGTTGCGTTGAGGACGCGCGGCCGCGTCCGCCTGCCGGCCGTCCGGATCGGCGACGTGCTGCTCGAGAAGCAGACCCCCGCGAGCCTCTCCCGATTCCTGAAGAAACGGGATTCGAAATCTCCCTGACGGCGGCCCAGGCGTGAAGAACGGGAACAACCTGCTGCTCGTCGAGGACAGCCCGGACGACGCCTATTTCGTCATCCGTGCGTTCCAGAAGGTCTGCGCGGGAGTGGCCGTCGCCCACGTCCGCGATGGGGAGGCGGCGCGACAGTACTTGTCTGGGGAGGGGGACTTCGGCGATCGGGCGCGCTATCCGCTCCCCAGCCTTCTTCTGCTCGACATCAAGCTGCCACGCATCAGCGGCCTCGAACTTCTCGAATGGATTCGGAGCGCCCCGGATCATCGCGCGCTGCCCGCGGTGGTCCTGTCGTCGTCGGACCAGTCCAAGGACGTCGCGCGGGCCGGAGCACTGGGCGTCCTGGGCTACCACATCAAGCCCGTGGATCCTTCGGACCTGGAGCGGGTGGTATCGGCCATCTGCAAGTCCTGGAAGGAGATCGGCGGGGGCACGTCCTGACAAAAGAAGAGGGGCGAGGCTACCGGGACGGCAGCGTCGCCCCTCCAGGCTCGGGATAGTCCGGGGCTGTTGAGGGCAGTCCCGGTTGAAGTCTGTCTACCCGCTCGGAGATTTGGGGCTCGATCCGTTCCGGAAGGCCCGCACCGCCAGAACGATCAACAGGACGGCGGCCGCCGCCAGTCCGACGACTCCCCACAATGGAATGGAGATCCCCATACTCACCCGCCCTTGAAAGCCTCACGTCACGTCCAGGACTAGAGCGCGGCCAGGTAGTCCAATCCCCGCCTCATCCAGGGTCCGAGGAGACCGAGGGTCTCCTCCTGCCAGGTCTCGGGATCCCTCACCCAGGATTTCAGGCGCTCCAGGATCCCGGGCGCTGCCAGCATGAGCCCCAGGCCGACGTCGAACGCCCTCATGTCCTCGGGATCGAGGTCGCGCGCGACAACGAAGCCGCGCAGCGTTCGTACCCAGTCGCCGTATCGGCCCCGCAGGTCGCTCGCCGCCTGATAGAGCGCCTCGATCGCCAGCCCGTCGGCCTGGGCCTGCTGTCGCAGGTCGCCCTCCAAGGGCCTCGACAGCTGTTCCAGGACGATCCGTGCGGTTTGCGGGAGCGTTGCGGAAACCAGCACCAGTTCCCAAAGTTCCGAATCGAGATGGATCGATCCCAGGATCTCGTGACACTCGGTCGCGCGGCGCACGGTCTCGACCAGACCGGCGTTGATCGACGGTGCCGACCCTGGTGGAGCGGGGGGCGCGGGGTCTTCGATCTCCGAGAACTGAACCTCGGGTAGTTCGTCCGCAACTGCCGCGGGGCCGGGGGCGCTCAGGGTCCACGGCCGAAGCGCCTCCTGGTACGGATCGGTGATGGCGGCGAGCGAGCGGAGTTTCTCCGCGGCTTTCCCGTCGTGCTTCCCGGGCTCGGCCAGCCACTTTGCCGCGGCCTGCTGCTCGCGGGGCGAGACAAGGAGGAACGCGAGCGCCATCTCGAAGCGTTCCGCCGGCTCGGGCAGGTTCGACACGCCGCCGAGGTACTTCCGGAGCTCCCGAACCAGCGGCCCCTGCTGACGGCGGATGGCGTCGAGTTCGTGCACGATCGCGGCCTCGACCTCGGGCGCCGGGGCAGGGGCCTCGCCTTCGGGGGGCGCGACGATGGCCCGGCGGCTGCGGGCGAGCCGGAGCATCTCCCAGAACTCCGCCGGGTCGCCCTTCTTTCGGAGGAAGTCGTAGGTCGCGCCGGCGTTGCGGAGCTCGCTGAGGGCCGCCTGGTCGGTGCCCGGCCGCCGCGGCGGGGGAGTGGCGGGGACGGCCGGTTTCGGGACGATCGGTCCGCGGAAGCGCGATGGCGTGGTGGGCGCAGCGGCAGCGCTCATGACCCAAACCCTCCCCAATTCCCAGCCCTGCTCTTAACTCCACTGTACTCCAGGGGTCGGGAAATACAACCCATATTTAATTAGATTTGACGAATTTCTTGTAACGCTCGGCGTGAAATGGCCCATTTGGGATGTATAGTGGTCTCGAGTCCCGCGGGAGGCTCCGCTAAGGGGGTGGGTCATGGCGAATGACGGCTTCGTCATTCTCGCGATCGATTCAAACGCCGCGGGCGTCTGGGCGCTCCTTCGCTGCACGAGCTGCGGCGAATCCTCCGGCTTCCATTTCGAGAGCGACCTCTTCCGGGGGCGCTACCCGCTGCTCTGCGAGTGCGGGACCGAGGTGTTGCTCGACATCTCTCGACCGGTCCTCTGTCCGGCGCTTCTGGAGGAGCTTCAGGAGGCGTTCGCCTGGGCCCCGCTGTTCGAGCGACGCCTGCGGCCGAGGCTGAACTGAGGGGCGGTCGGCGGGGGCGTGGGGATCAAGGAGGGACTTCCTGCCGGGCTCAGTCCAGGATCTCGGTCTTCTGGATGTAGTCGAGCTTGGGGAACTCGGCCTGCAGGTAGGGATTCCCCAGGCGTTCCATGCGCTTCTGGGAGGGGCCGTCCCCGTTGGGAGCGCCTTCGCCGTAGCCAGAGTAGAACTTGTCGACGACGTCCATTCCTTCGGTCACCTTGCCGAACGGCGCGAAGCCCGATCGGTCCAGCTTCCGATTGTTGGCGTAGTTGATGAACAGCTGAGTCGTGCGGGTGTGCAGGCCGGACGTGGCGTAGGAAACCATGCCTCGGGTGTTGCTTTGCGTGACCGGATCGTCCACGATCGTCGCCTCCTTCCAAAGCGCCGATTCGGCCGGGTCGGCGGGGATGCCGAACTGGCACATGAAGCCCTCGAGAACCCGGAAGAACCGGGCCTCCTCGAAGAAGCGGCCGCGGACGAGATGGTAGAAGCGGTCTGCGCCCAGCGGCGCCCAGGCGCGCTCCACCGTCATCGTGAAGTTTCCCTGGGAAGTGATGAATCGGACTTTGAACTTGTCGGGCGCCTTGTCCTTCATCTCCGGAGCGTCGGGGCGCAGCAACGGGCGATCGCTCGGCCGCACGTAGGGAGGCGGAGGGGCGGACTTGCCGCAGCCCAGCGGGACCAGCAGAACGAGCAGCGCGAGTCGTTTCATCTTAGTGAGAATAGCGATCCCCCGAGGACTTTGCCAGAAAGACCCGGGAAGCGCTCCGGCGACTGCGCTATTCATCGCAGCATCGTCGTCTTCAACGCTAGATCCGCGGCATGGTAGCGCAGTAGGGTGCGGCAGTCCCCGAGGTAGGATTCCATAGAAATAAATACCGCGCAGTAGGATCTGCACGCCCGCCTCCGCAGGATTCGCATTCACTTTACCCATAGAACGGGCCATAACCCATGGAGTGGCACAACGATTGCAATGTGGACCCCGGTTTTTTGTCCGGGGATGAGAAGGGATAGGGAGAACTCTGATGCGCAATCCTAGCTGGTGTGGGAAGTTGCTGTCCGTTGTGCTCCTGTCGCTTGCGGCTCGCGCCGCGGCCGCGCAGGAAACGCAGGCTCCGAGCGACGAACTCCAGGATCTGAAGAAGCGCCTGGAGATCCTCGAAAAGGAGAAGGCCGACCGCGATGCCAAGAGCAACGCGCCGGCGTCCGTCAACCTCATGGATCCCGCGGAGGAGAAGTGGTACGACCGGGTCAAGGTCGGCGGCGGCGTCCGCGCGAGCTTCCGTAGCGTCACGCATTCGGCCCCCGACGGCAGCAACGCGTCGGCCGACTTCGCCCTGGAGAGCGGGCGACTGTACACGGGCGGAAAGATCACGGACTACCTGTCCGCCACCCTGAACGCCGAGTTCACTACGGCCAACGCGGCGGTGCTGGACGCGATCGCGCAGTTCAAGGTTGCCGACGAGTTCAACATCTTCGTCGGCCGCATGCTGCCGGCGACGGACCGCTCCAACTCGGACGGCCCGTACTACCTGGCCACGTGGGACTTCCCCTTCCTGTCGGACGGCTTCAACGCCACCGGGAAGCTGGGCGACCGCGACGACGGCATCACCATCTGGGGTGACGTCGGCCACTTCAAGTACTGGGTCGGCGCCTACGAAGGCAACGAGCACACCGGCGCCAACGTCCACGACAACCTGCTCTATGCCGCCCGCGTGCAGTACGACTTCTTCGATGACGAGAAGGGCTACTACCTGACCAGCACCTACTACGGGGACAAGAAGATCCTCGCGGTCGGCCTCGTGGCCAACTACCAGGGCCGCGCCGCGGGCCCCATCGCCAACCCGGTCGGCATGGGCAACATCTGCCTCGACATCCTCTGGGAGCAGAAGATCGGCGACGGCGTGATCACCGTCGAGGGCGACGTCTACTACTTCGGTCGCCACGGCTTCAGCGCCGCGAATCCGCCCGGACCCTTCGACGTGGGCTCCGGCAACGGCTACCTGTTCCTGGTCGCGTACCTGATCCCCGGCAAGGTCGGCTGGGGCCAGTTCCAGCCGCACATCCGCTACCAGGGCTTCGACGAGATCGAGGCCGGCAGCGTCCGCAACCCGACCCCCAGCAATCAGTCGCGCTGGGACCTCGGCGTGAACTACGTGATGTCGGGCCACAACGCGCGGATCTCCGCCGTCTACTCGCGCACCGATTTCAGCGGCCCCACCAAGTCGGGCATGTTCACGCTCGGGACGCAGTTCCAGTTCTAAACGACCTTTTCAAGATTGATGGATAACGGATTGGAGGAAAGATCATGAAGTTGCTCAGGGGTATTGGGGTTCTCGCGATGCTGGCGGTCCTCGCCTCGGCCGGTACGGCCCAGGCCCAGGACGACAAGAAGGAGCCGATCAAGGTCGGCATCCTGCACTCGCTCAGCGGCACCATGGCGATCAGCGAAGTCTCGCTGCGCGACGTCACGCTCATGGCGATCGAGGAGATCAACGCCAAGGGCGGCGTGCTCGGCCGCAAGGTCGAGGCCGTCATCGTCGACCCGGCGTCCAACTGGCCGCTCTTCGCCGAGAAGGCGAAGCAGCTGCTCGTTCAGGATAAAGTGAGCGTCGTCTTCGGCTGCTGGACGTCGGTCAGCCGCAAGTCGGTGCTGCCGGTCTTCGAGAAGGAGAACGGCATCCTGTTCTACCCGGTGCAGTACGAAGGCGAGGAGTGCTCGCGCTCCGTCTTCTACACCGGCGCCGCGGTCAACCAGCAGGCCGGCCCCGCGGTCGACTACCTGCTCTCGAAGGAAGGCGGCGCGAAGAAGAAGTTCTACCTGCTGGGCACGGACTACGTCTATCCCCGCACGACGAACAAGATCCTCCGCCAGCAGCTGATCGCCAACGGCATCGCCGAAGCGAACATCGAGGAGGAGTACACGCCCTTCGGCCACCAGGACTACCAGACGATCGTCCGCAAGATCAAGGCGTTCGCGGCGGGCGGCGGCGCGGCCGTCGTCTCCACGATCAACGGCGACTCGAACGTGCCGTTCTACAAGGAGTTCGCCAACCAGGGCCTGACGTCGGAGAAGTGCCCGGTCGTCGCGTTCTCGGTCGCCGAGGACGAGCTCCGCGGCATGGACACGTCGTCGCTGGTCGGCCACCTGGCCGCGTGGAATTACTTCCAGTCGATCGACGCCCCCCAGAACAAGACGTTCGTCAAGGCGTTCAAGGCGTACTGCGAGAAGAACAACCTGCCCGGCGGCGCCAAGCGCGTCACCGATGACCCGATGGAGGCGGCCTACATCGGCGTCAACATCTGGAGGCAGGCGGTCGAGCAGGCGGGCACCACCAACGTGGACGCCGTCCGTCAGGCCATCGCCGGCCAGAGCTTCCTCGCGCCCGGCGGCTGGGTGCAGATGGACGAGAAGAACCACCACCTCAAGAAGCCGGTCATCATCGGCGAGATCCTCGCCGACGGTCAGTTCCAGGAAGTGTGGCGCACCAAGGGCCTGGTTCGCGCCGAGCCCTGGAGCAAGTTCGTGAAGGACTCGAAAGAGAAGATCGCGGACTGGACCTGGCCGAACATCACGGGCAACGAGACGAAGCCCAAGTTCGAGGTCCCCACGCAAAAGTAAGTTAAGTACACCCGATCCTCAGTCCCCCGGGACCACTCCTGGTCCCGGGGGACTACCTCGGCGCGATCCGCGGAACTCGTGCTGAACCTGCGACCATGCTGAATCTAGCGCAGTACCTGATCGCGGTCCTCAGTGTCGCTCAAACTCCGCCCGCCGCCGACGAGTTCGCGAAAGCCGTCACGGATCTCGCTTCCCGCGACCGCAAGGTGCAGGAAGCCGCCATCGAGACCCTTGGCCGCCTCCGCGACGCGCGCGCCCTGACGCCCCTCACCGCCCTCCGGCAGGGTACCCTCTTCCTCATGGGCGATCTCCTCGTCATCGTTCCCACGGAGAAAGAGAAGAAACAGTTCCTCAAGGACGGCACCGAGCTGGCGCCGCTGACCGAGGCCCTGAGCGGCAAGGTCGTCCTGGGCCCCGACGGTGCGCCCAAGATGCACGACGTCTCCACCCTCAAACGGGTGATCGCGACCAACGCGCTCAAGCTCAAGATCGCGCCGGTCCTCAGCTCGCTCAGCCTGGCCAGTCCCGACCCGGACGCCCGGAAGTCTGCCGCCGGGCGCATGGGCGAGGACCGCTCTCCGGACTCCATCCCGCTGCTGGAGGCAGCCATGGCGCAGGAGAAGGACCGCTGGGTCCGGCAGGCGATGGACGAGGCCATCCAGATGATCCGTCTCACGGACCCGTCCGCCGCGGTGCGGAGGGAGGCGGCGATTCACCTGGGGAAGATCTCCGGCTTCAATGCCGTGCCGCAGCTCAAGGCCATGGTGACGCCCGGGCCGGACGGCAAGAGCCCCGAGCAGGACAAGCGCGTGGCCGACGAGGTCCGGAATGCGATCCGGGCCATCGAATCGACCGAGAGCCTCACGCAGACCGTGAGCACCACCTTCGAGGTGCTCAGCCTCAGCTCCGTGCTCATGATGATCGCCCTCGGCCTGGCGATCACGTTCGGCGTCATGGGCGTCATCAACATGGCCCACGGCGAGATGCTGATGATCGGCGCCTACGCCGCCTACACGGTCCAGAACGTCTTCCAGTCCGTGCTGCCGAACCATTACGACTGGTACTTCGTCGTCGCGATCCCCGTCTCCTTCCTGGCCGCGGCCGCGATGGGGCTCCTGATTGAGCGCACGCTGCTCCAGCGCCTCTACGGCCGGCCGCTCGAGAGCATGCTCGCGACCTGGGGCATCAGCCTCATGCTCCAGCAGCTCGTCCGGACGGTCTACGGCGCCGCGAACGTCGACATCAAGAGCCCGTCCTACCTGACGGGCGGCCTCCAGCTCATGTCCGGCCTGACGCTCTCCTACAACCGGATCTTCATCTTCGGCTTCAGCTTCGTGTGCCTGCTGGGGATCTACCTCCTGCTCTACCGCTCCGCGCTGGGCCTCCGCATCCGGGCCGTCGTGCAGAACCGCTCGATGAGCGCCTGCCTGGGCGTCGCGACCGGCCGGGTGGATGCGCTGACCTTCGCGGTGGGCGCGGGCGTGGCCGGAATGGCCGGCTGCGCGCTGAGCCAGCTGGGAACCGTCGGCCCCGGCCTGGGCCAGACCTATATCGTCGACGCCTTCATGGTCGTCGTACTCGGCGGCGTCGGGAAGCTGATGGGAACGGTCGTCGCCGCGTTCGGCATCGGCGGGGTGAATAAGATCCTGGAGTCCATGATCGGCGGCGCGCTCCCCAAGTGGGGCCCGATCCTGTCCAAGGTCGCGGTGCTCCTCCTGCTCATTCTCTTCCTGCAGAAGAAGCCGTCCGGCCTCTTCGCGATCAAGGGGCGCCATGCAGAAGCCTGATCCGTCGGAGGCCCCGCTCTGGCGCCGGCTCCACACGCCGAAGCAGTGGGCCGCCATCGGCGTTCTCGCGTTCGCGGGCATCGTCGTGGTCCCGCTGCTGAACTCCTCGGTGGCGCCCAGCTCCGCCTTCTATCTTTCGGACTACCAGGTCACGCTCTTCGGCAAGTACCTCACGTACGCGATCCTGGCGCTGGGCATGGACCTCCTCTGGGGCTACACGGGCATCCTGAGCCTGGGGCAGGGGGTCTTCTTCGCCCTCGGGGGCTACGCGCTGGGCATGTACCTCATGCTCCACATCGGCCTCGAAGGCCAATATCACAACGAACTCCCGGACTTCATGGTCTTCCTCAACTGGCCGAAGCTGCCCTGGTACTGGCCCCCGTTCCGGAACTTCGGCTTCGCGGCCGTCGCCTCCGTTCTCGTGCCGACGGGCTTTGCCGCGCTCTTCGGCTTCCTCGCGTTCCGCAGCCGGATCCGCGGCGTGTACTTCTCGATCATCACCCAGGCGCTGACCTACGCGCTCATGCTGCTCTTCTTCCTGAACGAGCTGGGCCTGGGCGGCAACAACGGCCTGACCGACTACAAGACGATCGCCGGCTTCCGGCTGAAAGAGATGAGCACCCTGCGCGGGCTCTACGTGATGTCCGGCCTCGCGCTCCTGGGGACCTACGTGCTCTGCCGCTGGCTCACGCGCTCGAAGCTCGGCCGGGTGCTCGAGGCCATCCGGGACGGCGAGAACCGCGTCCGCTTCTCCGGCTACTCGCCCGTCGGCTTCAAGCTCTTCGTCTTCGTCGTCGCGGCCGCGATCTCGGGCCTGGCCGGCGCGCTCTACGTGCCGCAGGTGGGGATCATCAATCCGAGCCGGCTGGACCCGGCGGAGTCGATCGAGATCGCCGTCTGGGTCGCCGTCGGCGGCCGCGGGACGTTGACGGGCGCCATCCTGGGCGCCCTGGTCGTGAACGGCCTCAAGAGCTGGCTCACGACGAAATACCCTGGCTCCTGGCTCTACGTCCTGGGCGCCGTCTTCGTCGTCGTCGTCATGCTCCTCCCGGACGGCCTCATCTCGCTTCCGCGCCGCCTGGCCGCGCTCTGGAAGCGCTTCCGGCCCGAAGCGCCGAAACCCGCCGTCGCGGCGCCGCTCCCGGTCGCCGCCGAGAAGGAATCGGCGTCGTGAACGCGCAGGATGAAGTCCGGAACCTGACCCCGCACGAGTCCATCATCCAGCTCGAAGGGGTGACGGTCAGCTTCGACGGCTTCAAGGCCCTGAACGACCTGACGTTCTTCATCGAGGTCGGCGAGCTCCGCGTCGTCATCGGTCCCAACGGGGCCGGCAAGACGACCCTGATCGACGTGATCTCGGGGAAGGTCAAGCCCACCGAGGGGCGCGTGGTCTTTGCGCACGACATCGACCTGGACCGCTACAGCGACTACCAGATTTCGAACATGGGGATCGGACGGAAGTTCCAGACGCCGACGACCTTCGAGAAGCACAGCGTGCGCGAGAACCTCGAGCTCTCGCTGAAGGGGAGACGCGGCGTCTGGTCCACCCTGTTCGCGACGCTCGGGGCCCAGGACCGCGAGAAGATCGACGCGACGCTGGAGCGCGTCGGCCTCCAGGACCGGGCCGGCTGGAAGGCCGGACTCCTGTCGCACGGCCAGAAGCAGTGGCTGGAGATCGGGATGCTCATGATGCAGGACCCGAAGCTCCTCCTGCTCGACGAGCCGGTGGCGGGGATGTCGGACGAGGAAACCGCGAAGACGGGCGACCTGATCCGCTCGATCGCGAAGGATCGCTCCGTGATGGTCGTCGAGCACGACATGGAGTTCGTGCGCGGCCTCAACGCGAAGGTCTCGGTCCTGCACGAGGGCCACATCCTCTGCGAGGGGTCCATGGACCACGTGCAGAACGATCCCCGCGTCGTCGAGGTCTACCTCGGCCGCGACTCCGCGAAGGGCCATGCTTAAGATCGAGAAGCTGAACGTCTACTACGGCGAAAGCCACATCCTCCGGGACGTGGACTTCGACGTCCGCCCCGGACAGGTCGTCTGCCTGATGGGCCGCAACGGGGTGGGCAAGACGACGCTGCTGAAGACCGTCACGGGCCGCCTCCCCGCCCGCTCGGGGAAGGTGATGCTGGGCGAGCGGGAGGTGACGCGGCTGCCGTCGTTCCGCCGGGCACGGCTGGGGGTCGGCTACGCCCCCCAGGGCCGGGAGATCTTCGGCCAGCTGACGGTCTACGAGAACCTCCTGATCGGCCTGGACGGGTGCCGGAACGGCGACCGCTCGATCCCCGACGAGATCTTCGACCTCTTCCCGGTGCTCAAGCAGATGCTGAAGCGCAAGGGCGGCGACCTGTCGGGCGGGCAGCAGCAGCAGCTCGCGATCGGGCGGGCGCTGGTCTCGAAGCCGACGGTCCTGCTGCTGGACGAGCCCACGGAGGGCATCCAGCCCTCGATCATCCAGGACATCGAGCGGGCCATCCGGCGCCTCCGCGAGCGGGGGACCGTGGCCATTCTGCTCGTGGAGCAATACCTTGACTTCGCCCGGCGGCTGGCGGATGCTTTTGCGGTCATGGAGAAGGGCGAAATCGTCACGCGCGGCGCGATCGCCGAGCTGACGCCCGAGGTCATCAAGCGCCATCTGGCGGTCTAGAGGGTCCCCATGCATCTCACGCCGCGGGAGCAGGAGAAGCTCCTTCTCTTTACGGCGGGCGAGCTCGCCCGGAAGCGGCGCGCCCGCGGCCTCAAGCTCAACCATCCCGAGGCCGTCGCCCTCATCGCCTCCGAGCTTCTCGAGGCGGCGCGCGACGGTCGCAGCGTGGCGGAGCTCATGGAGGCCGGGACCCGCATCCTGACCCGCGCCGACGTCATGGAGGGGGTGCCCGAGATGATTCACGACGTGCAGATCGAGGCCACGTTCCCGGACGGGACGAAGCTGGTGACGGTTCACCAGCCCATCCGATGATCCCCGGAGAATACGTCCTGGGGAAGGAGCCGCTCACGGCCAACGAGGGTCGTCGGACCGTGACCCTGGATGTGGCCAATACCGGAGATCGGCCGATCCAGGTGGGATCGCACTTCCACTTTTTCGAGGCCAATGCCGCGCTGCGCTTCGACCGCAAGAAGGCGCGGGGCATGCGGCTGAACGTGCCGGCCGGGACGGCGGTGCGCTTCGAGCCCGGCGATACCAAGCAGGTCACCCTGGTGGAGCTGGCGGGGACGCGCGAGGTCTACGGTCTCAACGGGCTCACGCAAGGAAAGGTGCGCGGATGACCCTGAAGCTTTCGCGCCGGCTGCACGCGGATCTCTACGGTCCGACCGTCGGCGACCAGGTCCGCCTCGCCGACACCGAGCTCTTCGTCGAGGTCGAACGCGACCTGATCGCCGAGGCCGGCGGTCGCGGCGACGAGGTCGTCTTCGGCGGCGGCAAGGTCATCCGCGACGGGATGGGGCAGTCCGCCCGGGCCACGCGCGCGAAAGGCGCCCTCGACCTCGTCATCACCAACGCGCTGATTGTGGACGCCCGCGGCATCATCAAGGGCGACATCGGCGTGCGGGACGGCATGATCGTCGGGATCGGGAAGGCCGGGAACCCCGACATCATGAAGGGCGTCGACCCGAAGCTCGTGATCGGCGCCTCGACCGAGGTGATCGCGGGCGAAGGCTGCATTGTGACGGCGGGCGCGATCGATACGCACGTCCATTTCATCTGTCCGCAGCTGGTCCAGGAAGCGATCTCGGCGGGCATCACCACCTTGATCGGCGGCGGCACGGGCCCCGCGACGGGCACCGACGCGACGACCTGCTCCCCCGGCCCCTGGAACATTCACCGCATGCTCGAGGCGGCCGAGGGCTTCCCGATCAACCTCGGGTTCACCGGGAAAGGCAACTCGTCCTCGATCCCCCCGCTCAAGGAGCAGATCGACGCGGGAGCGATCGGCCTCAAGCTCCACGAGGATTGGGGCACGACGCCGGTCGCCATCGACACCTGCCTGCGTGCCGCGGAAGCCGGGGACGTCCAGGTCACGATCCACACCGACACCCTGAACGAAGCGGGCTTCGTCGAGGACTCGCTCAAGGCGATCGGCGGGCGGGCCATCCACACGTATCACACCGAGGGCGCCGGCGGCGGCCACGCCCCCGACATCATCCGGGTCTGCGGCGAGAAGAACGTGCTGCCGTCCTCGACCAACCCGACGCGCCCGTTCACGGTGAACACCATCGACGAGCACCTCGACATGCTGATGGTGTGCCACCACCTCGACCCGAAGATCCCGGAGGACCTGGCGTTCGCGGAGTCGCGCATCCGCGCCGAGACGATCGCCGCCGAGGACATCCTGCACGACCTGGGCGCGATCAGCATGATGAGCTCCGACTCCCAGGCGATGGGGCGCATCGGCGAGGTCGTGATCCGCACCTTCCAGACGGCCGACAAGATGAAGCAGCAGCGCGGGCGCCTGCCGGGGGAGAAGGGCGAGAACGACAACCTGCGCGTGAAGCGCTACATCGCCAAGGTGACGATCAACCCCGCCATCACGCACGGCATCGGCCACCTGGTGGGGTCCGTGGAGAAGGGGAAGTTCGCCGACCTCGTCGTCTGGAAGCCGGCGTTCTTCGGCGTGAAGCCGGAGCTCGTCCTGAAAGGCGGATTCATCGCATGGGCGGCCATGGGGGATCCCAATGCCTCGATCCCGACGCCGCAGCCCGTCCTCTACCGCCCCATGTTCGGAGCCTTCGGACGCGCGCCGCTGGGCTCGTCGCTGACCTTCGTCTCGAAGGCGGCGGTCAAGGGGCGGGTGCCGGAGAAGCTGGGCCTCCAGAAGCGCGTGGAAGCCGTCCGCGGCTGCCGGAAACTCGGCAAGCGCGACATGGTCCTGAACGACGCCTGCCCGAAGGTGGAGATCGATCCCGAGACGTACGTCGTCAAGGCCGACGGCGTCGAGCTCCGCTGCGAGCCCGCGAAGGTCCTGCCGATGGCTCAGAGGTACTTCCTGTTCTGAGGTTGCCATGATCGTCGAGAAGGTGATTCCGGCCCCGCCGTCGCTCGGCGCGCGCCGCCTGGAGCGCGTCGTGCTGACGAGCGGCGACCTGGCGAAGGCCCGGCAGCGCGTGACGACGAGCGGGGGCCGCGAGATCGGCATCTCGCTCCCGCACGGGGTCGCGCTCAAGGACGGCGACGTTCTGCACCTGGACGCCGAGGTCGCGATCGTCGTGGAGCAGGCCGATGAGGATCTCCTCTGGCTGCAGCCGAAATCGCCCGAGGAGTTCGGGTTCCTGGGCTACCAGGTGGGCAACCTGCACCGCGCCGCGATGATCAACCATCACGGCATCGCCGTCCTCTACGACAAGGCGATGGAGGCCCTCGCGGCTCGCCTTCGCGTGAACACGCGGCGCGCGCCGGGGAAGTTCCGGCCCGGGCAGACCCAGGGCCATTCGCACTGATGGTCCCCGCGCTCTGGCGGCTCCTGCAGACCACGGACTCCCTCTTCCCGACGGGGGCCTTCTCGCACTCCGGAGGCCTCGAAGGCCTGGCCAACGAGGGGATCCTGAAGACCGCCGATGACGCGGAGCGCGCGGTCGAGGAGATCCTGCGTCACTCGTTCGCGCGGGTCGACCTGCCGGCCTGCGGCCTGGCGCACCGCGCGGCGTCCGCCGCGGAGCTCGAGGCGGTCCTCCGGATCGACGCCCGTCTCGATGCGCTGAAGCCGCCACGCGAGGCGCGCGAGGCGAGCCGCTCGCTGGGCCGTCGCCGGCTCCGGCTCGTGGCGTCGCTCGAGGGATACGCGACGCTCGTGGAGCAGGACCGCACCCCGGGCCATCAGGCGGTGGTGACGGGCATGCAGGGCGCGCTCGAGGGAGTTCCGCGCGAGGAAACGATGCTCGCCTTCGCCTACGGGGCCGCGGCGGGCCTCGTCTCGTCCGCCATGAAACTCTTGCCGCTCGGCCAGACCCGGGCGCAGAATCTGCTGTCCCGGCTCGGGGACTCGATGACGGAGATCGTGCGGGCGGCGGACGGCATGGATCTGGAGGAGCTCGGAAGCTTCCTGCCGCTGCTGGACGTCGCCGCCATGCGCCACGAAACCGGCGCGCCCCGGCTGTTCATTTCGTAGGAGGAGTCATGGCCATCCCCAGGATCGGCGTCGGCGGCCCCGTCGGCTCGGGAAAGACGGCGCTCATGGAGCAGCTCTGCCGGCGGCTCCGGGACGACTACGACATCGCGGCCGTCACCAACGACATCTATTGCCGCGAGGACGCGGAGTTCCTGATCCGGAAGGGAGCGCTCGCGCCGGAGCGCATCGTCGGCGTCGAGACCGGCGGCTGTCCCCACACGGCGATCCGCGAAGACTGTTCGATGAATCTCGAGGCGCTCGAAGGGCTGGCCAAGAAGTTTCCCGGGCTCGACCTGCTGCTGATCGAGAGCGGGGGAGACAACCTGGCGGCCACGTACAGTCCGGAACTCGTGGACGCCGTGATCTACGTGATCGACGTCGCCGAGGGGGACAAGATCCCCCGGAAGGGCGGGCCGGGCATCTGCCGCTCCGACCTTCTGATCATCAACAAGATCGACCTCGCGCCCTATGTCGGCGCCGACCTCGCGGTCATGGAGCGCGACGCGCGGAAGCAGCGCGGCGAGCGGCCGTTCATCTTCACCAACTTGAAGACCGGCGAGGGCATGGACGCCGTGCTGGCGTGGATCAAGAAGGCGGTCCTCTTCGAGGACCTCAAGAAGACGTCATGACGGGAATGGCGGGCTCCCTGCGCCTGACGATGGGATTGGACGATGCCGGGCGCTGCGCCCTTCGCGAGCAGTACTGCAGCCAGCTCCACCGCGTCCTTCAGCTGATTCCCGGAGAGGCGCCCGAAGAGGGCCTGGTCTACGTCCTCAATCCGACGGGCGGCATCCTGCAGGGAGACCGTCTGGAGGCCGACATCCGCGTCGAGCGCGGCGCTCACGGGATCGTGACGGCGCCGTCGGCGACGAAACTCTACCGCGGGGATTGGCCCGCGGAGTCGACGACCAGGCTCCGTGTCGCGGCGGACGCGACGCTGGAGTACCTCCCGGAGCCGATCATCCCGTACTCCGGCTCGCGGTACGTCGAGCATCTGTCCATCGACGTCGAGCCGGGCGGGCGCCTGCTGGCCTGGGAAACGCTCGCGCCGGGGCGCGCCGCGCGCGGGGAACTCTTCGAGTACGAGCTCCTGGGGCTGCGCCTGACGGCCCGGGCAGGCAGCCAGGAGATCCTGCGCGAGAGGGCGGAACTGCGGCCGTCCCGCGAGAAACTGCCGTCGCTGTCGATGGGAGCGGCGACCCACTACGGCGTGCTGCTCGTCGTCGGCGGGGATGCTCCGGCGCTGGCGGCCGGGATCCGCGAGGATCTGGGCTCGCTCCGCGCGGGCGTGACGACGCTGCCCGGGAGCGGCCTGCTCGTGAAAGCGCTGGCTGTCGGCGGCCGCGAGATTGACGCGCTCTTCCGCCGCGTGCGGGAGCGGGTCCTGCAGCACTGGACGGGCCGCCCGGCCACCTCCCTCCGGCCGATCTGATCGGCCACTTCGCTACTATCGAATTCGATCGTTCTCCGACCGGCACCTCAGGGCTCTATAGAAAGGAGGTGCTCCATGAGGTCCGTCGCTACGCTGGCCGCACTCCTCGCGATTTCGTCCGCCGCCTTCGCCCAGGATCCCCACCGGAACCGCATGAACGAGCCCTATCCCGAGGTCCGGGTCCAGGAGAACCTCGGGAAAGCTCCCGCCGGCGCCCCCCCGGCCAATGCCAACCGGATGAACGCCCAGTTGCCGGAAGCTCCGGTTTCCGAGCTGGCCGTCTCGCCGAACCCGATGGGGAATCGGATGAATGACGAGTGGGCGACGCCCCAGGGCGACGCTCAGGCCGAAAAGGCGAAGCCCAAGAGGCGCTAGCAGAGAACCTCGGGATTCGCCCCGGGCTTCGTCCCGGGCGGATCCCGCGCCTACCGCCCGGTAGGCTTCCCGTCCCGCCGGTGCTCCCCGCCTCGATTTTTCGCGAGATTTCGCCGTTCCTTCCTGGCATCCGCCTTGCGATAGCAGGCGCATGCATCGCTCGCTCCTCGCCGGCCTGCTGCTCCTGCTCGCCGGTTGCGTGAATCCCGACCGTGAGCGGACGCGCCTGGAGTTCGAGCGGCTTCGCCAGCAGACGGAGACCCCGGAAGAGGAGAAGATCCTCCCGGATTTCGGGGCCGACCCCTGGACCGAGGAGGCGCAGCAGCTCCTTCCGGGCTCGCCGGATGCCCGCGCCACTCACTTCGGATAGATTCCCCACACCTGTCCGCCGAGAAGGGTCGGGCTGAACAATTTCACGCGTCCCCCGCTGGGCGGCGCCGCAAAGAGTTCGTGGACTCCAAGGGTGATCTCGTCGGTGCTGTAGACGATTCTCGAACTGTCGGACGACCAATAGAACATCATCTGATGCCCGCCCCCCGCTACCAGGGGACCCGAGACTTGGGCGGTGCCGCTGCCGTCGGGAAGGCAGCTGAACAGATCATACGTGATCGTCGCGACATGGTAGGCCAGCCGCGAACTGTCCGGCGCCCATTTGTACTCTCCGATGATCTTTCCGGGCGCGATGTCGGCGATGCCGCCGCCGCCGGAAAGCACCGTGTGAAGCCCGGCGAGCTGGTACGCCAGGCGGGAGCTGTCCGGGGCCCAGAGATGGTCCCCCAGATACGCCACTCCGGATTGGGTTAGGTTGATCCTTCCGCTGCCGTCCGGGAGCACCGTATAGAGCTCGACCGTGGTCGGTGGAAATATCGTCGAGCCCCGGAATGCCAGCCGCGAGCCATCGGGCGCCCAGGAGAACTGGTCTACCCAAATCAAGCCCGGGGACGGGTCGGAGACCCGGACATTTCCCGTGCCATCCGCGAGAGACGTGAACAGCTCCACGGTGGAGCTGATTTGCCTGGCCAGGTAAGCCAGACGGGAACCGTCCGGCGCCCATTGGAACTGCGGGACCATCGTCTCGTCTCCCGTGTTCAGTACCCCCGGAAACGCGACGCTGCCGCTCCCGTCCGCCTGCGAGACGACCAACTGGTACGGCGCCGACACGCCGCGATAGGCGATTCGGGAAGAGTCGGGCGACCAGCGATGTTCGCCCGTCGTCCATCCGCCGGTCAGGTTGGATTGGCCCGTCCCGTCCGGGCGGACCGTATAGAGATCCGCCGGAGCGGTATTGCCGAGGTACGCAAGACGGGAGCTGTCGGGAGCCCAGGTGAAACTGACACTGCCGAGGTCCGGCGGATCCGTCGTCGAGACCCGCACGCTGCCACCGCCGTCGGCGTCGCAGCAGAACAGCTCGTTGGGAAAGACGGTATAGGCCAGGCGGGAACCGTCCGGCGCCCAGGCGAAGGTGCTGACGCTCTTTCCCTGGGAAACGTTGATCGGGGCGCCTCCCGAGGCGGCGGCGATGAAGAGCTCGCGACAGCCCAGGGTGTTCTTTTCCGCGACGAAGGCGATTTTCGAGCGGTCCGCCGACCACGCCACCGGGAAGACGCCGGCGCTGCCTGGGACGAGCGGACCGGACAGATTTACGATTGGCCCTCCGGAAAAATCCGTCGCGTAGAGCTCCGGAACTCCGAGCGTGGTCTCGTCGGCGCTGAACGCGACTCCCGGAGTCGGACCGGTCGCCCGGGGCACGTTGGACTTGTGTCTGCCGCAGGAAAAGGCCGCGGCGGAGATCGCGAGCAGAGCCGCAACCCGGACCCAACGGAAACGCGTCCCGGTCAGCGGCGAGTGTTCGGTGTTCATGGTCGCTCCTCCTCAAGAGACAGGGCGACGGAAGCGTGCGGATTGTTCGGTGTTGGACGAAAATCCAACAACTCCGCACAATAGAGCGATCCGCTTCGCCTATCTCTGGGGAGGCTGCGATGGACCTGGCAAAGGGCGAGAATCTCGGAAGGTTTCGGGAGTATCTCCATCTCATTGCTCGGCTCCGGCTCGGACCGCGGCTCCGGGCGAAAGTCGAATCCTCGGACATCGTTCAGGAAACGCTCCTGGATGCCCACAAGGCCTGGGACCAGTTCAGGGGCTCGACGGACGCGGAGCTTATGGCGTGGCTTCGCCAGATCCTCTTTCACAATGTCGCCGATGCCGCCAAGGCGCAGAAGAAGGCCAAGCGGGACGTCGCCCTGGAGCAATCGCTCGAGGCGGAGATCGAGCAGGCTTCGGGAAAGCTCGGCGACCTCCTGGCCGCCCGGCAATCGAGCCCCAGCCGTCGACTGGCGCGGGAAGAGGAGGCTCTGGAACTGGCCGGGGCGCTGGCGCGCCTCCCGACGCCCCAGCGGGACGCGGTCGAACTCCATCACCTCCAGGGCCTCTCGCTGAAGGAACTGGCCGAGCATCTGGAGCGAAGCGAGGCCGCAGTCGCGGCGCTCCTTCATCGGGGACTGGAACGTCTGCGCGAGCTCCTTGAGGATAAGGATTGATGTCCGGAGAGGAGACCCGTCGCGAGGACCGTCTGGGCGAAGTGATCGCCGGATATCTCCGCTCGCTCGAGGCGGGGAAGCCGATGGATCACGAGGAATACATCCGGCTGCACCCAGACTTCGCCGGCGATCTGAAGACATTCTTCGCGAATCGTGACCGGATGGATCGGGCGGCCCGGCCGATCCGCGACGCTCACCCGGTCGACGTCCTGCCCCAACCCTTCGGCCGCTACACGCTTCTCGAGGCGATTGGTCGAGGAGGAATGGGCGTCGTCTACAAGGCTCATGATCCAACTCTGAAGCGGGAAGTCGCGCTCAAGATGATCCTGACCGGCCGCTTCGCCTCGCCAGACGAGAAAGCATGCTTCCGCTTCGAGGCGGAGGCCGCGGCGAGCCTCAGCCATCCGAACATCGTTCCGATTTACGAGGTGGGCGAGGAGGAGGGGCAGCTCTACTTCACGATGAAGCTCCTGGACATGGACGGCCTGGAGCGCCGTCTCCAGGCCTATCGTGAAGACCCCGGGAAGGCGGCGGCGTTGCTCCGGACCCTCGCGCGGGCGGTCGACTACGCGCACCAGCGAGCGATCCTGCACCGGGATTTGAAGCCGGGCAACGTCCTGCTCGACGCCGAGGGCAATCCGCAGATCGCGGACTACGGGCTGGCCCGTCGACTGGACGGCAGCAGGAATGGGATCTCGTCCACGGGCATCGGGGTGGGAACGCTCGGCTACATGGCCCCGGAGCAGATGGAAGTCCCGGGTGACCGGCTCAGCACGGCGGTCGACGTCTACGGTCTCGGGGCGATCCTGTACTCCCTGCTGACCGGCCGGCCTCCGAACAAGGCGCCGGCCCAGGGGCGCTGGGAAGGGCCGGAGTCTCCCCGCGCGCTCAATGCCAAGGTCGATGCCGATCTCCAGGCGATCTGCCTCAAGTGCCTGGAAAGGGATCCCTCGCGGCGCTACGACTCGGCGCGCTCGCTCTCGGAGGACCTGGAGAGCTGGCTCGTGGGGAAGCCGATCCAGGCCCGTCCCGTCGGTCCCGTCATGCGGCTCTGGCGCTGGTGCCGGAGGAAGCCGGCGCTGGCGGGCGTGATCCTCCTGGCCTCGATCATTCTCGCCTCCGGGGCGGCCGCGGGATTCATGGTCGCCGCGTTCCGAGCGGCACGCCGAAAGGTGATTCTCGAGAACAACGTCTTCATGGCTCGAGGGATGGCCCATCAGGTTCAGCTGCAGTTACAGGCCTACAGCAGGCCGGTCCTGGAGGCGGCGGAACGGCCGGAGTTGGCCGAACTGTTCCTGAAGCGGGATGCGGCGGGTCTGGCCCAATTCCTCGATCGCGTGCGGAGCGCCACGCCGACACCTGCGTTTGAGAGCTGGCTCATCGTCGATCCCTCGGGAGTAATGATCGCTCGCTCTCCCTCGAACAAGGCCGTGGGAACAAATGTTGACGCCCGCGACTATTCCCGGGGGACGAAAGCCCATTTCGCTGCAGGCGGCGAACGCGGGGTCCACGTGTCGCTCGTCTACCAGTCGCTCGCGAACAATGTCTTCATGTATTCCCTCTGCGTTCCGATCCTGGGTCCCCGGAAGGAACTGCTCGGGGTCCTCGCGGCTTCCCTCTCGACCGGAGACACGCTGGGACTTCCGAACTGGCCGGATGTCCGCTGCAGGGCGACGCTCGTCGGCCCCTTCGACCCGGGGCGCCTGCCCGAGGATCCCTCCGGCCCGGTCCCGGAATGGTACATCCTGGTCCAGGAGGGATTGAGCCCGCGCGCTCCAGCGATTCCCGTGGCCGACCCTCTGCTGAAAACGCTGGCCACTCGGAGTTGCCCCCGGGAGCTGTCCAATCCGGCGAATGCGGGTCTCGCCGTCCGGAATGCCGCGGTTCACGATCCCTACCAGAAGCTCGACGGAACTCCCTCGGCGGCCTGGCTCTCCGGATATGCTCCCGTCGGGAACACCGGCTTCGTGGTCATCATTCAGCAGCGGGAGGAATAGGATGACGGACCAGGTCGCCCGCTTTCGAGGGGCGCTGCTCGGTCTGGCTGCCGGGGACGCGCTCGGAACGACTCTGGAATTCGAGCCGCCCGGGACCTTTGAGCCGATCAACGACATGGTCGGCGGCGGTCCCTTCTGCCTCAAGCCGGGCGAATGGACGGATGATACGTCCATGGCGTTGTGCCTGGCGGAGAGCCTGATCGAGCGAAAAGGCTTCGATCCGGTCGATCAACTGGAGCGGTATCTCCGCTGGTATCGCCACGGCCATCTGAGCAGCAATGGACGCTGCTTCGACATCGGCAACACCGTGCGGGCCGCCCTCATGAGCTTCGAGTCGACGCGCGATCCCTATTGCGGTCTGGAGGATCCCCGTTCGGCCGGCAATGGATCAATCATGCGGCTGGCTCCCGTCGCGATGGCCTATGTGCGGCGGCCTCGCGAAGCGATCGAACGAGCCGGAGAAAGCTCCAGGACCACCCATGGAGTCCGGGAAGCGATCGACGCCTGCCGATACCTGGCGGCGCTCTTGGTCGGCGCGCTTCGGGGCGTCGCGAAGGACGAGCTCCTCTCCCGGAGGTACACTCCGGTCCCCGGAATCTGGGAGGAGCGTCCTCTGGCTCCCGCCATCGACGAGATCGCCTGCGGCTCGTTCACGTCTCGGCAGCCTCCCGAGATCAAAGGCACGGGATACGTCGTCCGGTCTCTTGAAGCTGCGCTGTGGGCCTTCTATCGCTCCGCTTCCTTCAGCGAAGGCTGCCTCCGCGCCGTCAATCTCGGCGATGATGCCGACACGACCGGCGCCGTGGTCGGACAATTGGCCGGTGCCTTTTACGGCGAGCAGGAAATCCCTCTGAAGTGGAGGAGGTGCCTGGCCCGGCGCCGTCTTCTGGAGACGATGGCCGAAGGGCTTCTCGACTTCAGTCAGACCTGACGGGCGCGACGCTTCATTTTGCGCGCACAGCGCGGGGAAGCGCGGCGCCTTGTTCCCCATGAGGACCCAGGTGTCCGGCGAGGAGCTCCTCAAGGAGCTGCGCCGGGGCAACGGTCAGGCCAGGGGCATCGAGGGGACGCGCCACCCGTCCGCGGCGCTGCTCACCTGCGTCGATGAGCGGATCGTTCCGGAAATGATCTTCGGGTGCCGACCGGGCAGCCTGTACTGCGTCCGGCTGGCGGGTCACGTCGTCACCCCCGAGGTGGTGTCGTCGCTGGAGATCGGGGTGGAGCTCGGTTGTCGCCTGGTCTTTGTGCTGGGACACACCGATTGCGGGGCCGTGCGGATCGAACGGGAGAAGCCCGGCAACCAGTTCGCCATCACCCAGCACATCCGCCGGGCCACGTGGTCGCTCTCCCTGAACGCCGGCCTGGATGAGGCGATCGAGGCGAACGTCCGCCATGCCGTGGCGGAACTCCGCTACCGCCTTCGCGCCCGCATCGAAGGAGGGATCGTCGATGTGAAGACGGGTCAGGTGACGGTTCTCGCGTGAGGAAGACGTCGCCGGTCAATTGGAGATGAATCGCTCTTCGCGGCAGCCGTACACGGCGCAGGTCCGCGCCAGTTTCCAGCACTCTTCATGATGCGGCGTGCGGCATCGCCTGCAGGCGACCACGCTGTCCTGCAGCGGGCTTCGGCACACCAGGCAACGTCCGCGCCGGGCGTTGACGTCCAGGGGTTCGTACGTCGGATCGGGTCCCAGGACACTTTGGGCAATCACGCGTGCCATTTCTACCAGCGAGAGATGTCTCTCCGCGTCGAGGTCCCGCCATCGAGCGTCAGGCGCAGACGCTTCGAGCTCAGATCGACGGAGGCCAGCGATGCCACATCGAAGGCCCTGCGGGCCCAGGGTTTTCGCTCGAAGGTGAAGCGGCGCCCCGACGCTTCCGGTTCAAAGGTCAGGACAAAGCGGGGATCGGAGCGGAGATCCCGGAGCTCGAGATCCCTGGGGGAGAGTCCCACCAGATCTACATCCAGGAACGTCGTGCCGCCTTCTCCATCGCTCTTTTCCACGAGAACGGCCGAGTGGTCCATCACGGAGAAGCGGAGGACTTCCGTCGCTGAATCGTAGAAGCCCCCCAGCCTCAAGGCCGCGGCGGCCCATTCCCGCTCCTTCGTCGTCACTTTCTTCAATTCGGAAACGCAGAACAGGAAGGGGAGGACAAGAAGGACAAGGAGGAGGAGGAGGATTCCGAAGTCCATGAGGGAAGGGCGACAAAGGGGGTCAGACTGTTCGGATATTTGAGATCCGCTCGGGCGCCTGCCGCGTAGATCCGGAAGGGTCCTAGGAGACCCGGCCGCGTTTTGTGGCATAATGCTCTCGCGCATGGCAGACCGCCGAGTTCCGCCGGAAGACCCCAGCGTGACCCTGGCCCGGGCGGCCGTGGGGAAGGGCTGGGTCACGGCCGAACAGCTCCGCGAGGCGGAGGCCGAGCGCTCGCGGGACCTGTCCTCGGGCCAGGCGCAGGCGCGTTCGCTCGAGAACATCCTCGTCGCCAAGGGGCACCTCTCCGCCCAGCAGCTCGTCACGCTCCTGGACGAGCAGCGCGCGGCGCCGCCCCCGCCGCAACTCCCGGCCGCGGCCCCGCAGCGGCCGGCGGCGCTGGGAAAGTACGAAATCGTCCGCGAGTTGGGTCGGGGCGGCATGGGCGTGGTCTACGAGGCGCTCGACACGCAGCTCCGCCGCAAGGTCGCGCTCAAGCTCATGCTGGCCAGCCCCAACGCCGACGATGCCGAGCGGGCCCTCGACGAGGAGCGCTTCCTCCGGGAAGCGCGCCTCTCGGCCTCCCTCAAGCACCCCCACATCGTCGGGGTCTACGAGGCGGGCATTCTTGACGGCCGGCGCTTCCTCGCCATGGAACTCATCGACGGCCGCTCGATGGCCAAGTGGCGGAAGTCGGGCTCGGTCACGATCCGCCAGCAGGTGACCCTCCTGCGCGACGCGGCGCTCGCGGTGGACCACGCGCACCGGCAGGACGTCATCCACCGCGACCTGAAGCCCGACAACGTCCTGGTGGACGGCAAGAATCAGCCGCACGTGAGCGACTTCGGTCTGGCCAAGACCCTGGGGCAGGACGTGAGCGTCTCGCTCACGGCCTCGGGCATGATCATGGGCACGCCGGCCTACATGAGCCCGGAGCAGGCGCAGGCCCTCAAGACGGTGGACCACCGGACCGACATCTACGCGCTGGGCGTGATCCTCTACGAGACGCTGGCCGGCCGGCCCCCGTTCACGGGAGAGACGGCGATCGAGATCCTGATGAAGGCGGCGAAGAGCCCCGTGCCGCCGCCCAGTTCGGTACTGAAGGGCGGCCACCCCGCGATCGACAAGGCGGTGGAGAACATCTGCCTGAAGGCGCTCGAGAAGGATCCCGAGGAGCGCTACGTGACCGCGAAGGACTTTGCCGAGGACCTCACGCGCTGGCTCAAGGGGAACGACGTTCTCGCGGCCCCGCCCAAGCGGCGCTGGTCGAAGGCCTGGCTCCTCGCGGCCGGGGCGCTGCTCCTCGCGGGACTCCTCACCTTCCTGCTCTGGCCCTCGGACAGCGCCCTCCAGAAAGGCTGGCACTACCTTCAGCACGGGCAGTACGACAAGGCCATCGTCGCCTTCGAGATCGTGCTCGAAGGTGACCCGAACAACCAGGAGGCCAAGGAGGGGAAGGCCGAGGCCTTGAAGCAGAAAGCGGCCAAGACCGCCCCGCGTCCCGCCCGCTGAAGGATTCCGGCGGCGAGCGCGTGAATCAGGTGGGTGCCTTGCCCTTGCGCTGGGCGCGGCGCTCGGCCTGCAGGCGCAGCAGGCCCATGAGCTGGTCCTCGTCGAGAAAGCCGCGCGCCAGGAGGATGATGCCGAGCTGACGCGGGGCGCGATTCAGGGACAGGTCGCGCGCCTGATCGCCCAGCGCCACCCGGAGCTGCTCCTGGGTGATCAGCTTCGCCTCGAGCGCCAGGCTGCCGAGCAGCAACTCCTTGTCGATCTCATCCGCCATGCGGCGTTCCTCCGTCGGAGCCCGCCGACTCGCGGAGCCGGCGCGCGCGTCGCATCGACTGCTCGCGCAGCAGGTCCATCAGCTGCGGGTGCGTGATCCAGCCGCGGGCGACCAGGACGCTTCCCACCTGGCGGACGAAACCGAAGCGGGCCTTGTCCTGAGCCTGGTCCTCGAGGGCCTCGCTCAGCTGTTGGGCGGTGATCAGCCCCAGTTCGATCGCCAGGTTCCCCAGCAGGAACTCCCGATTGGCTTCGTGTTGCATCTCTTCGGTGACCCCGGGAAGTATAGCCCCTCGGGCGAATCCTGGGGGACAGGGATTCTCCGAGGGCGCCTTCGCGTCACGCCCGGGCCGGATTCGGTTCACCCTTGAGAGAACGCATGGAGCCCCGTCCCTAGACGAAAGCGAGGTCCCGATGGCAACCGCGGTCAGGCCTCCCGTAGCCCCCACGATGGGCAAAGCCCGCTCGACGATCCAGGGCGCCCCCCTCGGCGCCGACGAGCTGCGGAAGACGGAAGCCTTCTGGCAGGCCTGCAACTACCTCATGCTCGGCATGATCTACCTGCAGGACAATCCCCTCCTGCGCGAACCCCTCAAGCCCGAGCACATCAAGAACCGCCTCCTGGGCCACTGGGGAGCCAGCCCGGGCCTGGCGTTCATGTACCTGCACCTCATGCGGCAGATCAAACTGCACGATCTGGACATGATCTTCCTGGCCGGGCCGGGCCACGGCGCCCCCGGCGTCCTCGCCCCGGTCTACCTGGAGGGCTCGTACTCCGAGATCTATGCCGACATCGGGGAAGATGAAGACGGACTCCGGAAGTTTTTCAAGCAGTTCTCCTTCCCGGGCGGCATCGGGAGCCACTGCACGCCGGAAACCCCCGGGTCGATCCACGAAGGCGGCGAGCTGGGCTACGTGCTCTCCCATGCCTGCGGCGCCGCGTTCGACAACCCGAACTTGATCGTCGCGGCCGCGGTCGGCGACGGCGAATCGGAAACGGGACCGCTCGCGACATCCTGGCACATCAACAAGTTCCTGAATCCCGCCCGCGACGGCGCCGTCCTCCCGATCCTCCACCTGAACGGCTACAAGATCAACAACCCCACGCTCCTGGCGCGCATCCCCCAGGAGGAGCTCGATTCCCTCCTGCGGGGCTACGGCTGGGCCCCCTGCTTCGTCGAGGGCTCCGAGCACGAGAGCATGCACCAGGCGATGGCGGCGACCGTGGACCACTGCGTCGCCGAGATCCGGAAGATCCACGAGGAGGCCCGCGGCGGCGGCGTGCCCATGCGCCCGCGCTGGCCCATGATCGTGCTGCGCTCGCCGAAGGGCTGGACCGCGCCCGCCGACGTGGACGGCCGCAAGCTCGAAGGCTTCTGGAGGGCCCACCAGGTCCCCATGGCCGACGTGAAGAAGAATCCCGAACGGCTGCGCCAGCTCGAGAGCTGGATGCGCGGCTACAAGCCGGAAGAGCGCTTCGACGCGCAGGGGAAGCTCCTCGCGGACCTGAAGGCGCTCTGTCCCGGCGGCGCGCGCCGCATGGGCTCGAACCCCCACGCGAACGGCGGCGTCCTGAAGCGCAACCTGCGGATGCCGGACTTCCGGAAGTACGAGTTCAAGGTCGAGAAGCCCGGCACCGCGCAAGCCGAGAACACCCGCCCGCTGGGCGCGTTCCTGCGCGACATCATGAAGGACAACATGACGACCTTCCGGGTCTTCGGCCCGGACGAGAACACGTCGAACAAGCTCGACGCCATCTACCAGGTCAGCAAGAAGTTCTGGATCTCCCAATACCTCCCCGAGGACAAGGACGGCGGGGAGCTGGCCCCCGACGGGCGCGTCATCGAAATGCTCAGCGAGCACACGATGGAGGGCATGCTGGAAGGCTACCTCCTGACGGGGCGCCACGGCTTCTTCTCGACCTACGAAGCCTTCGTGCACGTCATCGATTCCATGTTCAACCAGCACGCCAAGTGGCTTGCGATCTGCAACCACCTGCCCTGGCGGGCGAGCATCGCGTCCCTCAACCTGCTCATCACCTCCACGGTCTGGCGCCAGGACCACAACGGCTTCACGCACCAGGACCCGGGCTTCCTCGACGTGGTGGTGAACAAGAGCCCCGAGGTCACGCGCATCTACCTGCCGCCCGACGTCAACACGCTGCTCTCGGTCGCCGACCACTGCCTGCGCAGCGAGAATTACGTGAACGTCATCGTCTGCGACAAGCAGAAGCACCTGCAGTACATGACCATGGACGAGGCCGTCAAGCACTGCTCGAAAGGCCTGAGCATCTGGGCCAAGGCCTCCAACGACCAGGGCAGCGAGCCGGACCTCGTGATGGCCTGCGCGGGGGACATTCCCACGCAGGAGGCGCTGGCGGCGACCGTGCTTCTCCGCGAGGAATTCCCGGACCTCAAGATCCGCTTCGTCAACGTGGTGGACCTCTTCAAGCTCGTGCACCCGCAGGACCATCCGCACGGGCTGACCGACGCCGACTTCGACTCGCTCTTCACGGTCGACAAGCCCGTCCTCTTCAACTTCCACGGCTACCCCTGGCTGATCCACCGCCTCGTGTACCGCCGGACGAACCACGCCAACATCCACGTCCGCGGCTACCGGGAGCACGGCAATATCAACACGCCGATGGAGCTCGCGATCGAGAACGGCATCGACCGCTTCAGCCTGGCCATCGAGGCCATCAACCGCGTGCCGAAGCTCCAGCGGATCGGCGCGCACGCCAAGGAGAAGTTCCGCAACCAGCAGCTGGACTGCGTGACCTACGCGCACGAGCACGGCGAAGACCCGCCGGAGATCGCCGCCTGGACCTGGCCCTCCGAAGAGAAGATGGAGGAGTGATGGAGACTCCGATTCGGGCGGCGGCTCCACCCATCTCCGCCGTGCTCACGGACGTGGACGGCACGCTCGTGACCAAGGACAAGATCCTCACCGAGCGGGCCGCCGAGGCCGTCCGCTCCCTGCGGCAGCGCGGCATCGCCTTCACGATCACGAGCGGACGCCCCCCCTTCGGAATGAGACCGCTCGTGGAGCCCCTTGGCCTCACGATGCCCATGGCCGCGTTCAACGGCGGCGTCATCGTCCTCCCGGACCTCTCCGTGCTGGACGAGCGGCTCCTTCCGGACTACCTCGTGCCGTCGCTCATCGACATGATCGAGGCCCACGGCCTGGACATCTTCCTCTTCCGCTCGACCGACTGGTACGTCCGCTCGCTGGACGCCCCGCGGGTCGCCCGCGAGTCGAAGACGATCCAACGGGCCCCGGTGGTCGTCTCCTCGTTCGACGAGGTCCTGAGCGGGGTGGTGAAGGTCGTCGGAGTCAGCGAGGACCATCCCCGCGTCGCGGCGTGCGAGGCCGCGGTCCAGAAGCGCTTCGGCACGCTCGTCTCCGCGGCGCGCTCGCAGCCGCACTACCTCGACATCACTCACCCGAGCGCCAACAAGGGCGTGGTGCTGGAGCGGCTGTCCCGCTACCTGAAGATCCCCATGGACCGGATCGCCACGATCGGCGACCAGCCCAACGACGTGCTCATGTTCCGGAAGAGCGGCCTGAGCATCGCGATGGGGAATTCGAGCGACGAGGTGAAGCGACAGGCGACGCACGTGACCGGGTCCTACGGCGAGGAGGGCTTCGCCAGCGCCGTGGAGGACATCATCCTCCCGCGATCGGAGCCGGCGGGCGGGGCGGCCGTGAAACCCACGGGCCAGCTCCACCGGCTGGGCCAGAGCCTCTGGATCGACAATATCACCTGGGACATGCTGGAGCAGGGAACGCTCCAGCACTACATCACCGATCTGTCGGTGAGCGGACTGACGTCGAACCCCACGATCTTCAACAAGGCCATCCAGAGCAGCGCGCACTACGATGCGAGCATCCGCGCGAAGCTCGCCGAAGGCAAAGCGGGCGAGACCCTGTTTTTCGAGATGGCGCTCGAAGACCTGAAAATGGCGGCCGACCTCTTCCGCCCGATCTACAACCGGACGAACGGGGTGGACGGCTGGGTCTCTCTGGAGGTGTCGCCGCTGCTGGCGCGCGACACGGTCCGGACCCTGGCCGCGGCCCGCGAACTGCACGAGAAGGCGCGGCGCCCCAACCTGTTCATCAAGATCCCCGGGACCCCCGAAGGGATCCCCGCCATCGAGGAAGCGATCTTCGAGGGCATCCCGATCAACGTGACGCTGCTCTTCTCCCGCGAGCAGTACCTCGGGGCAGCCGAGGCCTTCCTCCGCGGCATCGAACGCCGCATCGAGGCGGGCTTCAACCCCAGCGTGGCGTCCGTGGCGTCGGTCTTCGTCAGCCGCTGGGACGCGGCGGTCGCCGGCACGGTGCCGCCCGACCTCGAATCCCGCCTGGGCATTGCGATGGCCCAGCGGACCTACAAGGCCTACCGGCGCCTGCTGAGCTCGCCGCGCTGGCAGCGCATCTACAATGCCGGCGCCGTCCCGCAGCGCCTGCTCTGGGCGAGCACCGGCACCAAGGACCCCACGGTCTCCGACGTGCTCTACGTCCGCTCGCTGGCGGCGCCGTTTACGGTCAACACGATGCCCGAAAAGACGCTGCTCGCCCTGGCGGACCACGGCGACATCACCACGATGCTTCCCGCGGACGGCGGCGACTGTGAGGACGTGCTGGCGCGCATCGCCAAGTCGGGCGTCGACGTCTACGCGCTGGCCGACCAGCTCCAGGAGGACGGCGCGAGCGCCTTCGTGAAGTCCTGGGAGGAGCTGCTGTCCCGAATCGCTTCCAAGAGCGCCGACCTCCAGAAATCCGCCGGGTGATTCATGGCCACACGCGTCCGTCAGGCGCCGACTCCACCGCCGCACGAAGTTCCCGAAGGAACGATCGAGCAGCGGACGATCAACACCATCCGCACGCTCTGCATCGACGCCGTGCAGCAGGCCCATTCCGGCCATCCCGGGACCCCGATGGCGATGGCGCCGGTCGTCTACACCCTGTGGCAGCGCTTCCTGCGCTTCGACCCCAACCACCCGATCTGGCCCAACCGCGACCGCTTCGTGCTCTCGGTCGGCCACGCCTCCACGCTGCTCTACGCGATGCTGCACCTCACCGGCGTGAAGGCGGTGAACCCCAAGTACGAAACGCTCGGCAGCCTGGCGGTCCCGCTCGAGGATCTGAGGCGCTTCCGGCAGCTCGACAGCAAATGCCCGGGCCATCCGGAGTACCGCTGGACCTCGGGGGTCGAGACCAGCACGGGCCCGCTGGGGCAGGGCGTCGCGACCAGCGTCGGCATGGCGATCGCGTCCCGCTGGTACGCGGGGTACTTCAACCGCCCCGGCTTCGCCCTCTTCGATTACGACGTCTACGCCCTCTGCGGCGACGGCGACATGATGGAGGGGATCAGCGGGGAGGCGGCCTCGTTGGCGGGGCACCTGAAGCTCTCGAACCTCTGCTGGATCTACGACAGCAACCGCATCACGATCGAGGGGGGCACCGGGCTGACCTTCAGCGAAGACGTGGCGGTCCGCTTCATCGCGTACGGCTGGAACGTGACGCGCGTGGGGGACGCCAACGACCTGGACCTGCTGGAGCGCGCGTTCTGGACCTTCAAGCACGAGAAGGAGCGGCCCACGCTCATCATCGTGGACAGTCGCATCGGCTACGGTGCGCCCACCAAGCAGGACACGAGCGCCGCGCACGGCGAGCCCCTCGGGGAGGAGGAAGTACGGCTGGCCAAGCGGCATTACGGATGGCCGGAGGATGCCAAGTTTCTGGTCCCGGACGGCGTGCGGGAGCATCTCCAGGCCGGCTTCGGGATGCGGGGGAAGGCGCTGCGGGACGAATGGTGGTGGGACCGCTTCCAGGCCTACCAGCGGAAGTACCCGGAGCTGGCCGACCACTGTTACCGGATGATCCGCCGCGAGCTGCCCGACGGCTGGGACTCGGAGCTGCCGACGTTCCCGGCCGATACCAAGGGGATCGCGACCCGCGAGGCCTCCGGCAAAGTCCTCAACGCGGTCGCCCCCAAGGTGCCCTGGCTGATCGGAGGCTCGGCGGACCTGGGCCCGTCCTGCAAGACGGCCCTGACCTTCCAGGGCGCCGGCGATTTCAGCGCCGCGAACCCCGCGGGACGGAACTTCCACTTCGGGGTTCGCGAGCACGCGATGGGCGCGATCCTGAACGGGCTGGCGCTCTCCAAGATCCGGCCCTACGGGTCGGGCTTCCTGATTTTCAGCGACTACGAGCGTGAGGCGATCCGTCTGAGCGCCCTGATGGAGATCCCGGTGGTCCACATCTTCACGCACGACTCGATCGGCGTGGGCGAGGACGGGCCGACGCACCAGCCGGTCGAGCAGCTGGCCTCGCTGCGCGCCATCCCCGGCCTGGTCACGCTGCGTCCGGCGGATGCCAATGAGGTCGTCGAGGCGTACCGCTACATCCTGCGGCGGACGCACGTGCCGGTGGCGCTGATCCTGTCGCGCCAGGCGCTGCCGATTCTCGACCGGAGCAAGTACGCGCCGGCGTCCGGCCTCTCGCGCGGGGCCTACGTGCTCGGAGAAGCGCCCGGCGGGGATCCCGAAGTGATCCTGATCGCCACCGGCAGCGAGGTCAGCCTGGCGGTCGACGCGCACGAGACGCTGCTCGCCGAGGGCGTTCGCTCCCGGGTGGTGTCGATGCCGTCGTGGGAGATCTTCGACCACCAGCCGCAGGAGTATCGGGACGACGTGCTGCCGCCGGAGATCAAGGCGCGCGTGGCGGTGGAGCAGGGCTCGACGCTGGGCTGGGAGCGCTACACCGGGCTGGACGGCCGGATCATCGGAATGAAGACGTTCGGCGCATCGGCGCCCCTCAAGGAGCTCCAGCGCAAGTTCGGCTTCGAGCCCCGCCGGGTGGTGGAAGAGGCGAAGAAGGTGATCCGGCGGGGCGCGTAGGCCGCGATCCGCTTACTCCTCCCCGGCCAAGTCACGGCAGGTGGAGGGGCGAATCCTCCCACGAAGCCAAGGCTGCCTGGACTCCCGGCGCAGGCGCATCCAGCCTTCGGCCCTCCTCTTCCGGGACAGGACCGCCTGACGGGGTAGCCATCCGGCCGTCCCATTCGCCCGGGTCGGGGGAAGCTGCTTCTTCGTTCTCATGAGGCGCTCCTTCCTCTCAATCAGAAATCGAGCAAGGAGGAGGCCAGGACCTTTCCGGGGCTGGGGCCCCTCGGGAATGGCAGGAATTCCACGATCTGGCGCGGAAATGTTCACCCGCGGCGAGGGGCCCCTCCACAGCGGTCCACGTGGCCGGCCGTTTGCTCCGGAGAGGATTGAGGCATCGGAGGGTCGGGCCATGATGAAGTGCGAACGGGAAACCCGGAAGGGGCGAACGGCGCTCGCGCCGGAGCTGCTGAGCGAGTTCGAAGGGGCGCTCCGGCGGCGCAAGTCGCTCCTGGAGGGTGATGTTCTGGGCCTGGAACGGGACTGGACGGACCAATCGGAACTGGACCCCGCCCATTCGAGCCACATGGCGGAGTCGGGAAGCGATGCCTTCGAGGAAGACGTTCGGCTGGCGCGAATGGAGTCCGCCGGCGACGAAATTTGCGAGATCGAGGAGGCGCTCGGCCGGATCCGCGACGGGGCCTACGGGATCTGCGAGGGATGCCGTGCGCCTGTCCCGGTCGCCCGTCTCCGGGCGATTCCCTACACCCGGCTCTGCATCCCGTGCAAGGAGACCGAGGAGACGGCCTGATCCCGCCGCGTCGCGCTCACGAGGGCTTTCGCGCCGCCACCCCCTGGCGCTCCGCGGCGGACGTCCCCGTGATCAGTCCGTACCAGCTGTCCAGGTTGTAGATGTAGTTCATCCGCTCGTAGGACTTGGGGTCGGGGGCCCGAAGCAGGCTCATCCTGCCCCGGGCGGCGTCCAGCGATTCGTAGTGGTGCTGCTCGAACCACGCCTCGGTGTCCTGCCGAAGCACGTTCAGGAAGTCCACCCCGTTCTCGAGCAGAGCAGACACCACCTGCACGACGGTGGCGCCCGCGAGGATCGCTTTCACGGCATGAAGCGCGTCGTGGACGCCGCCGGTGACTCCGAGGGCCGGCCGGACCTTCCCATAGAGGACGGCCAGCGACCGGAGACGGAGGAGGAACTCCGAGGAACTGGACAGATCCAGCGTCCTCCGGAGCTCCAGCTTCTCCGGGTCGATGTCCGCCTGGTAGAAGCGGTTAAAGAGGATGATCGCGTCGGCCCCCGCATACTCCAGCTCGCGGGCGAAGTGCGGGAGCGACGTGTAGAAGGGCGACAGCTTGACCGCGACGGGAATCCGGACCGACCCGCGGATCGCACGGACGAGTTCGAGCATCCGAAGTTCGGCAGCCTGTCCCGGGTCCCAGGGCTCGGCGGCGAAGGTATAGAGGTTGATCTCCAGCGCGTCGGCCCCCTCGCGTTCCAATGCAGGGGCGTGCTTGACCCAGTCCCCGGCGCTGGTGCCGTTCATGGACCCGATGACGGGCACTCGCACGGCCTTCTTCACCTTACCCAGGTGGGCGACGTAGGCGCGCGGGGAGAGGCCGAGCGCCGCGGCGGCCGGGAGCGCGGCCGCGTTCGTGTCCTGGTCGTGGTCGCTGTAGAAGGACCGCACGGCGTGGTCCCCGCCGGCCGCTCCTTCTTCGAACAGAGAGGGGAGGATGATCGCGGCGGAGCCGGCATTCTCCAGGCGGCGGGCGCCGTCCAGGGTTGCCGAGAGCGGCGACGCTCCGGCGATAAACGGGTGTGGCAGCCGTAAGCCCAGATAGGTAGTGGACAGGTCCATGGCTCGTGTCTCCCCAGCACCTTTCGACTCCGACTTTGGTGTCGATCCGCGGCAGGATTGTAAGAGCCCCGCCCCCGGTAAAAGTTATGCGGATTGGGCCTCGTCGCACGGTCCTCCAGGATCTCTTCCCGGCACTTTTTGATCCAATACGGCGCCCCCACGCCCCGGCGACGACCGATGCCCCCCCGATTGAGGTATTAAGGGCGTGGGTAATTTGAGGCCGAAGGAGAAACGCCGATGAAGATCACCAAGCTGACCCCTCTCGTGCTGGGCACGCCCTGGCGGAATCTTATCTTCCTGAAGGTCGAGACCGACGAGGGCGTGACCGGGGTCTCCGAGGTGCGCTCGATCCGGGGCGACGCCGTGCTGGGCTACCTCAAGATGATCGAGAAGAAGCACGTCCTCGGGAGCGACCCGTTCGAGATCGAGGCGCTGGTCCGCCGCGCTTTCGTCGACGACTTTCTCCGCGTGAACGACATCTCCGGCGCGGGCATCGCGCTCGTCGAGACCGCCTGCTGGGACATCGTCGGCAAGGTGCTCAACCAGCCCGTCTACAAGCTGCTGGGCGGCGCCTGCCGCGACAAGATCAAGGCCTACGCGAACGGCTGGTACACCGTCGAACGCAGCCCCGAGGCCTTCCACGAGGCGGCCAAGAAGGTGGTCGCGCGGGGCTACAAGGCCCTCAAGGTCGACCCCTTCGGCTCGGGGTTCTACGAGATGGAGCGCGCCGAGAAGAACCGCTCCGTCGCGCTCATCGAGGCCATCCGCGGCGCGGTGGGTCCCGACGTCGAGATCCTCATCGAGATGCACGGGCGCTTCAGCCCCGCGACCGCCATCGATCTGGCGGCCGACCTGGAGCCGTTCAAGCCCTCGTGGCTCGAGGAGCCGGTCCCCGCGGACAACCTCGAGGCCATGGCGAAGGCGGCCGCCAAGGTGCGGATTCCGGTCGCCGCGGGCGAGCGCGTCCACACGCGCCACGAAACCCGCCGACTCCTGGAGCTCGGCGCCATCGACGTCCTGCAGAGCGACATCACGATGTCCTGCGGCATCCTGGAGGGGAAGAAGCTCGCGGCCATGGCGGACGCGTACTACGTGACGTTCGCGCCGCACAACACGGGCGGCCCCGTGAGCACCGCGGCCTGCCTCCACCTGGCGGCCTGCACCACGAACTTCAAGATCCAGGAGCACTTCAACGATTTCGTCGACGCGTGGGTCAAGCAGGCGGCGTACGGCCCGGGCTACTCCGAGGTGAAGGACGGCTACTTCTCCCTGCCCGGCGGCCCCGGCCTGGGCGTCACCCTCAACGAGGACTTCATCCGGGAGCATCCGCCTCAGGAGGAGAAGTTCAACCTCTTCAAGGAGGACTGGCACAAGCGGCAGTCGTCGAGGCCCGCCGCGGTCGAGGCCCGTTGACCATGAGGACGCGGCTGTCGGTCCTGGTCCTGGCGCTCGGCCTGCAGGCCTGCGGGTCCGCGACGCGCTCGATCGTCCCCGATGACGGGACGCTCCGCGGCTGGCATGTCAGCACGAAGACGAGCCACGGGAGCGGCGGCCGCTGGACGGCGCAGGAGGGCGTCATCCTCGGGACCCAGGACAAGCCCGGCAACGGCGGACTCCTGATCACCGACGCCCCCTACGGCAATTTCGAAATCCGACTCGAGATGAAAAACGATTACGGCCCCGACAGCGGCCTCTTCCTCCGCTGCACCGAGGACGGCAAGGCCTACCAGGCCATGATCGACTTCCACCCGGACGGCAACCTGATGGGCATCTACGGGGAGGGCATCGGGAGTTTCGTCGCGCGCAACTTCGACACGCTCGGGACGCCCGGCGAGATCAAGATCCGCGAGTACGCGAAGTTCCCGTGCCCGTTCACGCCCGAGGACTGGAAGACGCGGATCTGGCGCATCGGCGAGTGGAACGAGCTGCGCGCCCGCATCGTCGGCAATCCTCCCGTGATCCACACGTGGATCAACGGGATCAAAGTCATGGAGTTCACGGACGACCGCAAGCGCCTCCCGGACCGCGGCGGCATCGGCCTCCAGCTCCACGGGCATGAAGACAGCACCGGCCGCTACGTGCGCTACCGGAACATCCAGGTCACCGTGTTGGAGGACGGACCGTGAAACTGCTTCGCATCGGCGACGTCGGCAAGGAACAGCCCGCCGTGCTTCTGCCAGACGGGCGCGTCATCGACGTCTCTTCCATCGTGCGGGACTTCGACGGCCCGTTCTTCGAGTCGGGGGGCGTCGAGTACCTGCGGACGCAACTGGGGCGGGGCTTCCCGGAGATCCGCCTGAAGGGGCGCCGCATCGGGGCGCCGATCGCCCGGCCGTGGAAGGTCCTCAATATCGGTCTCAACTACGCGGACCATGCCCTCGAGTCCCAAGTTCCGATTCCCGGAGAGCCCGTTGTCTTCATGAAGGCGTCCAACTGCGTCATCGGCCCCAACGACGACGTCCTCCTCCCGCCCGGCAGCCGGAAGAGCGACTGGGAAATCGAGCTCGGCGTCGTCATCGGCAAGACCGCGCGCTACTTGCCTGACGGCGCCTCGGCGGCGGCCTGCATCGCCGGCTACTGCATCTCGAACGACGTGTCGGAGCGCGAATACCAGCTGGAGCGGGGAGGGCAGTGGTCCAAAGGGAAGTCGGCCGAGACCTTCAACCCCGTCGGGCCCTGGCTCGTGACCCCGGACGAGATCCGCGACCCCCAGAACCTCGCGATGAGCCTCGACGTCAACGGCGTCCGCCGCCAGACGGGCAACACCCGCTCGATGATCTTCGGGGTCCAGCACCTCGTGTGGTACCTGAGCCAGTTCATGGTCCTCGAGCCCGGCGACCTGGTCTCGACCGGCACGCCCCCCGGTGTCGGAATTGCCCAGAAGCCGCTGCCCGTATTCCTCAAGGAAGACGACGTCATGGAGCTCTCGATTGAGGGACTGGGTCAGCAGCGGCAGCTTGTCCGCCGCGCCTCGGCGCGCAGCGCCCCGCCGAGGCGCGAGCCGGCTCTTGCCCAGCCTTGACCCGGGCGCCCCATCTCCGGGTACACTACCGATGGTGCCCGGAGGGTAAGGACGCGTCCATGGCGGTCAAGGCCCAGGTCGAGAAGCTGCTGCCCCCGCCGTCGGCGTCTTTTCTCTACAAGACCCGCCGCGAACACTTCGGCGTGTACTGGCACTTCCATCCGGAATATCAGCTGACCCTGGTCACCCGCGGGCACGGGCGCCGCTTCGTGGGGGATCACGTCGGCCGCTTTTCGGCGGGGGACCTGGTCCTGACGGGGCCGAATCTCCCGCACATGTGGTGCTCCGGCCGCTCCGGGTCGCGTCCCGACGAGTCCCTCATGATCCAGTTCCCCGAGGGCCTGCTCGGGGCGTCGCTCCTGGGGCTGCCGGAGATGACGCCGATCCGGCGCCTGCTGGAACTGTCCCGACGCGGCGTCCGCTTCGAGGGGGCCGCCCGCGACAGGGCCGGCCGTGCGATGAGCGGCCTGGGGCCGCTCCGCGGGCCCGCCCGCGTGATCGCGCTCCTGGACATCCTGCGCGTGCTGGCCGAGGCTCCGCGCCCGAAGGTCCTCTCGAGCCGCGCCCTCGCGCCGGCGGACCGGGCCGGCGAGCGCGAGCGGATCGACCAGATCTGCCGCCTCATCGCCGAGCGCGCCTCGGGCCCGTTCCTGCTGGCGGACGCGGCGGCCGCGGCGCACCTGAGCGTGCCCGCATTCACGCGCTTCTTCAAGAAGCGCACGAAGAAGACCTTCGTGGAGTACCTGACGGAGCTCCGGATCGGCAACGCGTGCAAGCTCCTGGTCGAGACGGATTCGGCCGTCCGCCAGATCTCGGCCGCCGTCGGGTTCAGCAGCCTCACCAACTTCAACCGCCGCTTCCGCGACCTGAAGGGCATGAGCCCGCAGGCCTTCCGGCAGCAGTTCTCGACTTAGGCTGGCCCGGCGGCCACTTTCTCCGCGAATGCCTAACTTATGCCTTGCGGGCGCTTCGCCCGGCCCCGAAAATGATAGTCCTGCACGGGTCGGACGTTGGGAAGCGTCCTGAAAGGTGTAAGAGAGTAGGGCTTTCGAGTGGCACCATGAAGATCCTTTCGAGCATCGGCGACGCGTTCGACGGCCAGTTCGCGCTCCGCCTGAGGTCGTCGGCGCGGACGCTGGGCCTCGATTGCGAGCTCTTCGAGCGCAGCCAGAGCGATCGCCCCCGCCTGAGCGCGCTGATCCGCGGCCTCTCCGAGGCGAAGGGGGAGGACGTCCTCTATGTGGACCCCGACGCCCACCTGCTCCGGCGGCCGGACATCCTGCTCGACGAGAAGGATTACGACGTCGCCGTCTACTACGACTCCAAGACGCTGGAACTGAGCGGCCCCATCTTCGTCCGCGGCGGCTCGCGCGGGGCCGCCCTGCTCATGGAGTGGTCCACGCTCCAAGACGTGCTGCCCGAGTTTGGAGAGATGGAGAACCTGTCCCGCGTGCTCTCGCGGCCGGGGCTGCGCCTGGACGTCCGCCGCGTCCCCGTGACCTACGCCTGGGTGGAGCGGCAGCACCGGTCGATCCATCCGAAGGCCAGTCCCATCATCGTGCACTTCAAGACGGACGGGCTCCTCAGCGGTCGCATGAAGGTCGCGCGGTAGCGTCGTTCCGTCGCGCGGGTCTACTGGGAGTCCGGCTGCTTCCGCTCCCGGATCTCCTTGGGGATGTCGACCTTGGTGCTGGAGGGCGGCTTCTCCTTGTGCTCGGTCCAGGGGCACTTGAGGCACACGTACTGGGTCCCGTTCCAGGCGACCCTGCAGCCGCACTCGGGGCAGACCAGCGGTTTGCCCATCCCCTTACCCATGCCCGAGGAACCCATGCAGGAACTCAATTTTCCATGAATCGTCGGCCCGCGGCAAGCTCCATTTTTTCTACGAAAAACTGAACGCCCCCCGCCGCGAAAAAGGCAGAACCCCGCACCGGAGCTCGGAAAGCGTCGTAGAGGGATGCATGGATGATGTGCTGCCTCTGGTCGTCTGCGTGGACGACGAGCCGGAGATCCTCAGCGCCCTCGGGCGGATGGTCCGCGCGGAGCCCTACGAGTTCCGCGGCACCACCGATCCCGAGGAGGCCCTCGAGTGGGCCCGCACCCGCGAGGTCGCGCTCTTCGTCGCTGACTATCGCATGCCGCTCATGAGCGGGATGACGCTTCTCCAGCTCGTCAAGGCCTCGGCGCCCGATGCCGCACGCGTGCTGCTGACCGGCTATCCGGGTGAAACCCTGCTGATCGTGGCCCGCGACGCGGGCCTGCTCCACCTCGTCGGCAAGCCCTGGGACGACGACGCGCTGCGCCAGCAGATCCGGAGCCTGCTGGAGCGCCCGCCCGCCGACGGGAACGCCTGAATCGAACGGCCTCATCACGCCTCTAGGGTTTCTTTCGCGATTTCTCCGGCTGGCGCTGGTCGAGGCTCCAGTAGCCCACCACCGCCTTGATCATCGATTGCAGCGCGTCGGAATCGATGGGCTTGACCAGGTAGGACGCGGCGCCGAGCTCGAACGCCTGGTCGTAGCCGATGGGCTGCCGCGCCGCCGCGAGCACCACGACCGGGATCCGCCGCAGCGGGGCCTGGCCGCGAAGCCAGCGCAGCATCCTGAAGTTCGCGCGCCGCGACATCGCCAGGTTGATCAGGATCAGCCCCGGCATCGGATAGGAGTCCCGGTCTTCGTAGGTCCCCCGGCCGGCGAGGTACTCGATCGCCTCGTCCACGCCCGCGACGGTCTGCATCATGCCGGGCAGGCCCAGGGACGTGAAGGCGCGGGCCAGCAGGCCCGCGTCGCGGGCGTCATCTTCGACCAGCAGGACGCTGAACTGCTTCGTGGGCATGGCGACGCTCATGGAATTTCCGCGGGACGTTCCTCGCGAAGATAACGCCGGGTCGTGCCGACGTCCGCCGGGGCGAAGGGAAGGGGGAGGACCTGCTCGCGTCGCTGCTCGACCTCGAGGTGCTGCGCCCGCGCCTTGAGCAGGTCCGTCAGCGAGATCATCCCGATGAGGCGGCGCGGGAACTCGGGCGTCACCACGGGGAGCCTCGTGATGCCCGTCTTCGCCATCCGGTAGACGACCGAGCGGAGCGGCTCGTCCGCCAGCGCGGTCACCGGGTCCCCGTGCATCATGCTCAGCAGCGCGGGCGGGCGGTGGCCGGCGCCGACGGCCTGCCGCGAGCGGAAGCGGAGCGTGCTGAGGGTCACGACGCCCAGGAGGAAGTCGTCCTTGCCGACCACGGGGTAGGTCCACTGCTCGTGACTCCGCTCGTCCTGGTCCGCGCGGCGGAGCGCGTCCGCCGCCTCGACGTCGCCCGTGAAGCGGAGGATGTCCGTCTGCATGACCTCCCGGACGAAGAGGACCTCGAGCGGGTCGATCGAGTACTCCCGCGTGACGTGGAAACCGCGGCGCTCCACCTTCTCGGTGAGGATCGAGCGGCGGAGCACGAGGACCGTGAACGCGTGGGCGGCCGTGACGGCCACCACGACGGGGAGCATCGAGTTCAGGTCGTGGGTGAGTTCGAGCGTGAAGAGGATGCCCGTCAGGGGGGAGCGCATGGTTCCGCCCAGGATGGCCCCCAGGCCGACGAGGGGCCAGAAGCCCGCGCCCTGGTTCGGCAGGTAGGGGCTCATCAGGCCGCCCAGCGCCGCTCCGAGCATGAGGAGCGGCGCGAGCACGCCGCCGGAGGTGCCCGAGCCCAGCGCGACGGCCCAGATGGTCCACTTGACGACGACGAGCAACAGGATTTCCCGCAAGGGCATGTGGCCGCTCAGGAGGTCCTCGATGACGTCGTAGCCCACCCCCAGGGCCCGCGGGAAGATCAGGCCGCCCAGACCGATGGCCAGACCGCCGATCGCGGGCCACCACATCCAGTGGATCGGCAGCTTCTTGAAGAGGTCCTCCGCCGCGTAGACCGAGTAGGTGAGCAGCGCGGACAGCGCGCCGACGAGGACCCCCACCCCGGCGCAGCCCAGCAGGGAGAGCGGGCCCAGGACGGCCGTGTGCGCGGGGACGGGGAAGAGGGGGCCGTCGCCCAGCACGTAGCGCCGGAGGAACATCGCCGCCGCGCTCGCGAGTGCGACCGGGATGAAGCTGCGCGGCTTCCATTCGAAGAGCAGGAGCTCGACCGCGAGCAGGATCGCCGCGAGAGGGGAGGCGAAGGTGGCGGACATGCCCGCCGCCGCGCCCGCGACGAGGAGCGTCTTGCGCTCGGCGGCCGTCAGCCGGAAGAACTGGGCGACGATCGACCCGAACGCGCCCCCCGTCATGATGATCGGCCCCTCGGAGCCGAAGGGGCCGCCCGAGCCGATCGAGATCGCCGCCGAGAGGGGCTTGAGGAGCGCGACCTTGGGCTCGACCTTGCTGCCCCGGATCAGGATCGCCTCGAGGGCCTCGGGGATCCCGTGGCCGCGGATGCGGTCGGACCCGAAGCGCGCCATGAGGCCGATCAGCGTTGCGCCCGCGACCGGGACCAGCACCGAGGCCCAGCCGAGCGCCGAGTCCGCCGGGCGGACCAGGTCCGTGGCGATGCGGTGGAAGTAGAACAGGTTCGTGAAGAGCCCGATCAGTTTGAGCAGCGCGAGGGCGACGAAGGCGCTCAGGGCACCGATCGCGATCGCGAGGAGGCAGATCGGGAGGATCCTTGCCGTCGCCGTGAAGTCGCCGAGGCGAGGGACGTCGGACGCGTTCCCTTTCGGAGAAGCGACGAGGGCGGCGGCGGTGTCGGGCATGGAGCAAAGTCCTTCTGGTTGGGGTGGAAGAGTGCGGTCAACGCGGGCAGGATCTGGGGCGCGAGCCGCCGAAGCTCCTCGCGGTGGGCGAGGGACAGGCGGCGCAGCACGGCTTCGCCCTTCGGGGTCACCTCGATCAGGACCTCCCGCTGGTCCATCTCGTGCCGGAGCCGGCGCAGGAGCCCGACCGCGACCATGCGGTCGATCAGTCCGACCACGGTGTGGTGCTTCAGCTGCAGCTGCCACGCCAGGGCCCCGATGGTGGGGAGGCTGTCGGAAGGCAGCCCCTTGACGGCCAGGAGAAGCTGGTGCTGCCGGGGCCGGAGCCCCGCCGCGCCGGCGGCGTCCTCGCTGAACGTGAGGAAGCGCCGGATCAGGTGCCGGAAGCGCGCGAGGGCCGCGTAGTCCGGGTCGGCCGGCGGAAGGGCGGTCGGGGTCACACCTTCAGAATATATCGTAATACGATATAAAGTCAATGGCCTCGCGGCGAGTGCATTTCCGTGGCGGGCGCCGGAACCGGGCCGCTATCATGCGCCAGGGTGAAACGGATCCGCTTCCCTTGGCCCCGGCGCTACCGGGCGGCGTACGCCGTCCTGCTGGGCATTCCCGTCGGGGTCGCCCTCTTCACGTTCGCGTATGCCGAGGGGCTCTCGTATTTCTCGAGCGACCCCCGCGCCTGCGCCAACTGCCACATCATGCAGGACGAGTACGATTCGTGGTCGAAGTCGGGCCATCGCCACGTGGCGCGCTGCAACGACTGCCACCTGCCCCGCAGCCTCGTCCCCAAGTTCATCGCCAAGGCCCGCAACGGCTGGAATCATTCGTCCGCCTTCACGCTGGAGAACTTCCACGAGCCCATCATGATCGGGCCGCGGAACGCGGAGATCCTCCAGGAGAACTGCCTGCACTGCCACGAGTCGTTCGTGCACGACATCGTCCGGACGCAGTCCCCCGCGGACCCGCTGGCCGCGTCGGTGTCCTGCGTTCACTGCCACAAGGGCGTCGGCCACGCCCCGACGCGCCCCACGAGTCCCCTGAGCTGGATCGGACATTAGCCATGACGACGACCGAGACCCCGGCCCCGAGCCCCGAGAAGGACCCCGCGGGAAAGCGCCGCTTCGTTCTTGCGGTCGCCGGTGCGGCCCTGCTGACGGCGCTCGTCACCGCGCTCCTCACGAACATCTTCCAGCACAAGCAGGAGGCGAAGAACTCGTACATCCGCTTCGTGAACGTGACCGAGGAGACGACGGACCCCGCCCCCTGGGGCGTCAACTGGCCGAGGGAGTTCGACACGTACAAGCTCACCTCGAGGCCGTCCCGGACCCGCTTCGGCGGCCACGGCGGCTCCGAGGCGCTGCCCCGCGAGAAGGCCGATCAGAGCCCCTGGCTCCAGCGGGCCTTTGCGGGTTACGCCTTCGCGATCGACTACCGCGACCGCCGCGGCCACGCCTACATGCTGGCCGACCAGGAGATGACGCGCCGCGTGACCGAGCGGTCCCAGCCGGGGTCCTGCCTGCACTGCCATTCGTCCGTCATCCCGACGTACCGGCGCCTCGGCGAGGGCGACGTGATGAAGGGCTTCGAGGCACTGGGCCGGCTTTCGTACGCCCAGGCGCACGCCGAGGTCGTGAAGACGGGCTCCATGAACCCGCTGATCGAGGGCGCGGCCCAGACCGCCCGGCACGCGGACGGCGCCCACCCGGTGTCCTGCGTGGACTGCCACGACCCCGCCACGATGCAGCTGCGCGTGACCCGGCCCGGCTTCATCCGGGGGATCGCGGCCCTGATGGCGCACCTGGGGAAGCCGGACTACGAGCCCAACCGCGACGCGACCCGGCAGGAGATGCGGACCTTCGTCTGCGCCCAGTGTCACGTCGAGTACTACTGCGGCCCCAAGACCACGCTCTTCTTCCCATGGACCAACGGCTTGAAGGTCGAGGAGATCGAGGCGACCTACGACGCCACCAGGTTCCCTCCCGAGGGGGGCGAGAAGGAAGGCCACCGCTTCTACGACTGGAAGCACGCCGAAACGGGAGCGGAGCTGCTCAAGGCGCAGCACCCCGAGTTCGAGCTCTACTCGCAGGGCGTGCACGCGAGGGCGGGCGTGGCGTGCGCGGACTGCCACATGCCGTACGAGCGCCAGGGAGCGACCAAGGTGTCGGACCACTGGGTCCGCTCGCCGCTCCTCAATGTCGCCCGGGCCTGCCAGCCCTGCCACGCCGTGTCGGAGGACGAGCTCCGGCTCCGCGCCGAGACCATCCAGTCCCGGAACTTCGCGCTCCTGGAGCGCGGCGGCGCCGCGTTGCTGGAGATGCTTGGGGCGATCAAGGACGCGAAGGCGGCCGGCGCGAAGGAGGAGCAGCTCGCCCCCGCGCTGGAGCTGCATCGGAAGGCCCAGTGGCGCCTCGACTTCATCGCCGCGGAGAACTCGATGGGCTTCCACGCCCCCCAGGAATCCGCCCGCGTGCTCGCCGAGGCCATCGACTACGCGCGCCAGGCCGAGATCACGGCGCTGAAGCTGCTGCCCAAGGCCGCGGGCGCGCCGAAGTAGGATCTCGGATAATTCCACACCCCGGGGACGAAACCCCGGCGTCCCCCTTCAATCGACGTATTTTCAGCCCCCGCGTCGTGGCACGGGCCTTGCACTTCATCGGGTGACGGGCCGGACGGCGGCCCGGCCTCTGTGGAGACGCTAGTGCGGACCCACGTCCGCAAGGAGGCTGATAGGTGTCGCAAAGTAATGGGTGTGCTGGGAGTGCTGGCCCTGCTGGTAGCTCTCGCAACTCCTGCGGTGGAACAGGAGAAGGAGTTCTCATGAAAGACCGACGGCAAGCGGTATTGGCGGACCGAGGAGGCCGCTGCGCCTGCCCTGATGCCGGCCACTTATCTGAAGGAAGTGCCTGCAGGTGAGGAGAAGGCCGGCGATGTGCAGGGCCTGAAGGATCTCGGGAAGCGCACGGAGATCGTGTTCTTCCGCGAAGTCCCGTTCGCCGAGGCCCCGAAAGGGCACGAGTGCACCTGGAAGATGGTGTACGAGAAGAAGGCGGTTTATCAGAACCACTTCTGCCAGGTGAACGGCGCCGAGAAGCCTTGCCACGGCATGAGTGCCGCCGGAGAGTGTCTCGGCATGAAGTAGGCTCCGCTCTAGCGATGGAGAGGCTTCCCGCCACCGGGAGGCCTCTTCCGTCGTCAGGAGAAGTCGTGCTCGAGGATGTCGTTCCCGCGACGGCAGATCTCCTTGGCGATCTCGGTGAAGCGTCCCTGGCCCCAGTAGCGGTAGCAGCTGGTCTCGGCCATGAGCAGGTGGAAGAGCGCGTTGCGGTACGCGTGGCTGCGGCGGTCCGCCTTGCCCGTGACCTGGTGGAACCTCGCGCTCAGCGAGCGGATCGGGTCGAGCACGCTGTCGTAGCCGCGGACCCAGCTCAGGTCGTTCGTCCAGGAGCCGCCCTCCATGTGGAAGCGGTGGTCCGCCTTCTTGGCCTCCTCGATGGCGCGCGCCACGCCTTCGGGCGAGGGGCCGCCGGGGATCCGGGACCAGAGCGCGCGCTGGTGTAGCGGCTGGATCGGCTCGTAGTCGTCCTCCGACACGCCGGAGCGGGAGAGCATCTCCAGGTACTCCGTGCCGTTGAGCCCGACCACGCCCTGCGTGCCCAGGCTGCTCCAGGCACCCTTGTAGTGGCCGGGGAACTCGTTCATGATGACGCCGCCGTTCTCGCCGTCGCTGATCTGGGCCACGAGCGGCGGCATGCGCTTGCCGTTCCGCGAGCGGGGGCCCTGGCCCCTCGCCTCCGAGAGCGGCTGCATGTGGCCGACCAGCTTCGTGTCGGACCCCTGGGTCTTGATGAGCGCCGTGATCTGCGCGGTCTCGCCCCGGCTGTTGCGGGCCACGAGGCGGCGGGGCAGGAAGCGCTCGCCGAGCGGACGGCCGTCGAGCTCCTCGACCGTGTGCTCCTGCACCAGCACCCACTGGTAGCCCGCGTCGCGGAGCGCTCGAACCAGCTCGTAGGAGACGTCGGGGTGGTTGGGCAGGTTCATCTCGGGGAGCGAGAAGCCGCGCACGCGCGACAGCGCCTCGGCGCCGAAGACGGCCGCGAACTGGTGCCGCCAGGCGTCGATGTGGAGGCGCACGTCCGGGACCGGCGTCGAGGGGACGACCGCGTGGCCCCACATGGTCCCGAGCCACTCGACCGCGTCGCGGTACCGGTCGTTCGCCGTCACCGTCTTCAGGTTGTCGAGGACGTCCCCGCGCCCCATCTGCCGGAGGCCGAAGAGCAGCTCCCCGGAGTAATCGAGCATGATCCGCGGGTGGCGGCCCGCGTCCACCAGCTCCCGGATGAAGTCGGCGATGCGGGAGTAGCACGAGAGGTACGCGGGCGCGTCGTGGAAACCGTGGACGTGCGCGCGCTGCATCATGAACTCGAGATTGCCCAGGATCCGCGCCGTGCGGAGGTCGCCCTCGTCGATGATGAGCGGCTGGTGCATGTGCAGCGCGATGCCGAACGCCGAGGCGACCTCGTTCGCCCGGAACGGGCTGCGCCCGGACGACACGGGTCCGCGCCGGGACGTCGACTCGCGCAGCTCCGCGTCCCAGCCCGTGAGGTTGGGCAGGCCTTCGATGGTTTCCGGAATAGTCATGGGTCCCTCATGAAGCGTAGCAGCGTTCGGTCGTTTGTGCGATGCGGTCCCAGGTAAAATTCGTCTCCGCGTCGGTGCGCCCGTAGCGCCCCATGCGGCGCGCCCAGTCCCAGTTGGTGAACAGCGTTCCCAGGCCCCAGCCCACGGAATCCGGGTTGGGGTAGACCTTGAGGCCGTTGACGTTGTGCCAGATGAGCTCGTTGGGGCCGCCGACCTGGGAGGCGACGACGGGTTTTCCCGCGGCCCAGGCCTCCAGCACGATGATGCCGAAGGGCTCGTTCCGGCTGGGGACGCAGACGACGTCGCAGGCCCGGAACATGTCGCTCTGCTCCGAAGGGCTGAGCCGGCCGAACCAGCGGACCGCGTGCGCGACGCGGAGCTCGTGGACGCGGCGCTCGAGGTCGCCGCGCATGTGGCCCTCGCCGGCGAAGATGAATTTCGCGTTCGGGTAGAAGCGGAGGAGCGGCGGGATCGCCTCCACGAGGATGTCCGGCCCCTTCTGCAGGCTGAGGCGGCCCATGAAGAGCACCGTCGGGTCCATCGGGCCGATCCCCCAGCGACGCTTGATCGCGCCGGGGTCGAGGAAGCCGTCAAACTGGTGTACGGGCACGCCGTTGTAGACCACCGAGACCTTCCAGTCCGGCAGCCGGTACATCCATCCGATCTCGCCCTTCAGGGCGTTGCTGACGGCGATGACGCGGTCGGCCTTGTAGGTCCCATGCCACTCCAGGTCGCGGATCCGCTGCGAGGAACCGTTGTGGAAGACATTGCCGCAGCGCCCGTACTCCGTCGAGTGCATCGTGAAGACGGTCTTGTGGTCGGGCCGGCCATCCTTGATCCACGCGACGGCGCTGGACGCGAGCCAGTCGTGGCCGTGGACCAGGTCGAAGCGGCCGATGTGGTCCTCCGTCCGGAAGAAATGCCAGACGAAGGACCGGCACATGTCCTGGGTCTCGTCCACGAAGTTCGGGTTGAGGTTGTGCGGGCAGTAGTGGTACCAGACGCCGTCGATCTTGTTGACGCCGCCGCCCCCGTAGCCCGGCCGCGTGAACACGTGCACGTCGTGGCCGCGCCGCTGGAGCGCGGCGGACAGCTCGGTGACGTGGGTCGCCACGCCGCCGACGGGCGCGCCGTGCAGGGACTCCCAGGAAAACATGGCAATACGCATGACCTCTTACTCCCCTCCGTTCCTCCGGCAGGGCATGCCCCCGGATGGGAGCATGCCGGAAAGCCAGGCCGCCGCTCCCGAGGGGGAGGGCACCTGACAGAGAGAGGGCGCTGGGCGACGATTCCCCCAGGTCTCTCGAGCGCTTGGGCGCTCGTCCGTTCTCCCCCCGCGCGGAGCGACGGTGCGCCATTGGGCGACCGTCAGGTAAAACCTCAGAAAGAAAACCCCCAGTTCGGGCCTCTAGAGCCCTCAGCCTTCGGAATGTTATGTCGAATCGGCAATCCGGCGCGACCAAGCCCGCAGGGGCCGCGCGGTCGCGGGTCCCCTGCGGGCCGGCATCGCCTCTCTACCGAGAGAGGAACTGGTCCGGTACGGACGACGGCAATCCCCCGCTCTCCAGGACCACGGCGGAGTCGCCGCGTTGCGAACGGATCGAAACGGCGGCGGCATCGACGTGGATCGGTATCCAGAGCCGAAGGGTTCGGAAATTGTTATGGGGATTGCGACGCCGCCGCCTCGACGTGGCCGCCGAAGCGGTGACGCATGGCCGACAGCAGCTTCTCCGCGAACGTGTGCTCTCGGCGGGAGCGGAAGCGCGCGAAGAGCGCCGCGGAGAGCACCTCGGCGGGAACGGCCTCCTCGATGGCCGTCATCAGGGCCCAGCGCCCTTCGCCCGAGTCTTCCACGACGCCGTGATAGTCGGCGAGCTCCGGGTCGTCCGAGAGCGCGGCGGCCGCGAGGTCCAGGAGCCACGAGGAGACGACGCTCCCGTGCCTCCAGAGCTCCGCGATCGCGCCGAGGTCGAACTCGTAGCGCGCGTCCGCCGGCAGTCCCGGCGACCCCGCCTCGCGGAGGAGATGGAAGCCCTCCGCGTAGGCCTGCATCAGGCCGTACTCGATGCCGTTGTGCACCATCTTGACGAAGTGCCCGGCGCCGGCGGGACCGCAGTAGAGGGTGCCCTTGCCGTCGTCCGGCGCCAGCGTCCGCAGGATCGGGGTGAGGCGCTCGACCGCCGCCCGGTCCCCGCCGAGCATGAGGCAGTAGCCGCGCTCCAGCCCCCAGACTCCTCCGCTGGTCCCGGCGTCGACGTAGTGAATCCCCCGGGCCTCCAGGAACGGCGCGCGCCGGACGTCGTCGCGGAAGTGGGAATTGCCCCCGTCCACGATGGTGTCGCCCGCCTCCAGCCGGTCCGCCAGGTCCGTGACGGCGTCCTCGGTGGGAGCGCCCGCGGGGACCATGACCCAGACGCTGCGGGGAGGCGGGAGCTCCCGGACGAGGTCGTCCAGGCTGGAAACCCCGAGCGCTCCTTCCGCCTGCAATTCCTCCCGCCGGTCCGCCAGCACGTCGAAGACGACGCAGCGGTGCCCGCCCCGCAGGAGGCGCCGCACCATGTTGCCGCCCATGCGGCCCAGGCCGATCATTCCGAGGTCCATGGTCTCACTTCACCTTCTCTTTCTTCTCCTCTTTCTCCGGGGCGGGCTTGACGGTCAGCGTCTCGCGCTTGCCGTTGCGGACCAGCTCCAGCGTGAACTTGTCCGACGCCATCGCATCCTGGAGGCTCCTGCGGAACTCGTCGATCTTCTGCGCCTGGGCCTTCGTGGTGTTGAGCGCGGTGATGATGTCGTAGCGTTTCAGCCCCGACTTCTCGGCGAGGCTGCCGGGCTCGACCTGGCGGACGAGCAGGCCTTCTCCCCGGGAGAGGCCCAGCTGGGTCGCGAGCGCGGGCCCCACGGGAGAGATCATGACGCCGAAGCGCCGGCCCCGAGACTCTTCCTGGTCCTCGGACGGATCGGCGAGGCCGAGCCACTCCCTCATTTCCTTGTCGGCGTCGGGGACGCTGCGGACGCGGACCAGGTTGTCCAGGCCGTACTTCTCGACCAGCTCGGGGTGCTGCTTCTTGAATTCGTCCATCGACGAGGCCCGGTAGGTCTGGTACTTGCGTTGCTCCGAGCCGCCGTCCTTCTCGGGCGCGGTGAGTTCGACGGACCCGTCGGGCTTGAGGGCGAACTTGATCCCCTGGGTCCAATCCTCGTAGACGACCGCCATCCGGGGGGCGGGCGAGCGGCCCGACTCGCGCGGTTGTTCCTTCGCGAGGTCCAGGAGCAGCGCGCGGGCCCGCATGGCGCGCTCGGCATTGTCGCTGCGGGCCGCTTCCCTCAGGGCGGGGGCGGCGTCGCGGCCCCGCTTCCGGAGTTCGGCCTCGGCCCGGTCGGCGACCTTCGAGTCCTGCGCCCCCAGGTCGCTCACGAGCCGATCGATGGAGGGCTGGTCCTGGCCGGGCGTGTCCTGGGTCCCCGGCATGACGGAGAGTAAGAGGAAGGCGGCGAGCGGAGTCATGAGTCGTTCCTTTCTGAATGGGCGGTCCGCAGTGGTGAGCCACCAGCGGGAGGGGATGTGATGAATCGGCCGTGATGCCGCGAAGGGGCATAACGCCGACGCTCGCCCGGCGCTCGGTCTTGAGGGGGTACCGGATGGACGACGAACGCGAGCGGGAGATCGAGAAAGAGCGTCGGGAATTGGAAGCCGCGCGGCTTGAAATCCCCGAGCCGCGGCCCGGAGACGACCCGCCGACCTATGGCGACGAGGGCGGGGGAACCCTGTACCCGGAGCGGGCCCTGAGGGAGCCGCCGGTACAGGATCCTCCGACGCTCCTGCAGCGGCTGCTTCTGGCCCGCTATCGATCCGGGCACCGCTGAGCCCCGCTCAATGGGCCGACCGGATCTCGGCGGCTTCCCGGAGCGCGCGGATCAGCACCGGATACTCGTACGAGCCTTCGTGCCGTTCCCCGTTGATGAAGAAGGTCGGGGTCCCGTTCACGCCGCTGCGCACGCCGCTCATGAAGTCCTCCTGGATGTGCGGGAGGGACGTCTCGGTCCGCAGGGCCTCCTCGAACTCGGTCCGCTCGAGATCCAGGGCCTCCGCGTAGCGCAGCAGGTCGTCGTCGCCGAGGGCGTTCTGATTCTCGTAGAGCACGTCGTGCATCTCCCAGAATTTCCCCTGGGCCCCCGCGGCCTCCGCGGCCAGCGCGGCCGCCTCGGCGTGCGGATGGATCGACGCGAGGGGGAAGTGCCGGAAGACGACGCAGAGCTGCGACCCCATCTCCTCCTCGATGTCCCGGAGGATGCGGTAGGCGCGGCCGCAGTAGGGGCATTCGAAGTCGCCGTATTCCACGAGGATCACCGGCGCCTTCGGGGTTCCGCGGAGATGGTCCTGTCGTCCGACCGCCGTGATGAGTTTGGACATAGGCCTTCCTCCTCGTTCAGGGTTGTTTGCGGGCGCTCAGATCCTCGAGGGCGGACAGGATGCCGTCCGCGCCGGGGTTGACGCCGACGGGCGACACGTAGCTCCAGCAGATCGTCCCCTCGGGGTCGACGACGAAGAGCGCCCGCTCGGTGCAGCCGTCGGAATCGCGGTACACCCCGTAGCGCCGGGCGACGTCGCCCTTGGGTTCGAAATCGGAGAGGATCGGGAAGCGGAGCTTGCGGTCCTTGGCGAACGCCAGGTGGCACCAGATCCCGTCGACGGAGATCCCGAGGATCTCCGCCTTGTGCTTCTTGAATTCCGGCAGGACCTCGTTGTAGAGCGCCAGTTGGTCGCCGCACACGGGGCTCCAGTCCGCGGGGTAGAACACCAGCACCACGGGCTGGCCCAGGAACTCCTGGAGCGACACGCACTGGTCGGGGGTGGTCTGGAGCGTGAAGTCGGGCGCGCGGGTCCCCGCGCGGAGGGCCTTGGACGCCGCCCGTTCCTGCTTGATCGCGGTGGTCATGGGGTACCTCGGTTGTAAGATTCAGACTCTGCTCGGGAGCTCGGTCAGTTCCAGGAACTTGGCCACCAGTCGGAAGATGTCGTTCCGGGTGATCACGCCCGCGACGCGGGGGCCGTCCATCACCGGGAGCTGATTCAGCGAGTGCTCGTTCATGCGGTCGAAGGCGACCAGGAGCGAATCCTCGGGACGGACCGACTTGACGTCCCGGATCGGGACCATGATGTCGCCGACGCTGGTGCTGGACCAGATCTGGCGGTCGATGCGGCGCACGTCGTCGAGCGTCACCAGCCCTTCCAGCTGCTCGTCCCGGGTGACGAAGAAGCACTTGCCGCCCTTCCGGAACACGAACTCATCCACGAACTGGTCCAGCGGGAGCAGCACGGGCACGCTGGGGCAGGTGGAGCGCATGGCCTGTTCCACGCGGAGCTGCCGGAGGGTTTCCTTCAGCTCCATCTGGCCCGCGCTCTGACGGGCCGCGACCAGGAGGAACCAGCCGATCAGGCCGAACCAGAGCCCCTCGACGAAGCGGCCGAAGAAGAGCACGTCGACGATGCCGATGCCGACCAGCGCGAAGGCGAACACGGATCCCATCAAGGCCGCAAAGCGGGTCGCCCGGCGAAGGTCCTTCGTCGCCCCCCAGACGGCCGCGCGCAGAATGCGTCCGCCGTCGAGGGGGAACCCGGGAACGAGGTTGAAGATCGCCAGGCCGATGTTGATGCGGCCCAGCCAGTCAAAGGAGTCATGCACCAGGGAGTCGGGGGAGAACGCGTTGCGGAGCGCGAGGAACATCAAGCCGAGGACGGCGCTCGTCACGGGGCCCACGACCGCGATCGTGAACTCGTCCGAGGGCCGCCTGGGCTCATGACGGATCTGGGAGACGCCGCCGAACATGAAGAGCGTGATCCCCGACACCTCGACGCCCCGGGTCCTCGCCACCAGGCTGTGCGAAATTTCGTGAAGGAGCAGGCAGGCGAAGAACAGCAGGGTGGTCACGATGGCCGCCGTCCAGATCCACCCCGTCGCCCGCTCTGGGTATCCTTGGGCGAAATAGCCGGCCAGGGACATTGACACGAGGGCGACGATCAGGAGCCAGCTGACGTCGATCCGGATGTCGAGACCGAAGATGCGCCCAATGGGGATGCCCGGCCAGCCGCCGGAGACCAGACGCCGTGCTCCTCTCCGGTCGGGAGCTCTCAAGGGAGGACGGATGGGGGCTTCCATGAAGGCTCCTTTTTCTGGGTGTGTCCGTTGCCCGGCCGCCTCGGGGAGAGGGGGCTCTAAAGGGGTGAGCCCCGATCCCCGGCGGGGTTATGGGGGCCGGGCGCCGATCCGGGGGATAACGGCCGCAATCCGGCCCGGATCAACCTGTTAGAGTTCGATTCCGCCGGAGGGGAGTATGGCCATCTCGTTGAAACCGCTCGCCGATCGCGTCGTCGTGGAGCGCGCCGTTCCGAAGGAGAAGACCACGGGGGGCATCGTCCTGCCCGATGCGGCCAAGGACCAGCCGCGCGAGGGGACGGTCGTCGCCGCCGGTCCCGGGAGTCTCCTGCCCAACGGCGATCTCCGACCGCTGGAGGTCCACCAGGGGGACAAGGTGCTCTTCGGCTCGTATGCCGGCAACGAGGTCAAGATCGACGGCAAGGAGTACCTCATCATGAAGGAAGAGGAGATCCTCGCCGTTCTTTCGAACTGAGTCCTCCTCCGTGGACGACTGGACGGAACACCTGGGGAACGGATCGGAACGGTCGGCGCCCGCGCGGCTGCGGCCCGCCGGTCCCTGCTGCCTCGTCATCTTCGGCGCCACGGGCGACCTCACCCGCCGGAAGCTCCTGCCCGCCCTGTACTTCCTGGCTGAGCGGGGGCTGCTCCAGCGCGAGTTCGCCGTGATCGGCGTCGCCCGGAAACCGCTGTCGCAGGCCGCCTTCCGGGGCAGCGTCCGCGCCGCGATCCGCGAATTCGTGTCGCCCCGGGCGTCGGCGAGCCCGGAGTGGAAGGACCTGGAGGGGCGCTTCTTCTACGTCGGCGGGGACTTCAACCAGTCCGCCGCCGCGGCGGCCGAGCTCAAGCGGCTCCTGGGCCGCTGCGACCGCGACTTCGGCACGGCGGGGAACTGCCTCTTCTACCTCGCCACCCCTCCCAGCGCGTTCGCCCCGATCATCCGCCGGCTGAATCGCAGCGGGCTCAGCCGGGAGCGCGACCCGAAGGAATGGCGCCGGATCATCGTCGAGAAGCCGTTCGGCCACGACCTCGAGTCGGCCCGCGAGCTGAACAAGATCCTCCGGGGCGCCTTCGAGGAGCGGCAGATCTACCGGATCGACCACTACCTCGGGAAGGAGACCGTGCAGAACCTGCTCGTGCTCCGCTTCGCCAACGGAATCTTCGAGCCGATCTGGAACCGCCGCTACGTCGACCACGTGCAGATCACCGTGGCCGAAACGCTCGGCGTGGACGGCCGCGGACGCTTCTACGAGGAGATGGGCGCTCTGCGCGACGTGGTCCAGAGCCATATGTTCCAGCTCCTGGCGCTCGCCGCGATGGAGCCGCCGATCTCGCTTCAGCCCGATGCGATCCGCGACGAACGCCTTCGGGTCCTGCACGCGGTCCGTCCGCTCTCCCCGGAAGACGTGCTCGGCGCCACCGTCCGCGGCCAGTACGGCCCGGGCGCCGTGGGTCAGCCCGTCCCCGGCTACGCGCAGGAGCCCGGCGTGTCGCCCGGGTCCGGCACCGAGACCTACGCCGCCCTGAGGCTCTTCATCGACAACTGGAGGTGGGCGGACGTGCCGTTCTACCTGCGGACGGGGAAGCGCCTGGAGAAGCGGGTCACCGAGATCGCCGTCCGCTTCCGGGACACGCCGCTGCCGCTCTTCGGGCGGGGACCGGAACCCAACTGGCTCCTGATCCGCATCCAGCCGCAGGAAGGCATCTCGATCGCCTTCGATGTCAAGGTGCCCGGGCCGGGCTTCGTCACCCGCAAGGTCGCGATGGACTTCAACTACAAGGAGTACTTCGGGCCCGCGCCCCCCACGGGCTACGAGATCCTGCTCTACGACGCCATGATCGGCGATTCCACGCTCTTCCACCGGGCCGACATGGTCGAGGCGTCCTGGGCGATCGTCACGCCCATCCTCGACGTCTGGAAGACGCTGCGGCCCCGCGAGTTCCCGAACTATTCCGCCGGGCTCGCGTGGGGGCCGGCCGACGCCGAGGCGCTGCTGAAGCAGGACGGCCGTGCGTGGCACGCGCTGGATTGAGGACGCCGTCGACGAGGATCGCCGGAGCCGGCCGCTCCTCCCGCCAGCCGTCCGGGTCCTCCCAGTGGGCGGAACGCCTCTCTCCCCCGACGCGGCGCACGCGGACGACGGCCGCCGGGCCCCGCGCCTTGGCGAGCTTGAGCGCGATCAGCGCGTCGCTCACGCTGCTCCCCACGCCCGCCGAGAACGTGCACGGCAGCGTGCCGCGGATCGGCTGCATCGCGGCAAGCAGGGTGCGGACATTGTCGACCGACCCGAGGACCGTGTCGCCCCCGCAGAGGTACACCAGGCCGCCCACTCGGCGGAAGACGCGCGCCAGCACGAGGACGGCGTCGTTCAGGTCCTGCACCAGGAAGTACAGGCGGGGTAGGGCGTCCCGCAGGAGCAGGTCTTCCATGCGCCGGCCGACCTGGTCCCCGTCGAGGAGGACGTACTTCGGGCGTGCCATATCTTGGTGATCAACGGGGGTACGACTCCGTTCTCCGGGACCCTTCAAAATCCAGTGATCTTGGCGTTCCTCAGGGCTCTTTAACGTGGAAGGGGGTTCCATGTCCCAGCCGCTCCTGGACCTGATCGAGGAAGGGGATCGGCTCATCCTGGAGATCGCCGTCCCGGGTGTTCTCGAGAGCGATATCGACCTGACGCTCCACGGCAGCCGTCTCACCTTCAGCGCGGACCGGCAGGTTATCTCCGGATCCTTCCTCCACCGCGAGATCGAACGCGGGATTCTCGTCCGTTCCCTGGAGCTTCCCTTCGCCGTGGAGCTCGTTCGCTCCTCCTACGAGGACGGCATCCTCCGACTCGAATTGAAGCGGACCTGAGCATGGCCGAGCGCGACCACTATGCGGAGCTCGGAGTCTCCCGCGAGGCTTCCGGCGAGGAGATCGGGCGCGCGTTCCGGCGCCTGGCGGCCAAGTACCATCCCGACCGGAATCCTGGCGACAAGCAGGCCGAGGAGCGCTTCAAGCGCATCGCCGAGGCCTACAACATTCTTTCCGACCCCAAGTCCCGTGCCGCCTACGACCGGGGCGGCGACCAGCAGGTCGAAGTCGATACCGGCTTCCACGGGTTCAACAGCACCGAGGACGTCTTCAGCCGCTTCGGCGACATCTTCGGAGATCTCTTCGGCGAGCGGATGAGGCGGAACGCCGCGCCCGCGCGCGGCGAGGATTTCGAGGTCGAGGTTCCTCTGACCGCCGAGGAGGCGGCGCGGGGAACTCCGAAGACGATCTCGGTGGAACTCCCCGCCGCCTGCGAGACCTGCGGGGGGACGGGGGCGCGTGCCGGGCGCTCGCCCCAATGTTCGCAGTGCCATGGGACGGGCTACGTGAGCCGCCGCGCCCGCGAGGCGGGCGGCTTCTTCTCGGTCAGCACCCCGTGCCCGCGCTGCGGTGGCAGCGGGATCGATCCCGAGGCGGCCTGCCCGACCTGCGGCGGCCGCGGCGTCGTGACGCGCTCCCGGGTGCTGGAGGTCACGATCCCGCCCGGGACCGAGGACGGCACGGTGCTCCGGCTCCGCGGCGTGGGCGGCCCCGGCCTGCGCGGAGCGCCCCCCGGCGACCTGAGGGTGCGGGTGCGCGTCCCGCGGGCGGCCCCCCGCGAGGATCTCGACGTGCGGCGCGAGGTGAACATCACCCTGTCGATCGCGACGCTCGGCGGAACGGTCGAGGTCCCGTTGCCCGCCGGCACGGTGGAGATGAAGGTCCCGCCGGGCACCCAGCCGGGCCAGCAGTTCCGGCTATCGGGACAGGGGCGCGCGGACGCGTCCGGCAAACGCGGCGACGCGATCGTGACGGCCCGCGTGCAGGTGTCCGATGAAGAGCGCCGGCTCCTGGAAGAGCTGCGCGCGCGACAATCCCGCTCCGCAGCGCCCCGGGCCTGAGACGAGAATCGCGAATGGCGAATCACGGAGGAAGCGATAGCACCACGGAATCCCTCTGCCGCGATTCGCGATTCGCGATTCAGAAGGTCCAGGTCCGCATCGGCGTCTCGGTGTCGTGGTTCAGGCGCTGGAGCGCGCGCCCGCAGACGCAGCGCGGCTCCACGAACGGGTCGGACGTCGAGCGGGGCGGCTGCAGGACCAGGAGCTTCGACTTGCAGTTCGGGCACTGGTACAGGTCGCAGAGTTGCCACGTCATGAGCATGTCCTCCAGCATCAGGGACGCGGGCACGGGAGAACCAGGATCGGGCAAGTCGCTTCCCGGACCACCTGACGGACGACCCGGGAGCGGCCGGACTCCAGGCAGCGGTGCCACGATAGGGTAATGAGATCTGCACCTCTCTGGCGCGCGGTCGCGACGATCTCGCAGCCGGGGTCCCCCAGGGCCCACTGGAAGCGCAGCGTCGCGGGGGAGGAGAGGTTGCAGAGGTGGCGCACCCGGTCGAGGAACGCCGCGACCCACTCGGGCCATTCGTGCTCGGGATGGTCGACGTAGGAGGGGCACTCCAGGACCCCGGGCTCGGGGGCCTCGGACGGTCGTTCGGCAGAGACGTGAAGGATCAGCACCTCGGCCCCGCTGCGCTCCGCGAGGCGGGCGGCGGGACAGAGCGCTTTCGCCGCCTCCGCGCTGCCGTCCAGGGGGACCAGGATGCGGCTCGGCCTCCACGTCGCC
>Ga0310812_10000030_pt1 | contig 72770 bp, 61 predicted proteins | sample NN3metagenome_FD_205747 | JGI IMG/M metagenome (GOLD analysis project Ga0310812, IMG submission 205747) | Soil microbial communities from experimental microcosm in Duke University, North Carolina, United States - NN3 | ecosystem: Engineered > Artificial ecosystem > Soil microcosm > Unclassified...
CGAGGTCGAACTCGAGTACCAGGCCAAGATGGCCAACGAGCGCATCGTCATCGAGCAGATGAAGACCGAGGCCGCGACCAAGCAGGCCCAGATGATCGAGGAGATGCGCAAGTCGGACGAAGAGCTGTTCAAGCGCATGTCCGAGCTCTTCACCAAGGTCATGGACGGGGTCAACAAGAAGCTGGGCGACCTCCGGAACCGCTCCTTCGCGGGCGGCGGCGGGGGCGGCGGCGGGGGCGGCACGGGCAAGATGGAAGGCGACGTCGACTTCCGTCCCAGCCAGGCGACCCTGGAAAGCCTGGTGGCCGGCGAGCTCGAGAGCAACGTCAAGGCCATGCAGGTCGAGTCGAAGTCCGGCGGCAAGATGGGCAACGCCCTCGAGCGCCTCAAGGCCATGCGCGGCGGCGCCGGCGGCGAGAAGAAGGACGAGAAGAAGTAGTCTTATTTTTATATAGCTGGGGGATGGGGCCCTGAGGGGGCCCCCGGCACAAACAGGAGGGCATCACGGTGGCAGACTCCAAAATTGCGTACGGCAAGGGTCTCGACGTCGGGACGTGCAACCTGGTGGCGGCGGAGCAGAACGAGAAAGGCGAAATCGAGCTGCGTCCGAAGCGGAACGTCTTCATCGACGTCCCGATCGACGCCTACACCAAGAACATGCTGACGCGCCTGAACGTCCCCTACGTGGTCCAGGGCAAGAAGATGTACGTCCTGGGCGACCACGCGTTCGAGCTCGCCAACGTGCTCAACAAGCAGACCCGCCGGCCCATGGCCGACGGCCTGATCTCCCCCAAGGAGCAGGACGCGCTGCCCGTCATGAAGCTGCTCATCGGCTCCATCCTCGGCCAGCCCCGCACGCCGAACGAGGTCTGCTTCTATTCGGTGCCCGGCGACCCGATCGACAGCGACCTGTCCGTCGCCTACCACCGCGACCTGTTCGACGCCGTGCTGCGGAGCCTCGGCTACAAGCCCTCGCACATCATCGAAGGCCACGCGGTCACCTTCGCCGAGCTGGGCGAAGAGGACTTCACGGGCATCGGCATCTCGTGCGGCGGCGGTATGTTCAACATCTGCGTCGCGTACAAGTCCATGCCGGCCCTCTACTTCTCCACGGCCCGCTCGGGCGACTGGGTCGACAAGAACGTGGCCAACGTGCTGGGCATCAAGACGCCCAAGGCCGCGCTCATCAAGGAGAAGGGCGTCGACCTCATGAAGCCCAAGAACCGCGAAGAGGACGCCATCGCCATCTACTATCGCAACCTGATCCAGTACAACGTGACGAACATCGCCGAGCGCTTCAAGACGGCCGAGAACATGCCGAGCTTCAACGATCCGATCTCGATCGTGTTCTCCGGCGGCACGTCCATGGCGGGCAACTTCATCGAGCTCGTGAAGGACGTGTTCAAGAAGATCGAGTTCCCGATCCCCGTGAAGGACATCCGCATGGCCAAGGACCCCTTCAACGCGACGGCGAAGGGCGCCCTGGTGGCCGCGCAGCTCGAAATGTCGAGCCAGACCGCATAGTTCGAAGAAGACGTACGGACGGGTCCTTCGACGGCCGGTGCGGTCGAAGGACCCCGGGCTCGGGGCGAGCCGGAAGGTATAGATAGCTGGATGGCCGACGAAGAGAAGGCGTTCGGGGAGCAGCTGTACTCCAGGCTGCAGAACAAAGGCCTGTCCAAGTATCAGGTGGACAAGGTCGTTGCTCTCCAACGCCTCGACGCGGAAGTCGCCGAACTGGGTGAAAAGGGGCTGCTGGGCGACCCGCAGCTCCTGGAGATCTCCAAGATCAACTCCGCGGCCCGCCAGAAGCAGCTGGCGGAGCTCGCCGTCGAGAAGAACCTCCCCCAGGGCTGGGTGAAGGAGCTGACCAAGCTCGTCCGCTCGGCCGAGAAGGCCCGCAGCGAGCAGGAAGGCAACCGCTACTGGGACTTCTTCTTCGAGATCAAGGAGATGATCGAGCGGGAGGGCCCCACCCGCACCATCCTCGCGCTCATCAAGAACTTCAGCGTCGACCGCGCCGCGGTCACCCGCGACAACGCCAAGCTCATCGAAGGCACCGACCGCACCGTCATCTCCTTCAACAAGATGGAGCTGGAGATCGGCCGCGGCCTGGACGTCGGCACGGTCAACATCTGCGCCGCCGCCAAGAAGAAGAACCAGAACGAAATCGTCTACAACATCCAGCGCAACGCCTTCCTGGACATGCGCGCGGACATGTACACCAAGAAGATGCTCATGAAGCTGGGCATCGACTACATCGTCCAGGGCGACAAGGGCTACGTCATCGGCGACCCGGCCTTCGAGCTGGCCAACGTCTTCGACAAGGTCACCCGCCGCCCCATGAAGGACGGCATGATCTCCCCCGTCGAGCCCGAGGCCCTCCTGGTCGTGAGCCTCATCATCGCCGAGATGCTGGGCCATCCCAAGCAGAAGGACGAGGTCTGCGCGTTCTCCGTCCCCGCCGATCCGATCGACGTGGAGCGGAACGTCATCTACCACCGCGGCGTGCTCGAGACCGTCCTGCGCAAGCTGGGCTACACGCCCCGGCCCATGCTGGAAGGCCACTCGATCGTCTTCTCCGAACTCAAGGAGCAGGACTTCACCGGCATCGGCATCTCCTGCGGCGGCGGCATGTTCAACGTCTGCGTCGCCTACAAGTCCGTGCCGGCCCTGACGTTCGCGACCTCGCGCGGCGGCGACTGGATCGACAACAACGTCGCCCACGCGATCGGCATGTCGCCCGCGATCGTCTGCGGCATCAAGGAGAGCGGCGTCGACCTGAACAACCCGAAGGACCGGGTCCAGGACGCCATCGTCATCTACTACCGGAACCTCATCCAGTACACCCTCGAGACCATCAAGAACAGGCTCGAGACCGCCCAGAACATGCCGACCTTCCTCAAGCCGATCGACGTGGTCTGCGGCGGCGGCACCTCGATGATCACCGGCTTCATCGACGTGTTCCGCGAGGAGTTCGAGAAGATCAACTTCCCCATCGACGTCGCCCAGATCCGCATGGCCAACGACCCGCTGAAGGCGGTGTCGCGCGGCTGCATGGTGGCCGCCATCGAAGAGACCCGCGCGCTCAGCGGCAACGACGTGCAGGTCGCGCCCGCCGCCCTGGAACGGAGCGCCGCGCAGGTGTCGAGGATGGACGACGGCACCAAGAGGCGCCTGGCGATGAGCTCGCTGCCGCCACGGATGCCTGAGCGCGTCGCGCCGATGAAAGTCACGTCCTCCGCCCCCGTCCCTGCGCCGTCCATGGTTCCGGCGGCGAAGGTGGTGAAGGTCGAGGCTCCGGCCATGCCGTCCGCGATCGTGCGCGGGCGTGACGAGGCCAAGGTCGTGAAGGCCGAGGCCCCCGCGGTTCCGTCCGGGATCGTGCGCGGCCGCGACGAAGCCGCGAAAGTCCTCAAGACCGCCCCGCCCGCGATGCCCGAGAAGAAGGACACCTCGGTGCGGGCGAAACCGTTCAGCTCCAATCAGCCCCCGGTCCCGCCTCCCCCGCCCCCCAAGAAGAAGGAAGCGGAGCTGGAGCTCGTCGAGGTCGAGGAGATCCAGGAGATCGAGGAGCTGGAGACGGAGCCGAAGAAGAACGGCAACGACAGCGAAGACATCCCGCTGATCAGCTGATCAGTTCTTCGCAAACCTCAGATTCGTCGCCACGCCCCCGAACTTCCTCGCCACTTCCGTGTCCGGCGCGAACGACGACGGCACGTAGAGCGTGAAGGCGCGGGTCTCGCCCGGCTTCATCGGCGTGGCGTCCGCTCCCGCGCGAACGCCGTTCGGCAGGACCGGCCAGCACTTGCCGAAAGACGCCCGGTTGGGCTTCGTGCTCTCGTTGTCCTTCCAGTGCGGCTGGCCGTCCGGGGTGAGGTAGTAGACCGCGATCTCAAGCTCGTCGAGCGCCCGGTCGCCGGCGTTGCGGACCTCGCCCTTGACCTTGCAGAAGAGGTCCGGCGTGGCCTTCTCGACCTTCACTTCCTGGTCCTCCTCGTGGCCGAGGATCTTGACCTCGACCTTCGCGGCATAGGCGTCGCGCTCCTTGCGGTCCTCCGCGCCCTGCACGCAGACCACGCGGAAGCCCTGCTGGTTGCGCTCGCTCCCCAGCCACCAGACGCTGCGCGGCCGCACGCAGTCGTCCTGGAACCAGTTCTGCGAGATCAGGCGGCGCGACGCGTAGGTCAGCTCCTCGCCGGGCGTGGCGTAGCAGCCGCCCCGCAGCACGGGGCCATAGACGGGCGGCTGGTCCTGCTCGAGGGTGTACTCCCAGAGGTTCCCGAGCATGTCGTAGAGGCCGAACGCGTTGGGCTTCTTCCCGCCGCTCGGGTGGGTGATCTTCTTCGCGTTCGCGGTGTACCAGGCGACCTCGTCGAGCTTCGCCGGCGCGGCCCCGGCATCGCCCGCCCGGGCCGCGTACTCCCACTCCGACTCGGTGGGCAGGCGGAAGTAGCGGCCGGTCTTGCGCGACAGCCATTCGCAGTACATCACCGCCGTGTGCCAGCGGGCGTTCGTGCAGGGCATCTTGGGCTCGCGCGACTCCTGCGGGATGACTTCCCCGAAGTAGGAGAGCGCGTCCGAGGGGCGGGTCACGGCGTCGACGTCCGTGGCCTTGGTCTCGCTGTACGGCCGCAGCTCCGCCCACGAGACCTCGCGGGCGCCGATCGCGAAGGGCCGCAGCTTCCCGTCCCCGGGCAGCGCCACGAGATCGAACGAGACTTTGGTGCCCGGGATCTGGACCGTCTCCTTGGGCGGCGGGTCCTGAAGCAGGCACAGCGAGAGAAGCAGCGGAAGCATGGAATCACTCCTTTGAGAATCGAAGCGTCATCACCTCGGCGCCGAACGAGTCCTTCAGCTCCGGCTCGAAGGACTCGGGAACGAAGACCTCGAAGTCCCGGGTTTCCCCCGCCTTGAGCGAGGCCGGCCGAGCGCCGGACGCGAGGACGGGCCAGCAGAGGGTAAAGGTCGCCCGGGAGGGATTGGAGGTGTTCACGTCCATCAGGTGAGGCGCGCCCTCGGCGCTGCGGTAGAAGACGCGCAGCTGCAGTTCGTCCAGCGAGCGCGCGCTGCCGTTCTTTACCCGGGCCTTCACCCGCACGAAGAAATCGGCCGCCGCCCCCGTCTTGAGCTGGACCTCGGCGCCGCCGAGGATCGTCACGTCGATCTTCGCGGCGGCCCCGCGCTCCTCCGGGTCCGCGTCGCCCGGATCGCAGACCACGCGGAAGCCCTGCTCGGGCCACTCGCAGACCAGCCACCAGGTGCTGCGGGGACGGACGGGATCCATCTCGAACCACTCGTAGGGAACGGTCCGGCGGCTGGACCATCCGAGCTCCTCCGCCGCGCTCCGGTAGGACCCGCCCCGAAGGACGGGCCGGAATTCCGGAGCGGCGTCGAAGTCGAGGCAGTACTCCCAGACATTGCCCAGCATGTCGTAGAGGCCGAAGGCGTTCGGCTTCTTCTCTCCGCCGGGGTGATTCAGCTTCGCGCTGTTCCCCTGGTGCCACGCCTGGTCCTCCAGGGCTCCCGGCCGCTCGCCCTTCTCGCCGGCCCGGGCGGCGTACTCCCATTCCCGTTGGGTCGGCAGGCGGAAATAGCGGCCCGTCTTCTTCGAGAGCCATTCGCAATACCCCACCGCGGAGTGCCAGCGGAGCAGCGCCGCGGGCCGGCGTTCGGCCAAGGCTTCCCGGGGAACGAACTCCCCGAACGAGCTCTGCATCTGCGACGGCCGCGTCACGGCGTCGACGCCCTTCGCCTTCGTCAACGAGAAGGCGCTGAACTCGGCCCACGTTACTTCCTTCGTCCCGATGGAGAACGGGCGCAGCGCGCCGTCGCCGGGAAGGCGGACCAGGTCGAACGAGACCTTCGTGCCGGGGATGGTGACGGTTTCCTTCGGGGGCGGGGCCTGAAGGAGAAGCGCGAGCAGGAGCGCGGACGTCATCGACTACTTATACGCAGCTCAGTGCTGGGTCCTGCCCTGGCGCACGATCTTCGCCGCGCGCTCGCGGGCGAGCTTGACGCTGCCCAGGTAGCTGTCGAACTTGCGGCGGTAGCTCGCGTCGAGCGAGTTCCTCACCGCGCCGCTCAGCGTCGAGTCGTCGACGAGCGGGTCGGGCGGGCAGTGGTTCGCGAGGAGCACCGGGAGGTTCAGGTGCGGGTAGTTCGACAGCAGGGCGCGGCGGACGCGCTCGGCCTCGGAGAAGCGCAGGTCCAGCTCGCCCGAGAGATCGTCCATGAGGAGCGCGATGTCCGTCTTCCACTGCCACTCCATGCCCTGGCGGGAGAACTCCTCGAAGGCCCCGAACTGCTCGTCGTTGAGTAGCGCCTTCACCTTGCCGCGGAACTCGCGGGAGGCCTCGGCCACCTCGACGCGCGTCCAGAGGACGGCGTAGAACTCCTGCACCGCGCGGCGCAGATCGATCTCCTGCTCCGCGGAGAGCGCGGAGCGCTCGCCGACGTAGTGCGCCATGCCCTCGGTATAGAGCCGCTCCTCCTGGGAGAGGAGCTCCAGGTACGCGGCGCTGGCCTTCTGGTCCTCGGCCTCCGGAAGCGTCTCGCGGGCGGCGGCGATCCGGTGCGCGACCTCGCCGAGGTCCGACTGGATCGAGGCCAGCGGCGCGTGGCGGTAGTGGCGGCCCGTCGTGGGGTTGCTGGCCGTCCGGGCCAGGAGGACGCCCACCGCGACCGTGACGAGCAGCAGCGCGGCGACGCCGAGGCGCGACCAGAGCGCGGAGGGCGCGGGCGCGCCGAGGCTTCGGGCCAGCCCGATCGGGAGCGGCGGCTCCGCGAACGCGGCGCGGAGCTTCTCCTGCTCGCGCACGACCGCCCGCGACCGCTCGCGGCACGCGCCGCAGTCCCGCAGATGGCGCTCGATCTCGGGGTCGGCCTCGCGGGGCGCGAGGGCCCACTCCAGGAGCGCGTCGTCGCTCAACGGGCACATGTCTTCTTCACCTCTTGGCGCAGCCGCATCACCGCCCGGTGGAGGAGGACGCGGAGCGCCCCGCGGGACAGCTCCATCGCCTCGGCGATCTCCTCCTGGCTCATCCCCTGCTGGTAGTGCATCACGAGCACCGCCTGGTAGCGCTCGGGCAGCCGCTCGGCCGCTTCCATGACCCGACCCGCGTCCTCCCCGGGCTCGACCGGCGGGCCCGGGTCGTAGGAGGCGTCGATCTCGGCCTCCTCGATCGCCACGTCCTTCCGCCGCTTCCGCCGCACCCAGAGACAGGTGAGGCGGGCGACCTTCATCAGCCAGGGGAGGGGCTGCTGGACGGAGCCCAACTGGTCCCAACGCCGCAGCACCGTCAGGAAAACCTCCTGGCAGGCGTCTTCGGCGTCCCGCTCGTCGCGCAGCATCGTCCGGCAGAAGCCGTACACGCGCTTCAGGTACAGGCGCGTCAGCGCCTCGGGAGAGAGGGACTCCACCGCGTTCGTGATCATACCCCCGCTAGGCACGTGACGCCGGAAGGCGAAACGTTACAGCGGGGGAGCGATCCTCCCTGTTACTTCGCGAAGCGGACGTTCGTCGCCCGGCCCCCGAACTTCTCGGGGTCGACGTCCGGGGCGTTGTCGAAGGTCTGGGGGATGTCGACCGTGAACTTGCGGGACTCGCCCGGCTTGAGCGGGGCCCGGGCCGCCTCCTGCGCCGCGCTGCCCAGCACCGGCCAGCACTTGCTGAAGGTGGCCTGGCCCGGCTTGTTCGAGCCGGCGACGTCGATCAGGTGCGGCTTGCCCTTGTCGTCCAGGTAGTAGACCAGGACCTCGACCTCGTCGAGCGCCTTGTCGCCGCCGTTCTTGATCTCGCCGGTGACCTCGGCGAAGAAGGCCTGCGAGCTCTCGGTCTTGAGGACCTTCTCCTTGAAGCCGCCGATCTTCACCTCGATCTTGGCGGAGGCCGCGGCGCGCTCCTTCTGGTCGGCGGGGTCCGCCACGCAGACGACGCGGTAGCCCTGGGACTGATCCTTGTTGGTGAGCCACCAGACGCTGCGGGGGCGGTTCGGGTCCTCCTCGAACCACGACAGCGGCACGCCCTGCCGCTTCGTGAAGCCCACGTCGCCGGCGGGCGAGCTCCAGCAGCCGCCTTTCAGGACGGGGGCGAACTCGCTGCCCTTCTCGAACTCCAGGCAGTACTCCCAGAGATTCCCGAGCATGTCGTAGAGGCCGAAGGCGTTGGGCTTCTTCTCCCCGCACTCGTGGGTGCGCTTGTCGCTGTTGGCCTGATACCAGGCGACGTCGTCGAGCGACGCCGGGGCGTCCGCCTTCTCGCCGGCCCGCGCCGCGTAGACCCACTCGGGCTCCGTCGGCAGGCGCCAGTAGCCGCCCGTCTTCTTCGACAGCCAGTCGCAGTAGCCGATCGCCGAGTGCCAGCGCACGTTCGTCACGGGCCGCTTGGGATCGAGGAAGTGGGCCGGGACGCCGACCTGCCCGAAGTACGAGATGGCGCGGGTGGGCCGCGAGACCGCGTCCGTCCCCGTCGCCATGTCCTTGCTCTCGAAGTAGGCGTTGAACTCCGTCCAGGTCACCTCTTTCGTCCCGATCTTGAACGGGGCCAGCTTGCCGGGCTCGCCGGGCAGCGCCACCGTCTCAAACGTGACGGAGGCGCCGGGGATCGTCACCTTCTCGGGCGGGGCCGCCTGAGGAGGCGGCGCCGCGGGGCCATCGCAGGCCAGGAGGAAGACGAAGGGGATCAGCGCGACCATTCGGATGCTCCTGTTACTTGGAGACGTGGACATAGGACACCTTCGCCCCCACCTTGTCGGCGTCGAGCGCGCCGGTCTCGAGGAACGGGTGAGGGACGTCGACCTCGAACGCGCGCGTCCCGCCCTTCTTCAGCGGCTCGCGGACCTGGCCTTCGTGGTAGCTGTTGGCCAGGACGGGGTAGACGAGCCCGAAGCAGGGCTTGTCCTTCGGGTCCTTCATCATCGGCTTCCCCTCCTCGTCGAGGAAGAAGACGGTGACCTCGACCTCGTCCAGCGGCGCGTCGCCGTCGTAGGCGATCTCCCCGCTGACGCGGTCGAGGTAGTCGGGCCGCTTCCCCGCCTTGGCGATCTTGAGGTTCTTGATCTCGACCTTGGCGACCAGCGGCTCCCAGTCCTTGACGGACGAGTTCGGGATGCGGACGAGGCGGAAGCCGACGAAGTTCCCGTCGGTGAGCCACCAGAGCCGGAGCGGACGCTTCGGATCGCGCTCGGCCCAGTCGTCGGTGTACGCCTGCCGCTTGGAGGGGCGGACGTCCTTCGCGGGCGTGTTCCATCCGCCGCCGCGGACCACCGGCAGGTGGGCGGGCGGCGCGAAGGGCTCGAGGCAGTTCTCCCACGCGTTGCCGAGCATGTCGTAGAGGCCGAACTGCCCGGGCTTCTTCTTCCCCACCTCGTGGGAGTTCTTGCCGCTGTTGGCCTCGTACCACGCGAAGTCGTCGATCGGCTTGGAGAAGACCTCCTTCGAGCCGCCGACCGCCGCGTACTCCCACTCGGCCTCGGTGGGCAGGCGGTACTTCTCGCCGGTCTTGCGGGTGAGCCACTCGCAGTACCCCACCGCGCCGTACCAGCCGATCGAGATGGCCGGATGCGTCGCGCTCTGGGCTTCCCCGTTCGGGAACGGCTCCTTGGGGTCGATGACGTCGGGCTGCGACGGGCGCGTCACGCCGTCCAGGCGCGCCTTCTTGCGGGCTTCGTAGTACAGGGAGTACTCCTCCCAGGTGACCTCGCGGAGGCCGATCCAGAAGGGCTTGAGGCTGACGTCGCGCCGGGGCTCGTCCTTCTCGCCGCTGCCGAGCTTCGCCGGTCCGCCCGGAAGGGAGACGAGGTCGAACTTGACCGTCGAGTCGGGGATGGTGACGGTCTCCTTCTTCTCCTCCTGCGCGACAGCCGGCAGGGCCAGCAGTCCGCAGACGAGGAACGACAGCGGGCGCAGGGTCATGGGGTTCTCCCGAAGCATCTAAGGGTGCAGATTATAACGACGGCCCGGCAGGAACGCCACAACCCCTGATACGCCGGGGGGCCGGGAAAGATCCTCTAGACCCGGGCCCCGACGCGCGCCTTGCGATGGGCCGCGACGTACTCCAGCAGCGCCTCGTTCTGGCGGAAGAAGCCGTGCTCCTCCGCTTCGTAGGGCGCCTTGAAGAAGCAGGCCAGGTGGCGCATGTTGCCGCTCTCGTTCGAGCGGTGCGCGAAGTCGGCCATGCGGATGAGGTCCAGCACGAGCGGCGACGCGAGCGCCGAGTCGCAGCCCTGCCAGATGAACTGCAGGATCATCTTGGTCCCGAGGAAGCCGGCGAAGTGGATGAAGTCCCACGCGGTCTTCCAGTCGCCGAGGGACGGCACGTAGTCGATCCGCACCCGGGAGTGGGTCTCGTCGTCGCCCAGGATGTCGCGGAGGCAGGCGTCCTTGTCCTTGCACTTGGCCTGGTTCGCGTCCGGCGCGTCGAGCACCTTGCCGTCGCGGTTGCCCAGCATGTTGTAGCCTTCCCAGGACATCACCTTCAGGTTGCGGGCGACGAACATGGGGGCGAGCGTCGTCTTCATCAGCGTCTCGCCGGTCTTCCCGTCGCGTCCCACGTGCGGGACGCCGTGGCGCCGCGCCAGCTCGTCCATCGCGGGGAAGCTGGAGCCGATGCAGGTCGTGAAGTTGACGTAGGGGGCGCCCGACTCGATCGCGGCCAGCGCGTAGAGCACGCTCGCCGGGAAGAGGTCGCGCCGGTCCATCTCGAGAAGAGCCAGGAACGATTCGACGTAGTGGAACTCGCGGGGCGGAACGAAGTGCGGCTCCGCCGACGTCAGGTGCACCACGATGAGCTGGTCGAGCGCGTGGTTCGCCTTGAACTCGGCGAGGTCTTTCTTGATCTGGTCGACCATGCCGCGGAGCGACGTCGCCCGCTCGCCGGCCTCCGGCGCGATCGAGGCCACGCCCTTGCCGCTGTTGAGCGTCACGCCGGGGCGCAGGTTCTTCGAGTGCCGCTGGAGCGCGGGCCGGACGGCTTCCAGGATCGCCGGCGTGATGACGCCGTTGTCGCGGCCGAACTCCTCCGCGGCGGCGACCCAGTCGACCTTGCGGATCTCGTGGCCGCCGAAGACCATCTCGTCGAAACGGAGCAGGCCCAGGTCCTTGAAGTCGGACAGCTCGGTGACGAGCCCCGACGTGGGGATGACGCCGGCCTTGAGGGCTTCCGCGCCCGTGACGGCGCAGGTGGCGACGCTCCCGCAGGCCCCGACGATCCAGATGCCGACTTTACGGTCCATGGTGTCTCGCTCCGACGTTCCCTACCCTAATAGCCGTCCCAGCTCCGTTTTGGACACTTACTTTACGTGCTTGAGGAGCAGATCGCAAGTGACGAGCACGTAGCTGGTCACCAGGACCGGGTCCCCTTCGAACCACCCCGGGTTCTCGTTCTGCCACATCTTGGTTTCCTTGACCGACTTCAGGAGCTGCTCCGCGATCTCCTTCGGCCAGTCGTGCTTCTTCCCGTCGAACGTCTCGAACGGGTTCTCGCCGTACGCCTCGAGGGCGCGCGACATCACCAGGTAATAATGATACAACCCACGCAGGTGGTGGCGTTGCGTGGCGTCGTAAGCAAATCCGGGATGGACCTCCACCGAGTAGTTCTTGCGGACCCAGTCGATGGCGGACCTCACCTCGGGCGAGTCCTTCTTGAGGCCGGCGTAGAGATAGGTCTTGATGCCGTCGTAGGTCATGGCGCCGTAGCCCTGGATGACTTCCTTGTCGGCGACCTTTCGGGTGCCCGCCTTCTGGGCCGCGGCGTCGGCGACCGGCGCGTAGTAGAGGCTGCCGTCGTCGCCGATCGAAAGACCCTTGGCCTTCATCGCGGCGACGAACTCGGGGTTCGTGTTCGTTTCGCTGTTGTTCTGGCACTGGCGGACGAACTGCACGACCAGCTTCCAGAACGCGTCGTCCTGCGGCAGGCCGGACATCTTCATGCCCTCGGCGCCGAAGCCCGTGGTCGAGAGGTTCGCGATGCCCTTCTTGCCGCTCGGCGACTCGTCGCCGTAGCCGATGCCGCCGATGTCCTTCCCTTCCTTGAGCTGGTTGTTCTTCAGGTAGGACTGACCGCCGCGGATGGCGTTGGCGATCTTGTCCGTGCGCTCGACCGACGAGAAGGCCATCAGCGCGATGCCCGTGGCATAGACCTTGAGGAAGGCGCCGGAGGGTCCTTCGCCGACCGACCCGTCGACGTTGAGCTTCGACAGCAGGAAGTTCACGCCCTTGTCGACGGAGCCCTTGTACTTGTCCTTCAGCGACGCGGGGGCGTTCGCCAGCGCGGTCACCATCAGGCCCGTGTACGCGGCGCTCGGCGCCGCCTTGTCGGCCGGGCCCTGCTTCCAGGCGCCCGACGCGTCCTGCTGCGACACCAGCCAGTCGGCGGCGGTCGCATAGGTCTCGGTCAGTTTCTTGGCGACATCATCCTTGGGCGCGGCCGCGTGCGCCGCCGGCAATGCCGGACGATCGCAGACGAGGATCAGCATCGACAGCAGGACGGCGGCGGTTCTCATGGTTCTCTCCCGAAATACCGGCGGATCACTGGGTCGTAACGTGGGTTCCAGGGAACGGAGGACGACGCGGCGGCGCGGCGGGCGCCGGAGGACGCGAGCGCGGGGGACGCGTCCGGGGCCGACTCCGCGACGGCCTTCTGCCGCGCGAGCTTGGCCTGGGCGACGGCCGGCGCAGGCGCGTGGACCGTGCGGCCCAGGCGCGCGAGCTGCGCCGAGATGGCCGTGGCGCTCGCGGTGACCTGATCGAGCATCCGCTGCGTCTCGGCGCCCGACCCTTCTCCCCCGCTTTCCAGCAGCTTCGCCAGCCGCGCCTGCAGGTCCTGGAGGCCGGCGAGCGCCTGCTCGGGATGCTCCGGCAGGGCCGCGGCCACTTCCTTGAACTCGACGTTCAGGGTGGCGAGCGCCTCGAGCTTCTTCGCCTCTTCGAGGCTGACGGCCTTCAGCACGGGGTCCTCGGTCGCGCCGGAGCGGTCGGGCGACGGAATGGCCAGCAGCGCCGCCAGCAGCGCCACGCTCCCGGCCAGCAGCTTGGCTTCGCGCGGGAGAGCGTGGCGCGGCAGCGGGGCGCGGTTCAGCGCGCCGGTCGCGTCGGCCCGCAGGGCCGCTCCCATGCCGTCCGGCGTTTCGAGCGCGGTGGAAAGCCGCTCCTCGAGCCCGAGGAGGCGGTCCAGGTGGATGGCGCAGTCGCGGATCGAGAAGGCCCGCGTCCACTCGCGCAGCGCCATCGCCGCGGGAAGCGCGGCGAGCGCGGCGGCGGCGAGGGCCGTCGGCAGGGCGACGCCCGCGAACTTCGAGACCAGCAGCGCCAGGCAGGCGCCGACGGACGCGTAGAAGACCCAGCGCAGCGCCGCGTCGGCCACGCGCGCCCCCCGGATCCGGCGCCGCTGCGCCGCCAGCTTGTGGAGGAGGTCGTCCACTTACTTCTTCGAGTCCTCTCGGGACTTCCCCTCGTGCAGGTGGATCTTGGGCTCGTTCTCGAGCTTCTTCTCGAGCGCCGTGATCTCCGTCCGCTCCGTCGCGGTCGGCGAGCGGAAGATCACCCGCACCGGCGTGCCGGGCTTGGGAAGGATCATGTAGTTCGCGCCGAAGAGCGTGTCGTCCACCGCCTCCTCGAGCGGGTTGTCCAGGAGCGCGGTGCGGTCGCGGAACGTGGTCACCAGGGAGCGGCTCCCGGTCGCGGCGAGCACCTTGTGCTTGCGCTCGCCCTTGGGGCTCGTGGGGTCGGCCACTTCCATCCAGTGGCCCACGTAGGTCCAGCCCACGCGGGGCATCGTCGTGTTGCGGCGCATGCTCACGACCAGGTCCTCCGAGCGGTACGTCACCAGCTTGCCGTCCTTATCCAGCCACTGCACGAGGATCAGGACCCGCGAGCCCTGGTCGGCCTGGTTGATGTCGGTCTTGGTGGGTAGCTTGCCGCGCCGGAACCCGGCGGACGTCAGCGCGAGGTCGAGGCCCTGGATGTTCGTCTCCAGCCGGAAGATGGTCTCGTGCTCCTTGCCGCCTTCGCCGCAGCCGAAGAGCTCGACCAGCCCCCGGTTGACCATGATGACTCCGGGGACCACGACGCCGCCGAGCCGCTTCCCGTCACCGTCGCGGCGCTCGAAGATGAACCCACCGCCCTGGATGGGCGCGACGAAGTCCGCCCGCTCGCTCGTCTTGCCGTCGAGCGCCACATCGGGCTCGTCGATGGGAGGCACCACCAGGCGGGGATTGGGCTCGTCGCCCTTCTCGTTGTCCGGATGCTTATCCTGGTCCTTATCCTGCGCCACGACCGGCGGGACCAGGCATCCGAACGCAAGCAGCACGCTCAGCAGCAGACGAGCCTTCATACGGCCTCCCCGTGGGGACGTTCCCCCACCCGCTTAACGCAAACCCGGTGCCACGTCGAGTACTATAACAAATTAGACGCCAGCGGGTTAGATCGAATATGCCGGGAGCCCTGAAGGGGTTTGGCTATTTCTTATACAGCCCCTGAGCACCCCCTCGGCATGAGGGTGGGAGGGAAAAGAACGGGATGCGACGGGCCAGCAGGGCCGACCCGTCGCATCCCGGGAAAGGGGGAAGGTAGGTCTGCTTAGTTCCGGGCGCGGAGCCGCGTCTCGAAGGCAGCCAGGCGGTCCGTCAGACTCTGGCCAAGCTCGGCAAAGACGCCGTCGTCCGGCTTCGTGCAGTGCAGGCACGCCACGCCCGCATGAAGGTACTCGGCCGCCTGCATCAGCACGTCATCGAGCCTGACGCCCGCGCCGTCCGCCAGGCGGCGGTACAGATCGCCCGTCGGGCCGCTCCGCCAGGCCTGGTCGTGCTCGCGAAGAACGTCCAGCGTCCGGAGGAGCTCTTTCTCCTGGCGCGCCCAGCCCGCCGTTTCCTTCGAGCGGACCCGCGAGGCGATCTCCTCAGCCAGCGCGTCCACGGTCCGCAGACCCAGGAGGGCTCGCTCGCGGAGCGACGCTGCCTCGATCGCGTCAAGATGGGATCGAACCTCGTCCCAGACGAATGCCTTCCCGCTCAGAGCGGACAGCATCATGCTCGTGTCCTTGCCGCTCCGCTCCAGCTCGGTCGCGCTCTCGAGATCCGACATCAGCTGCGTCAGCGCGCGCGCCGACGCCTCGAGGCATGAATCCGCGATCTCCTGACGGTAAGCGTTCTTCCGCCAGTCGATCCGCTTCTGGAGATGGGCCTGCTTCTTCGCGGGCGGGCACGACTCGCCGCGGATCGCGTCGAGGTCGTCGAGCATCCGGCGCAAGCCGTGCAGCGCGCCGTCGAAGCGCTTCGCGGCGCTCCCGATCGCGTTCGCCTCCTCGGACGGCGACGCCACCCGGAAGACGCGGCGGGTTGGCTCGCCTCCCGCAGGGGCTCCGTCCGGGTGCGAGCGCGAGATCAGGACTTCGACCTCTCCGGGAACCGCGAAGCGCTCGTGATGCAGGAACGCCTGGTTCTCGACGGTCGCGACGCGGCGAATCTCCTCGTCGGCCGGGGCGCTCCCCAAGGCGCCGTCGTCCCAGTTCATCCGGTTGGCCAGACGGCGGAACGTCAGGCTCACGATCTCGTGATCGCGGAGCCCCTTCCCCTTCCCGACGACCGTCAGTTCGTACTCCCCGCCCTGCCGACGTCCGTGGCCGGTCACGGCGACATCGGCATCCTGACTCAGAACGGCCAGCAGCAGCGCGTTGATCATCGCTCCTCCACTTTGAGATTCGAGACATCCAAGTCGAAGACCGCGTCGTCCAGCGACGCGACCGCTCGGTAATCGCCAAGGGTCAGGGTGAGGATCTGCGTCGGCGAATCGACGACGATCCGCCGGATCAGCCCGCTCGCGCGGTCCACGGAGAGCCGGATCGACGTAATCCGCTCCCGCAGCTTCGGGTCGTTCGGGACGAGGACGACCCGCGCGCAGCCCTCCGCCCGGTCGACGCCGTCCGCCATCGCCAGCGACGCGCCGGGCTTCACGGCGGCCGGCGGGACCGGAGTCCCCTCGGCCGAGACCACGCTCGGGGGGAGCTCCCGCGTTTCGGCGGGATGATCGGTGAGGACGCGGAACTGCCGGCGGACCTCCGCCGCGTCCAGGCGCCAGAGGTCGAGCGGCTGGAAGTTCTCCGGCTTCGACAGGTCCCAGCGCCGGGCGACCCGCTCGCCGGCGCGCCTCTCCAGCGCCGCCGCGCCGCGGATCCTCAGGCGTGACGCCGGCGCGTCGAACGCGAGCGCCTCGCCGGGCCGGACCGAAAGCGTGCCCGACTGCAGATGCACCCCGTCCTCGCGCTTCGCAAAGCGCTCGATGGTGAGCTCGGCGCGGAAGGGACTCCGGGGCGGCTCCTGGCCGTCGAGGCCCAGCGCCAGCAGGAGAAGCGTCATCATCGGCTCACCCATCCCAGGACCTGAGGACCGCCGTCGTCAAAGAAGAGCGTGACGTCGTCGAGGAGCGGCGAGGAGAGCAGGAGGGGCGCGCCGCGGCCCGAGCGACCCGTCCTGAACTTCGCGGTGTAGCGGAGACTGCCGCCGGCCCGGATCGACGGCGGACGGCCCGACGTCGTGCGAACGGCGCTGAAGACGGGGTTGCGGCAGGACCCGAACGCCGCGCCGTCCAGGACGATGCCGAGCTCGACCGCCGAATCGCCCGGGTGGAGCTCGGCGGGCGGGCTCGTCGACCAATCGTAGGCTTTCGGCGTCATCGCCGTGCCGCCGCGCTCGTAGTCTTCCGCGAACTCCGTCCACGACAGGCCGAGGACCTGCTTCTCCAGCGGGGATGTCCGCGAGTCGAAGGAGCCCAGGTCGAGGGGCCCCGAGGTGAAGCGCGCGTCGTCCGCATCGCCGTCGTCGGGCCGGTAGTAGCGCCCGCGATTCCAGAGCTGCTGCACGCCCCAGGCCCCGCCGTTGTACCAGCCGCCTCGGTCCGTCCAGAGGTAGAACTCATCGAAGGTCGCGTCGGCCGTGAAGTTGCCCGGAAAGAGGCCCTCGTCGCCCGGCAGGTCGAGGTACTTCGAAGGCTCCCCGCCGATGCGGATCGTGTTCTTCACCCACCCCGCGCGGCTCGCGCCGGGAAAGAGCGCCTGGAGCGACTGGACGGTCCACCACGGCGTGTTCCGGAACGGCTGCCCCGGCTGCGCGAAGAGATGCGGGATCCCCACGCTTCCCTCGGGCACGCGGCCGTTCACGAGGATCTTCACCGTGTCGGCGTCGGGCAGGCGGCCGCGGGGATTGTCCCAGCTGACCGCGACGTGCGTCCACTCGTGGGCCCGCAGCGGGCCCTGGCCCTCGCGGTTGAGCGTCGGCGTGAACGTGAAGGCGTGATCGCCCGCCGGGTCCGCGGCGGCGGCGCCGCCCATCTCCCAGTTGTAGCCGGTCGCCGACGAGAGCCCGAACCCGAAGGCCAGCGAACTCGGCCGGAACCCGGCCAGGCCGCTCGCATAGCTCGGCGTCGCCGGCTCGTCGCCTCCCCGCGGAGGAACGAAGAAGAGCCCGAAGGGCGACGGGTTCATGAACTCGGGCCGCGCGGCGTGGTAGCGGCTCACGGACAGCAGCGTGCGGCGCTTGCCCGTCTGTTCTGGCGCAAAGGCCGGCTTGATCCAGAACGCGGCCGTGCCCTCATTGAAGTTAAAGCTGACGTTCTCGTCGATCCAGTAGCCGAAGGCGGCGTCGCGCTCGACGTACGCGCCGTCGACGCGCAGGTCGCCGGGCGCCGACGCGGACGCCTCCGGCGGGCGACCGCGGAAGGCGCCGGCCAGGCGGAAGCGCTCGCCGTCCCCGGCGCGGGTCGCGTCCGTCGGCGAGTACGGCGAGGGCAGCGTCTCGGTGCGGTCCCCCCAGTTGCGGTGCAAGGTGCCCCGTCGGCCGAACACCGTCTGCCAGGCCCCCTGCGGAAGTCGGAAGCCGTCCCAGAACGGCGGAGACGTCATGCCGTTGCGGCTCGCGTGGTGGTGGGCCGCATGGTCGAGCTGGAAGTGGGCGTGGATCACGGAACCCAGGTGCGCCCCGCCGGGGGCCATCGGGGTCGCGCCCGGATAGAACGAGGCGTCGCTCAGCGTGGTCCAGAGCTCATCCCGGGGCTTCGTCTCCGCCTTGGCGAAGTTCGATCCGACGGTGGAGAGCTGCAGGTAGCCTTCATAGGCCGCTTCCGAAGGGGCGCGCCCGTTGTCCGGTTCGGGCCCGGTCTCCACCCCGCGGTTGTTGTTCGTCTCCGGCCCCGAACGCCGGGCGGAACAGTCGCCGCGGTAGAACTGCGCCTGCGACGTCTCGCGACGCGCATCGAAGAGCCGGACCGTCGCGGCCATCGTCGACGCCGCGACCGTCTCGTGGTCTTCCCCGTCGAGCGGGCGGACGATGCGGCCCTCGGATTCGATCTCGAAGATCCCCATCGAGGAGAAGCAGAACTCGGTGGAGTGGACGAGCAGGTCGGTCTTGTCGACGTGCATGAAGAGGGAGCGGTTCGGGTTGAGCTCGTTCAGGTGCAGATTCGGATTGAAGTTCGCCTTGAGGACGTCGCCGATGGCCTGCGACGCCGCGCGGAGCTGCTGCGGCGAGCCCGGGACGCGGCGCCCCTCCCGATCCAGGTCCCAGAACTGATCGGCGCGCCGGTCGGCAAGCAGGTCCCGCTCGACGAGGGCGTCGACGAAGCGATGGAACTGGGCCCAGCTCCCGAAGGGGCCGCCGAAGGGCACGGCCGCGTAGTCGAGGCCGGCGACGCCGGGGGAGGGACGGCGCTCGCGGCAGGCGAGGATCTCGTCGACGAGCGCGGCCGCCGGCACGCCGGCGCGGCTGCGTCCGCCGGGGCCCGTGAACGGCAGCGTCCGGTAGAGCGCTCCGCAGTCGCCGCCGTCGTCGCCCTCGTAGCGATAGCGGAGGGCCGTCCAGGAGTAGGCGGAGCCCGGGCTCCCGCAGGGGGAAGAGGAAGCGGCGCCGCGACCCGAGGGCAAAAGATCGCGGCGCCGTTCCACGAGGAGGAATCCTTCGAGGTCCGTGACGAGCGCCATCAGCACCTCGCGCGGCGCGGTGTTGACGTTCACCGGCGAGCGCCGCACGATCTCGATCCAGCGGGGGTTGAGCGAGTCTCGGCCCCAGACGAGGTTGTGGGAGGGGTCGGCGTTGCCCGGGTCGAAGAACAGCAGCGGCGCGGCGATCGGCTCGCCTCGGAAGTTCTTCTGGTGGCCGAAGCGGAAGAGCGGCCCGCCTCCCTCCGACGGACGGGGAAAGTCCACGGGGTAGAGGCGGGCCGTCTCCGATGAGAGGGGAACGGGATTGCAGACGTCGGGGTCGGACCAAGCCCGCGCGGTGACGAAGGGGCGCACCCGCTCGAAGGCCTCCCGGTCGCGGCCGAGCGCGTCGACCAGGTCGAAGACCGAGGCGTATCCCGTGGACGGCCGGAACCGGAGGATCTTGTCTCCGAGGTCCGGCACGTTCACGGTTGGCTGCGCGCCCAGGACGTTGAGGATTCGCCGGAGGTTACGGCTCACCGAATGGTCCGGCCCCCCGGGCGCGCCGTCGTTCACGTTGAGGCGGGATTGGGCGTCCGCGATGCGGACGCGGTAGAAGTCGCCGTCGCGGCCGTAGGAGCCGGCCGCCAGGAAGCCGGCGTCGCGGAGCTCCGCGCCGTCGACGCGGATCGCGCGCCCGTCGGCGACGCTCCACGACGTCTCCGTCCAGAGCGTCCCGCGGAGCGTCCGCTGCCGTAGGAGAGCAACGGCCGCCTCGATCCCCGACTCGGCGGCCAGGCGGGCGCGGACCGCGTCGAGGTAGTTGCGGGAGACGCGGCGCTCGGCCCCGGAGAGCGTGGCGAAGGCCGTGGCCAGCAGGGCCAGGACCGCGAGCACCCCGAGCACCAGGATCAGGGCCATGCCCCGCCGCGTCGCCGTCTTGAGCATCATCCGCCCGGGGAGTGGCGGAAGGGCTCAAAAACTCTGCACGGAAAGCGACGCGGAATCGAAAAAAGCCCGCGTGCCCGGCCCGGGGATCAGTCCTTCTTGTAGCTGACCAGCTCCATCCGGTACTTTTCCTTGCCGGCCTCGTAGGTGACGCTCCGGATCGGCAGCGCGAGCGCGGGGTCGACCGTGCAGACCCAGGTGAGCTGGTCCTTGTCGTCCTGCTTGGTGTAGAGCTCGCAGATGAGGCCGGTCCGCCCGCCGACGGTTTCCTTCTTGGTCACCTTGATGACGCCGGCGCCGAAGAGGCTCATCTTCTCGCCCTCCTTCAGCTCGACCTGCTCGAGGAACGCGCCGAAGAGGGGATTCATCAGGAACAGCGCGGGCGTGAGGCCCATACCCATGCCGCCCATCAGGATCTCGGCGCCCTGGGCGGACTTCTTCACCGTGTTGCGATAGGACGTGGTGACGTCCCAGTCCTCCTCGCCCTTCTTGCGGACGTCGAGGGCGAACATGGATTCCTTCTTCTCCTCGCCGTCCGTCACGAGGACCTTGTACTCGTAGCGCTCGTTGCCGGTGAACTGGTAGGGCTTCCACTTCTTCCCGTCCTGGGCGAAGGCGACGGCGGGCAGCAGGGCGAGGGCGCAGGCCAAGAGGCGGACGTGGCGGTTCATGATTTCCTCCCTATCGATCCGAGGATTCTACCTTCGGGGAGGGGGACTGGCCAGAAGGAACGGACGGGCCTTTACAGTCCCTCGAGGCGGCGGCGGATGAACTCGGCCCGCACGGCGTCGCGCTCCTCGGGGTCGAGGATCTTGCGCTCGATCTTCTGCAGGTGTGCGGGCTGGGTGAAGATGAAGAGCTCGTTCAGCGCCTTGTGCGGGATGCCCGTGATGACGTTGAGGGTGACGCCCAGGCGGAGCGCCGACAGCAGGTCGGTCGCCTCCTCCGAGGTGATGCGGCGCGCGTGCTTCAGGACCCCGTAGGCGCGCCAGACGCGGTCCTCGAGCTTGCGCGGCTCGTCCTCGAGGAGCTTGTGGCGCCACGAGCGCTCGAACTTGAGGATCTCGGGGATGACCTTCTTCAGCTCCGAGATGATGTCGCGCTCGGACTTCCCCATCGTGATCTGGTTGGAGACCTGGTAGAAGTCGCCGAGCGGCTGCGTGCCCTCGCCGTAGAACCCGCGCACGGTGTAGTTCAGCCGCTGCAGCGACTGGAGCACCTTCTCCATCTGCTTGGAGAGCGCGGCCGCGGGCAGGTGCATCATGACCGAGATGCGCAGCCCGGTGCCGACGTTGGTCGGGCAGGCCGTGAGGTAGCCGAACTGCGGGCTGAAGGCGAAGTTGAGCGAGCCTTCCAGCGCCGTGTCCATGCGGTCGATTTCTTCGTACGCCTCGTCGAGTTGCAGGCCCGAGCGGATCACCTGCAGCCGCAGGTGGTCCTCTTCGTTGACCATGATGGAGATGGCCTCGTCGGCCCCGACGGCCACGCCGCGCTCCCCCTCGGCCTTCTCGTGCTCCTTGCTGATCAGGTGGCGCTCGACGAGGAGCGCCCGCTCGACCGACGACAGCTCGCTGAGCGACCAGTAGACGAGCTTGCGCGGCAGCTTGCCCTCCTCGAGCCTCGGGCGGACGAAGCGCTCCACCTCGCTGCGGATCTGGGGCGTCGCCACCGTGAGGAAGGGGAAGCGGTGAAGGTTCCGGGCCAGGCGCACGCGGCTCGAAATGACCACGTCGCTTTCGGGACCGGTGCCCTTAAGCCACTCGCCGGATTGACTGAGGAGTTCCTCGACTTTCATCGATTGAGCTCGAGTTCGAGCGTCTTGATGCGGTCGCGGATTTCCGCCGCCTTCTCGAAGTCCTCGCTCTTCACGACCGATTCGAGGTCGCGCTTCAGACGGATGAGCTCGTTCTCCTTCCGCACCTGGGCGTCGACCGTATGGGGGGTCTTGCCCGCGTGCTGGGTGGAGCCGTGGATCTTCTCGAGGAGCCGGAGCAGCTCGCTCCGGAAGACGTCGTAATCGTTCGCGCAGCCGAGACGCGCCTTGGTCTTAAACTCGGAGTACGTGATCCCGCACTCCGGACAACGGATCTGGTTCACCTTCGGGGTCTTCGGCGGCTCCATGAGCCCGCCGAGGAGATCGCTGATCGAAAAGTTGAACTTCAGGTGCACGCCGGTCTGACGGGCGCACTCGTCGCAAAGGTGCGCCTCCTTCTTCATCCCCTGCTCGATGGCCGTGAGATGAATGGTCGCGTGATTCTTATGGCATTTCTCGCAGTTCATAGACTAACGATATTTTAACGCCCCTTTGGATGCTTTTCATCGACCTTTTGATTTGGACTTCCGGGGCGGCGCGGATGGCTCGACCTTGGCGGGCGGCTTCCCGTTCCCCTTCCCCAGGTCGTCCACCAGGTGCTTCTCCCAGCGGTGAAGCTCCGCCACGCTCCCCAGGGTGGCCTTCCGGCGGATCTCCTCCCGGAGCCGGTTCTCGTGCTCCAGGACGTCCTGGGCCCGGTTGGCGACCTCGACGACCTTCGCCTTCGGGATCCTCACGACGCCCGACTCGTCCGCCACGATCCAGTCGCCGGGCGAGATCTGCAGCCCGCCGATCCGGATCGTCACGTTGATCTCGCCGAATCCCTTGGGTTCGCCCGCCGTGGGGCTCACGAGCTTCGACGCCGCCGGGAATCCGATGGCGCGGATGGTGTCGATGTCCCGGATCGCCCCGTCGATCACAATCCCGGCGAGCTTGCGCTGCATGCAGGACTCGCTCGCCAGCTCGCCCCAGATCGCGGGGCCCAGGCCGCAGGCGTCCACGATGATCACGTCGCCGGGCTTCGCGACGTCGATGGCCTCCACCGGCTTGGCCCAGTCGCCGGGGAAGGTCCGCACCGTCACGGCGGGCCCGACGATCTTCTTCCCGGGCGTCTGCAGCTGGATCCCGGGCAGGTCTCCCGAGCGGTGCATCGCGTCGGAGATGTTGGGCGTCGAGACCTTCTCGAGGATGGCGCGGATCTCGGCGTCGGAGCTGCCGCGCTTGTAGAGCTCGCTCGCGACGCCCTTGCCCTCGCGGATCGCCTTGAGGATCGTACGCGTGGCGCCCGCGGCGTCCGCGCTCTTGGTGATGGCCCCGCCGACGATGACGATCTGGGCGCCCGCCCGGATCATCGCGGGAGCGCTCTCGCTGTTGACGCCGCCGGCCACCGCGATCGGGATCGTCACGTGGGGGCGCAGCGCCCGGAGCTCCGCCGTGACGTCCAGGCCCCGCATCTGATCGTCGATCGGCAGGTGCAGCCCCACGTGGTGGGCGCCCCACTCCTCGCACTTCCTGGCGACCTCGATCAGCCGCTCGCCCTTCAGGCCCAGCAGGTCGACGCAGACGTCGATGCCGAAGTTGCGGCCCGCCTCGATGCACTCCAGGATGGTCGCGTCGCTCTCGGCGACGCAGACCGTCGCGCAGTTCGCGCCGGCCTTCGCGGCGGCCTCGAACTCGGTGCGGCCGGCGTCGAGCGTCTTGGTGTCGGCGATCACGTAGGCCTTGGGGAATTCGCGCCGCAGGGCGCGGACGGCCTCGAGCCCCTCGCTCTTGATCAGGGGCGTGCCGGCCTCGATCCAGGTGGCCCCGCCCTTCGCGGCCTCGCGCGCCACGCCGAGGGCGCGGGAGAGCTCGAGGAAGTCGAGGGCGACCTGCAAAGTCGGTTCCATAGGCCGGGTATCCTAGCATGATTGGATTTTTCGCGCCAATCTCCCGACTCGGAATGTTCCATTAGCGAAGGAGAACTCCCATGACGCTCGACCTCAGCCGCCGCGGATTCCTGGCCGCTTCCGGAGCTCTCGCCGGGCTGCCCCTGAGCGGCCCCCTCCCCGCCGCCGCCGCGCAAGAGCCCCCGAAGTTCAAGCTCGGCACCATCACGTACAACATCGGCGCCGCGTGGGACGTCCCCACGCTCCTCCAGGTCTGCAAGGGGACCGGCTTCGGCCACGTCGAGCTCCGCACCACGCACGCCCACAAGGTGGAGCCCGACCTGTCCCCGGAGCAGCGGCGCGAGGTCCGCAAGCAGTTCGAGGACGCCGGGGTGAAGCTCTGGAGCTTCGGCACCGTCTGCGAGTTCCAGGCCGCCGATCCCGCGGTGGTGAAGAAACAGATCGAGGATTGCCGCGCGTTCTGCGCCCTCGCCGCCGACGTCGGCGCCAAGGGCGTCAAGGTCCGCCCGAACGGCATTCCCAAGGGCGCGGAGCTCTCGAAGACGCTCGACCAGATCGGCAAGGCCCTCCAGGACTGCGGCAAGGCGGCGTCCGACCATGGCGTCGAGATCTGGGTCGAGGTCCACGGAGCGGTCACCCAGAACCCGCCGAACATCCGCACGATCCTGGACGCCTGCGGCCATCCGAGCGTCGGCATCTGCTGGAACTCCAACCCGACCGACGTGAAGGACGGCTCGATCAAGGAGAGCTTCGACCTGCTCAAGAAGGACATCCGTTCCTGCCACATCAACGAACTCTGGAGCGGCTATCCGTACCGCGAGCTCTTCGCGGGTCTGAAGTCGATCGGCTTCGACCGCGTCACCCTGATGGAGTGCCCGGGCGTCCCCGAGGCGCCCAACGCCAAGAACCCGGAAGCGGCGATCCGCTTCATGCGTTACTACAAGGCGCTCTGGACGGAACTCTGCCGCTGAGAGATTTTCCGCTGCCCTCCCGGCGGCGCGAGCGGTATCATCAACTTGGGGCGGCCGCCAGCATCAGGGTGGGGATATGGGTGAGTCCAAGGAATCGGGTTCTGTTCCCGCTCCCGCCGGCCGAAACGAGTCGCCCTCCTCCGGGCAGCTGCGACGGGCCGAGCTCCGACGCCACCCCCGCTTCCGCACCGACGAGGCCAACGTCCGGCTCTACCTCAAAGGCTTCCTGAGCACGCTCGGGATCGCCCGCAAGAACGAGATAGGCTCGGCGGTCAATCTCTCCGAAAGCGGCGCCCTCCTGCGGATCCAGACCCGTCTCAAGGCCGGCAGCCCCGTTCAGGTCCGGATCGAGATCGAGAAGTACAACGACGTCATCGAGGCCGAGGGGCTCGTGCGCTGGTGCTTCCAGAGCGCGCGCGACCAGGCCGACTTCTACGCCGGCATCGAGTTCCGGGCGCTCCCGCCGTCGCAGGCGGCCCTGATCGGCAAGATGCGCTCCTGGTACACCTCTCCGGAGTACAAGCAGAAGTCCGCCACCCGAAAGCGCCTGGCCCCGCCCGACCTCCTGCGCTAAGACGGATTGGCCACGGAGCCCACAAAGCCCACAGAGCAGACTCTTCTCTGCAGGGCTCCGAGGGCTCTGTGGCCAATCAGCGCTTCAGGAGTCGGGGGCCTTTTGCCGAAGTCTTTCCAGGCGAGGTTCAAAAGTGATTGATCCGAGGGCGGGGGCGGGAGCCCAGAAAATATTCACTTTTTCCCGTCCGCCCTTCCGCGAACGGGCTATTATTTACAGGATTCCTGGGGTGGAAAGGTTCTAGGGAGATCCATGGGCGACACGACTCAGTTGGGTTCGCTCCCGCCGGACGACAACAAGCACGCCGAGCTCCGCAGCAGCGTCCGCTTCAAGGTTGAGGACGTCCAGGCCCTCGTCTACGAGAAGGGTCTCCTGACCCAGATCGGCATCGGCATCCAGAACAAGGCCAAGGAAGCCGTGAACCTGTCCACCGGCGGCCTCCTGGTGCGCATGGGAGACCGGATCAAGCGCGGGACCAAGGTCGGCGTGCGCCTGGAGATCGAGAAATTCAACGACCACATCGAAGCTGAAGGCGTCGTCCGCTGGTGCTTCCAGGCCGCGCAGGACACGCGGAACTTCTACGCGGGCATCCAGTTCACCAAGATCGCCCCGACGATGAGCGCGAAGATCTCGCGCCTGCAGAGCTACTTCACCTCGCCCGAATACAAATCGAAGACGGCGCGGAAGAAACTCAAGGACCCGCTCCAGATCGACCGCTAGCGCCCTGACGCTTCCCGCATCTCTGGACAGCCCTCCGTCGTTCTTCTATCATTCGATCCCCGTCGTAGGACCCCGTGAGGATTTTCCAATGAAGAACGTCGCCCTGTTTTCCCTGCTCGCCCTGCTGGCGCCGCAGGACCCCGTCAAGGAGCGCCTGGAGAAGTCGCCCCGGCACCACGAGTGGGTCGAGATCAAGGTCGGAGACCGCACGCTCCACGCCTTCGTCGTCTTCCCCGAGGTGAAGGACAAGGCGGCCGCGATCGTGGTGATCCACGAGAACAAGGGCCTCAACGACTGGGCCCGCAGCGCCGCCGACCAGTTCGCCGAGGCCGGCCTGATCGCGATCGCGCCCGACCTCCTCTCGGGGCTCGGCCCCAACGGCGGAAAGACCTCGGACTTCCCCTCCGCCGACGCCGCCACCCAGGCGCTCTACAAGCTCCCGCCCGACCAGGTGACCGCGGACCTGAATGCCTGCGCGGACTACGTCGGCAAGCTCCCCGCCTGCAGCGGCAAGGTCGCGGTGGGCGGCTTCTGCTGGGGCGGCGGCCAGACGTTCCGCTTCGCGACGAACCGCGCGTCCGTCGCGGCCGCGTACGTCTTCTACGGCCCCGCGCCGGAGGACAAGGCCGCGATCGCGAAGATCGCGTGCCCGGTCTACGGCTTCTACGGCGAGAACGACAACCGCATCAACGCCGGCATCGAGAAGGCCGCGGCCGCCATGAAGGAGGCGGGCAAGACCTACGAGCCGGTCGTCTACAAGGGCGCCGGCCACGGCTTCATGCGCGCCGGCGAGATGCCCAACGCCAAGGACGACGACAAGAAGGCCCGCGCCGACGCGTGGGTCCGCATCAAGGACCTGCTCAAGAAGCTATAGGAGACGACGCATGCTCACTCTCATCGCGATCCTGTCGCTGCTCCCCTCGGCCGCGCAGGACAACACCCTCACGGAGGACGAGAAGAAGGCCGGCTGGAAGCTCCTCTTCGACGGCAAGAGCCTGGACGGCTGGAAGGGGTACAAGAAGGACAAGCCGGCCGACTCCTGGAAGGTCGTCGACGGCGTCCTCACGCTCGACGGCAAGGGCGGCGACATCTGCACGGTCGAGGAGTTCGGCGACTTCGAGTTCCAGATCGACTGGAAGATCTCCGCGGGCGGCAACAGTGGGATCATGTACCGCGTCGCCGAGACCCGGGGCGCCCCCTACGAGACGGGGCCCGAGTACCAGGTGCTCGACGACGACAAGCACGGCGACGGCAAGAACCCGCTGACGTCCGCGGGCTCGATCTACGCCGTCTACCCGCCGGCCAAGAAGGTCGTGAAGCCGGCCGGCGAGTGGAACCACACGAAGATCGTCGCCAAGGGCAACCACATCGAGCACTGGCTCAACGGCGAGAAGGTCTGCGAGGCGGAGATCGGCAGCGACGACTGGAACGCCAAGGTCGCCAAGAGCAAGTGGGCGAAGGTGACGACCTACGCGAAGGAAACCAAGGGCAAGATCGACCTGCAGGACCACGGAAACAAGGTCGAGTACAAGAACATCAAGGTCCTGGTCCTGAAGTAACGCAGGAAGCACGAAGTAAGAAGCAAGAGAAGAGCCCCGGCCTCACGGCCGGGGCTTTTTTTTTACGAGCGGCGGACGGCGCTGAGGTCCATCGACTGGAGCGTCGCGGGCAGCGCCGCGAGCCAGGCCTCGAAGTCGGACTCCGGCGCGGTGATCTGCATCCTCTGACCGCGCACCGTAATCTCGCCCTTCCCTTTCGTCCACAACGGGATCGAGACCGCCTCCCGGTGGAAGCCCAACGCGTCCGTGACGGCAAGGATGCGCATGATTTCGGGCGGGCCGACGGAATCCATGGGACACATCTTACCCGCGTCCGTACGGGAGACATCCAAAAACATGTGGTACCAGAGAACCTTGAACGGAGGGTCTATGAAACGGCTTCTCATTCCCTCGCTCTTCGTGCTCGCGGCCGCGGCCCCCTCCTGGGCCCAGGACGACGCGCTCCTGCCGACACACCTCATCGACGGCGGCCAGGTCTTCGTCACGGGAACCTTCCAGTACCTCGAGGGACACGGTGATGCCAAGTTCCTCAGCGTCGACGGAGATCTCGACCAGAAGGCCTACCAGGTCCGCCTCGACGGGGGCGTCGGCCTGGGCATGGGCTTCGAAATCGATGCCTCGATCACGGGCCAGTTCCGGGGAACAACCGACGCCGACTTCGCGAACGGCACGCTGGGCTTCGAGTCCGAATCCCGCGGCTTCAGCGACCTGACCGTCGCCGCCATCTACCGCATCCTGAAGGACGACACGGCGCTGCCCCAGCTGATCGTGGGCGGCATCCTGGTCGCCCCCGTCGGCAACGACAAGAAGGGCCAGCCCGAGACAGTGATCGGAGGTGTCCGGATTCAGGACAAGGAGGAGTCCGGCATCGGCGAGGGCGTCTGGCATTACGGCGTCGAGGCGGGCATCAGCAAGAAGCTCGCGATCATCGAACCCTACCTGCTGACCAGCCACGTCTTCGGCGGCAGGCGGAAGGAGAACGGCGTGAACGAGGACCGGGCCGACGTCTGGAATATCCTGGTCGGCGCCCAGTGGCACCTCTCGCCGCAGGCGACGATCGATACTCGCGCCATCTTCCAGCGCGACGGCATCGACCGGCAGGAGGACAACGGCTCGCAGGTGAAGGAGCAGAACCACTTCAGCTATGCGGGCGAAGTGGACCTCTACGCGAAGCTGGGCGGCGGCGTCACGCTGATTCTCGGCGGCGGCGCCTTCTTCGTGGAAGACCACCAGCTGAACGACCTGGCTCAGATCAGCTTGAAGAACGACTACGTCTGGTACGTCCAGGTCGGGCTCCACATCCTGATCGGCGGGAAGTAGGCCGGGCGTCCCGCGTTCTTGAACGAGGCCGGGAGAGATCCTAAGATGATCGTCTCCTTTTGCCTCGGAGGCCCGATGCGCCGGACGCTACTTCTGCTGGCCCTGCTCCTGGCGGCCTGCGACGCCAAGAGCGCCGCGCCGGCCCCCGGGAAACTCACGATCGCCATGATCCCCAAGGGGACGACCCACGAGTTCTGGAAGTCCGTCCATTTCGGCGCGCAGCAGGCAGCGAAGGAAGCGAACGTCGAGCTGATCTGGAAGGGCCCGCTCGCGGAGAACGACCGGCAGGGGCAGATCAACGAGGTCGAGACCTTCATCAACCGCGGCGTCGCCGGAATCTGCCTGGCGCCGCTCGACGATGCGGCGCTGCGCAAGCCGGTCGCCGCCGCCGTGGCGAAGAAGATTCCCGTGGTCATCTTCGACTCGGGCCTCAAGAGCGAGGACTACACGAGCTTCGTCGCCACCGACAATTACAAGGGCGGCACCCTCGCGGGGGAGCACCTGGCGAAGCTCCTGGGCGGCAAGGGCCGCGTCGCGCTGCTCCGCTACATGGAAGGCTCCGCCAGCACCGCCGAGCGCGAGCAGGGCTTCCTCGACGCGATCGCCAAGTCGAAGGACATCGAGATCGTGAGCTCGAACCAGTACGCGGGAGCCACCTCCGACACGGGCCTGAAGGCCAGCGAGAACCTGCTGGCCTCCCTGAAGACGGCCGACGGCGGCCTCAAGATCGACGGCCTCTTCTGCCCCAATGAATCGAGCGCGATCGGCATGCTCCGCGCTCTCCAGAGCGCCAAGCTCGCGGGCAAGGTCAAGTTCGTCGGCTTCGACACCTCCGACCTCATCACCGCCGCCCTCAAGAGCGGCGAGCTTCACGGCACGGTGCTGCAGAACCCGATCCGGATGGGCTACCTCACCGTGAAGACAATGGCCGAGCATCTCCGGGGCGGCAAGGTCGAGCGGCGCATCGACACCGGCGCCGCGATCGCCACGCCGGAGAACATGGAGCAGCCCGAGATCCGCGCCCTCCTCCATCCCGACCAGGCGAAATGACGGCGGCGCCGCGGCTCGAGATGCGCGGCGTCCGGAAACGCTTCGGCGCCACGCTCGCGCTCGACGGCGTGGACCTCGTCGTCGCCCCCGGCGAGTGCCGCGCGCTCGTCGGCCAGAACGGCGCGGGAAAAAGCACGCTCATGAAGGTGCTCTCGGGCGCGCATCCCGCCGACGGCGGCGAAATGAGGCTCGACGGCGAGCCCTACCGGCCTCGCGATCCGCTCGACGCCCGACGCCGGGGCGTCGCCATGATCTACCAGGAGCTCTCGCTCGCCGCCCATCTCAGCGTCGAGGAGAATATCGTTCTGGGACTGGAACCCTCGCGCTTCGGGTGGATGGACCGGAAGGCGATCCGCCGGACGGCCGTCGAGGCGCTGGAGCGGCTCGGGCATCCGGAGATCCGGCCGGAGGCGAAGGCCGCGTCGCTGACGGTCGCGCAGCAGCAGCTGGTCGAGATCGGCCGCGCGTTGGCGGTGGGGTGCCGCGTCCTGGTCCTCGACGAGCCGACGAGCTCGATCACGCAGCGCGACGCCGCCCGGCTCTTCGCGCTCCTGGAGCGGCTCCGCGGCGAGGGACACGCGATCGTCTACATCTCGCACTTCATCGAGGAGTGCAAGCACGTGGCTCAGACCTTCACGGTGCTCCGGGATGGAAGGACCGCGGGCGGCGGCGACCTGGCGGCCGCCACGCCGGCGCAAATCGTCGATCTCATGGTCGGCCAGAAGGTGGGGGAGCTCTACCCGCGGTCGACACGGAGCGCGGGAGAGGAGCTGCTCTCCGCGAGCGGGCTGACGCTGCGGCGGGGCGAGGTGCTGGGGATCGCGGGCCTGGTCGGCGCCGGGCGCACCGAATTCCTGCGCGGGATCTTCGGGCTGGATGCGGTGCGATCGGGCGAGGTCAAGGTCGGGGCTTACGTCGGACCGGCGTCGCCGGCGCGGCGCTGGGCGCAGGGGCTGGGATTCGTCAGCGAAGACCGAAAGTCGGAGGGCCTCGCCCTCGGGATGTCGGTCGCGGACAACCTCATGCTCTCGAAACTGGAGGGCCTGGTCCTTCCGGCACGGCAGGCCGCGACCGCGCAGCGCTGGATCGACGCCCTGGAGGTCCGCTGCCGCGACCCGCACCAGAGGATCTCCGAGCTTTCCGGCGGCAACCAGCAGAAGGTCGCGCTCGCGCGGCTCCTCCACCACGATGTGGACGTCCTGCTCCTGGATGAGCCGACGCGCGGCATCGACGTGGGCTCGAAGGCGCAGATCTACCAGCGGATCGACAGCCTGGTCTCGGGCGGCCGCAAGGCGGCCATCCTGGTGTCGAGCTACATCCCGGAACTCCTGGGAGTCTGCGATCGGATTGCCGTCATGTGCCGGGGCCGCCTGGGCCCCGCCCGGCCTGCGGGCGAGCTCGACGAGCATGGACTGCTCCTCGAGGCGACCGGGGAGTCGGCGGCATGAGCGGGAGGGCGCTGCTGGCGAGAATCGGGCCGCTCTTCGGCCTGATCGGCGTGTTCACGTTCTTCGCCATCGCGGTCCGGGTGCATACCGGCTTCAACAGTTTCGCGACCTGGGGCAACCTGCAGGATATCGTGATCCAGACGTCGATCGTGGGCATGGCGGCTCTCGGGATGACGCTGATCATCGTCTCGGGCGGCATTGATCTGTCGGTCGGCGCAGCCGTCGCCCTGACGAGCGTGGCGACCGCCGGGCTGCTGAAGCAGCTCGACTGGTCGGCCTTGCCGGGGGCGCTCGGCGCCGTGGCGGCGGGCGCCCTCTGCGGCTTGCTGAATGGTCTCATGGTGACGCGGCTCAAGGTGGTGCCCTTCATCATCACGCTGGGCAGTTCCCTGATGCTGCGAGGGCTCGCCAAGGAGATCGCCGACAACCGGACCATCACTCCCGACAGGAGCCCGCTCGACACCCTCATGGACAAGAGCGACTTCCTGGCGCCCGGGGTGTGGATCCTCGCGGTGATGGCCTTGGGCGTCAGCGCCATGCTGCACTACAGCCGCTTCGGCCGGCACGTGGTCGCCATCGGGTCGAACGAAGCGGCGGCGCGCCTCTGCGGCGTGCCGGTCGCGAGGACGAAGCTCCTGGTGTACGTGCTCGGCGGGTTCTTCACGGGGCTGGCCGGCCTGTTCCAATTCTCGCGGCTGTCGATCGGCGATCCCACCTCGGCGCCGGGCCTCGAGCTCGATGTCATCGCGGCGGTCGTGATCGGCGGGGCGAGCCTCTCGGGGGGTGAAGGCACGATTGCGGGGAGCCTGGTCGGGGCCCTGTTCATGACGACCATCTCCCGGGGCTGTTCCACGATGGGGTGGCCCAACAATCGCACGGAAATCGTCGCCGGGGCGATCATCATCGTGGCTGCAGCGCTGGACCGACTGCGGCATCGGAAGGTAAGCTGATCCCGCTTATAGAAAGGATGATCCGATGAAAATTGCTCTGACGCTGCTCTCCCTCCTCGCAGTCGCGGGCTGCAGTTCCGTCCACTCGAACGCGAAGCAGGCCGAGGACAACAAGGCCCTGGTTCAGCGCTTCGTCGACAAGATGAACAAGCACGACCTGAGCGCCATCGACGAGTGCTTCGACGCCTCCTACGTCGATCACGACGTGCCGCCCGGGACGCCGCCCAACCGCGACGGCCTCAAGCAGATGTTCCAGATGTTCCTGAAGGCCTTCCCCGACATGCAGATGAAGGTCCAGCACGTGGTCGCCGAGGGCGACCTGGTCGTGATCCACCTCACGTCGATGGGCACGAACAAGGGCGAGATGATGGGCATGCCCGCCACCGGCAAGGCGATCAAGGTCCAGGAGATGCACCTCGCCCGGGTCGCGAACGGCAAGTTCGTCGAGCACTGGGGCGTCGAGGACCAGGTGACGATGATGCAGCAGCTGGGCCTGATGCCGGAGCCGGGGAAGAAGTAAGCGGCTTACTTCTTCCGGGGCTTGTAGGCAGCGCGGACCTGCTTGCAGTAGTCCGTCAGGGCCTCGAGCGGCTTGTCGCCGCTGATGACCGGGTGGCCGATCGCGACGAGCTCGGCGCCCTTCGAGACCGCCCGCACCGCATCCTCCGCGCCGAAGGTCCCGACGCCGATCGGGATCTTCACCGCGGCCAGGACCTCGTCCAGCCACTGCACCGAGTCCTTCGTGGCGTCGGCGCGGCGCTGGTCGGCGCCGTAGTGCAGGTACACCATGTTCACGCCCCACTCCTCGCACTGCCGGGCCCGCGCGGCGACGTTCTTGACGCCGATCAGGTCGACGACGACCCAGACGCCGCTCTCCCTCGCGGCCGCGATGCCCGCCTTCACGGTCTCGTCGGGCGCGTTGGCGCAGATCGTCATCACCTGGCCGCCCTGCTTCTGGGTCAGCAGGTTGTTCTTCCCGCCCGAATCCATGGTCTTGTAGTCGGCGAGCACGGGGTAGTCGGGGTAGGCGCGCTTAAGCTGGCCAATCGTCGCGGCCCCCTGGGCGACGATGAGCGGCGTGCCGACCTCCAGCCAGTCCACGCCGGCCTGGATGCCGATCTTGGCCATCGCGATGGCTTCTTCGATGGTCGGGTAGTCGAGCGCGATCTGGATGACGGGCGGTTTGATGTTCATGCAGACATCCTAACTGCGTCGGACTTTGTTTCGAAAACAAAAACTTCTTTGCTGCTAAACGTTTAGTTATCATTCCTGCATCACGGAGCGGATCAACGGGCACCAAGGACTGGGGACACATGGATCAAGCCGCCGGCACGCAACCGCTCAAGTGGTACCAGGGCCTCGAGAAATACTGCTGGATCGTCCTCGTCATCTCCGCCCTGGGCTGGCTCTTCGACACCATGGACCAGAACCTCTTCAACCTGGTCCGCAAGACGTCGATGGAAGACCTGCTCATGCCCAAGGCAGAGCGACAGGCGCTTACCGGAGAGGCGAAGCAGGCGTTCAACGACGAGGTCGGATTCAAGGGCGGCATCGTCACCTCCGTATTCCTCCTGGGTTGGGCGGCGGGCGGCTTCGTCTTCGGCATCCTGGGCGACCGCCTTGGACGCACGAAGACCATGATCGTCACGATCCTGATCTACGCCGTCTTTACCGGATTCAGCGGCCTGGTCAATAACTGGCAACTCTACGCCCTTGCAAGATTCATGACCGGCGTCGGCGTCGGCGGTGAATGGGCGGCCGGCGCGGCGCTCGTGGCCGAGACATTCCCGCAACGGTCACGACCGATGGCCCTCGGTTTCCTGCAGGCGCTCTCGTCCGTCGGGAACATGATGGCCGCCTGCATCACGTGGGGCGTCGAGGGCGCCGGCATCCAGGAAGTGCAGACCTGGCGAATCGTGTACTTCGTCGGGGCGATCCCGGCTCTGCTGGTCCTGTGGATCCGGCGCTCGGTTCACGAGCCGGAGAAGTGGGTGCAGGCCAAGGAAAAGGCGTCCATGGGCAAGGAGCTCGGGAACATCGGGCAGATGTTCAGCCATCCCGTTCTGCGAAGGAACTTGATCGCGTCCGTCCTGATGGGCACGGCGGGCGTCGGCGCGCTGTGGGGCGTCGGTTTCTTCTCCACCGACTTCATTCTCCGGACGCTGGCAGGCATCAAGAAAACTCCCGCCGAGGCGAACAACATCAAGAACGCGATGTTCATCCTTCAGAACCTCGGCTCGTTCTTCGGGATCTACTGCTTCGCGATTTTCGCCGAGAAATTCAACCGCCGGAAGGCGTTCTTCGTCTCGTACGTGCTGGCGTGGCTGTCGGTCCTTCTCTTTTTCTGGGGCGTGTCCAAGGCCGGAGATTCCGCGGGCACGGCGGCCCTGATCCTGGCACCCATCATGGGCTTCTTCACCCTAGGACCCTTCTCCGGTTTCACGATCTTCTTCCCGGAGCTCTTCCCCACGCGACTGCGCACGACCGGCTGCGGGTTTGCCTATAATGCCGCCCGGATCATGGCTGCCGGCGCTCCCTTCGCCATCGGCTTCCTCGGGAAGAAGTACGGCTTCCCCCAGGCGGCCTCGATCGTCGTCTGCATCTACGTCCTGGGATTCATCGGCACCGCGATGGCCCCCGAGACGAAGGGCAAGCCCCTGCCGGACGACAAGGACTTCGAGCTCGGGCCGGTGGTCGGCACGGCCCCGGCGACGCAGCAGCCCTAGCGACGCCGGCGGCGCCGGACCCAGGTCGCGAGCCCGAGCAGCAGCAGCCCGTCCAGGCCCGTCAGGCCGCAGCCGCCCCAGGCCTTGGGGCCCTCCGCGGAGGCCGTGCTCGTCGTCGTCCCGCCGCCGCCCCCCGTGGGCGGAGGCGTCGGCGGCGGCGTGGTCCCCGAGGGCGGCAGCGTGTTGATCCACGCCGTGACGATGACCGTCGCCTCGTCGTCCACCACGTGGCTCGCGATCTGCGGCATCCGCGCCGCGCCCGTGGTCTCCATCCGCTGGAGCAGCATCGAGTTGGACGAGCTCATCGGATAGACGATCCGCGGGTCCGCCAGCCCCAGCAGATTGTCGGCGCGGACCTGCCCGTCGATGATCCCCGTTGAGGCCAGCGCCGTGTCATAACGCCCGTCCCAGGCCGCGCGTCCCGACGGCGCCCCCGGCCGGTGGCACTGCCCGCAGTTCGAATCCAGGTAGGACCGCACCCGCTGCTCCAGCGTCGCGTTGGCGTCGCTCATCGGCGAGAGCTTGGTGTAGCCGGCGAACGCAGTCTCATTGAGCGTCGTCGAGAACATGCGCAGGTAGTTCCAGGTGCGCAGCTGGTTGTCCGTCGTGCCGCTCGGGTAATAGTAATTCCCGTTCAGCTGCCTCGTCTTCGGACCCAGGACCGTGCCGGCCGCCGGGTTGTGGCAGTTGAGACAGTTGTCGCGGCTCGGGTACGACCAGGTCTGCGTCCGCGTGCCGGTCGCGGTCGTGATGGTCTCCACCTCGTCGAGCGGCGCCGTCGCGTTCGTCAGGAGATCCGCCTCGCTGTTGTCCGCGCGCCACTTGTAGGTCGCGCCGTAGCTCGTCCCGCCGGCCTGGTCGACGTAGAAGACTCTCGTCTCCAGCCGCTTGGTCTGGCTGGGATTCGTGTCGTTGATCGGCAGGTCGAAGTGTTTCACGAGGATCGTTCCCGTCGGGAACGTCCACTCCCCCGTCGCCGTGAAGGTGATCCGCGCCGTGCCCGGCAGGACGATCCAGCGCTTCTTGACCGCGCCGTCCGACCAGAGCGGCGAGTTCACGCCGAAGGGGATCATCCCCGCATTGGGGGTCATCGCGCTCACCGGATTCTGGAAGAGGCCGGTGGCGCTCAAGGTCGAGGGCAGGCCCGCCGCCACCGTGGGGATGTTGATCCCCGTGGCGGGGTCGCGGTACGGGATCCCGTACGGCGTCGTGCCCGTGATCGTGAAGGCCGCGCTGGCCTCCGCGCTGTTGCTCATCCCCGTCATGGTGGCGATCGCCCGCACCGTGGCGTTCGCCGAGACCGTGAAGGGCCCGGCATAGGTCGGCGAGCTCGCGGTCGGCGCGGTGTTGTTGGTCGTGTAGTGGATGGCCGCGCCCGGCGTGGCCGTCGTGATCCGCACCGTCACCGGCCCCGAGAAGCTGCCGCCCGACGGGTTGATGACGGGCGTGGCTGCGGGCGCCCCGTTCACCGTCAGGGTCGCCGCCGAGCTGGTGATCGTGCCGACGCTGTTGGTAACGACGACGCGGTACTGCGTGCCGCTCATCGCCGTCGTGGTCGCGGGCGTCGTGTAGCTAGACGCCGTGGCGCCGGCGATACTCGCGAAGGCGCCTCCGGGGGGCATCGACTGCCACTGGTAGGACAGCGGCGCCGTCCCGCCGGCCGTCACGCTGAAGGTCGCCGTCGCGGGGGCGGTGACGGTCACGTTGGCGGGCTGGGTCGTGATCGAGGGCGCGACGTTGCCCGCCGTCACCGTCAGGGTGGCCGCGGCGCTCGTGACGCTGCCTCCCGGGTTGCTCACGATCACGCGGTACTGCGTCCCGCTCATGGCGGCCGTCGTCGCAGGCGTCGTGTAGCTCGCAGCGGTCGCGCCCGTGATGTTGGCGAAGGCGCCGCCCGGCGGCATCGACTGCCACTGGTACGTGCGGTTCGTCCCGGTGGCCGTCACCGTGAAGGTCGCCATGGCCGGCGCCACCACGCTCTGGTTCTGCGGCGGCGAGCTGATCGTGGGCGCCGCGTAGTTCACCGTCAGGGTCGCGGCCGCGCTCGTCGTGCTGCCGGCGGCGTTCGTCACCACCACGCGGTACTGCGTCCCGCTCATCCCCACGGTCGTCGCGGCCGTCGTGTACGTGGCGCCCGTCGCGCCGGTGATGTTGGCGAAGGCGCCGCCGGGGGGCATCGACTGCCACTGGTACGAGAGGCCGGTGCCGGTCGCGGTCACGCTGAACTGGGCGGTCTGGCCTTCCGTGACCGTCCGGTTCTGCGGCTGGGCCGTGATGGCGGGCGGGGAGCCGCCCGTGTAGGAGAGGCGCCGCACCTGGCCGGCCGCCGAGCTCCCGTAATAGAGCGCTCCGTCCGGACCGACGACGATGTCCGTGGGGTTTCCCGCATTCGTGACGAAGGCCGTGACGCTCGCGGAAACGACGGCGTCGCCGTTCATCGTGGCGCGGAAGATCCGGCTCTGCGCATACTCGCAGAAGAAGAGGTTTCCCTGGTACTGGGCCGGGAAGGAGGAGCCGTTATAGAAGGTGTGCCGGGTGAGGCAGTTGCCGATCGGGCCGCCCGTCTGGTACGCGTACTTGGGGATGAGCTTCCCGTTCGTCGTGCTCTGGTTGTTCTCGGTGGGCCAGCCCTGATCGCTGTTCTCCGTGATCAGGAAGATCTGTTCATACCCGTCGCCGACCTGGGACATCCAGCACTGGCTGGTGCCGGGCCGGATGCGGAGTCCGAAGGGGTTGCGGAACCCCTTCGCGAAGATGAAGCGCGTCGTGGCGTTCGCGGACCCGATGTAGTTCGAGCCGCCGGCCGCGCTGCCGTCCCGGTTGAAGCGCACGACCTTCGACCCCAGCGAGGTCAGCTCCCCGGCGGTCCCGTCGCCGCCTTCGTTGACGCCGTTATTGTTGTTGCCGACGCCGGCGTAGATCCGTCCGCTGGAATCCTGCGTGATGCCGCCGCCGTTGTGGTTGATGCCGTGCGTGGGCATCACGGGTCCGACCGCGGTCTTCGCGCTCAGCGCCACCGTCCCCGTGTCCGAGAAGGTGTAGCGGTGGACACGCGCCACGCCCGGGCTGCCCGAAGTCTCCGTGACGTAGATGTAGACGTAGGGATTGCTCCCCCCGAAGTCCACGTCGGTCTGGATGCTTTCCAGGCCGACCTCGCCGTCGCCCGTGTAGCAGGGGCTGACCGTCGTCAGCGTGCCCGCCTGGGCCGTGCCGTTCTTGATGACGTAAATGTCGCCGAAGCGGTTGCAGATGAAGAGGTAGTTGTTGCCGCCTCGCGAGCCCCAGGAGAGGCCGGTGATCTGGTTGTAGCCGCCGGCGCCGTAGTTGGCATCGCTGAAGTTGGCGACGTCCGCCGGGTTGCCCGCGAAGGACATCGAGGCGATGGAGAGGACGGCGAGGGACGCGAGAGAGAGTCGGAGAAGTCGGAGCATGGCCAATCCCTCCACTAGGAATTGGCTCGCCCCCAGGCCCGGGACCCTGAATCCCCAACCGCGAGCAGTCCCGCTCTACTGCCTACCAGCCTATACCCTAGATTCTGTCCAGTCCGCTATTCCAGACATGAATTTAGGAAAAAAGATGGGGGTTTTAGGCGGGCCGCCGGGGGGCTATTTTCCCCCGGCGGAGGCGGGGCCTAGGACCTTCTGGATGGCCAGGGCGTGCGTGCGCAGCCCCGTCCGCCAGCGCTCGTAGAACCAGTCGTCCCCCCAGCGTTCGGGGCCGCCGTTGTAGGTGAAGATCTCGATCTCGCTCATGAAGTGGAAGTCGTCCGTGCAGAAGGCCAGAACGTCCTTCAGGAATTTCTCCGCGGCCTCGACCTCCCGCGCGGCCTTCTTCCGGTTCTTTGCGGTCGCGATCAGGTCCCGCAGCGTCTCGACGTAGCGGAAGTCGGTCATGCCCTCCGCCAGGCCCACGGCGTTCTGGCCGCGGACGAAGGCCTGGTGGCCCGGATGGTAGCCCATGTAGTACCCCACGTGCCAGAAGCTCGCCGTCGCGGCGCCGTTGGCGAGCATGAAGCCGGTCTGGTAGCGGTTGCAGAAGGGGCCGGCGTAGCTGTCGAAGCCGATCTTCTGTCCGCAGTGGGCCGCGAACTTCCGCATGGCCGGGCCGTAGTCGCAGCCCGGGCCGTCGACCGACGCGTGCGTGAACAGTCCGCGTTCGAGTTGCTCGCAGCACTCGCGGTAGTTGATGTCCGACGTCGTCTTGGCCGACGTGCCCTTCAGGACGCCGAACTTGGCGGGGTCGCAGAACCTCGGCTCATCCCAGATCATGTAGACCAGCGGGGGCAGGCCGGCCTTCGCCAGCGCGTCGTCCATCTCCTTCACCCGCGCCCGGTAGGCTTCCGGATTGCGACCGGAGCGGGTCCACAGGCCCTTCCCTCCCTCCTGTCCATTGTTGTTGCCCTGCTTGTCGAGGGAGCAGTCGGGATAGAGTCCCACGCCCGCGGTGCAGCCGGCCACGTCCCGCATCATCTTCATCTGAGCGATGAGCTGCGGGATGTCGACCTCCGTGCCGCTGCCCTTGAAGGGGAGGAAATTGCAGAACATCATCATGTAGGGGAAGTTGCTGCGCGAGTAGTAGCGGTAGAACTTCTCATTGCGCTCCGGCAACACCGCGCCGTTCGTCCCGTCGTAGCCCGGCGAGAAGCGGTAGTTGGTGCAGTTCATGCCCGCGTTGTACACGAGTCCCGCGTAGCGATCCGTGATCGGCTTGAGCGTCAGGTTCACGACCTCCAGCTCGAGGGGGACCTCGGCCAGGTCCTTCCCGTTGCCCTTCACCTTCACGGTCCCGACGTAGGTGCCGGGGGCCGCGTTCGCGGCGATCCGGTAGCTGATCAGGTAATCCGCGTACCCGGGCCGGTCGAACTCGCGGGGGACGTTGCCGTCGATGACCCAGCCCTCCAGGCTCGTCCCGTTGAACTTGAAGCTGACCGTCGGGGTATACGTGAATTCGATGTCCCGCACGGCCTCGCCCAGGACGGCGCCGCCGGGCCCCTTCAGGTCGCTCACGTCCAGGCAGAGCCCCTGGATGGGCGCCGCGCTGCTCACGCCGAGCGTCACGACCTTCCGCTCTCCGAGCGCGGCGGCGTCGCGGAGCGCCTGGATGCGCTCGTAGGGACGAGGCGCGGGAAGCTGGGGGACCGCGAAGAGGGGCTCATTGAGGCAGGTGGCGGCCCGGCGGTAGAGGAAGAATCCGTCGGGCGCCGCCTTCTTGAGGAGCCGCTCGCTGCTCACGGCAACCTGCGGCTGCTCGAAGAGGAGCGCCTCGTCGATCCAGACCCGCGCCGGCTTCTTCGGGTCGCTGTACGGCATGTTCTCCTGGTTGAGCGCGAGCGAGAGCATGGACTCACAGGTATTCCGCGCGGGTTGAGGGACGCAGAGGGTCGAGATCGCGTTCGCCTCGTAGCAGTACCAGTCGCGGTCGTCCATGAAGCGGATCAGGTGGCTGTTCTCGGAGAACTCCGGAAAGACCAGCGGGTCGCCGCTGAACGTGAGGCGGCCGGAGATCGGCGTCGCCGCCCAGGGTTGGGTGTAGCGCCAGGTGCGGCGCGTGACGTTCTCGCACTTCCCCCAGACGCCGAAGTAGTAGCTCATCCCCTTCACGAAGGAGATGGGCTTCGTGCAGCGCAGCGAGGCGCTTCCTCCCGAGCCGGGGACTTCCAGGAGCAGGGCGCCCTTCCCCGAGCGGACCGTGTCGGCGACGATCTTGCCGCCCTCCCAGCCTTCGGCGCCCTTCTCGAAACCGCCGTTGGGAATCAGGTTGTTCGGGTTGTCGATCAGGAGGGCCGGATCCAGTTTCTTCAGCTTGCCGTTCCTCACCTCGCTGTTGCTGAAGCGGAACTGCAGCCGCGCGCCCGGCGCGAGGCGCGGGATCAGGAGGACGAGCTGGTCGTCGGCGACCGAGAAGGCCGGCGGGAGCGCGCGATGGTAGACCTCGACCTCGTTGTCCTTGTCGTCGCTGACGTGGAATCCGTCGGGGTTGAAGCGGCCGTAGTCGACGCCGCGTCCGAAGACCCGGAAGACCTGGAGCAGGACGGGAAGGTTGACGAACTCCTTGTCGAAGGGGTTCGTGAGGGTGACGTCGACTTCGCAGGGCTCCCGCTTTTCGTCCGCCGCACGGAGCGTCCCGCAGGACAGCGCGACCAGGACGATGCAGGCGGCGAGGACGAGGATCGGAGTGGAGCGGGTCATCGCGTTCTCCCTCACTGGCTCGCCCCGTTAGTGGGGCGGGAGGGCCGAAATATCACCCCTGAATTAAATCAGGCCGCGGTGATAGAGGAGCCACTCGAGGACCAGGAGGGCCAGGACGGCCCCGACCGCGAGGACCGCGTAGGGGATCTTGGCGTGCCAGGGGGCCGGCGGCGGCAGCGGCGCGCCGGCGGGACCTTCGGGACGCTCGCGCAAGTCGGACTCCGAGGCGTCGAAGAGGTTCACGGCCGCCCATTCGGTGCGGCCCGCGGCGCTCATCCGGATGAAGCCGGGGCCGGCCGGCGGGGAGATCGACGTCCTGCCCTGCCGCACCGCCGCCCGCTCCGCGCGGTCGCCCTGCGCGAAGGTCAGCTCGCCGTCGTCCACCCAGAGCGGCCGCTCCGCCCGGACGGGCTCGCCCATCGCGTACTGCATCCGGAAGGCCCGGAGGCCCCGGTAGCCCGCCCATTCCACGAAGTTGATGAGCATCAGGAGGAACGTCGGGCGCGCCGCGATGTCGGTGTCCTCGAGCTCGATCGGGAACCCGAGCTCCACCGATGCCCGGCCGCCCCGCGCGCTCCAGGTCGCGAGCGGCCCCTCGATCGAGCGCAGCAGAGGCTCCCCGTTGAGGATCCGCGAGCGCCGAAGGTGCAGCCCCGCGTAGTCGACGCGGTAGTTGGGAGGCGCCTCGTGGTCCCAGTCGACGACCGACGGCTTCTCCACGGCGCCCGGGCCCGGGGCGCCGATGATGAGCGTCGCGCCCCGCTCGGGCAGCGCCGGAGGGGCGACGCGGTCGAAGATCACGATCCACCCTTCCTCGAGCCTCGAGCGCAGCGCGCCGTAGCGCTCCGCCGGCACGACCCCGGGGTTCTGCGCGATGAGGCCGCCCGCGCGCAGCGTCTCGAGCGCGTGCATCAGCCGTTCCGACGGCGCTCCCGGGTGGACCACGAGGACCGACGGCGGCAGCAGCGGCGGCACCACGAACGACGCCACGTCGTCCACGGGGAAGGCGTCCGCCGGCTCCAGCACGACTTCGACGAGGCCGCCCTCCTCGAGCCGCGTGCCGGGATACGCGGCGGGGTCGAGCACCCACTCGCGCGCGACCGGCACGCCCGGCTCCAGCTCCAGCTTCCGTCGCGCCAGCGGCTTGCCGTTGAGCAGGAGCACCTCGTCGCGCTCGGCCTTGGCGGCCGAGAACGACTCCGCCCGCAGCGTCAGCGTGACCCGCTTCTCCCCGGGCCGCCGCGACGAGAGGCCCGAGACCCATCCGACGTTCTCCCGGGGCGTCCCCACCCGCACCACGCGGAGGCGGCCGTTCGCGAGCCAGTCGTCCACGCCCCGGGGCGTCTGGTCGCTGAAGAGAATCGCGACCACGTCGTCGCCGGCCGCGAGGGCATCGGCGATCCGCTCGCGCTCGGCCGCACGGGGCCCGGGCCGGGGCGCCTGGAGCTGCTTCCGGAGCGCGTCGAGGTCCGAGGTGAACGGGGCCCGCGCCCCCGAGAGGTCGAGGATGGAAACCTGGTCCCCGTACGCCAGCGTCCCCAGGAAGTCCCGCGCGCGATCCAGAGCGACCTGCGCGCGAGTCCGGCCGTCAGGCTCCAGGGCCGCCATGCTCGGCGTGTTGTCGAGCACGAGCGCGAAGCGGGCCCTCGGGCGGGTCAGGCCCTTCACGTTGGGGGCCGAGACGGCGGAGGTCAGGATCACGAGCGCCAGCAGGGCCACCAGCAGCGAGGCCCAGTGGCGGAGGCGCTTGAGGGCGCTCTTCCGCTCCTCCTCCACGATGACCTGCTCCCAGAAGAGGAGCATCGGAACCGCCATCTTGCGGATCCGGCCCTTGTAGAAGTGGAAGACCAGGATCGGAACGGCGAGCGACAGGAGCCAGAGGCCCTGAGGATTATCGAAGCTCATCGGTGTTCGAGGATGCCGCCGGCGCGGAGGATCTCGATCACGCGGCGCTCCAGCGGGTCGTCGGCCAGGATGCGGGCGTAGGCGAGCTCGTGGGCACGGCCGAACTCCTCGACCTCCGCGCAGAACTGCCGAAAGCGGCGGCTGTAGGCCTCGACGGTCCTCGGGAGCAGCGTCGCGTCCTTCGTGCGGCCGGTCTCGAGGTCGAGCAGGCTGAAGCGGCCGCGCGCCTGGGGCGTCATCTCCTCGCGCGCGACCATGTGGATCAGGTGGACGCCGAAGCGCTGCGCCAGCAGCTCGCGGATGCCCTCGCTGTACCCGGCGAGGTCGTAGAAGTCCGTCACCAGCAGGATCAGCGAGCGGCCGCGGAGGCGCGGCAGCGCCGGGCCGAACGCGCGCCGCATGTCGGTCACGCCCTCGGTCTGGACCGCGTCGACGGCCGACAGCAGCTCGAAGACCCGCCCCTTCCCGCGGAGGAACTTCTTCACGGGCCGCACCTCACTCCCGAACGTGAAGAGGCTCAGGGTGTCGTAGTTCGCCAGCCCGATGTAGCCGAGCGCGGCCGCCAGTTCCTTGGCGGCCTGGAACTTCCCGCCGAAGTCCATCGAGCGCGACGTGTCCAGGAGCACCGAGACGTGGATGTTCTCCTCGGCGGTGAACTCCTTCACGAAGAGGTTCCCGTGGCGGGCGTAGACGTTCCAGTCGATGTAGCGGATCTCGTCGCCGGGCGTGTAGCGCCGGTAGTCGGCGAACTCGAGGGACGCGCCCTTGCGGGGGGTAAGGCGCTCCGCGCGGTCGTCGCCCGTCAGGGTGCGCCGCGCGAGCAGGTTGAGCGCCTCAAGGGTCTTGAGGAAACCGGCGTCGAACGCCATGGGCGCATGATACCCGCGGGGCTCGAAAAAACCCAATCCCCGCCGTACATTTTCAGCAGGAATCGTGTAATCGGCGGGCCCCCTCCCGCGACTCTCTATTGCATTAGGATGCCGGTGGACATTCGCCCGCAGAAGGTCGATCCGATCTCGGCGTCCAGCCTGACGGAGCTGATTCAGAACTACTTCATGGACGTATACGCCGTGTGCTTCCGGGTGCTGGGACGGCCGCAGGACGCGGAGGATGCGACCCAGGAAACCTTCCTGACGCTCTTCCGCACGCGCGAGAAGCTCGCGGCGGCCCAGTCGCTCCGGGCCTGGGTGCTGACCATCGCGCGGAACACCTCGATCTCGATGCTCCGCGCCCGGCACTCCGCCGCGCCGCTGCCCGAGTCCGTCGCGGACGCGGCCCCGATCCGCAGCCCGGGCGACCCGGAGCGCCTCGACCGGGCCCTGGCCGCCCTTTCCGAGGAGGACCGGCACCTGGTGCAGATGCGCTTCATGGAAGGCCGGAGCCCGGCCGAAATGGCGCTCGCGACCGGACGCAGTTCCGGCTCGGTCGCGACCGCGCTCTGCCGCGCCCTGCAGCGCCTGCGCGACGTGTACCACGGGGGGGCCCGATGACGCACCCCGACCTGGACCGCCTGACCGCCTGGGTCCACGGCTTCCTCGAGGGCGCCGAGGCCTCCGAGGTCGACGAGCACGTCGCCGGCTGCCCCTCGTGCCGGGAAGCGGTGCAGGGATTGCGCGATGAGGCGCAGCTGCTGACCCGCGCGATTGCCCATCCGGAACGGCTGGCCGCGCTCAAGGAAGGGTTGATCCACGCGGCTTCCGGGAAACGATCCTACCGCGGCCTGATGTGGCAGATCCCGGTGGCGGCGGCGGTGCTGATCGGCCTCGTCACCGTGCTCCTCTCGCCGGGGGCGCGCCACAGTCTCGTGGACGGGCAGGTCGCGCTCGAGGACGGCCGCGTCGTCTCGGCCCCGCTGGACCTCGCGGCGTCGCAGTCCTGGCAGCTCCGCGCGGTCGACAAGGTGAGCCTGCGGCTCTCCGACCGCTCGACCGTGGACCTCGGCGCCGGCTCGCGGATCTCGCTGGCGCCCGGCGGCGCGCGCGGCGTGCTGCCCGACCTCGCCCTGGGCGAGGCGTCCTTCAAGGTTTCTCCGGACTCCAGGCGCCTGAGCATCGTGTCACCGGCCGGCCGCGTCGAAGCGGCGGACGGATCGTTTTCGGTACGGATTGTGATCGAGGATAAAGGAGGGGATCCCATGAAGAACGTGCTTGCCGGAGCCATCGTCACCGTGTTCGCCGGATCGGTCGCGTTGTCCAACGCCAACGGCAGCGTCGAGGCGCAGCCCGGGCAGTCGGCCGCGCTGGCCCGCGCCGAAGCGCCGATGTTCCTGACGTCGCCCCAGGACAAGCAGGAGGAGCTGCTGCGCCGCCTCGAGCAGCTCGCCGCGCGGGTCGCGAAGCTGGAGGACGAGGTCGTCCAGCTGGAGCAGAAGAACAAGCAGCTGAAGCAGGTGCTCAACTCGAACGCCGGCCCGGGCGGAGCCGTGTGGACCGGCGTCGGCGGACCGGGCGGGGCGGTCCGGCAGGCCGGCGTCAGCGGCCAGGGGCCGGGAGCGCCGGGCTCGGTCATCATCATCGAAGAAAACGAAGAGAAGAAGCCCGAGCGGAAGAACCCGGCTCCCCAGGAGAAGAAGTAGATGTCGCGGAAGACGATCCTGATGGCGGCGCCCCTGGGTCTGGGCGGCCTCGTGCTCCTCTGGGCCGCGCTGGCGGCCCGGAGCGAGCCGGAGGCGAAGCGCCCCCTCGCGGCGCCGAAGCCGGTCTCCGTCCGGAAGGGAGCCCCGGCAGAACCCCCGTCGGCGTCCGGGATCTCCGTCGCCGCGCCCTTCGTCGCGGCCTCGCCCGCGCCGTCGTCTTCCGGCGGCGAAAACGCGCTGATCGAGGAACGGATCCGGAAGATGGAAGAGCAGCTGCTGACGCTCGAGACGAAGCGGAACTCGCTCGGCGACGCCAACCAGGCGTTGGAGCGACAGATCGCCGAGAAGAGCGCCGAAACGTCCGCCCGCATGATGGCCGACTGGCGGGTCCGCGCGCTGGAGCCGCTGCTGGGCTTGAGCGAGACGCAGAAGCAATCGCTCCTCGAGCTCTGGACCAAGTGGTATCGCGAGGACTCCGGAAGAACGGCGGGCCGGGAGACCTGGCTCTCGCGGGAGCAGGACTTCCGTGCGCGGCTCGGCACGGAGCAGGCGGCGAAACTGCACGACACCGCCGTCCAGCAGACGCAGGCGCTGTGGACGCATCTCGGCAGGACGATCGGCGCCATGATCGGCGCGCCGAAGGAGGAGCAGTCCCGCCTCCAGCAGGCCCTCGGAGACTATCGTCCCGCGACGACCATGCTGCTGCCCGAAGGCTACGGAGCCGACTGGGGCGGATTGATGCAGGAGGGCGCGAGCCGGCTCCAGCCGATCCTGTCCCAGGATCAGATGACCAAGCTCAGTCGCTTCTTCCCCCCGAGACAGGAGAACCGATGATGCTCCAGGCCCTGCTGCTCGCCTTGGCGCTCGCCGCGCAGAATCCCCCGCCGCAGGGGAAGACCGTCGAGGATCGCCTGAAGGAGCTGGAGGAACGGCTCGCGTCGCTCGAGAAGAAGCGCAAGAACTTCAGCGACGAGAATGCGGCGATCGAAAAGACCCTCGCCGACCTGAAGGCGGCGCGCGAGCAGATCGCCCGCCAGACGGCGGCCGCCTGGGTGCAGCAGCACGCCAAGGCCGCCCAGTTCAGCGAGCAGCAGAGCGCCGACCTGGAGAAGCTCTGGCTCGCCTGGACGAAAGACGACTTCGAGAAGCGCGCGGACGCGGCCGCCTGGAAGAACCGGGAGGAGCTGATCCGGAAGGCGCTCTCCCCCGAGCAGATTCCCCTGCTGGCGCGAAAGGTGAGGGAGGGCCAGGAGGCGAACGTCCGCCAGATCCTCTCGTTCCTCACCATGGCGGCGAAGTTGGACGCGACAAAGAGGGGCGCCTTCGAGACAGCGGTCCTCGGGAAGATCGAGTTCGAGGAGGGCTCCCTGCTCCCGCAGGCCCATCCCGAGAAGGTCGCCCCCTCCTCGAAGATCCCCGACGCGGTGGAGGCGGTCCTTCCGCAACTCTCGTCGACGCTCACGGAGGCCGAGGCGAAGGCGCTCCGCCAGCTGGCCCAGCAGTGGTTCCCCCGGCAGCAGCGCTAAGTCTCCCCAATTCCCGTCGCAGCCGCTATTAATGAAAGAGCTCCCCACTCTTTCAGGAGGCGGCGATGGTCGCAACGCTCGCGCTACTGCTCCTGTCCGCCGGCACCCAGGAAACCGTCTGGGTGGAGGCCGAGCACCTGCAGGGCGTCCAGGGCTACTGCTGGCCCGGGGGACCGAATCCGAAGACCGATGGCCACTGGGGTATCTCGGGGCCCGGCTGGGCGGCCGAATGGACCCAGGGCGGCGAGAGCAACTTCATGTCGATCGCCTGCGGCGCGGCCGACGACAAGGCCGTCGCGGGCATCGACGTCGAGCTTCCCGTCGCCGGCGCCTGGCACCTCTGGGTGCGCTTCCGCGACAACCGCGGCTGCAGCAGCCGCTTCCAGGTCCGCGTCGGGGAAACGCTCCTGACCTACGGCCAGAAGCCGGTCGTCGAAGAGGACAACGAGCTCAAACTGTACTGGGACTGGGCCTTCGCGTGGGAGGGCCACGAGGCGACGCTCCCCAAAGGAAAGGTCCGGCTCGACCTTCTTTCGGCATTTGCGGAAAAGCAGTGCCGGCAAGTGGACTGCATCGTCCTCACCACCAACGAGTCGTACCGTCCACTCATCAAGGAGCGGCCGCGGCATCCCACCGAGGAACTCCTCCGGCGCTATCGGAGGGAGGGCTTCGACGCGGCGATGGAGCCGCTGGCCCGGCGGAGCGCCGAGCCGCAGGTTCCGGCCTCGTGGAAGCCGGCCACGTTCCGCGACAAGGGATTCCTCTACCTGTGGAACATGGGCCACGTCAAGTGGGCGGAGGACGACCCGAAGCGGATCCCCTTCCCCTACCACCTCGGCGATAAGGACGCCCTGGCGGCGTTCGAGAAGAAGTATGCCGGAGCGGCGGAGATCCCGATCTTCTCCGACCCGAGGATCGTCCCGGCCTTCCACGACGTCGGACCCTCGATCCTGGCGACGGACGCGAAGGACCCCGCGAAGAAGAAGGCGGCCGAAGCCTTCCTCCGCTGGCTGGAGTCCCATCCCGAGCGGCCCTGGGCGCAGATGATGAACTATCACGGGAACGATCCCGTCACGCCCGCCGCGAAGGAGAATTTCCTCAAGGTCCGCGACCGATACGTGGGCAACATCGCGGGCGAAAGCCTGGGATACTTCTACCCGGACGATGCGACAATGAAGGCCGCGACCGCCGCGGCGCGCAGCCGTCGGGAGCTGGCCGCCGCGCTGACCCAGGTCTGCCTCGCCTCGAACGCCGACAAGTACCGCAAGGTCTTCGGCGGCGACTGGGCGGACGCGTACCGCGAGGTCATCCCCTGCCAGTCGATCGGCATGACGGCCTTCGCGCCGCTGTGCTACTCCTGGGGCGCGCGGACGGTGGGCTACGAGTCCTCCGCGATCACGGCCGGGCTGCTCTCGCTCCGCATGGCGTTCCTGCGCGGCGCGGCCCGGCAGAACGGGGGCCTGACCGCGACCTACCGCTCCTGCAACTTCGGGGACGCCTCGACGATCTTCAGCGAGACCCAGAGCTACACGAAGCCGAAGAACATCCTCGACAACTTCTACTCGGTCTACTCGGGCGCGGGCATGACCTGGTACAAGATGGACCTCTGGCATCAGTACCTGTCGGGGTCCGCGATGTTCTATCACGAACAGGGCTTCGACGAGTTCTGGATCCCCGGCGGGACGGGGGCGGCGGGCGTGAAGGAGGTGCAGCTGTCGCCGAAGGGAAAACTCGTCGACCGCTTCCTCCGCGTCACCGCGCAGCACCGGGACCGCGGCTCGCCGTTCACGCCCGTGGCGTTCCTGCTGGACTACGCGCACGGATGGGATCCGGCGCCCTTCTCCCCGCACGCGTTCGGCGACCACGCCAAACGTCCCGACCTGACGCTCTACGGCGACCACGAGCAGATGCTCCGGGAGTACTTCTGGACGGCGTACCACCCGATCGGAGCGCGCAGCGAGGAGCCGATCACGGCGACGAACGAGGTCTACGTCCCCGGTCTCTTCGGGGACATCTTCGACGTCGTCTACGCGTATCCGGACGTAAAGCGCTGGACGACGATCCACACCTATCCGGTGGTGATCGCGGCGGGCGACATCGAGCTCACGGCGGAGGAAGGCCGAAAGCTCGCGGAGTACGTCACGGAGGGCGGGACCCTGCTCGTCGCGGAGGGGCAGCTGAGCGGCCCGGGCGTCGCGGCCCTGGAGCTTCCCGAGATGGGGCCGGAGCTGGAGGCCTCGGGATATCGCTGGGCGCCGACGGCCCAGCGATCCCCGTCGCAGCGTTTCCGGATGAAGCCGATCCGCGGCGGCCGCGCGCTCGCCACGGACAACAACGACCAGAGCTTCTGCTCCGCCTTCGACCGGGGCAAGGGCCGCCTGATCGTGCTCTCGGCGCCGCGCGGGCTGGGCATCGACCGCACGGCGCTGCCCGTCGTGGCGCGGCTGCTCGCGCATCTCACCCGGGGGCTGATGCCGGTAACGGTGGAGGGGGAGGTCGAGTGGATGGTCAACCGGACCGAGAAGGGCTGGATCGTCGCGCTGCTCAATCCCGCCGGCCAGGCCAAGCCCCAGCAGGGAATCACGCCGACGGACTTCCGTCAGAACCGCGCCGTGTCGATCCGCAGCCAGGCGACGTTGGCCTCGGCGTCGGACTGGCTCTTTCCCGAGGAGCCCCTGAGCGTCGAGGGGGCTGGAGCGGGGTCCCGCATCGACCTCACGGTGCCGGCGGGGGCGGTCCGGATCCTCGAGCTCCTTCCCCGCTGACCCCTCAGGGATAATCCTAGTGGCAATTCATTCAATTTTGCTGCATTATATATGTGTCCAGGGGCGGGGTGAGGTGTTCGGCCATGATGGAAGACTACGGGGCGTCCTGGGTCCTGCTGAGCGTCGTGCCGCTCCTGGTCGGAATCGCCGTCGCCGCCAACTACCGGCGGGCCCGGCTCTGGGACCAGAAGGCCCGCGCCCACGGCGACGTCAACTGCCGCGCCTGCGGCTTCGTGGGCCAGCTCCTGGTCCGGACCCTTTCCACCGGCGGCAGCTCGTCCAACCTCCGCCTGGTGTGCGGCCGCTGCAACAGCTCGGACTGGTTCGTGCCGGAGGAGGACCGGCTACCCTAGCGACGACCGAGGAACTCCGCCGCGGGATCGGCAGACTGGTGTAATTCCCCTCTCTGCCTCCCGCGGCTTTTTTTTGCCCCCTCCGCTCCTTGATTCCCGATTCTTGATTCTTGATTCTTCTTACTTCCTGCTTCGTGCTTCCTGCTTCCGTCACCACCACGACTCGAGGTGCTCCACCACCCTCTTGAGCACCTCGGTCCGGGCGAACCACTTGCGGTTGGCGGGGACCAGGATCCAGGGCGCCGTCCCGGTGTCGGTCCGCTCGAACATATCGTCGATCGCCTTCTCGTACTCCTTCCACTTCTTCCGGTTGCGCCAGTCCTCGGGGCCGATCTTCCAGTTCTTGTACGGGTTCTTCTCCCGCTCCTCGAAGCGCCGCAGCTGCTCCTTCTTGGTGATGTGGAGGAAGAACTTGATGACGGGGCAGCCGTCGTCGGTCAGCTGCTTCTCGAACTGGTTGATCTCGTCGTAGGCGCGACGCCACTCGTCCTTCGACGCGAACTTTTCGACCCGCTCGACCAGCACCCGGCCGTACCAGGTCCGGTCGAAGACCGCGACCTCGCCCGGGCCCGGGATCTTCTGCCAGAAGCGCCACAGGTAGTTGCGGGCCTGCTCGTCCGGACGCGGCGCCGCGATGGGGTAGACCTTGAAGCCGCGCGGGTCGAGCTTCTCGGTCAGGCGGCGGATCGCCCCGCCCTTCCCCGCCGCGTCCCAGCCCTCGAAGGCCACGATCGCGCGCCGTCCGCGCTGATGCATCTTCTGCTGCAGGCGGAGCATGCGGAGCTGGAACTTCTCCAGTCGCTCCTCGTACTCGTGCTTGTCCTTGAGCTCGGGGTGCTTCTTGATGTCGGACAGCTGCGGCATGCGACCTCCTTCCCGGAGCAAGGGTAACACCCCGGGCGTTATATAAGCATGCTTTTCCTCCTCCTGGCCTGCCTGCAGGCGACGCCGGTGGAACGCTACCTCGTCGAGAAGGACAAGGCTGCCCGGACGAAGCTGCTCGCCGAGATCAAGGCGCCCCTCGCCGAGGTCGAGGCGGAGCTCCGCGCGGCTCCGAAGCGCCCCCCGGTCGAGGCCCGCGGCCAGGTCGTGAAGAAGAAGCTGAAGGCCGAGCACCCGCTCGCGGTCGAGTTCGAGTACGTCCTCTGGGTGCCGAAAGACTACGCGCCCGAAAAGACCTGGCGCCTCATCGTCAGCCTCCACGGCCAGAGCGGGAACGGCGACCAGTTCCTCCGCAACTGGCTGGCCGACGCGCAGCGGGACGGAACGACGTTCGTCCTCTGCCCTTCCGCCGGGCGCGGCGGCTGGGGCCATTCGACCCTCGGCTACCACTACATTCTCGACTCGCTGCACGACGTGCTCGCCTCGTACGCGATCGACCCCGACCGCGTCTTCCTCGACGGCGCCTCGATGGGCGGCAACGGGTCCTTCCAGTTCGCCTGCCAGTACCCCGACCTCTTCGCCGGCGCCGCGCCGCGCTCGGGCGGGCCACTCTTCCGCTACGTCCCCACCGGCCCCGGGAAGAACGACCGCACGGTCACCGCGGAGGGCCTGGAGAACCTGATCGCGACCCCGCTCTACTGGGTCGTCGGCGCCAAGGACCCCGAGGTCCCCAACGCGTGGGTGAAGATCGCCAAGGGCCAGCTCGACGCCCTGAAAGGCGACGTGACCTTCCGCGAATTCCCCGAGGGCGGCCACGAGTGGTTCCCGCAGGAAAACGCGGCCGTGCTGGAGTGGATGGCGGCGAAGCGCCGCGACGCCTACCCGGCCCGTGTCGGGCTCGAGACCAACGAGCGCGCGTTCAGCCGGAACTTCTGGCTGGAGATCACCGAGTTCAAGGGCCAGGAGCTGCTCAAGCGCTCCTACATGGACTTCGACAAGAAGGCCATCGAGGAGCGGACGCTCTTCCCCGAGCGGGCCCACGCCCGCGCCGAGATCGTCCGGGAGGCGAACGAGATCAAGGTGAGCGTGGCGGGCGCCCGGGAAATCCGGGTATACTTACATGAGAAGATGCTGGAGTACGCCAAACCGGTGACCGTCACCGTGAACGGCTCGAAGACGAGGGTCGACGTAAAGGCCTCGCTCGAGACGCTCCTCGAATCCGCGCGTCGGGACCGCGGACTTTTGTACACCTCGTCCGTCAAGGTAAGAGTACCGTGATCGAGATTCCTCACTGGGTCCAGGTCTTCGTCCTCGTGGGCATCGCCCTCGTGGTGATCGTCGTCCCGATCCGCATCCTCTACGAGATGACGAAGGACACGAGGGAGCGGAACCGCCGCTTCAAGGACCTGTCGGACCGCCTGGGCGAGCGCTTCGGCGGCGTGGAAGCCCGCCGCTCGGTCTTCGGCCTGGCCCGCATCGACTTCCAGCACGAGGGCCGGCCCGCGACGGTCTACCAGCCCGCCGACGACGAGATCCTGATCCAGCTGGAGCCCAAGGTCCAGCCGCGCTTCCACGTCATCGCCCGCACGCTGGGCACCTTCGCGCCGAACGTCGCGGTGATGTGGGAGTCCATGAAGGTGCTGCCGCGGATCCTGACGCACGACCCGCTCATCGACGAGTCGATCGCGCTCTACGCCACGCCGCTCTTCGGCGGCTACCTCCGCGAGGCGGCGCTCGACGGGATCCCCGCCGAGGGCAAGCCCACAGGCCTGGCGGAAAGCCTGGTCATCCTCCGCCGGCTGCCGGGCGTGCGCCGCTTCGAACTGCGCATGTCCCCCGCCGGCTTCCGCGTGTCCTTCAAGCTGCGGGCCGACGACATGCTCTACCGGCCCGAGGAGCTGGAATCGGCCGTGCACCACGCCTTCCAGCTCTACGATCTGCTGGTGATGTACTAGACCCGGCGCGCCGGGACTATTTCTTCTCCTCCTGTTCCTGGCACCACCAACGCCAGAACTTGGCCGCCTCTTCAGGCTCAACCAGTTTGAGGGCGTCGCCTTCCAGGAGGATGCACGTTTCGCGCCCTTCCGAAAGCCCGATTTCCCCGATCAGGTCCCCAAGGGGACGGCGGTCGAGCGGGAAGCTCCCGTCGTGCATGTAGGAGTCGTAACGCCTGCACGTCCACAGCCGATCCCTACCCCGGACTGCCGGCGGGGCCTGGACTTTCAATCCTGCTTCCTTCGCGAGCTGATCGAACACTTCGGCGACGGTCCCCTTCGGCAGCTTCTTGAGCCTCGCCTTCTGGAGACGATCCCAAAGTTCCCGCTGGCGCAGCGAGTTGAGCGAGTAGAGGAACGCGCGGTCACGCCAATCGCCTTCCGGCAGCTTCAGCAGCAGAGGGATGATGTCCGTATTCCCGCTGCGGATAAGTTCCGAAGCGGCGGCCATTTTCAATTGCCCGTCGAAGACGGCGAAGACGCCCTTCAGCGCCTCCTGCGCTTTCGGGCCGCCCAGCCGACCCAGCGCGCGGACGGCCGAGCCCCGCACGTAGCTCTCGCTATCGGAAAGCAGGGGGCTAACGGCCGGAAGGCACTCCTGGGCGCCCAGTCGGCCCAAGGCGTCAAGGGCGGCGGAGCGGACGCTGGGCTCTGCCGACGTCAGGAACTTGCTGACGTCGGCCGTCGCCTCCTTGAGGCCCAGACTCCCGATCGCTTTGAGCGCTTCTTCTTGGACGAAGTGGTCGGGATCCTTTAGGAGAGGCAGGACCTGGGATCGCTGCTCCGTCGACCCCAACGCAGCGTAGGCCTTAAGAGCAACTATTCGGAGGCCGTTGCGGGGGGGAGGATCCTTGAGGTACGGCGGGAGCAGGGGGAGGAGTTTCGTGGACCTGAGAAGGATCAGTCCATCGACGGCCTTCCACGAGAGCTCCGGACCTTTCGCCAGCTTCAGCAGGGTCGGCTCGGCCTGAGCATCGGCCATCCGCGCGAGCGCGTCGATCGCATCCCGTCGGATGTCTATATCCTTATCGTCGCAGAGCTTGATCAACGCCGGAACCGCTTCCTTCGCCTCCAAGCCACTCAAGCCATAGATGTAAAAATGCAGTTCGTCGTGGTTTTTCGCGGTCTTCAAGCGCGCGAGAAGGGCTGGGATACCTTCCCGGGCGTTCAAGCGTCGGAGGGTGAAGCTGGCGATCTTCCGGACGCTCACGTCCCCGTCATCGAGGAGCGTGATGACTTTCGGGATGGCAGACCGATCGAGGACTTCGACCAGCCCTTTTTCCATAGCGTAGCAGCGAATCTCCGGCTTGGGATCGTCGAGCATCCCGACCATGGCAGGAACCAGCACCTTGTCGATGACCGGGATGGAGAAGGATCCGAGGGCATTGCCGCCACCGGATCCCGTTCCCGCCTTGCTCTTCCATACCTGGAGAGCGTTTTCGGCCCGCTCTTCTTCCGTCGGGCGGTCCTGCAGAAGCAGGGCGAGGAGAAGGGTGATCATCCCCTTGATTCTAACCGGTCCGCGCGGAATTGACGCCTGAAGCTCGGCGGGAGAGCAGCGGGCCTCAGGCGCTCCGGGAGGCGGGAGCGTTGATCAGGTAGGCCAGCAGCTCCCGAAGCTTGTCGCCGACCGGCTTCCGCACGGGCAGGAGCTCGGCGGCGGAGAGGGCCAGGAGCGACTCCATGGCCCGAAGGGCGCTCTCCCGGTCCCACCAGCCCGCGCGCCGGGCGACCTGGCGGAGGGCGCCGGCCATGAGCTGGACCAGGCGCCGGGAGTCTTCCTCCCATCCGTTGGCGAGCAAGTCGAGGACGGCGCCTTCCAGGATGACCGAGGCTCGGGCGAAGCCAAGGATGAGACGGACCGGGGTGCCGTGGAAGGGTCGTATCGCGCTGCTCATCACTCGCCCTCCTAACGGAGTTCGACGGAGGCCGTGCTTTCACGCGCTCTACTAACCCGTATAGCGGGACCTGGGCGTTTTCTTACACAAAAATGGGACGCCTTCTAGCGCCGGACGATGACCAGCACGATCGCCGCAAGGAGCAGCGCCGCGCCCAGCAGCCGGGTGCGCAGCACCGCGGCGCCGTGCTCCCGCTCGCGGTTGCCGAACCAGTGGCCCACTGCCCAGACGGCCAGCACGCTCCAGAGACCCCGGGCGCTGTAGACGACGTTGATGATCGTCGCCCTCCCGTAGACGCCCAGCGAGCCGATCAGGAGCGCGCCCTGCACCGCCAGGCAGAGACCGCCCAGGAGCAGCGGGCGCCAGGAGCCCGGCGCGGGGTCGCCCAGGACCTTGCGGCCCAGCGACAGCGGGAGCGCCGAGTAGAGGGCCACGAAGCCCATCATGATCGGCAGGAAGCGGCCCGCGCCCCATCCGGGCGACCACTTCTGCACGAGCACGTCGAAGAGCGCGAAGGCGGCCGCCGCGAGCCCGCCGAAGATCAGCGCGGGGGCCGTCCGGCCGGCCCCCGGCGTCGACCCGCCCCGGCTCAGGAAGACGATGCCCGCGCTGCTCAGCGCCGCGGCAATCCAGATCGCGACCGGGACCCGCTCCCCCACGATCAGGGTGACGAAGAGGGCGACGAGGACGACCTTGAGGCCCATCACGGGCGTCGCGACCGAGACGTCGCCCCGCTGGAGCGCGACGATCGCCAGCACCTGGCCGGTGAGGAAGAGGGCGGCCGTGACGCCGGGCTGCACCCAGTCCCGCGCCTCCCGGAGATGTCCGCCGAGCACCCAGAGCAGCGCGAAGACGGCCCCGAAGAACACGTTGGTGAACGCCGTCAGCCGGAACAGCCCGACGCCGCGGCTCGACGCGTCCTTCAGGAAGAGGGCCCCGACGACGTAGAGCAGCGAGGCCGAGAACGGCAGCAGGAGGTAGGCCATGGAGTCCGGACGATCATAGCGTCCGGACCCCGCCGTCAGGCCAGAATTCCGGGCACGAGCTTCCCGTGGACGTCGGTCAGGCGGTGGTGGCGGCCCTGGTACTTGAACGTCAGCCGCGTGTGCTCGATGCCCAGGCAGTGGAGGATCGTCGCGTTCAGGTCGTGGACCTCGACGGGGTCCCGAACGATGTTGTAGCTGTGGTCGTCCGTCTCGCCGTAAGTGAAGCCGGGCTTTACGCCGCCGCCGGCGAGCCAGACCGTGAAGCAGCGGGGATGGTGATCCCGGCCGTAATCGCTCTCGGTCAGCCGGCCCTGGCAATAGACGGTGCGCCCGAACTCGCCGCCCCAGATCACGAGCGTGTCGTCCAGCAGACCGCGCTGCTTCAGATCCTGCACCAGCGCCGCGGTCGGCTGGTCCGTGTCCCGGCACTGGCGGCGGATGTCGCGGGGCAGATTCGTGTGCTGGTCCCAGCCGCGGTGGAAGAGCTGGATGAAGCGCACGCCGCGCTCGGCGAGGCGCCGCGCCAGCAGGCAGTTCGCCGCGAAGGTCCCGGCCTTCCGGCAATCGGGGCCGTAGAGATCGAGAATGGACTTGGGCTCCTGGGAAATGTCGATCAGTCCCGGCACCGACGCCTGCATGCGGAACGCCATCTCGTACTGCGCGATCCGGGTCCGGGTTTCGGGATCGCCCTGCTCGCGCAGCTTGAGCTCGTTCAGCGCCGCCAGGTCGTCAAGCATGCGGCGCCGCATCGACCGGTCGATGCCCGGCGGATCCGAGAGATAGAGCACGGGATCGCCGACGCGCTGCAACTTCACGCCCTGGTACTCGCTGGGCAGGAAGCCGGCGCCCCAGAGTCGGTCATAGAGCGGCTGATCCCCTTCCCCCGAGGTCATCACGACGAAGCTGGGCAGATCCTCGTTCTGGCGGCCCAGCCCGTAGGAGAGCCAGGCCCCCATGCTGGGACGGCCGGCCAGCTGCGTGCCGGTCTGCAGGAACGTGATCGCCGGGTCGTGATTGATCGCCTCCGTGTGCATCGTCTTGATGAAGCAGAGCTCGTCGGCGATCTTGGCCGTGTGGGGCAGAAGGTCGCTGACCCAGGCGCCGCTCCGCCCGCGCTGCGCGAACTTGAAGATCGAGGGCGCGATCGGGAAACGCTCCTGGGTCGCCGTCATGCCGGTGAAGCGCTGGCCCTTCCGCACCGAATCGGGAAGGTCGGCGCCGCGGTACTTCTCCAACGCCGGCTTGTAGTCGAAGAGGTCCATCTGCGACGGAGCGCCGGACTGGCAGAGATAGATGACGCGCTTCGCCCGGGGGGCGAAGTGAGGCTGGGTGCTATGGGCTTCCTCCTGCGCGAGCACCTCCCGATTGAGGAGCGTCGCCACCGCCATGGCGCCGACGCCCAGGCCGGCGCCCATCAGGAAACGCCGGCGTTCCAAGGCTTCGAACTCGCAGCGCGGGTCGATGCTCATTCCTTCGTCACCGCCTCGTCGAGATTCAGGATCAGGCTGGCAACCGTCGTCATGGCCGCCAGCTCCGCCGGATCGAGCGCCGGGTCCGGCTTCGAATCGCCGGTCGAGATCAGCCGCTTCGCCGCCTCGGGATTCTTGCGGAAGTCGGCCAGGCTGGAGCGCAGCGCGCGGCGCAGGACCTCCTCCTCCGCGGAGCCGGGCGCGCGGCAGGTCACCCGGCGGAATCCCCAGCGGAGGTCGTCCGCGGCGCCCTGCTTGAGCATCCGCTCCGCCAGGACGCGCGCGGCCTCGACGTAGGTCACGTCGTTCATGAGCGCCAGCGCCTGCAGCGGCGTGTTGGTCCGCGTCTCGCGCACCGTGCAGGCCTCGCGGCCCGGCGCGTCGAAGGTCGACATCGTGGGCGGGACGACCGTCCGCTTCCAGTACGTGTAGAGGCTCCGGCGGTACAGGTTCGGGCCCTTCGACCGGTCGTACGTGGTGTCGCTTGCGATCTCCTTCCAGAGACCGTCCGGCTGGTACGGCTTCACGGAGGGACCGCCGAGCTGCTCCGCAAGCAGCCCGCTGACCGCGAGCGCCTGGTCGCGGACGACCTCGGCGGGAAGCCGGAAGCGGGGCCCCCGGGCGAGCAGCCGGTTGTCGGGGTCGCGCTCGAGGAGCGCCGGCGTCAGGCGAGACGACTGCCGGTACGTCGCGCTCGTCACGACGGTCTTCAGGAGGCCTTTGACGTCCCAGCCGCCGCGGACGAGTTCCAGCGCGAGCCAGTCGAGCAGCTCCGGATGACTGGGGCGCTCGCCCTGCACGCCGAAGTCCTCGACCGTCCGGACGATGCCCATCCCGAAGAACATCTGCCACCAGCGGTTCACCACCACGCGGGCCGTCAGCGGATTGGAGGGATCGACGAGCCAGCGCGCCAGCGCCAGGCGGTTCGGCGCCTGCCCCGCCGCGAGCGGGTGGAGCGCGCCGGGGACGCCCGGCGCGACCGCTTTCCCCGGCCGGTTGTATTCTCCCCGGATCAGCACCCGCGTGTCGCGGGGCGTCGCCATCTCCTCCATCACCATGACGGTGGGAACGCTCTCCTCGAAGGCCAGCGCCGCCCGCGTCAGCGCGACGAGGTCCTGCTGGGCGCGGCGGATCGGCTCCGGCGCGACGCGCTCGAGGAAGAACGCCGCCAGCTTGCCCGCCTGTGCGGGCGTCCGCCGCTCGGCGGGCCGGGCGACGATGGCCTCGATCGGGTCCGTCGTCGCGAGCCACGCGACCTCCTCCGCGGAGAGCGCGCGGGCGTAGATGCGCACATCGTCGAGCGCTCCGCGGAAGGGGTCGCGCCCGGCCCCGATCCGGAACGGGTGCTCGGTCGCGAACGACTGGTTGATGAAGTCGAGGAGGACCTTGAGCCGCTCGGGCTTTCCGTCGACGTAGACGGAGATCCCCGACGCGGCGCGCGAGCCGTCGTAGGTCACGGCGACGTGGTGCCAGCCGGGCTCCAGCGCCCGCTCGGTCTCGACGCGGATCGCGTCGTCGAGCCAGCGCTTCACGAGGTTGACCTGCACGCGGCCCTTCTCGAGGTGGACCTGGTAGCCTTCCTCGCGGCCCGCCGCGTCCGTCCGGGACAGCATCGTCCCGCTCCCGTCGCGCACCCAGACGGCCAGCGAGAATCTGTCGAAGAAGCCGAACTTGCCGACGTCGGGCGCCTCGAAGTGGCCCTGCCCGTCGAAGGACGCCGCCTCGCCGATGCGGCCGGCAACAAACTTGGGAGCCTTGCCCGCGATCGTGGCGATCCCCGGGTCGCCCTCGAAGTCGAAGCGCGCCGCCAGGCCCTCGGTGACGGTCCAGGGCAGGAACGCGTTGGAATTCAGCGTCCGCTCCCATTCGGCCTGGGCCCGCGCGAGGGCGGGGTTCATCTCTTCCACGCGGCGCCGGGCCGCCGCGAGCTCCGTCGCCAGGCGCTCCCGCTCGCGCAGCTGCGCGGGGGTCGGCGCCTGGATGAACGGGGGCGAGTTGCCGATCTTGATCGCCCGGCCGTGCTCCGGGATGTTGTTGAAGTACGCAAAGAGGCGGTAGAACTCCTCCTGCGTGATCGGGTCGTACTTGTGGTCGTGGCAGCGCGCGCAGCCGACCGTCAGCCCGAGCCACACGGTTGCGGTGGTGTCGACGCGGTCGACCACGTACTCGACCTGGTACTCCTCGGGGACGATGCCGCCCTCGGCGTTGCCGCGGTGGTTGCGGTTGAAGCCCGTGGCGACCCGCTGGTCGGTCGTCGCGCCGGGGAGCAGGTCCCCGGCCAACTGCTCCACGGTGAAGCGGTCGAAGGGCATGTTGGCGTTGAAGGCCCCGATCACCCAGTCGCGCCAGCGCCACATGTCGCGCGGGCCGTCGCTCTGGTAGCCGCTCGTGTCTGCGTAGCGCGCCGCGTCGAGCCAACGGATCGCCATCCGCTCGCCGTAGCGCGGGGAGGCCAGGAGGCGGTCGACGGCCCGCTCGTAGGCGTCCGGCGCCGCGTCGGCCAGGAAGGCGTCGAGCTCCTCCGGCGACGGCGGGAGGCCCGTCAGGTCCAGCGACACGCGCCGCAGCAGCGTGGCCCGGTCGGCCTCGGGGGCCGGCGCGAGCCCTTCCCTTTCCAGGCGGGCGAGCACGAAGTCGTCGATCGGATTCCGCCGCCACGCGCGGTTCCGGGTCTCGGGGGCCGGCGAGGGTTTCGGTGTCACGAAGGCCCAGTGCTGGCCCCAGGTCGCGCCCTCCTCGATCCAGCGCTTGACGAGGGCGACCTGGGCGGCCGACAGCGACCGCTTGGTCTTCGACGGCGGCATGCGGTCCTCGGCGTCCGCGGTCAGCAGGCGCCGGAACACCTCGCTCTGCTCGGGCTTTCCGGGGACGAGCATCTTGACGCCGTCGACGTCGATGAAGGCCCCCTCGCGGGTATCGAGGCGGAGCTTGGACTTCCTCTTCGCCCCGTCGGGGCCGTGGCAGGTGTAGCAGAAGTCCGAGAGGAGCGGGCGGATCTCGCGTTCGAAGTCGACCGGCTTCGGGGCCTTCTCCTGGGCAAAGACGGAGAGCGCGAGAAGGAGGAAGATCATGAAGAAGAGACGCCGCAGGGCCATCCTTCTAGTTCGCCATTGGGGTCCTGGCCGGTAGGAGAAAGCGCACGCGTCTTCCTAAAGCGGCGGGAGTCCGCGCGCTGCTATTCATTAATGAAGCAGCTGTAGATTCTGCTCAGCAGCGCGCCTTCCGGCGGCGGCGCCACGGGCTTGATCTTCCGGAGCGCGACGCAGAGCGCATTGTCCCCGTCTCGAACCTTTTTCGGGCTCCAGCGCAGCAGCCCGTAGCGTTCCAGAACCAGGAGGGACGACAGAATCTCCCGCTGGCGCTCATCGGCACGGCCCGTGAGGATCGTGCCGAGGGTGCTCTTCCCGTCGCACGTCTGCAGAAGCTCCGAGGCGCCCGCCGGACAGAGAAAGAGTCTCCAGACCTTGCTGCTATGGGCCATCTCAAACGCGATCTCGGCGTCGCTCAGCGCCCGCGTGCGCTTTCCGCCCAGAGACCTCCCCGACTTTCCGTGCAGGGCGGGGTCCGGCGCCCATTCCACGAATCCGCCGTCGTCTCCGAACGACGCGGATTCTGAGGGCCCGATGAGCCGGATCGCTTTCGCCGAGTCCTGCCGGGCGATTCGCGACTCGACGAGCAGGACGGGGTGCTTCTTCGAATAGCGGCCGACGATCTCCGCGGGATGCTTCTCCAGGAAGCCGGCGAGGAGGGGCTCCAATCGTTCGTTTCGCTTCCGAACCCCCGCGGGTTCGACCTGCACGGCCCCCTCCAGTTCTTTCTCGCCCTCGACCTGAAGGGCTACGAGCTCCTCGAACGCGGCTCCGCGAATCTGCGGATCGTCGGAGTCCAGCTCCTTGATTCGACGTTCGGTGGTCTCGAGATCCTGGCCCCAGGATGCCGGAAGGAGGCCGGTCATGAAGACAGCGGCGATCCAATTCGCGTTCATGACTGCTTAGACGCCGCCCGGACCCTCCGGTGCGAACGTATAGCAATTGTCGAGTCGAGAGGAGAAACGGCATGGGACAGGACCTCACGCGCCGGGGCTTCGCCGGGACCCTGCTGGGCGCCGCGCTCGCCGCCCACCCCGCCTTCGCCTGGCCCCAGGAGCGTCCGGCGCGAGGCATCAAGATTTCGCTGCAGACCACCTTCGACTGCACGGACGAGGAGCTGACCTTCGCGCGGCAGCTGGGCATCGACTACGTCAGCATCCCCACCAAGGCCGGGACCTACGAGACCTTCGCGGGCTTCCGCAAGCGCGTCGAGGCCGCGGGCCTCAAGGTCGCCAACATCGGCAACATGAGCGTGCACAACATGTCCGAGGTGACCCTGAACCTCCCCGGCCGCGACCAGAAGATCGAGCAGTACAAGCAGTACCTCCGGGACCTCGCCAAGGCCGGGATCTTCTACACGACCTACGCCCACATGGGCAACGGCATCTGGAGTTCGGAGAAGGAGACGACGCGGGGCGGCGCCGCGTCGCGGGCCTACCGGGCCGACAGCGCCAAAGGCTTCTGGGACGGAAAGGTCTTCGAGGGGCCGCTGACCCACGGGCGGAAGTTCACCAAAGAGGAACTCTGGGAGAACTACACGTTCTTCATCAAGCAGGTGGTGCCCGTCGCCGAGGAGACGGGCGTCCGGATCGGCATCCACCCCGACGATCCGCCCGTGCCCGATCTGGGCGGCGTCCCGCGCTGCATCTTCGGCAATTTCGACGGCTACGTCCGGGCCCTCGAGATCGCCAACAGCAAGAACATCGGCGTCTGCCTCTGCTGCGGCACCTGGATGGAAGGCGGCAAGGACATGGGCAAGGACGTCGTGGAGGCTATCCGGGCCTTCGCGACGATGGGAAAGCTGTGGAAGATCCACTTCCGCAACGTGACCGCGCCGGGACGGGAATTCGTCGAGACCTTCGTCGACGACGGCTACACGGACATGAAGAAGGTCATGCGGGCGCTTGTCGAGGTGAACTACGACGGGATCCTGATCGCGGACCACGTGCCCCAGATGGTCGGGGGCCGGACGACCGGTTGGGCCTACAGCATCGGATACATCAAGGCGCTGTACGATATGGCGCGCGACGAGCGTAAGTAGTACAACCAGGGTTGAGGAGACCGTCATGAGACTGCTCGCGATCATCGCCCTTCTGGCTCCGCTGGCGCTCCCCGCCTCCGCCAAGGCTACGGCGGGTGAGCAGGACAAGAAGAAGGAAAAGAAGACGGAGCCCAAAGTCTGGATGTGCAAGAAAGGGGAACTCCTCTGGGAGCAGAAGTTCGACGGCTCCTTCCCCAAGGAGTGGCACAAGGGCAAGGGCGACTGGCAGTTCGAAGGCGACGCCCTGAAGGGCGCCGAGGTCGCGGCGGACAAGCACAACACCTACATGTCCCGCGAAATCAGCACGCCGAACGTGATCGTCCAGTTCTCGTTCAAGCTCCAGGGCTGCCCCTGGATGGGCGCCTCGGTCGACGGCAAGGAGCACGTCTCCAACCTGTCGCTGCAGCCGGAGTTCTTCAAGATCGCCAAGGTCACCGGCATCGGCCCCACCACGAAGCACACGGAAGTGGACTCGACCAAGCTCAAGCTCAGCGACGACGCCTGGCACACCGTGGTCTGGGAGATCTACGGCGACGAGATGGTGGCGACCATCGACGACCAGCACATGGCGCTCGCGAAGGCCGAGGGCCTGTCGTTGGACCGGAACCACGTGGAACTCAACAACGGAGGCCAGTGGGCCTGGTTCAAGGACATCAAGGTCTGGAAGGCCGAAGCCGATCCGGCCTGGCCCAAGAAGCGCCCCCAACTGATCGAGATGATGAAGAAGAAGGCGGACAAGCTGGGCTACAAGTAGCCCTCCGCTTCAGCGGGTCGAGGCCGTGTCCGCGCCTCGGAGGGATTCCAGGATGCCCTGACCCGACGGGACCCCCTTCGGTGGCTCCGGCCGATGCCAGTGGGCGACGGCGACCAGCACGACGATGATCGCCAGATGGCCCAGGATCAGGATCCTCCGGACCCACGACGACTTCGGCGGCGTCTCTTCAGGCAGTTCCACGAAGCTACACGTGTTCATCCATCTCTAATTACGTTCGGGAAGCGCCTTGGCAGGGAAAAAGTGAATCGGCGGGCTACTTTTTCGGCTTGAGGGTCTTGAGGTACGCCAGCCATTCCCGTTCCAAGTCGTCGACGTTCAACGCCTTGCCCTTCACCTGGAAGGCGTCCTTGTAGACGTCGTCCCGGGCCTTCCCGGTCTTGAAGCCCTCGATCAGCCGGATCACCACCTCGGAGTACTTGCCCTTGCCCTGGTCGGGCGTGGGGGCGTTCCAGAGGAAGTGGACCAAGCCCCAGGCCTGGGCGTAGTGGGCGTCCGACTTGGCCATGAAGTCCTGGCTGCTGAGCTGCAGCAGCGTCTTCATCGGCGTCAGCTCGCCCTTCCCGCCCAGGTCCTTCAGGGTCTCCAGGTGATAGGGAGCGGCGCCGCCCAGCGTGAACACGTAGAGTTCCTTCCCGCGGACGTCGGAGCAGGCGAAGCACTCCGCCAGGCCTTCGCTGAACCAGTCCGGCACCGTCTCCGAGGCGTAAAAGCCCGGGAACGCCAGGTCGAAGAACTGGTGGCAGCCTTCGTGGGCGAGCGTCTGGAAGATCATGCCGTTCTCCGCGCTGTCCTCGTAGCCCACGAGCTCCTTGGTCGCCGGGTCGTAGTAGGCGGCGCTTCCCGACGGGCCCCCGCCCTCGGTGTAGGACGCGAGATTCTTGTAGAGCTTCACGGTGGCCTTCTGGGGCAACGGCGTCTTGAACTTGAAGGCCGCGGAGTACTTCTCGTACAGCAGCTCCATCTTCCCCTTGAGGTCCGCCAGGATCTGCCGGTCGTTGGCCTGCGTCTTGACGTTCGTCGTCCCCTTCTGAACCTTGAGGACATAGTGCGCGGTTTCGCCGAGGAGCCAGTCGGCGGCGTCGGCCTCCGGGATCTTGAGCTTCAGCTTCGCGAACCCGTCCTTCACCGCCTTCTCGAGGGCGGTGGCGCTGGCCGCGTTCGCCTTCTTCGCCATCAGGCCGAGCGCGTCGCCCATGCTCTTGCCGTCGTTGAGGGCGGCAAGGAAGTCCGGCACGGCCCCCGCAGCCGGCGCTAGCCCGAACACATGCTGGAAGAGGCCCCACGCCTGGGTGCCGATCATCTTCTGCCGGCCGTCGAAGTCCTTCCCCTCCGCTTTGAACGCGCGCTCGAAGGCCCACCAGTCGGGCGACTTGGCGTAACTCGAGAACGCCGAGATGTTCGCCTGGACGTCCGGCCGCAGCAGGGAGCCGACCTCGACCTTCCCCTCCTTCCACTGCGCGGTCGCGAAGACCGCGGAGAGCCCGGCCGACAGGCTCGGGAAGGCATCCTTCCGCGTGGCGAGCTTCGGGTAGGCCGCCGCCAGGTAGAGGCGGACGCCGGCGGCGCCGATCCCCTGGAAGTACTGCTCGTCGCAGAGGACGTGCGCGGTGTCGCCCTTGACGATGTTCGTGGCCCCCGGACCCGCGCGCTTCTCGAAGTCGGCCGGCTCGAAGTAGATCGAGACCTTGATCCGGCCGCGCGGTTCCCCGGCCGCCCCGAGCTTTTCCTTCCACGCCCCGTAGAGGCCCTCGAGCATCGCCTCGAAGTCCTTGTCGGGAACGGATCCGTTGGACGACCAGAGCGTGAAGTGGGCCGTCTCAAACTGCTCGGGCTTGTCCTGAGCGTGGAGCGGGAGCGTGAAGGCCAGGAGTAGTGTTCCGAGGAGACGCCCCACGATCCCTCCGGCGTGCCGGACGGCACTCACCAACAAGGTACACCGTTCGCGGAACATCCGGGCGATTTTTCCTAAACGGCGCGCGCCCGCGTCCGTGAAGGAGACCGGACCGGAGCTTTTATAGGAGGCCACATGATCCGCATGCTCGGCTGGGCGCCCTTTCTGCTCGTTTCCGCCCTCGTCGCCGCCCCGGAAATCGGGGAAGACCGCCTGCAGCAGTTCTCCGGCAAGCTCTCCTCCGACGGCCTCACGGGCCGCCTCGCCGAGGCGCTGCGGACGGAGTGGGGCCGGAGGGCCTTCCAGGAACGCGTCGACCTCCTGATGTCCGCGCCGATGAACCGGGTCCGCGGCAACGAACACGGGCTCTGGGAAGACCACTACTTCAGCGTCGACGCCGCCGGGCGCCTCGTCCTCCGTCCCGAACGGCAGGCGGAGTTCGATCGCCTCGAAGCCCGGCGTCCGCTCGCGGCCGCCCGCTTCGAGCAGTTCGGCAAGCGCATGGACGAGGTCGGCGAGCGCCTCCTCGAGGAGAACGACCTCGACAAGGGCGCGAAGGCGGGCTGGAAGGAGCGCGAGTGGCGCCTGGCCCTCTTCAACCGCTACCTCTGCGGCGGGATCCCGGATTCCGACCTCGACGTCGATCAGCTCTTCGACACCCGCCTGCTCCTCTGGCTCAGCCCTCGCGCGGACGGCAAACTCCTGCTCAGCGACGGGGGCCACGGCCCCGTCCTCCAGCTGATCGGCGACGTCTACGGCGCCTCGGACGAGGTCAAGAAGTACGAAGGCCCGTACCTCAAGATGGTCGCGAAGGCCGACCCCGCGATCGCGAAGGCCGCGTCGGCCGACGACGTCGTCCTGATCGCCTGCGCGAAGCTCGCGGCGGAGGTCAAGACGGGAGGCGCGGACGCTCTGACGCGCCTGGTCGAGCTCGACCCCAAGCAGGCGGTCCAGGACGCGCAGGCGGTGATCCGCGAGGCTGCCCGCCTGAAGCCGCGGCTGGACGCGCTCGCCCAGGCGCTGGCCGACGACGACACCCGCTCGAACGACCTGAAGGGCTTCCTGAAGGACGAGCGCGCGCGTGTCCTCCTGGCGCTCCGGCTGACGCCCAGCCCGGCGGCCGTCACGGCGCGCCTCGACTGGTTCTTCAGCAACATCATCCCGGGCGCCTGGTGCGACCCCAAGGGCGACAAGCTCGTGTTCAAGCGCGGCTTCTTCCGGAACGGCTCGGGCGAGAGCGTCGAGACCTTCCGCGCCTACACGTACGACGCCGCCGCCTACCAGCAGAAGATCATGCAGCAGCTCTTCCTGTCGACCGCCGAGCGCTGCGCCGATTCCCGGATCGCGGAGCTCCTGCGCGACGGCGACATGCTGGGGCTCCTGCGCCAGGAAGTCTCGCGGATCTGCGAATCGCGCGTCGCCGCGCTGCAGGGCCGCGGGATCGAGCTCTTCGAGACCCTTTACTTTGCAGACAAGGACGGCAAGCTCGTCGTGCGTCCCGACCACGAGAAGGCGCTGGAATCCCTGCTGCGCCGGACCGAGGAGCTGAAGCCGAAGAACTGACGCTACTCGAGGACGGCCACGAGGTCGTCGATCCAGAGGACGCCGCGGGTGCCCGTCAGGGTCTTCAGGCTGATGTTGATCCCGAGGTCGGTGGCCGGGCCGTGCCACTTGCCGTCGTTCGCGCCGACCCAGTGCTCGGCCCCCAGGATGTCCCCCGGGCGCAGGACGAACTCCTGCCACCCCCTCGTCGGTTCCAGGGCGAACGCCTTCTGGTGGCACTGGCCCGTGGAATCCGAGAGGCGGAGCTGGATCCAGGTCAGCGTCTCCGTCTTCACCCAGAAGCGCAGCTCCTTGAAGGGGCGGCCCTGGAGCACCCCCAGCTTGCGCCAGATCCCGACATAGGCGCCGCCGCCCGAGAAGTCCGCCTCCAGCCGGTAGGAGCGCTTCCCGCCGTGCGCGACCGCGGCGTCGAGCGTCACCCCGCCCTTGGCGCCGGGGAATTCCTCGCCGCCGACGAACTTCCAATTCGCCGGGTTCTGCTCGAAATCGTCGAGCACGATGTCCTTCGACGGACGCGCGATCCAGAGCCCCGCGGCCGCACCGAGGAGCAGCGCCAGCGCCGCCGGGATCAGGACCGCCCGGTGCTTCCTGGCCCCGCGCCAGACCCGCGCGGTCGCCGAAATCGGACGCGCGTGGATCGGCTCCCCGTGGAGCCAGCGGCTCAGGTCGTCCGCCAGCGCCCCCGCCGAGGCGTAGCGCCGCCCGGGGTCCTTCTCCATCGCCTTGAGGCAGATCGTCCGCAGGTCGGCGGGCCCCTTGGGCGCCGCGGGCTCCTCGACGCTCACCTTCCTCAGAATCTCCGCGATCGAGGCGCCCGTGAAGGGCACCTCGCCGGTCATCACTTCGTAGAGGATCGCGCCGAGCGAATAGATGTCCGCGCGGGCGTCGAGCTCGCGGACCCGGCCCTCCGCCTGCTCGGGCGCCGCGTAGGACGGCGTGCCGAAGAACGCGCCGCTGCGCGTGAGCTCGCTCGGCGACTCGAGGTCGCGCGAAAGGCCGAAGTCGAGCAGGTGCGGCGCCCCGGCCTGGTCGACGAGGATGTTGCCCGGCTTCAGGTCACGGTGGATCACGCCCTGCTCATGCGCGTACTGGACGGCCCGCGCGACCTTCTCGAGCAGCGCGACGCGGACGTGCAGGTCGCCGGCCTTCGCGTCGAACGGCGTGCCGGCGATGAGCTCGAGGCTGAGGTAGACGGTGTCGCCCGCGTGGCCGATCTCATAGAGGGTCGCAATGCCGGAATGGCGCAGCCGCGCGGTGTTGCGCGCCTCGCGCTGGAAGCGCTCCATCTGGCCGGCGCTGTAGGCCTGGGCCGTCTTGAGCATCTTGAGCGCGACTTCCCGGCCGAGGTCTTCGTCGACGGCGCGGAAGACGACGCCCATCCCGCCTTCGCCGATCCGCTCCACCAGGCGGTACTTGCCGACGCGGCGCTCGGAGGTCTCCGGGGCGTCGCCACCCTCGAGGCCTCCGAAGGTGGGATGGCGGTCCTGCCCGTCTTCGGACGAGAGGAACCAACGGAGCTTTTCGCGCTGTTCTTCGCTGGGCGTCATTCGTTCAGCAGGCTGCGGAGCTCGTCCTCCACGTCGCGGGCGTCTTCGACCGTTTCGCGGATCCCGTCCTTCAGGATCTCCCGGAGCCGGGCACGGCAGAACGTCAGGTAGTTGCGCACGTCGGACTCGGAGAGGCTCAGGCGTTTGGCCACCGAGGCGTAGGTCGGCAGCGTGATCTCGCCGCTTTGGGTCGCGACCGTCACCTCGCGCGCCGCGCTCGGGTCGAGCAGGTAGGTCTGGAAGACGGAGTAGTAGGCTTCCTTCCCTTCCTTCTTCAGCTCCGCCTCGAGCCGGGCGAGCGAGACGTCGAGCAGGCAGGAGAGCCACTGGCGGTCGAACGCGAGGTCGGGACTGCCGCCGCCCGCCACCTCGACGTCTTCAACCGCGACGACGGGCTCGACCGGACGGCGGACCTCGGCCGCGCGCTCGGCGTCGATGAGGAAGTTGCGGAGCGCCTGGCGGAGGTAGCTGCGGAAGCGACCGCCCTCGGTCCGGACGGCGGCGATGCGGCCGTTCTGGAGCAGTCGGGCGAAGAACGCCTGCGTGAGGTCCTTGGCGTCCTCGTTCGACTTCTTCCAGCCCACCCGGATGTACGCGTAGGCCGGCTTCCAGTACGACCTCAGGAGGGCGTCGAGGCGGTCGCGATGCCCGGGCTGGGTCGGATCCTGGGCCCCCAGAACCTGGGACCATTGGGTGGTCGGGAAGGCGCGGTCGGAGCCGCCCAGCGTCGTATCGCCAAAACCCATCCTGTTTTGACTATAGCGCAACTCCCCTTTCGTGACCGCCGATTCTCCTAAACGCGCCCCCTCCCGGGCCGTGAAGGAGGTCGGATGGGTAGGAGGCTCTCATGAACGTCGTCCTGATCGGTCTGTGTCTCCTCGCGCAGGCGACCCCGGCGAACCGGATCCCCCTCGAGACCTTCGAGAAGGACGCGCCGGGCTGGGGCTTCGTCGGCGGCGAGGAGTTCCCGGGCGCGAAGGGGTCCTTCTCGATCGACCCCACCCAGGCGCACCAGGGCGCGAAGTGCGGCAAGCTGTCCGCGGACTTCAGCGGCGGCGGCGCCTACGTCGGCGTCTGGAAGGACCTGAGCGTCCTCCAGGGCAAGGAATGTTCCGAGATCCGCCTCTGGGTGAAATCGAACGGCGTGACCCGCGTCGGCGTCCGTCTGGTGGACGCCGGCGATCAGTGCCACCAGAGCAGCGTCGCGATCAAGCCGAGCCCGGACTGGCAGGAGCTGGTCCTCAAAGTCCGCGAGCTGGTCGGCGGCGAACACTGGGGCGGCGCGAACGACGGCAAGTGGCATGGCCCCGCGAAGGTCATGGGTCTGAACGTCGACAAGTCCGGCTCGCCCCAGAAGACGCTCTGGATCGACGACGTCGACCTGACGCTCGGCACGGTCGTCGAGGGCCGTCCCACGGTATTGAGCGCGGTCCTGACGCAATCCGTCTGCCGGCCCGGCTACGGCGTCCGCGTGACCTACCGCTGGGACGCCGAGCCGCTGGGGCGCGACTGCGGCGTCTTCGTCCATTGTCTGGATCAGAACGGACACATGAAGTTTCAGGCGGACCACGCCCCGTCGGTCGCGACGGCGGCGTGGAACGGCCGGGTCGAGTACACGAGGCTGCTCCTGACGCCGACGGACGTCGCGGAGGGCGAGTACCGGATCGTGGTCGGGCTGTACGATGCGCAGGGCCGTCGTTCGCTCCGGACCGGTCCGGGCGTCACGCCGCTGCAGGGCGAGTGCTACCAGGTGGGCGTCCTCAAGGTCGACGCGAACGCGCCGCTGCCCAAGCTTCCCCCGCCGACGCTTAACCTGACGGGGTACAAGCTCACCTTCAACGAGGAGTTCAACGATCTCAGCGTGTCGCGGGCAGGTCCCGGAACGCGCTGGATCGCCCACACGCCCTACTGGGGCGACTTCGGCGACGCGGGCTTCGCCGACCCGACGGAGGGCTTCCCGTTCACGACCGACAAGGGCATCCTGCGCATCGAGGCGCGGAAGACCAACGGCAAATGGCAGGCGGGCCTGCTCGCGTCCGTCGACACCCAGGGCAACGGGTTCTCGCAGAAGTTCGGATACTTCGAGTGCCGCGCGAAGTTCCCCAAGGGCCCCGGCATGTGGCCCGCGTTCTGGATCATGGGCGTCCGGGGCATCAAGGACAAGACCGTCACCAATCCCGAGATCGACGTGATCGAGCAGTACAGCGCGATCCCCTACTGCCACACGTCGACGCTGCACCTCTGGGGGCCGAACAACAAGCACACGGCCGAGGGGGACGCGTTCGCCGTGCCCAGCATGACCGACGACTTCCACACCTACGGCGCGATGGTGGACGAGAAGAACATCATCTGGTACTTCGACGGGTCCGAACTCTGGCGCACGAAGACGCCCGAAGAGGCGAAGGTGCCGCTCTACGTGATGGTGAACCTGGCGATGGGCAGCGGCTGGCCCATCGACAAGGCCCCCAATCCGTCGTACATGTACGTCGACTACGTGAAAGTTTGGGCGAAGGACGTCAAGTAGCCCTCAGTCCTGGGCGTGAGCCCTCGACTCACAGGTCAGGCAGACCACGCGCTTTTCGCCGTCGCGGGCGTTGATCGTGAGGACCGGCTTGGTGCTCACCCGCTCGCCCAGGATGTTCTCGAACACCGTCGCGTAGATCTTCTCGATCTTGGTCATCGAGTACGCGGACATGAGCTGGTGGACGCGGCCCTGGTTGCCAAGCGCCCAGCGGCCGCCCCTCTTGGCCGCCACGCCGGCGGCGTCGGCCTCCGCGGCGGGCTTCGCCAGCGCGCGGAACTCCACGTCCGGCCCGTCGATCGGGGGCAGGACGAGCGCCGGCAGCACCGGCCGGCCGCTGGGGTCGTTGTAGCTCAGCGGGTCGTCCTCGCGGGAGGTCGGCGCGTCGAAGGTCGCCGGCTCGACCACGAGGCCGAACTCGTGTCGCAGCCGCTCGGCGTGCCAGCGGCGGAAGAGGGCCTTGAACGGGACCTCCGTCTTCTTGCTCTCCTCCATCGCCTTCTTCACGCTGTCCACGACCCAGCGGGCTTCGCGGAGCATCGTCGCGGCGTCCACGGGGCCCGCAATACAGTGAAGCACGCGGCCGTCGGGCGCGCAGAAATAGGACGCGACGTTGCCGCCCTGCTTCTGGCCGTTGACGATCTGGAAGGTCGCCACCTTCTGGAAGGACGAGACGAAGTGCTTGTTGATGTACGCGCCGACTTCGGGGTTCGCGAGGGCGCCCACCCGGAGCGCCTGGGCATTGTTTCAGGTGAATTTCGGGTCTTCGAAGTGGCCGGAGACGTGGAGGACGAAGACGAGCTTCTCGTCGGCCTTCGCCTTGGCGGCGGCCTCGGATGGGCTGCCGGTCCAGACCACCGACGTTCCATAGGACTTATTGCCGCACTTCTTGCAGGAGTCTCCTTCCACCACTCCCTGAGCGGAGGCCAGGGACGCCATCAGCGCGAGCGCCAGCAGCGACTTCATCACGGCTCGTCTCCCTTCTTCTAACTCCTGCTTCGACGGGACCGAAGGTGACGAAGTTCCCTAATTCCCGGGAATTTAAATCGTCACAATCCGGGAACCGCCGGCATTGGCTTGCGTCCAAGCAGGCGAACGAGTTGCAGAAGGGAATGACTATGACGCATCGCAACGTCCTGTGGGCCGCCGTCCTCTTTCTCGCCGCGGCGGCTCCCGCCATGGCGCAGGGACTCATCATTCCCGACGAGCCTGACCTTCCCCCGCTCGCGCTCGTCCGCCACCGCGTGACGGTCGAGATCGACCGCCAGGCCGCGACCACCACCGTCGAGCAGGTCTTCCTCAACAACACCGACCGGCAGCTCGAGGCGCAGTATGTCTTCCCCATCCCGCGCGGGGCGGCCATGAGCCGCTTCACCATGATGGTGAACGGCAAGCAGAAGGCCGGGGAAGTCGTCGAGAAGAACCAGGCCCGCCAGATCTACAACTCCATCGTCCACCGCGCGCAGGACCCCGGTCTCCTCGAATACCTCGGCGGGGACGTCTTCCGCGCGAACATCTTTCCCATCGCGGCCCGCGGGAACCAGACGATCACGCTGCGCTTCGAGCAGATCCTGACCGCGCAGGACTCGCTGGTGAACTATACGTACCCGGTGCGCGCCAGCACCAAGCGCGGCCCCACCATCCAGGGCGAGTTCTCCATCGAGACCTCGATCAAGAGCGCCGCCCCGATCCTGAACGTGTACAGCCCGAGCCATTCGGTGAGCGTCGCCCGGGCCAACGACCGTGAGGCGAAAGTCACCTACTCGGACCGCCGCACCACGCTCGAGAAGGACTTCCAGCTCTACTACAGCATCAGCGACAAGGAGGTCGGGCTCAACCTGGTCACGTACCGGCCCAACCCGAAGGACCCTGGCTTCTTCATGCTTCTCCTCGCGCCCAAGAGCACGCTGCAGGTCGACCGCGTCGT
>Ga0310812_10000032_pt1 | contig 65764 bp, 55 predicted proteins | sample NN3metagenome_FD_205747 | JGI IMG/M metagenome (GOLD analysis project Ga0310812, IMG submission 205747) | Soil microbial communities from experimental microcosm in Duke University, North Carolina, United States - NN3 | ecosystem: Engineered > Artificial ecosystem > Soil microcosm > Unclassified...
CCTCGGAAAGGTTGCCGTTGCGCGGGTCGTTGAACATCTCCAGGCAGGGATGCTCGTAGTGCTGCGACACGATCGTCGCGCGCGTCCCCGAGTTCACGGAGCCGGAGAGCTGCGTGATCGGCAGCGGGAGGAGCCCCTTCCCGCCCGCCGAGAGCGTCGTGTTGTACCAGGCGCTGTTGATCCGGTTGCCCGGGAAGACCAGCACGCCGCCGCCCTCGCGGACGAAGTTCTCCAGCGCCTTGAGCTGCGCGTCGTTGAGCTGCGACACGTTCGCCAGCACCACCACGCGCGACTCGGCGAGCATCTTCGCGTCGAGCTCGCGGGCGTCGACCGTCTTCGTGCTCACGAGGTCCGCCAGCTCCACCTTTGCGTTCCCGAAGGGGCGCAGCGCGATCTCGATGAAGTCCGTCTCGCCCATCAGGGGCTCGGGGTTCATGTCGCCGCTCACCAGCAGGACCGGGAGGCGGTCCCAGACCGGCACCGACTTCATCATGACGTTGTCGGCCAGGAGCGCGTCGCCCTCGGCGACGACCTCGATGACGTGCGACCCCGAGGTGTCGAAGACGTGCGTGAAGAGGACCTGACCCTTCTCGCGCGGCCCGAGGGAGGTCTGGGAGACCGAGCGCTCCTTGCCGTCGACCTTGAAGATGACGCGGATGTCCCGGTACTCGCTCTCGCCGTAGTTCTGGAGGCTGGCCCGCACGCGGAGCTGCTGGCCCACGCCCAGGAACTCGTGGTTGAGATCGACCTTCTCGACGGAGATGTTCTCGGTGACCTCCGTGCCGACGTGGAAGAAGGTGAGGCGCGGCGGCGTCTTGCCCTCGGCCAGCTGGCCGGCGAGGCGCGCCCGCTCGGGCGCCGAGAGGCCCTGCGGATCGGCCCAGGTCACCTTCTGGAAGTCGGTGAGGACGATGATCTCGCGGTTGAGATGGTTGAGGCGCGGCTGGACCGCGCGGGCGACCTTGACGGCGTCGGACACGTCGGCGGCGCCGTAGCCCCCGCGCATCTTGCCGATCTCGCCGCGGACGCGGTCGAGGTCGAAGGTCGGGTCATCCAGGAGCGTCGACGCGCCTCCGGCCATCTGGACGATGGCGACGTCGGAGCCGGGCACCAGGTTGTCCACGATCTGGCGGGCGGCCTCCTTCGCCTTCTGGAAGTTCGAGTTGGCGGGGCCGCCGGCCTCCATCGAGTAGCTGTTGTCGATGATGAGGACCGTCGACATCTTCTTGTTTTCCAGGAGCGGGCTCAGGCCCGTGAGGACCGGCCGCGCCATGCAGAGCGCGAGCGCCACCGGGATGGAGCAGCGGATGAGCAGCAGGATGAGCTGCTCCAGCCGCAGCCGCTTCGTGTTCTTGCGCAGCACCGCCTCCAGCAGGTGCATCGCCCCCCAGGGGACGATCTTGAACTTGCTGCGGTGGAAGAGGTGGATGATGATCGGGATGGCGACGGCGGCCATGCCCGCGATCAAGGCGGCATTCAGGAAGGTCATGGGTTATCGCCGCATCCTGAGGGTGAGGTACTGGGCCAGGGCCTCCGCGTAGGGCTGGTCGGTCACCATCGGCACCAGGTCGATGCGGTGGCGGTGGCAGCCCTGCTTGAGCTCGGCGCGGAACTTCTCGAGGTTGTCGAGGTACGCCGCCCGCAGGTGGTTGGGATCGACGAGGTACTTCTTGCCATCCACCTCGAGGCAGTCGAAGCGCGTCCAGGAGCGGAAGTCGAACTCCAGCTCCGTGCGGTCCCAGATCTGGAAGATGACGATCTCGTGCCGCGCGTGCCGCATGTGGGCGAGCGCCGACAGGAGCTTCTGCACGTCGCCGAAGCAGTCGGAGAGGATCACGATCAGGCCGCGGCGGTGCAGCCGCGGGACGAGATCGTGGAAGACCTCGGCCAGCTCGGTCTCGCCGCCGGACTTCGTGGCCTCGAGCTCGTTGATGAGCACCTTGAGGTGGCTCGTCTGGGCGCGCGGCGGGATGTAGCGGCGGACCTTGGTATCAAAGGTGACCAGGCCCACGCTGTCCTGCTGGCCCAGCATGAGGTACGCGAGGCACGCCGCGAGGCGCTGCGCGTAGACGAGCTTCGAGCGGCCCTGCGGGCTGCCGTAGTTCATCGAGCCGCTCGCGTCGAGCAGCATCGTGCAGCGGAGGTTGGTCTCCTCCTCGTACTCGCGGATGTAGAAGCGGTCGGTCTTGCCGAAGATGCGCCAGTCGAGATGGCGGATCTCGTCGCCCGGGACGTACTGGCGGTGCTGCTTGAACTCCACGCTGAAGCCCTTGTGGGGCGAGCGGTGGAGGCCGGTGCAGAAGCCCTCGACCACGAGCCGTGCCAGCACCTGCAGGTTCGAGATCTTCTGCAGGTCCGCCGGCGTCAGGAATTCGGAAAGTTGCGCCATCAGTGCACGCTCATCACGAGACCGCGATCGCGCCCCGGACTACAGAACCTTCTTCGCGTCGCCGCGAGGGGTCGCGTCGAGGATCTTCTGGATGATCTCGTCGACGGTGATGCCTTCGGCCTCGGCGTTGAACGTGGGCACGATGCGGTGGCGCAGCACCGGCGTCGCCAGCGCGACCATGTCGTCGAGCGTCACGTGGAAGCGGCCCTGCAGGACCGCGCGGACCTTGCCGCCCAGCACCCACTGCTGGCAGGCGCGCGGCCCGGCGCCCCAGCCGATCAGGTCCTTCACGAAGGCGGGCACGCCCGGATCCTTCGGCCGCGTCTTGCGGACGACGTCGAGGACGAAGTCCATCACGTGGTCGGGGACGAGCACCTTGCGGACCGTCTCCTGGCACGCCATGATCTCCGCGCCCGAGATGACGCCCTCGAGCTTCGCCGAATGGGCGCTCGTCGTGCGCGCGACGATCTCGCGCTCCTCCTCGCGCTGGGGGTAGTCGACCTTCACGAGGAACATGAAGCGGTCCTTCTGCGCCTCGGGGAGCGGGTAGGTGCCTTCCTGCTCGATCGGGTTCTGCGTGGCGAGCACGAAGAAGGGCTCCTCGAGGGAGTAGGTCTTGCCGCCGACCGTGACGCAATGCTCCTGCATCGCCTCGAGCAGCGCGGCCTGCGTCTTGGGCGGCGTGCGGTTGATTTCGTCCGCCAGGATCATCTGGGCGAAGATCGGCCCCTTCTGGAAGTTCATCACGCGGCGGCCGGTCTGCGGGTCTTCCTGGATGATGTCCGTGCCGGTGATGTCCGCGGGCATCAGGTCGGGCGTGAACTGGATGCGGCGGAACGAGAGGGTCATGACCTGCGAGAGGCCGCGGACCATCAGGGTCTTCGCGAGGCCCGGCACGCCTTCCAGCAGGCAGTGGCCCTTCGCGAGCACCGCGATCAGCAGCTGCTCGACCACGTCCTCCTGGCCGACGATGAGCTTCGACAGCTCGGTCTTGATCTTCTTGTACGAGGCGACGAGATTCTCGGCCCGCTTCACGTCCTCGGGCTGGGGCTTCGGGATGTCGTTCGTGCGGGGGGCGGCGGGCTTCGCCGCGGCCTGAGGTGCGTCAGCCATGGGGGTCGTCCTCCTGTGGAACTAAGCTTGTCCAACCCGATGCGGAACCATCACTCTTATCACTCGTGCAACCGGTGCCTGAGTTTACCGGGATTCTTCCTTGAGCACCTTCACCTTGAACGAGGAGAAGGTGCAGGCGCAGCGGACCGTCTGGAGCCCGACCTGCGTCATGGGGCCGTCGAGCTCGAACGCATTCTCGATCATCCAGCCGTCGGGCTCGCGGTCGCCCTGCCAGATCTTGCCGCGCAGCACGGCCTCGGGGAGGATGCGGCCGCCGGAGTCCGCGCGGCGCGTGATCGAGAGCTTCAGGCGGTAGGTGCCCTCCCGGCCGTGCTCGAACGGGATGGCCGTGATGCCCGGGAACTCGAAGACCGAGGTCCCTTCGGGGCCCTGCGCCGAGCGCAGCACCACCGAGCGGTTCCGGAACATCGCCTCCAGGCCGAAGCCCCAGGTGCCGCGGTCGATCGCGGTGTCGGGCGTCGTCTGCTCGACCTCGGCGACCACCTCGAGGACCATGCTGTCCTTCTCCTCGGCGTCCGCCTTGCAGAGCAGCGTCGAGAGGCCGCCCTCGGCCTGCCGCGCGACCCGGCTCTGCTTCACCGTGCGGCCCTCGACGGTCCACTGGCCCTCGCCCGAGGTGACGCCGGAGTTGAGGTCGATGTCGAGGTAGCGGACGCCGCCGGGCAGCGGCGCGGGATCGAGCGGCTTGCCCGGCGCCGCGACCGCGTAGAATCCGGAGCGGACCTCGATGGACTTCTTGTCCTCGGTGCGGGTGAAGCGGACGGCGCCCTCCTCCACCTGGAGCCGGGTCGCCTCCTTGTCCGCCGCGAGCAGGAAGCGGGTGCCGAGCACGCCGACCTCGGCCTGCGGGGTCCGCAGGATCATGGACTTGCCGGGCGGCTGCTTGCTGACGTCGGCGTTGAGCACGCCCTGGCTCAGCGTCACGACCTTCAGGGTCCGGTCCTTCTTGTCGGTGAGCGTGGCCACGACCGTGTCGCCCCCGATCTCGAGGCGCGTGTGGTCGGGGTAGTCGACGACGAGCGAGCTGCGGCTTCCCTCGGTCAGGATCGACTGGTTCTCGAGGATCGCCTGGCCGGACTTCGCCGGCGTGCGGTCGGCGGGCGACTGCGAGTACAGGAAGACGTCGCCCTGGACGCGCCGGAGGATCGCGACGACGCCGGGGCCGTCGGCCGAGGGCGAGGCGCCGCCCATCGCCTTCGCGAGGGTCTCGACGTCCTTGCCCGCCAGCGCGTAGTGATCGGGCTCGACCTTCACGCTGCGGCCGTCGCGCTTGCCGGTGAAGGTGGCGACGCCGCGCCGCATTTCGGCGCGGGTGAAGTCGGCGGCGCTGACGAGGCGGAACTCGCCCTGGTCGAGGCGAAGCTCGGCGTGCGGAGTCAGCGCCCGGAAGGGCTGGGTCTGGGGCGGGACGACCATCTCGCCCTCGCCCTTGAGGAGCTCCACGCGCTTCTCCGTGCCGCCCTGGATGAAGTGGAGGACCGCGGGGCCCTTGAGCTTGAGGCGCGTGGGGTCGTCGGCGAAGCCGATCTTCGTCTCGGACGGGTCATCTATAGTAAGGACGTCGCCGGCCTCCAGGACCATGTCGGTGCGGGCCGGCAGCAGCTTCTCTCCCCGCCGGACCCTCGCCTTGGGGCCGACTGAGAGCAGGAACGCGTGCGAGTCGACCGTCGGCGCCTTTTCGACGCCCGAGAAGAGCGTCACGCCCAGGACCACGAGGGCCGCGGCGGCGGCGACGCCGGCCGCGATCCAGGGGAGGACGCGGCGGCGGGCGGCGCGGGGCGGCGGGAGCAGCTCGAGGACCGGCTTCGCCTCGACCGGGGCGGGCGCCGGCGGCGGCGGGAGCTGCGGGACCTTGACCGCGGCTTCCTCGCGGCGGCGCTGCTCGGCCTCCTGCTTCACTTCGGCCAGGAGGTCCTTCTTGAACGAATCGAGGGGGTCGGCGCGGAGGACGGAGAGGACCGAGACGGTGACCTGCTGGTCGGCGGCGTCGTCGCCCAGCAGGACCTTGAGGGCCTGCTCGATCTGCTGCTGGTCGGCCAGCTCGCGGACCAGATCCGGGTTGGCGCGGAGCTCCGCCTCGAGCTGGGCCATGCCGGCCTCGTCCAGCTCGCCGCTGAGGAACCCGTCGATGAGCTCTTTATCCGTCATGCCTTCTCCGTCGCCATCTTGTCCTGGACGCAGTCCTTGAGCTGCCGGCGCAGGCGGCAGAGGGTGGTGCGGACCCACGCGGCGCTCTGGTCGACGCGCTCCGCGATCTCCTCCGTCGAGAAGGAGAGGTGGTAGCGCATCTGGATGAGCTGCTTGAGCCTCGGGGGAACGCGCTCGAGGCACTTCTCCAGGCCGTCGAGCTCCTTGGCGGAGTGCTCGAGGGGCTTGCCCGGAACGGCGTCGAAGACGCGCTTCTCGGCGTACTTGAGCTGATTGGCCTGCTCGCGGCTGAAGCGCTGGATCTCGGCGCGGAGCAGGTTCCACGCGATGGACTTGAGCCACGCGAAGAACGAGGTGCCGCGCTGGAAGTCGTTGATGTGGTTGTAGGCGAAGACGTAGGTCTCGTGCGCGATCTCGTCGATGAGGTGCGGCACCGGCGCGTTGAGCGCGATGACCGCGCGGAGCCGGCGCACGTGGAGGTCCATGAGGCTTCCGAAGGCCTCGAGGTTCCCCTCCTGCACCTTCTGGATCAGCGATTGCTCGTCCATCACGCGCCCCTTTCGTTCGCCCACCCTCATAACGCAGCCCCGGAGCGGCGTTACAGCGGACGCCAGAATCTTGAATTCCTTATTCCGCGCCCGCGGGGTCCCCGGACCCTGCTAATTAAAGCACGCGGCGCGGTTCGAGGCACGGGGCGGGCGGATTTATTTTCGGGACTGTTCTTGTAATTTACAGTTCATAAGTTATAATTTAGCGGGACCTGCCCCAGCGGGGCGGGGCCACTTGGGAAGAGGGGGAAGAATGTCCGTTGCACCCATTCTGCGCCTCGCCAGCGGACCGCTCGCCGGCAAGGTCTTCGAGATGGGCACGACCCTTCGGGTCGGCCGCCACCCGTTCAACGAACTCTCGCTCAGCGACCCGGGTCTCTCCCGCTACCACTGCTGGATCATGGTCAAGGACGGCGCCCCCTGCGTGGAGGACCTCGCCAGCGCGAACGGCACCTTCGTGAACGGCGAGCGCGTCCGCACCCGCCGGACCCTGAAGGCCGGCGACGTGATCCGGGTGGGCTCGACCGAGATCGTCCTCAGCGGAGCGGCGTAACCGAGAGGTCCCGGAGGTCCACCCTCACGGCGCGGAACCCCGTCAGGCTGTCGCCCGGGTTCACGCTGACCGTGCTCCCGATGCGGTCGACCCCGGGCGATTCGTGGACGTGTCCGTGCAGCGTCAGGGGCGGCCGGTGCCGCTCGATGAAGGCACGGATGGCGCGGCTCCCCACGGGCGTGCCGTTATACAGGCGGTCCAGGGACGTCCCCCAGGGCGGGGAGTGGGTCACATACACCGTCTTCGCAGGATCGGAGAGCGCCGCCAGGCGTTCCAGGTCCGCGGCGATGGTGCCGCGCGAGCGGACGGAGTGGAGTGACCCGCTCTCCGGACCTGCGGACGTGCTGAAGAGGACCCGCTGCGGCTCCACCCGCGGCGACCAGTCGTCGCTGTCGTAGCGGTCGTGGTCCTTCATGCCGAACGGCGTCACCGGCACGTACGCGTAGCCCGCGATCGAGAAGCCGTCCAGGAAGGGCGCCGCCCGTCCGTGGATCGACGTGCCGTTCTCCAGCAGCGGGACCGCGCAGCCCCAATCGTCGTTGCCGGCGATCCAGTAGCAGGGGCGGCTCGCGAACTTCCGGGACAGGTAGTCGCGCGCGAAGGCGCGCTGCACCTCGATGCGGCTCTCCAGGGTCCCCTTCGTGTGCGGCAGCAGGTCGCCCCCCAGGACCACCGCGTCGGCCTCCGCCTCGAAGAGGCGCTCGTAGGATTCCTGGTTGCCGTGCAGGTCCGAAGCGTAGACGAAGCTCGCCATCTCCTCTACTATAGGATAATCGATGACGGAGCGCGCCTCGATCAGCCATGAAGACCGGAACGCGATCATCCTGCGCCGCACGCTGGGCGCGATCAGCTGGCTCTACGCCCTCTGGACGGGGCTGATCGCGATCGCGGCCTGGGGCCGGAAGACCTCCGGGGCCCACGACGCGCAGCTCCTGGCGGCCCACGCGGGCCTGCTGGCGCTGGCCGCCGTCCTGCTCTGGAAACCCCGGCGCGGCGCGGCCCTCGCGGTGCTCGCCGCCGCGGCAGGCTCGATCTACTTCGTCGTGCTCGACGTCCGGCGCCACAGCGTGTCCTCGGCGCTCGTGGACGGCACCTTCGTCGTGCTCGCGGCCGTGCTGCTTTACAAATCCCGCCGCCGGCCTTGACAGCGTCGGGAGGGGGGACTAACATTTCTTCCAACACCTCTAGGAAATGTAGATGCGCAAGCCCCGGAAAGCCGTCGGGTGGACGCTATTTGCGCTCTGCTTCTATCTCACGGCCGAGGCCGCCCTGCCGGCGGCCTGGCAACCCACGGCCCGCCTGAGCGTTGCCCTCATCCACGGCTACCAGGCGACCGGGTCGCACCTCATGGAGGCGGGCGGCGTGCGCTGCCGCTACACCCCGACGTGCTCTCACTACGCTGAAGACGCGATCTCCTATTATGGAACCGTGAACGGCGGCGTCCGCGCCGCCGGCCGGATCTTCCGCTGCTCGCCCTGGGGCGGCTGCGGCTACGACCCCGCGGTCGAGACCCACGCGGCAGCCTACGTCGCCCCGGCGCCCGTCCAGGAAACCGAGGAGGACCGCAAGCAGCGCGAGAAGGCCCAGAAGGAAGCCCAGGAAGCCCTCGACAAGTTCATGAAGGACGGCGGCAAGGAAGCCGGCGCGGCGGCCGCCATGTGCGGCGCGACCTGCATCATCGGCATGATCGCGAGCGCCATCTACCTCGGGATCAAGATCTTCTGCATGATCTGGGCCTTCAAGGACGCGAAGGCCCGCGGCGACCAGAACGCCATCCTCTGGCCGCTCATGATCTTCTTCCTGACCCCGATGATCGGCATGGTGGTGTACCTGCTGGTCCGGCCCAAGGGCGAGTTCGCGCCCTGCCCCAGCTGCCACCAGGCCCGTCTCGAGACGCTCACGAAGTGCCCGCACTGCAACGCCGACATCGCGGGACCGGCGGCGCCGCCTGCGCCTCCGCCGCCCGCTCAGTCCTGACCACGAAACTAGATAGGGAGGAATCATGGCAGACGCACCGGCCGCCGGAGCCGCCCCGAAGATCCCCGGCAGCGAGAAGGTGGTGAATCCCACCACCGTGCTGATCCTGGGATTCGTGACGTGCGGGCTCTACGCGCTGTACTGGATGTGGGTCCGCGTGAAGGAGATGAACGAGTACCTGGGCAAGCAGGTCGTGAACCCGATGTTCGTGTTCCCCGGCTGCATCTGCGGGCCGGTGATGATCTACGCGATGTGGCTCTACGTCAACGGGCTGCCCGAGATGCAGAAGAAGGCGGGCATCACGGACGCGAAGGACGAAAAGGTTCTCCACCTCGTCCTGCTCGTCCTCCTGGGTCCCGTCGGGATGTACATGATCCAGCAGAAACTCAATGAACTCTGGGCCAAGGCCGGCATCAGCTAGAGCCTGGCGAATCATTCTTTGGGGAAGCTCGCTGCCGGCCCTGCTGGCAGCGAGCTTCCTTTATTTTCCCTACTGCAAAGACGGCCCGGTGCTCTGCCCGATGGCCTTCACTCTCGGGCTCCCCTGCCCCGGCTGCGGCATCACGCGGGCCCTGGGCCATGCGACCCACGGCCTCTTCCGCGAGGCCTTCGCATTCCACGCGATCTGGCCCCTGGTCCTCGCCTACCTGACCTTCCTCTGGATCTACAAGCTCGTGGAGGTCGTGCGCGGCGAGCCGCCGAAGCTCCCCACCTACAAGATCGGCGGGACCGCGATCATCGTCCTTCTGGGCTTCTGGGTCGTCCGCCTCGCCTGGTTCTTCTCCCACGGCGGCCTGGCCGAGATGGCCCACAACAATGCCATCGCCCGCCTCATCCGCTTCTTCTCCTGAACCGGCGTCCCGAGGACCGCGTTATACTCCTTCAGGACATGGGGATTCGGCTTCTGCTCCTCCTGGCGGCGACGCTCGGCGTTCAGGACGCCGACCCGGAGAAGATCGAGACGCTCGTCAAGAAATTGGCCGACGATCGCATCGAGGTCCGCGAGAAGGCCGAGGCGGCGCTCCGCGCCCGGGGCGAGGCGGCGGTTCCGGCGCTCGAGGCCGCCGCGCAATCGGACTCGCCGGAGATTGCCGCGCGGGCCCGGCGGATCCTCGCGACGCTCCGCCCGTTCCGGATCATCCTCAAGGACGGACGCTCGACGCTGATGGCGAAGGACCAGCCGATCCCCATCACGATCTCGCTCGAAAACACCTCCACGGAGAACCTGATCGTGAGGAATCGGCACTTCGACGTCGACGTCCGGCTCCTGGAACTCTTCGAGGCGCCTCCGGAGGAGGGGCGACGAAGGGGCGGAACCTTCGGAGGCCGGAGCAGCACCGGCTGCCATCTGAGCCCGTCGGACTTCGTGACCCTTGCCCCGAGCGAGTCGATGTCGACGGCCGTCAGCGACCTCCGCGAGCATCACGGACTGGAGATCGACGAGGAGATCCTGAAGAAGCACCCGAAGATCTCGGTCATCAATCCCGTCCTGGCGGGGCGCTACCGGGTCACGGCGCGCTACCGTTACGATCGCGACGCCTACGTGAAGCTCTGCCCGAAGGATTGTCCGGGCCACCGGGACCCGACGGCGGTCTGGAACCGCTGTCCCGAGCGCTCGCTCGAGACGCGGATCGAGTTCTCGCTCCGCTGAGCGGGCCGGATTCTTGACAACGTATCTACATATCGATATTCTTCTTGTTCGGCCGCCGGGAAACGGGTAGGCTGTCTCTTCCTTTGAGCAGGAGCTGAGCCATGGACAAGGACAAGAACTTCGAGTTCGCGACGCGGGCCATCCACGCCGGACAGCCCACGGACGAGCAGACCGGCGCCGTCACCTTCCCGATCTACCAGACCTCCACGTTCGGGCAGGAGACCCCCGGCGTCAACAAGGGCTACGTCTACGCCCGCACCGGCAACCCGGGCCGCACCGCGCTCGAGGAATGTCTGGCCTCCCTGGAAGGCGCCCAGTTCTGCTACTCGGCGGCCAGCGGCATGGCCGCGATCAACAACATCCTCTGCCTCCTCCAGGCCGGCGACCACGTCGTCACCTGCCAGGACCTCTACGGCGGCGCCTACCGGATGTTCACGAAGCTCTACTCGAAGTTCGGCGTGAAGTTCAGCTTCGTCGACGCGACCGACCTCAACAACATCGAGAAGGCCTTCACGCCCCAGACGAAGATGCTCTGGCTCGAGACCCCGTCGAACCCGCTCCTGCGCATCATCGACCTCGCGGGCGCGGCCAAGATCGGCAAGAAGCACAACGCGATCGTGGTCGTGGACAACACCTTCGCGTCGCCCTACCTCCAGGCGCCCCTGAAGCTCGGCGCCGACATCGTCATGCACTCGACGACGAAGTACCTCAACGGCCACTCGGACGTGCTGGGCGGCGCCTCCATCACGAACGACCCGGCGCTCGCCGAGCAGCTCAAGTTCTTCCAGAACGCCGTCGGCGCCGTGCCGGCCCCGATGGACTGCTTCCTCAACCTGCGCGGCATCAAGACGCTCCCCGTCCGCATGGACCGCCACTGCGCCAACGCGCGCCAGATCGCCGAGTACTTCTCCAAGCACCCGAAGATCGCCAAGGTCTACTTCCCGGGCCTGCCCTCGCACCCCGGCCACGAGATCGCCAAGCGCCAGATGCGCGACTTCGGCGCGATGGTCTCGATCGAGCTCAAGGCCGACATCGAGGAGACGCGGAAGTTCACGTCCTACATCGAGCTGTGGACGCTGGCCGAGAGCCTGGGCGGCGTGAAGTCGCTCCTCTGCCAGCCCGCCACGATGACGCACGCGTCGGTCGACCCGGCGATGCGCCGGCAGGTCGGCATCAACGACGGCCTCATCCGCCTCTCGGTCGGGCTCGAGGACGTCCGCGACCTGATCCGCGACCTCGAGCAGGCGCTCGACAAGGTCCGGACGGCCGTCGCCGTCGCCTAGTTGCGACCCAGTACAGCGACAGAAGCGCCGATCGCCTTCCCCCGGGGAAGGAGGGATGGGGGCCCCTCTTCTGTTTCCTGCTTCCCGTTTCCTGTTTCCTCCGGGTTCAGGCAACCACTTCCTGTCTGGTTGCTAAGGCTTCCATTTCTGTTTGTTTGGCTTGGTCCATCGTTCCGTCTTCCACCCGCCGCAGCAGGTCCCGGATGTTCTCCGCCACCAGGTGGCGGGGCATCAGCACGAAGTCCGCGCCGGCCTCGTACATCGCCCGGGCGTCCGCCACCTTCTCCGCCCGCACGATGATCTTCGCGTGCGGGCTCATCGCGCGCAGCTGCTTGAGGATCTTCAGGTTGTTCGTGCCGCGGAGGAAGTCGTCCGAGATCGTCGAGACGATCACCGTCGCCTCCTCGATGCCGGCGTGCTCCAGCGTGTCGGCGTGGCTGATGTCGCCGTAGAGGCAGGGCACCCGCATCTCCGTCAGCTTGCGGTGCACCTCGGGGCTGAAGTCGACCACCAGGAAGTCCTTCGCGTCCTCCACGAGCAGCGGCACCAGCGAGCTCGCCTCCCGGTAGCAGCCCACGAGCACGACGGGGTGGTGGCGCTTCCCCATCGCCTTCGTCTCCTTCTCCTGCGAGTCCACCATCCCCTTCCGCGAAAGGAAGCTCACCAGCTTCCCCGCGATGGGCTGGTTCCACTGGATCAGGTAGGTCGACACCGTCGACGTCACCACGAGCGCGATGGCCACGATCGAGACGACGTCCTGGTCGATGTGCTTGAGGTCCTTCCCCAGCTTGACGATGACGAGCGAGAATTCGCTGACCTGCGCCAGCGCCAGCGACGTCAGGATGCCGACGCGCTGCCCGTAACGCAGCACCTTGAGGGTCGGCATCACCGGCAGGAAGCGGCCCGCCAGCACGACGAGCGAGAGGACGCCCGCGGTCATCAGCATCGACGCGGAGCCGACCGTGATCTGCATCCCCAGCGCGACGAAGAAGAGGGTCACGAAGAAATCGCGGAGCGAGCGGATCTTGGCGATCACGTCGAGAGAGTACGGGAAGGTCGACATGCTCACGCCCGCGATCAGGGCGCCCATCGCGATCGAGAAGTCCGCCTTCACGGCCGCGTAGGAGACCAGGAAGCACCAGGAGATCGCGGCGATCAGGAGCACCTCCGGCGTTTTGGCCACCGAGCGGAAGAGCAGAGGCAGCACGAAGCGGCTCACGAGCATCGTGCCGGCGACCAGCGCGAAGCCCTTCACCACCGAGAGCGCCAGCGGCATCAGCGCGGGATTGGAGATGTTGGGCTGCACCGCCAGGACGACGATCGCCAGCACGTCCTGCATCAGCAGCACGCCCAGCGTGATCCGACCCGCGACGGTGTCGAGCTCCCCCTTGTCCGAGAGCAGCTTCACCACGATCATCGTCGAGCTGAACGCGGTCGCCACCCCGAGGTAGACGCCGGGGAGCCCGCGGTAGCCCAGCGCCAGCGCGGCCGCCCACCCGAGGAGGGCGCAGCCCACGACCTGCACGGTGCCGACGATCGCGGAGATCTTCCCCGAGCGGATCAGGTGCTTGAGGTCGATCTCGAGGCCCACGATGAAGAGCAGGAACGCCAGGCCCAGGTCGGAGATCTGGCTGATCGACTCCCCGTCGTGGACCCACTTGAAGCCGGGCGGGCCGATAATGAGGCCCGCGCCGATGTAGGCCAGGATCAGCGGCTGCCGCAGCAGCTTCGCCGCGAAGGCGAGCACCGTCGCGGCGATGACGCAGAGCCCGATGTCCTGAAGCAAGGTGGCATGCATGGCGATTCTCTTTCTCGATAGGGACGGAACGCGACCCGGGGCGCGGACTACCCTGGGGGATCGCGATGGCCGTGGGGCGTGCCGGAGGAGAAGGCCCGGAGATAGGCAGGCTGGGTGAGATCCACGCGGACCCCGATCGTCGGCGCGGGAGCGGAGTCCAGCGCGGGCTCGGCCGGGATCGGCTCCCGTCGGAGCACGCCGCCGCCCGGCGGAGAAACCTTCCTCGCGACGAGCACCTTGAGGGAGGAGCCGGACTGCTTGCGGGCAGGCGCTTCGAGCGACGCGGCCTCCTGGATCAGCGCGGCCGACCAGGCCAGCAGGAGTGCCGCCGCGGCGACCCGGCGCGCGAGGGGGAGTCGCATCGGAAGGAAGTGTACCCGACGCGCGCTACTTCTTTTCTTCTTTCTTCTTGCGGAAGCTGAGGCCGAAGAGGACCGCGCCGACCGCGAGGAACGCGATCGCCGCGATCTTCTGGTGCTCGCCGAAGAGCAGCATGATGCGCGAGTTGAAGCCGATCAGCGGGAAGACGAAGGACGAGCCTCCCAGCAGGAGCAGGAGGAAGCCGATGTTTCGGAGAATTCTGTTCATGCCGCGAATTTACCCGGGCGGGCCGTTCTTTTCCAGAGCCCTTTTGACGAGGTCGAGCTCGGCCGGGCCGAACTGGAGCCCCAGGGCCTGCTCCCGGGCGGCGGTCGACATCTTCTCCCAGCTCTTGCGAAGGATGTCGACCATCTTGTCCGGCTCGGTCTTCGCCGAGAACGGCGCGAACTCGAACTGGAGGAAGACCAGGCAGGCGGCGTCCTCGAGGGTCTGGCCTTCGGGGTCGGACGCGTGGTTCTTGCGGACCAGGATGCGCCGCGCCTTCTCGATCGAGGCCTCCCCGTAGCCGGCGTCCGTCATGATGGCCGCGAGCCCGTCGGCGTGGAACTGCTTGAGCCCCTCGCGCCACTTCAGGTAGCCGGTCCGTCCGTCCGGGTAGGTCGAGCGCGGCACCGTCCAGCGGCGGAGGTGCTGGGCCCGGGCGGCGAGCAGGAGTTCCTCGGAGGCCTGCGGGGAGAGCTTCCTCGCCCAGTCGACCATGCGCTGCCCGTAGAGGAGCTCCTGCCCCGACGGGTCCTCGGCGTTGGCCCGGTCGATCGCGGCGCAGGCGGCGTCGAAGGACGAGCCCATGACTAGCCCAGCCGGGCGAGGAGCGACGACACGTCGCCCACGGGCTCCAGCGAACGGACCTCCACCGTGAGCCGGGCGCGCGGGTCCGATGAGACCCGGCGGAGCTCGACGGTCGAAGGGTAGACCTTCGCGAGCGCGGCGGCGAGGTCGGAGCGCAGCGCCTGGAACGCCTCCTCGCCGTTGGGCGCGTTGAGGCGGTCGTTGGCGATGAAGAGCGCGCCGCCGGCCTTGAACTTGAGCTTCCCCTGGAACTCGGGCTCGTTCTCGAGCTTCATGCAGGCGCCCAGCGCGGACCGGAACCCGTCGGCGATGCGGTCGGCGAGGCGGCCGCCCGACGAGGTCTTCCGGTTGTAGAGCAGCCCCAGCGGCCCTTCCGACGAGTCCATGGAGTAGTCCGCCTCGTGGGCGACCAGGACGACGCCCGGGCCCTGCGGCAGGTGGCCGTAGTCGGCGACGTCGATGAGCATCCCTCCCACCGCCTGCTTCTGGATCCAGCGGTGGTACACGGGGATGAACTCGTCCAGCCGGACGGCGGACGAGCCCTCGACGAAGTACTTCACGCAGAATTTGTGAAGATCCATCAGAGTTTCAACCGGCAGCTGTGCGCCGCCTCGATGAAGAGCTGGGCTTCTTCCACCAGACGATGGGCCGCGTCGGAGCTCGGGCTCGCCGGCGGGTTCTCGACCGCGCTGAAGAAATACTGGGCGAACTTGCCGCCCGCGAAGGGGTCCCAGAACAGCTTCGTCTCGACGAAGCGGTCGCGGAACTCGCGGACGATGTCCGGCCGCGAATCGCCGACGGCGGCTTTGCTCATGACGAGCTCGCGCGCGGCCGTCACCATGGAGTTCAGGGCCTGGTCGCTCGCCTTCCGATAGTCCCCCGCCTCGAGGGTGAGCTGGGCCTCGAAGGCCTCGCGCTCGGCGGCCGCCAGTCCGAAGTCGAGCGGCGACACCACCTCGCCCGCGCACTCGCCCACGCCCATGTCCCCGTTCGAGTACTCGCGGGGATCGCGCCAGTCGGAGAAGAACGAAGGGTTCTCGTCGTGCCCGGGGATCGCCGTCAGGTCCTCGAGCATCGCGCGGACCTTCGCCTTGCCGATGCGCTTGATCCACGCCTGGAAGGTCTCGGCCTTCTGGCGCTCGCGGAGGAACGCGTCGGTCATGCGGTCCACCACCTCGGGGATCCGCTTCGACGGGACGGCGATCACCGCCAGGCCGTAGGCGCCCGCGTTGTGGTCGAACTGGCCCCCGACGAGCACCTGGAAGTGCGGCACCGACCAGCTGCCCTTCTTCCGGCTCACGCCGTAGAAGCCCAGGTCGGCGATGTGGTGCTGGCCGCAGGAGTTGAAGCAGCCGCTGACCTTGATCTTGAGGCCGCGGACCGCCTCGTCCATCGCCATCATGCGCGAGGCGAGGCGCGTGCGGAGCTCGCCCGCCAGGCCGCGCGACGAGGAGATGCCCAGCTTGCAGGTGTCGGTGCCCGGGCAGGCCGTGATGTCGACGATCGAGCCCGCGCCCGGCTCGCCCAGGCCCATCGCCCGGAGCTCGCCGTAGAGGGCGGGCAGGTCGGCCTCGCTCACCCAGCGGAAGAGCAGGTTCTGCTCGACCGTCAGACGCATCGGCTCGCCCACGTACTTGCGGGCGACGTCCGAGAGCGCCCGCGCCTGCCGCGCGGAGAAGTCGCCGAGCGGCAGCGTGACGGTCGCGACCGCGTAGCCCGCCTGGCGCTGCTTGTAGACGTTGGTCTTCAGCCACGCGTCGAAGCCCTCGGGCCTCGGCTGCCCGTTGAGGGCGACGCCGGGCTTGAGCGGCTTCTCGTCCGTGACCTTCAGGTTCTTGAGGTACGCGGTCCAGGCCGGATCGTCCGGCAGCGCCTTCCGCTCCTCGAGGACGAGGCGGCGGAACTCCTCCAGCCCGAGCTTGTTCACGAGGAACTTGAGCCGCGCCGTGTTCCGGTTCTTCTTCTCGCCCAGGCGCGCGAAGACGCGGGACATCGCCTGGCACATCGGGAGCAGCTCCTCCTCGGGGAGGAACGCGTCGAAGAGCTTCGCCTGGTTCGGGACGGAGCCCAGGCCGCCGCCGACGAAGAACTCGAAGCCGCGCTTCCCGTCCTTCACGCGCGCGACCGCGCCCACGTCGTGCAGCATCGCCAGACCGCAGGCGTTCTCGGAGCAGCCCGAGAACGCGACCTTGAACTTGCGGCCGAAGTTCTGCGTGTCCTTATGCCCCAGCAGGAACTTCGCCGTCGCCTTCGCGTAGGGCGTGACGTCGAAGGTCTCCGTGGTGCAGACGCCGGCGATCGGGCAGCCCGTGACGTTCCGCACGGTGTTGCCGCAGGCCTCGCGGGTCGTGATGCCCACCGCGGCCAGGCGCCGGAAGATGGACGGCGTATCCTCGATGTGGACGTAGTGCAGCTGGATGTCCTGCCGGGTCGTCACGTGCAGGATGCCGTCGGAATACTCCTCGGCGCACTCGGCCAGCGCCTCGAGCTGCGCGGGGTTGAGGCCGCCGTAGGGGATCTTGATGCGCTGCATGCCTGGCGCGTCCCAGAGGGTCGTGGGACCCTTGGTGAGCTCGGCCAGGGGATACTGGAGCGTCTGGGTCTTCAGGCCGTCGTTGCGCTGCCCGTTGTCGTAGCGCTGGCCGTAGGCGCCGCGGCGCAGGCGGGTCTCGGCGAAGACCTTCTCGTCGATCTTGCCCTGCTTGCGCAGCGTGATTTCGTTCTCGAAGATCTCGATCTCGCGGGCGAGGTCGGCGGGGACCTTGTCGGCGAGTTTATCTTTCCACGTAAGGCTCATGAACGGGTCTCCAAGGGGTTGCGATGGTACCAGATGCGCCGCGGGAGGGCAAAGCGCTCCTCGCGGGCGGGGGGAGGTGGCAACGTCAACAACGCATATGTAAATGAGTTTATATGAGCCGGCGACCCGCCGTCAAGGGCGCGTTTCGTCCGTCCCGAAGAAGGCGGCTCCGGGAATTCCGGAGGAGGGCGCTTTGAGGATCGTCCGCCGAGGCGTTGCGGATATACTCTGACGAAGGCATGCTGGAAAAAGAAGGTCCCGACTTCGGAAAGCTGTCGGTCGCCTTGGGCTTTCTCACCCAGGAGGACCTCGACAAGATCCTCCAGCTCCAGGCCGACCTGCACAAGATCGGGGTCGACCGCCGCCTGGGCGAACTCTGCCTCGAGAAGCGCTACCTCTCGCGCGAGCAGGTGCTCCTGGTGCTCCGCGCCCAGGGCAAGCGGATCCTGACCTGCCACGCCTGCCAGAAGAGCTACAACGTCCATCATTACCGGCCCACCGAGACGTACACGTGCAAGCACTGCACGGCCGAACTCTCGCTCCCCACCAAGCCGGTAACGCCCTCGGTGAGCGATTCCATCACCATCGCCACGACCTCGCTGCGCAAGAAGACCGGCAAGCCGCGCACGCGCCCGACCGTGTCCCCCGACCTCGTCAACCTCCTCTCAGGGTACGAGATCCAGAAGCGTCTCGGCCAGGGAGGAATGGGAACCGTGTACAAGGCGCGGGACCTGATCGGCGGCCGCTGGGTGGCCGTGAAGCTCCTCGCGCCCTTCCTCGCCTCCGACGAGGAGTACGTGAAGCGCTTCTTCCAGGAGGCGCGGAACCTCCAGAAGCTGGACCACCCGAACATCGTCGCCGCCTACGACGCCGGCGTCACGGGCGAGCACAAGTTCTTCATCATGGAGTTCGTGGACGGCCCCTCGCTCGAGGAGGTCCTGCACAAGAAGGGCATCCTGAAAGAGAGCACCGCCCTCGAGATCGTCCGGCAGGTCGCGCAGGCCCTGGACTACGCCTGGACCCACAAGATCATCCACCGCGACATCAAGCCGCAGAACATCATGCTGAGCCACGAACGGACCGTGAAGCTCTGCGACCTGGGCCTCTCCAAGGACGTCACGAGCGACATTTCGCTCACCATGACCGGCTCGGTCAACTGCTCCCCGCCCTACGCCTCGCCCGAGCAGGCGCAGGGCTTGCGCGACATGGACATCCGCAGCGACGTCTACTCGCTGGGCATCTCGCTCTTCCAGATGCTCTGCGGCGAGCTCCCCTTCAAGGGCAACGCGCCCGGGCAGTTCCTGATCCAGCACGTCACCAAGGCCCCGCCCGAACCGCGCTCGAAGAATCCGAAGATCTCGTCGTCCGTGAACGACCTGATCCTGCGGATGATCCAGAAGGACGCGAAGGCCCGCCCGATGCCCGGCGACATCGCCAAGGCCATCACCCGGTCGCTGAACGCGCCGGTGCTGAAGAAGGGATGAGCCGCACCGCATCGCGGCTCTTCCTCGCCGTCCTCGCGCTGTCGGCCCTCTACGCCCTCTTCCTGGCCGCCGGAAACCGCGTGCCCACGAACGCCGCGCTTTTCGAGCCCGGCGGCGTCTTCCTTCTCCACGTGCCGTCCCGCGCGGCGTCGATCCTCGGCATGATGCTGGAGGAGCTGCTCCTGCTCGTCGGCGTGTGGCGGCTGGCGTCGCGATACGTCCCCTCCCCGCAAGCCCGCTTCTTCGTCTCCGTCGCGGCGCTCGGCTCGTCGCTCTGGGTCGATCCCGGCGCGCCCAACCTGCGCCTGCTGGCGGCGCTGCCCCTGCTCGTCGACCTGCTCCACGACGCGCTCGAGACCCCGTCGTGGCGCCCCCTGGCGCTGGCGGGCAGCCTGGTCGTCCTCCAGGCCATGGGGAAAGCGCCCGCGCTCGCCCTCCTGGCGCCCGCCGCCGCCCTGCTCTATTTCGCCGCCGCCGCCGTCCTCTATCGGTATCCGCTGGGCGCCCGGCTCCGGGAGCGGGCGTTGGGGATCCGGGAAGGAGTCGGCGCGGCCGTCGTGATCGTGCTCCTCCTCGCGGTCGCCCGCGTCAGCGCGACGCCGTCGCCGGACTCGCTCCGACCGGGCCGCCTGCCCGACCTCTTCCTCGGGATCTCCCCGTCCCCCGACGTCGCCGGCTTCTGCGGATTCCTGACGCTCGCCTTCGCGGGGCTGGGACTGAGCCTAGAGAGAAGGCTCTCGTTCGTCCCCGTCGCGCTCGGAGCCCTGGTCTTCGTCTGGTCCCCCGCGCTGCCGCTGCTCCGCCTCTTCATGATCCTGTTCTCCGGCGTCGGACTCCAGGGGATGATCGACGGCCGCTTGCGCAGCGGGGCCGTCCGGCCCGCCGCGCTGGCGCTGGCGCTGCTCTCGCTCGCCCTCTCCGCGCTGGCCGAACTGACCCTGGCGGACCCGGCCGCGATGCAGACCGTCTCCGACGGGATGGCGATGCATCCGTCGCCGAAGACCGCGGTGCTCGCGGTCCAGAAAGTCGGGCTCGCGTCCGACCTGCCCGGCATCGCGGCCCTGATGGCGGCGCTGGCCTCCGGGACGCTCTTCCTCTGGACCTCCGGCCGCCGCGCGGCCCCGCTCGCGATGGGGCTGGCGCTCTTCGTCCACGCCCTCGACGTCTTCGGCTGGAAGTTCCGGATGACCTGGCTCAACACCGCCCCGCTCACGCCACAGGCGCTGTCGGCGGCCCATCCGCCCCTGTCGATGGCGTGGACCCTCGTCCTGGCGCTGTCGGTCTTCTGGGTCCTCACCCTCTTCCGGCTGACGCTCCGGATCCTGCGGAGCCGCGACGCATGACCCGGGAGCGACGCGCCTTCGTCCTGCTCGTCGTCCTCGAGGCCGCGGCCTTCGCCTGGCTCATCCTGAGCGGGCGCCTGCCGCGCGGGCACGACACGCTGGGACTCTACCTCCAGCAGTATCTGTTCCTCGCCGACGCGACCCGGAGCCACGCCGTCGCGCTTTGGGAGCCCGGCACGGCCCACGGCCTCGTCACCAACTGGACTGCGAACTGCCAGGGCGGGCTCCTCCAGAACGTTCTCCTCCTCGTGGGCGGCGTGCCGGAGGGGACAAGCCACCTGCCCGTCTTCTACGCCGGCCTCTTCGTCGACGAGATGATCCTGCTGGTCGGGATCTGGGCCCTCTCGAGGCGCTTCTACGCCACGCTCTCGGCGCGCTTCTTCGTGTCCGCCGCCGCGATCGGCTCCGCGTTCTGGATGGACCACCTCGTCTGCAACTTCCGGATCTACTTCTGCCTGCCACTGATCCTGGCGCTCACGCACGACTTCCTCGAGAGCGGGAGCCGCGGGAAGTTCTTCCTGGCCTTCCTGCTGATGGTCCTGCAGTTCACGGGCAACACGCCGTACATCCCGCTCTTCACGCTCCTGGTCGTGCTGGTCTACTTCGTGGTGCAGGCCCTCGTCGGCGGCGTCCCTGCCGCCGAGCTCCGGCGCTCGCTCCGCCCCCGGCCCGTCGACGCGCTGATCGTCGCCGTGAATTTCGGCCTGCTCGCGCTGATCTACGCCACGCTGATGCACGGCGCCTCGGAGATCCGCCTCTTCCGTCCCGGCCGGAACCCCGACGGCAGCGTCGGGCTCGACGAGTTCCTCACCCACGGCGGGGCCCTGAGCCCGCTCCGCTACCTGGACCTCGTGCTCGGGCTTTCGCCCTCGCTCGACTACACCCTGTACTGCGGGATCCTCACCCTCGCGTGCGCCGCGCTCGGCGTCCTGCAGCGTCCCGGCCGGACCGTCTACGGCCTCCTGATCTGCCTCGTCCTCGTCGTCCTCTTCTCGACCGGATTCCTGAGCGCCGTCGCGACGATGGCGTACAGCGTCGCCCCCCCGCTCCGCTTCTTCCGCTACCTCGCCCTCACGGCCCCCGTCGCGAAGCTCTTCCTGATCCTGCTCTCGGGCTTCGGGGTCGACGCGCTGCTCGCGCGGCGGAAAGACCTGAAGCGCACGCTGGCGCCGCTCTCGCGAGGGCTCCTGATCGCGGCGCTCCCGACGGCCCTCCTGGTCGTCGCCACGTTCCGGAATCGCGAGACGCTCTCCACCGTGAACGAAATCCTGCGGACGGGCCGGCTGGGCCTCGGCCAGCGGCCGGGCGCCGACGCGGCGTCGAACGCGCGGGTGCTCCTCGGAGGCTCCGCGCTCGCGCTCGCGGCCGCCGGAATCCTCATCGGCCTCCGGGCGCGGCGGCCCGAGCTCTCCCCCGCGCTGCTCGCCGCGTTCCTTGGGATCCACACCGTGGACCTCTACCGCTGGAAGCTCTCCATGCTGGCGCAGGAGTCGGTCCCGCTCGACGCCGAGCAGCTCGCCCTGCAGGAGATCCGCCCGCTCCCCTACATTCCCCGCCGCGACCCGGACTATGAGCGCTCTCCCCGCTTCCGGGCCTGGAAGAACCTTCCGGATCAGGGCGCGCTCTACGACTTCACGGACCCCTTCCTCGGGGTCGAGCCCCCCTCGTCGCGCTACTTGACGTTGTTCTGGCTCGCTTCGGTCGACGCGCTCCGCGCGTTGCCGTCGACGCCGTCCCTGGCCAAGGTCAACGGCACGTCCGTCGACAAGCTCCAAGTCTTCCGGGCCGCGCGCCGCGCCGCCTCGGAGCAGCGCGTCGCGGAACTGCTCGGGACGCCGGAGTTCCGGGGCGACGTGCTCCTGCTCGGGCCGGGGCCGGAGACCGGGCCTCCCGTCTCGCTCGACGCAACCGCACGGCTCGCCGTGCCCTGCCGCGTCGACCGCTTCGACTCCGACTCGCTGACGGTCAAGGTCGACGTCCCCGCCGACGAGGAGGATGCCTGGCTGATGTACGCCGACGCCTGGCACCCGGGCTGGACCGCGACGCTCAACGCGCGTCCCGCGCCGATCGAACGGGCCTTCCTGGCCTACAAGGCGGTGAAGCTGTCGCGGGGCCCGAACGTCGTGGAGTTCCGCTTCCGCGACCCGCTGCGCAGCCTTGCCTACCGGGTCATCGGCGTCGCGAGCCTGGTCCTGATCGTCGCCGTCGCATTCCTGGCCTTCCGGATTGACAACGGAAAACCGGAGGGCTAGAAAACATCATTATCTCCCATCCTGCTGCCGACGCCGAGCGGCGTCAGTCTCGCCGGCTCTTCCTCGTCGCCCTCCTGATGACGGCCAGCCTCCATGCGTTTCTGATCGCCGACGGCCGTCTCGTGCGCGGGCATCAGTCCCGCTTTCAATATGAGCTGCAGTACTCGGTCCTGAGCGCCTGCACGGCGTCGCCCCCGCTCTGGCCCGTGGTGGACGCCCGCGGACTTGCCGGCGAGCAGCCCGTCTTCGGCCAGGCCGGCCTGCTGCAGGCTGCGCTGATGCTGGCGGGATCGGCGGCGGCGAACCTGAGCTTCCTGCCGCTCTTCCACCTCGGGATCTTCGTCGAGGAACTGCTCCTGCTCCTCGGATGCTGGCTGCTGTCGCGACGCTTCTTCCCGAGCCCGGCGACCGCCTTCGTCGTCTCGATCGCGGCCGTCGGCTCGGCGTTCGCGATGGATCACGTCGCGGCGAACCTGCGCTCGATCGCGGCGCTGCCGCTGCTGCTTACCCTGATGCACGGCTTCCTCGACGACGGATCGAGGCCGAAACTCTTCCTCGCGGCGACGCTCGCCGTGCTCCAGATGGCGGGTGCGCCCGCCGGCGCGGGCCTCGCGGCCCCGCTCGCCGCGCTCCTGTATTTCGCCGGCCGCGCCTTCGTGCTGCGGGAGCCGATCGCGGCGCGCCTGAAGGCCCTCGCCTGGAAGCGGAGCGACCCCCTTCTGGGACTGGCGATCCTCGGCGCCGCGCTGCCCGTGGCGACCGCGGCCTTCTCGGAGGGATCGCGCGCGGGGGCCTCGCTGCGGCTCCAGGACCTGCCGGTCATCGCCGGCCTGTCGAACCCCCTGAAGTACTTCGACCTCCTCGCGGGCGCCACGCCGAGCCTCGACTGGTCCCTCTACTGCGGCGGCCTCACGCTGGCCTTCGCGGTCGCGGCGATCCTGACGACGGCCCGCGGCACTCTTGTCCGGCTCGCCGTCGCGCTTCCCTGCGCCCTGATGATCCTGGCCGCCGCGCTCGTTCTCCTCAGCCCCGATCCCGCGCCGCCCCTCGGGCTCCCGCTCGTCCGGCTGCTCGTCATCTTCCTCGCGGGCGTCGGATTCCAGCGGCTCCTGAGCGAACCGCGGCCGGAGCTGCTGCGGCGTGCGGGCTGGGTCCTGCTGGCCGGCTCCCTCATCCTGGGCCTCACTTCGTGGGCGGTCGCGCTGAAGCCGGACGCGATGCGGGACCTGCTCCGGACGGCCGTCAGCGACGAGCCGGATGCCTCGACGACGTCGGCCGCGCTGCAGCCCTGGCTGTTCCGCAACCACGGCGCAACGTCGATCCCGGCGGATCTCCTGGGCGCGGCGGCGCTGACGGCGGGCCTCGGCGGCGCGCTGCTGCTGCTCCGCGGGTCGAGGCCCCGCGCCGCGCCGCTCGCCCTCCTCCTGCTGCTCGTCCTGCATCCGCTGGACGTCTTCGGCTGGAAGTTCCGGATGTCGTGGCTGGAGACCTTCTCGGCCAACCCGGAGCAGCGGGAGCTCCAGCGCCTCGCCCCCCTGCCGGCCTCCGCCCCGCGCGTGGACACGCCGAACGCGGCCCCGCGCTACGAGACCTTCCACCGGATCGCGAAGGGGCGCAGCAATCCGCTCTACGTCCAGCGGAGCCACGCCGAACTGGTGCCGGCCTACTGGGGCGTCGCGCCCCGCGCCGACGCCGACCGGCGCTCTCCGCCGGCGATCTGCTATCTGCTGCTGGGCCTCCAGTCGCTCTTCTGGATCCTCTGGATGCTCCGGACCAGCGGCCTCCTGCTGCATCGCGGGAGGGTCGAGTGAGCGACGAGCGTCGCCGGCGCCGGATCTACTTCGGCCTCCTGCTGCTGCTGCAGGGGCTGGTTTTCGGCTACCTGATCGTCTCGCGCCGCCTGCCCAAGGGGCACGACACGCTGAGCGTCTACCTGCTCCAGTACTGCTTCCTCTCCCAGGCGGGGGCGGACGGCGGGGTCCTCTGGCTGCCCGGCCTGGCCCACGGCATCGGCAGCACCTGGTTCGCGAACCTGCAGTCGGGCCTGCTCCAGAACGTCCTGCTCCTCGTCGGCGGCGTCCCCGAGGGCACGCCGATGCTTCCGATCTTCTACGCCGGGCTTTTCCTCGAGGAGCTCCTGCTGCTGCTCGGCGTCTGGCGCCTGGGCGCCCGCTTCTACCGGACGCCGGAAGCGCAGTTCTTCGTCGGGCTGGCCGCGCTCGGCAGCTCGATCTGGATCGACAACGTCTACTGGAACCACCGCCTGATCTACGGGGTCCCTCTCGTGATCTCCCTCGTGCTCGACGCGCTGGAGACCGGCAGCCGCTGGAAGCTCTTCCTCGCGCTGAGCTTCGCGGGGCTGCAGTCGATGGGCAACGCCCCGTACATCCCGATGCTCTCGATGGCGGCCGTGGGCCTCTTCGTGACGACCTATATCGTCCTGCAGCGAAAGCAGCTCCGACGCTCGATGCCGCTCCTCCGGCCGCGGCCCGTGGACGTCCTCTGGCTGGCCGCCATGGCGCTGGTCGCCGCCGGCATCCTCCTCGCGATAACGCGGGGCCTGGGCTCCATGACGCACTATCATCCGGGACGGAACCCGGACGGCAGCGTGAGCCTCGACGCGTTCCTGACCTACCCGGGGAGCGCGAACCCGCTGCGCTACGTCGACCTTATCTTCGGGGTCACGCCCTCGACCGACTACTCCCTCTATTGCGGCCTCTTCACGGTGCTGCTGGCGATCCACGCGTTCGTGCATCGGCCCGGACGGAACGTGGCGGCGCTCGCGATCTCGCTCCTGCTCCTGCTGCTCTTCTCGGCGGGCTACCTGAGCTGGGTCGGCATGGCGTCCTACTACGCGCTGCCTCCGCTGCATTTCTTCCGCTACATCAGCCTCGCGGCGCCGCTCGTGAAGCTCCTCGTGATCCTGCTCGCGGGCTTCGGCATGGACGCCTTCGCGACGCCGCGGGGCCGGCGAGGCGATGCCTTCGCGCGGACGGGCCTGGCCCTGCTCGGATTGATCGTCCTCTGGCTGACGATGGCGTTGCTGCCGGGGCGGCCGGACGCCCTCACGGCCTTCCTCCGGGTCGTCCGCGATGGTCTCGCGATCCGCGACGATGCCTCTTCCGCGCCCTACGTCGTCGCCGCGTTCGTGGTCTCGATCGCGGCCGCCGGCGTGTTCCTCTGGAGGCTGCGGCCGGAGAACGCGCGCCTGTTGGTGCCGCTCCTCCTGCTCCTGCACGGCGTCGACCTGTTTCGCTGGCGCGTCCAGGTCCTGCGCGAGGAAAGCGTCCCGCTGGACGACGCGCTCTACGCGATGCAGAAGGTCCGTCCTCTGCCCTACATCGCCCGCCGGACCCGCGGCGACGAGGAGACCGATCGTGCCCGCGCCTTCGGCCCCGCGGTCTTCGATGCCAACCCGTCACGGACGACGTACGACTATGTCGACCCGTTCGTCCACCGCGACGCGATCTGGTCGCGCTACTACGTCACGCAGTGGTCGCCGCCCGTCGACCTGCTGCTGCGCGCCCGCGCCGGGCGGCCGCTGCCGCCGGACGGGCAGATCCCGCCGCCCTTCGGCGCGCTGTCCGAGCCCTACGCCAAGATCGTCGGGGCGGGGCAGGACAAGCTGCAGGTCTTCTCGGCCGCTCACCCCGCCACGGACGCCGACCTCGCCCAGTTTCTGAACTTCCCCAAGTTCCGCGGCGACCTCCTCTTCGTATCCGCGGGCGAGGCGCCGCCCCTGCCCCCGGACCTCACGAAGGACGAACGGCTCCCGGTCGTTCCCAAGGTCCTCGAGTTCGGCGCGACCCGGCTCCGGGTGGAGGTGGAGGCGCCCGCGGAGGCCTGGCTCGCATATGCGGACGCGTGGCACAAGAACTGGAAGGCCACGGTCGACGGAGTGGCGACGCCGGTAGAGCGGGCGAACCTCGCCTACAAGGCCGTGCGGCTGCACCCCGGGAAGAACATCGTCGAGTTCCGCTTCCGCGACCCGCTGCGCACGGCATGCGGCGTCCTGGTCGCGCTCCTCTCGCTCTTCTGCGGCGCCGTCGCGGCGGGATGGACCCTGAACGAGCTGCGGGGCCGGAGCTGACGGGAGCTCAGCGTTTTCCGTCGAAGTCCAGGCTGAGCAGGGTGTCGGCCAGGCGCTGCACCAGCTCCGGCTTGAGCGGCTCGGTGTGGATGCCGAGGAAGAACCCGCGGCGATGGACTTCCTCCGCGCCCGGGAAGGACGCCGGGTCGAGGTTCATCCCCAGGAGCTTCAGGCCCGGCTGCCGGGCGAAATTCCCGCTGACGATCGGGCGGTTCTCGACCCCTTTCGAGGACATCTCGTCGAGCAGCGTCCGGAGCCGGCCGGCGTAGCGGGACGCCAGGAGGGCGCAGAACCCGAACCACGCGGGCTCGCATCCTTTCGACGGCTCCGTAAACTCATACTGGCCCGCCCAGCGCGGGTGCGCCTTCAAGGCCTTGACGACGGCGGCCCGGTTCTCGATGCGGGCCCGGTTCATCGCGTCCAGCCGGGACAGCTGGGTCAGGCCGACGGCGGCCTGCACTTCCATGGGCCGCAGATTGAATCCGGTGTTGACGAAGCAGAAGCGGGGGTCGATGTCCGCGTGCTGCGCCTCCACCTGCTGACGGTTGCTCAGCTCGCGGGTCCAGCCGTGCGCCCGCATGCAGCGCAGGAGGTCGGCGTCCTCCTGCGACTTGCAGAGGACCATGCCTCCTTCGCCCGTCGTCAGGTGGTGGGAGTAGTAGAAGGAGAAGGTCCCGAAGTCGCCGAAGGCGCCGAGCGCCCTTCCCAGGGCGCGGCTGCCGAGGGACTCGCAGGTGTCCTCGAGCCAGAGCAGCTGACGGCCTTCGATGATCTCCCGCAGGTCGTCCATGGGCGCGGCATTGCCCAGGATGTGGACGGACATCACCGCGCGGGTGGCCGGCCCGATCTTCGAGCGCAGGTCCCGCAGGTCGACGTTGAGGGTCGCGGGGTCCACGTCCACGAGCACCGGCTTGAGGCCGAACTGAAGCAGGGACCAGACGCTCGTGGGCCAGCAGACCGCGGGCACCAGCACTTCGTCGCCCGGATCCAGGTGCCGGCGTCGCTGCGGGTTGAGCAGCGCCGCCACCGCGAGGAGGTTCGCGGAGGAACCGGAATTGACCATCACGGCGAAGGGGGCGCCGAGCTTCTCGGCGAAGTTCCGCTCGAAGCGCCGGACGCCGTCCGCCAGCGTCAGCTGGCCGGACAGGACCACCTCGGCCATGGCCAGCACGTCCTCCTCGGTGAAGTTCTCCTCCATCAGGGGAAAGAGGATCTTCTTGGAGGAGCCCGGGGGATGACGGCGCTTCCACTCCGCGAGGAATTCCGAGGTCCAATCCGGCATGGGTCCGCCAGTTAAAGGGTTGCCCGCGCGTCGATCGATCGATGGAGCGAAAGCTCGCGTTTGAGGCCGTAGATCTTGAAGAGCCCGTGGAGCGCGTTGGCGATCTCACGGCGGTTCAGCGAACTCTGCCCGCGCACCCGGTTGACGAAATGGGTCGGGGTCTCCACGACCCGCATCCCGCGGTAGTAGATCGAGACGAGGATCTCGCTCAGGGCGATGAAGCCGCTGCCGCGCGACCCGCAGGTGGCCACGATCAGCTCGGTGGCCCGGCGCGAATAACAGCGAAAGCCGTTCGTATAGTCCCGCACCGGCACCGACAGCACCCTCCGGGCCAGGAAGTTCGAGAGGCGCGAGAAGATCCGCCGGCTCAGCGGCCAGTTCGAGATCCGGCTCTCCGGCAGGTAGCGGCTGGCGATCACGAGGTCGGCGTCCCGCTCTTCCGCAAAGCGGACGAGCTCCGGGATCTGCTGCGGAGGATGCGAGAAATCCGCGTCCATCTCCAGGAAGCGGCTGCAGGAGGTCATCAGGAGGCGGCGCAAGCCCTCGAGGACGGCGCTGCCCCGGCCCCCCTTGGTCTCGCGCTTGATCAGGTCGGTCCCGGAGTCGGCCAGCGCCCGGACGGCCTGCGCGGTCTCGGGGCCCGGGGAATCGTCGACCACGACGATGCGGGCGGACGGCAGGTCGCGGCGGATCTGTCCGAGCAGGGAGGCGATCGACTCGCCTTCGTTGTACGTCGGGACGACGATGCCCAGACCTTCGCCCGTGCCGGCCGTCGTTCCGCTGCGATCGCTCATGAGGCACTCTATTTAATCACGGCGGCCGCGCACTTGCGCGAGATTCGCCGCGAATTTCTCCGGTCGAGTTGACATTCCCAACCTTAGCCCCTACGCTCCAGAAAGACCATGCCCACTTCAGGGAGCGAGACCATCCGGCTCAGCGTGGTCATCCCGGTCTATCAGGGAGAGAGGACGCTCGACCCCCTGCTGGCGGAGCTCAAGTCGGCGGCGCGGGGAACGACCCCCGGGGGACGCCCCTTCGAGCTGATCGAAGTGATCCTGGTCCACGACGCGGGGCCGGACCGCTCCGACGAGGTGATCGAGCGGCTCGCAGCCGAGAACCCGTTCGTCAAGCCGATCTGGCTCTCGCGGAACTTCGGCCAGCACCCGGCCACCCTGGCCGGCATGGCCTCGAGTGCGGGAGACTGGGTGGCCACGCTCGACGAGGACGGGCAGCACGACCCGGCCGACCTGCCGAAGATGCTGGACCGCGCGCTGGACTCCGGGGCGCCCCTTATCTACGCCCGGCCGACCAACCCCGCCCCCCACGGGGCGATCCGCAATCTGCTCACCGCCGTCGCGAAGTTCTCGTCGGGCGCCATCGTCGGAGACCGCTTCCTGGGCCGCTTCCACAGCTTCCGGCTCATCCGCGGCGACATCGCGCGGAGCCTGGCGGCGTACTGCGGGCACGGCGTCTTCCTGGACGTGGCACTGTCCTGGGTCGTCTCGCACGCCGAGTCCTGCCCGGTCGCCATGAGGAGCGAGCGGGGCCGCGCGTCCGGCTATTCGCTGCGCAGCCTCGTCGCGCACTTCTGGCGGCTGATCCTGACGGCGGGAACCCGGCCCCTGCGGATCATCTCGATCACGGGAACGCTGTCGATCCTCGCCGCGATCGGGTTCAGCGCGCTGGCCGTCTACCGCAAGACCCGCCACGAGATCCCGGTCCCCGGCTGGACCTCCACCATGATCGCCGTCTGTTTCTTCTCCGGCCTGATCCTGTTCTCCCTCGGCGTCATCGCTGAATACTTGGGCGTCACCCTCACGATGGCCATGGGGAAGCCCCTGTACCTGATCGTTCCCCGCCCGGCGCGACGCCGGAGTCCGGGCCCGTGACCCCCCGCGTCGCCTGGGTCCTGGGATCGGGAGGCCTCCTGGGCGCTTCGGTCCGACGACGCCTCCCGCAGGTCTTCCCCGGCACCGCCGTGTGGACGCCCCGGGTCGCCTCGTTCTCCTGGAACAATCCGGAAGCGCTGGAGGCCGAGCTCGACGAGGCGGCGCAGGATTACCTGAGCGCCGCCGGCACGGACGCGCCGTGGATGCTGCTCTGGTGCGCCGGCGCCGGCGTGGTCGGCACCCCCGCGGAGCAGCTCGGCCGAGAGACCCGCAGCCTCGAGATCCTGCTCGACCGGCTGGGCCGCGGCGGCGCGGAGCGCGCGGGCCTGTTCTTTTTCTCCAGCTCGGCGGGCGGCCTTCACGGCGGAAACGTGGAAATGCCGCTGACGGAAGAGACCCCTCCCCGACCGATCTCCGACTACGGTCGGGCCAAACTGCGGCAGGAGGAGCTCCTCGGGGCCTGGGCCGCGGCGCATCCCCGCGTGTCGACGCTGACGGGGAGGATTTCCAACCTCTACGGCCCCGACCAGAAGCTGAACAAGCCCCAGGGCCTCATCGCCCACCTGTCGCGCTGCCTGCTCCATCACGTGCCGGCGCACGTCTACGCGCCGCTCGATACGTTGCGGGATCATCTGTACGCCCCGGACGCCGCCGAGCAGATCCTCCAGGGCATGGCCCGCCTGGCGCAGCTGCCGGCGCCCGCTCGGGTGATCAAACTCATCGCGTCGGGGCAGACCGCGTCGATCGGCGCCATCCTCGCGATCCTGTCGCGGATCGCGAAACGTCAACCGCGCATCGTCTGTTCCAAGGCGGCGGCGGGAAAGCTGCAGCCGTCGGGACTCTCGCTGAAGTCGACGGTGTGGAGCGACCTGCCCCTCGCGCCCCCGATGCCGCTGGCGGCGGGTATCCAATCGGTCTTCGCCCACCATCTCCGGCTCTTTCAGGAGGGCCGGCTCCCCGCCCCGCCCGCGATCCGGTTCTAACCGCGGCCCGGAACGAAGTCGGCCCGGGCGCGATAGATCTGGACGGAGAGGCGCGGGCCGCGGCGGCGCAGGATCGGCGTGGTCCCGGCGTAGTAGTTCATCAGCGTGCGGTACGGCAGCGCGTCCTCGAGCTCGATCTGAAACGCGGACTCGACATCCGGCCGTTTCCACGACACATTCTGCTGCGCGACATGCGGGTCGGGGATCACGATCCAATCCCCCACGCGAACCGACGACGCCCCCGGCACGAGAGGCGTGAGTCCCTCGCGGTCGGCGTAGTGCTGGAAGCCCCAGTGGCCCGCGTACCAGACGCGGTTCCCCGCGTTGCGTTCGCCGATCCAGCGCACGGCGCGATCGACGCCCTCTTTCTGCGCCGTCGCTTCCTCGCAGTCCACCAGGAAATAGCCGAGCCCGAGCAGGGCCGAAAACGCCGTGATGGCCAGCAGCGGGCCCCTTCCCGCGCCCGGCCGACGGGTGAGCGCGGCGTAGCGGGCGATGAGGATCGTGACGACCACGATCAGCGTCAGGACCCGCCGAGCCGCCATGAAGGGAGAGAACGCGATCGAGCCCGCGAGCTCCAGCAGAAACCACAGCGCCAGAACCCGATCGACGGTCCGGGAGAAGGGAAAGACGGAGGGAGCGGCGGGGCCGCCCCGGCGACCGCCCAGACGCCAGGCGACGGCGACCGCCATTCCGAGCAGCCCCACGCCGGTCAGAAGGAACATCGCCCGCAGAGGTTCGTCGGGGGCATCCGCCCAGCGTTCCGGAATCACTCCGAAGACTCCGAGCAGCAGCAGGAAGAGGCCTCCCGCCGCGCCGAGAGCGGCCCGCCGGGCGCCCATGGCCAGAAGACCCAGCAGGAGCGCGCCCGGCGCCAGGCCGCCGACGAAGACGACGGCCGGCACGAGGAGTTGCGACTTGGGGAACGTGTTCGGGAAATGGAACACCGAATGAATGAAGGGGGACGTCCCGTAGCGTGCCCAGAGGATCGTTTCCCAGCTCACGAAGATGCTCCCCGCGATCCCCGCCGCCAGGAGGCCCGGCACGGGCCGCTTGCGGAGCACGCCGATCGCGACCATGAGGGCGGGCGCGGTCAGCGCCGAGTACTTCGTGTCGATCGCCAGTCCCGCGGCCAGGCCCGCCAGGAGCGAGAGGCCGAACGACTCCCGATCCTCTGCATGGAGAAAGAGACAGATCGAGAACAGATAGATCGCGAGCGAGGGGAGGTCGAGCATCAAGTTGATGCCGGGCAGCACGGCCGGCGAGAACAGGATCAGCCAGACCAGGGGCCCGTGAATCCCGCGGGCGAAGCGACGCAGCAGCCAGTGCAGAGAGGCCGCGAACAGCAGGATGAACGGAAAGAACCAGAGTTTCCAGAGGAGCGGCCGCGGGCCGAACGCGTGGATCCCGATCGCCAGCCAATAGGGGATGACGGGGGGAGCCACGACTTCCACCGCCGGCTGAGGGGCCTGGTACCACAGGATCTGGAATCCCAGCGGATCCAGCGGGTGGGCCGCTGCCTGGGAGGCGAAGAAGTAGTAGGCGGCGTCATCGACGTGAACCGGTTTGAGGGCGTTGAGGGACGTCGCCAGCAGGGCGGGCAGCAGGGCCGCGCGGAGGCTCGACTTCCAGCCCCGGCTCTCGGTCCGAGCGTCATCCATGAAGGTTCCGCGGTCCCGCCACGGGGCTATTATAGCCCTTCTCCCGACGCCCTCGGCTTCCCTTCACGCGCTATATAATCTGCTTGATGCAGGCCCCCTGGCTCAGCGTGGTCATGCCCGTCTACAACGGCGAGCGCTACCTCTCCGAGGCCCTCGAGAGCGTCGCGGCCCAGGGACAGGACGGCATCGAGCTCATCGTGCTCGACGACGGGTCGACGGACCGCTCGGGGGAGATCCTCCGGCACTGGGAGTCGCGCCTGCCCCTGCGGGTCGAGCGGGGACCGCGCTGCGGCAACTGGGTCGCGGTCACGAACCGCGGTCTCGCGGCCGGCCGCGGCGAATACGCCTGCTTCCTCCACCAGGACGACGTCTGGCGCCCCGAGCGGCTGCGCGTGCTCCGCCGGATGATCGAGGAGGTCCCCACGACGGACTTCCTGATGCACGCCACGGGCTACATCGACCAGCGGGGGAAGCCGCTGGGCCGCTACCACCCGCCGTTCCGGGAGAGTCCCGGCGACCTTCCGGCCGACGAAGTCGTGCGCCCCTTCCTGGTGCAGAACGTGCTCTCGATCCCGTCGGCGCTCTTCCGCCGCGCGGCGGCCCTCGAAGGCGGCGGGCTGGACGAGCGTCTCTGGTACTCCGCCGACTGGGATCTCTGGCTGCGCCTGGCGGCCCGGGGCCGCGCCCGCTGCGTCGCGCGGGTGCTGGCCGGCTACCGGCTGCACGCCCATACGCAGACCTCGCTCCGCAGCGGCGACCTGGCCGAATTCCGCCGCCAGCACGAGATCGTCTTCGAGAAGCACTTCCCCGCCTGGAAGGCGGCGCTGCCGGACGCGGACGCCGTGGCGGCGCGGGCCCGCTTCTCGATCGACGTCAACACCGCGCTCGCCGCGCTGGCGAGCCGGCAGAAGGCGGGACTGGGCCGCCTCGCGGGCTCCTTCGCGTCGCTGGGCGTCGCGGGGGCCTGCCGCTACGTCCGCGACTCCCGGATTCTCGAGCGCATGAGCGCGCGGCTCCGGGGTCGGCTCTGGTCGACCTCGTCGAGCTGAGCGATCTTCAAACTCTTCCAGGAGAAGCCCTTGCAGGCATCTGCCCCGTGCTACAATAAGCCCGTTCCATGGAAACTGGCTCTGGGATTTACGTCGCGGGACACCGCGGCCTGGTGGGCTCGGCATTGGTCAAGCGCCTCCGGGAGGCCGGACATACCCGGCTCCTCTTGAAGACCCACCAGGAGCTCGACCTCACCCGTCGGGAGGACGTCGAGGCGTTCTTCCGCCGCGAGAAGCCCGACTACGTCTTCCTGGCGGCCGCCCGCGTGGGCGGCATCCAGGTCAATCAGTCCCACCCAGGCGAGTTCATCCACGACAACCTGCTCATCCAGGCGTCGGTGCTCCACGCGGCCCAACAGTCCGGCGTGAAGCGGCTCATCTTCTTCGGCAGCTCCTGCCTCTACCCCCGGGACTGCCCCCAGCCCATGAAGGAAGACGCCCTCTTCACCGGCCCCATGGAGAAGACCAGCGAGGCCTACTCGGCCTCCAAGTTCGCCGGCTACATCATGTGCGAGGCCTACAACCGGCAGTACGGCACCCAGTTCCTCACCGTGATCCCGGCGACCCTCTACGGCCCGCACGACAACTTCAACCCCGAGAGCTCCCACGTCCTCTCGGCCCTGCTGCGCCGCGTCCACGAGCAGCGGAACGCGCCGGGCGTGAGCGTCTGGGGCACGGGCCGGCCCGTGCGCGAGTTCCTTTACGTCGACGACCTCGCGGAGGCCTGCCTCTTCCTCATGAACTTCCAGGGGACCCTGCCGCCGATGCCGATCAACATCGGCACCGGGACGGGGACCTCCATCCGCGAGCTCGCGGAGACGATCGCCTCGGTGGTCGGCTTCCGCGGCCGCCTCGAGTTCGACCCGAGCAAGCCCGACGGGGCGCCCGAGAAGGTCCTGGACTCCTCCCGCCTGCGGAGCCTGGGCTGGACGTCCCGCACGTCTCTTCAGGAAGGCCTACGAAAGACCTACTCATGGTATCTGAACCAGAACTGATCCCCCGCCTGTACCGATCGCTCTTCCGCATCCGCCGCGTGGAGGAAGAGGTCGCGCGGATCTACCCGAGCGACAAGATCAAGAGCCCCGTCCACCTCTCCATCGGCCAGGAGGCGGTCGCGGTCGGCGTCTGCGATCCGCTGCGGAAGGACGACATCCTCTTCGGCACCTATCGGGACCACGCGACCTACCTCGCCAAGGGCGGCGATCTCCGCAAGATGATCGCCGAGCTCTACGGCAAGGCGACGGGCTGCGCCAAGGGCAAGGGCGGCTCGATGCACCTCATCGACCTCGACGTGAACTCGATGGGCGCCTCGGCCATCGTGGGCACGACCATCCCGCACGCCGCGGGCTTCGCCTACGCGCTGCGGCTGGCCAAAAGCGACCGCATCGTCGTGAGCATGTTCGGCGACGGCGCCGTGGACGAAGGCTCCTTCCACGAGACGCTCAACTGGGCGGGCGTCCAGAAGCTCCCCGTCATCTTCGTCTGCGAGAACAACCACTACGCCATCCACTCGCACCACCTGACGCGCCACGCGTCGGACAACCTCTGCGAGCGAGCGGCCGCCTACGGGATGCCCGCGGAGCGCGTCGACGGCAACGACGTGCTGGCGATCCGCGCGAGGATGGCGCAGGCGGCGGAAGAACTCCGGAAGACCGGCCAAGGGCCGCGCTTCTTCGAGTTCATGACCTATCGCCTCAAGGAGCACGTCGGCCCGAACGACGACTACCAGCACGGCTACCGCAAGCCGGACGAAGCGGCGCCCTGGAGGGACGGCGATCCGATCAAGACGCTGGGCCAGAAGCTGCCCGCGGACGTGAAGGCCAAGATCGACCGCGCGGTGGAGGAGGAGATCCGGGACGCCTTCGAGTTCGCCGAAAAGAGCCCCTTCCCCGACCTCAAGGAACTCTACACGGACGTCTATGCCGAATAACAGCGCGGAACGCATCCTGACCTACTCGGCCGCGATCCTCGAAGCCACCGAGCAGGAGATGACGGCCAACCCGAAGGTCGTCGTCTTCGGCATCGGCGTCGACGACTTCAAGGGCACCTACGGCACCACGATGAACCTGCACAAGAAGTTCGGGCCGGGCCGCTGCTTCGACACGCCGCTGTCGGAGGACGCCATGACGGGCGTGGCGATCGGGATGGCCATGGCGGGCTACCGCCCCATCCACGTCCACATCCGCATGGACTTCCTGCTGCTGTCGATGAACCAGATCATCAACATCGCCGCGAAGGCGCGCTACATGTACGGCGGGCAGGTCTCGACCCCGATCGTCGTGCGCTCCGTGATCGGCCGCAGCTGGGGCCAGGGCGCGCAGCACTCGCAGGCGCTCTACCCGCTCTTCATGCACATTCCGGGGCTCCGCGTGCTGGCGCCGACGACGCCCCACGACGCGAAGGGCCTGCTGCTCCAGAGCCTGCGGCAGGACGACCCCGTGATGTTCGTCGAGCACCGCCTGCTCCACGGCCAGAAGGGCCCGGTGCCCGAGCAGCCCTACACGGTGCCGTTCGGCAAGGCCCGCGTGCTCGCCGAGGGCAAGGACATCACGCTGGTCGGCGTCTCCTACGCGAACGTCGAGTGCCTGCGCGCCCGCGCGCTGCTCAAGCAGCAGGGCGTCGACGCCGAGGTGGTCGACTGCGTCTCGCTCAAGCCGCTCGACACGGAGACGATCCTCGACTCGGTCGCCCGCACGGGGCGCCTGCTGGTCGTGGAGAACGGCTGGACCTTCTGCGGCGCGAGCGCCGAGATCCTCGCGGCTGCGGCCGAGCGCTTCTCGGGCGACCGGGCCGTCAAGGTCGGCCGCATGGGCTTCGCTCCCGTCAACTGCCCCACCACGAAGAACCTGGAAAACGCCTTCTATCCCGACGCTTCGAAGATCGCGGCCGCCGCCTATCAGCTCGCGAAGGGGACGCCCCGCGAGTGGCCCCCGGCGGAGGAAGCCGTCGAAGTGCTCAATTTCAAAGGACCGTTCTGAGTGGACACCTCCAAGCTCAAGAAGGCCGTCTCGGCCGCCTGGAAGGAGACGGCCCCCAAGCCCTTCGACCCCCGGAAGCCCGTCGTCAAGCTCCACGAGGCGACCTACGACGACGAGGAGATCTGGGAGGTCCTCCAGTGCCTTCTGAAGACGGAAGTCACGATGGGCCCCAGGGTCAAAAGGTTCGAGCAGGAGTTCGCGAAGCGCTTCAAGCACGGCCACGCCGTGATGGTGAACTCCGGCTCCTCCGCGAACCTGCTGGCCGTCGCGGGGCTCGCCAACGAGGTCACCGAGAACCGCCTCAAGCCCGGCGATGAGGTGATCGTGCCGGCGCTCTGCTGGTCGACCACCGTCTGGCCGCTCCTCCAGCACCAGCTCGTGCCGGTCATCGTCGACCCCGACCCGAAGACCCTCAACATCGACCTGAACGAGGTGGCCAAGGCAATCGGCCCGAAGACGCGCGCGATCATGCCGGTGCCCATCTACGGCAATCCCTGCGACATGGACGGGCTCCTCGACATCGCGACCAAGAACAACCTGCAGCTGATCGAGGATTCCTGCGAGTCGCTCGGCGCGACGTACAAGGGCCGCCACGTCGGCTCCTTCGGCCGCGTCGGGACCTTCAGCTTCTACTACTCGCACCACATCACGACCCTCGAGGGCGGGATGGTGGTGACGGACGACTTCGAGCTTGCCGAGACCATGCGGGCCCTGCGGGCGCACGGCTGGACCCGCGAGATGGACAAGCCGCAGAAGCACCTCGCCGCGAACCCCGAGATCTTCCCGAAATTCCTCTTCGTCAACATCGGCTACAACCTGCGCGCGACCGAGCCGCAGGCCGCGATGGGCTCGCGGCAGCTCCGCAAGCTCGACCGCTTCATCAAGGTCCGCGCCGACAACGCGAAGCACTGGCTCAAGGTGCTCGCGCCGCTCTCGGACGTCTTCGACTTCGTGAGCGTGACCCCGAACGCGCGGAGCTCCTGGTTCGGCTTCCCCATGCGGGTGAAGCCCGGGGCGCCGTTCACGCAGCGCGAGCTGATCGCGCACCTGCAGTCGAAGGGCATCGAGATGCGGCCGCTCAACGCCGGCAACATCGCGGTGCAGCCCGCTCTCAAGCGTTACCCGCACCGGGTCGTCGGCGAGCTGCCGAACGCGAACTCCATCATGAAGAACGGGTTCACGTTCGGGAATCACCAGCACGTCGACTCGAAGGCGCGGGACTACATCACCAAGACCCTGAAGGCGTTCGTGGAATCCAAACGATGAGCAGCAAGATCCTGGTCACCGGCGGCGCGGGGTACATCGGATCCATCCTCGTCCCCGCTCTTCTCGCGGAAGGTCACTCCGTGACCGTCCTCGACAGCTTCCGCTACAACCAGTCGAGCCTGCTGGACGTCTGCCGGGACGACCGCCTGCGGATCGTCCGGGGCGACGCCCGCGAGGAGGCGACGCTCGCCCCGCTGGTCAAGGACGCCGACGTCCTGCTCCCGCTCGCGGCGCTCGTGGGCGTCCCGGTCTGCGAGGCGGACGCGGTGGCGGCCCGCACGGTGAACCTCGACGCGATCCAACTGCTTCTCAAGCTGCGCTCGCCGAAGCAGCGGCTCCTCTACCCGTGCACCAACAGCGGCTACGGCATCGGCCAGAAGGACCGCTTCTGCACCGAGGAGACGCCGCTCAAGCCGATCTCCCTCTACGGCCGCACGAAGGTCGAGGCCGAGAAGGCCGTGCTCGACGCGGGCAACACGATTTCGTTCCGCTTCGCCACCGTCTTCGGCGCGTCGCCGCGCATGCGGACCGACCTGCTCGTCAACGACTTCGTCCAGCGCGCGCTGCGCGACGGCGCGGTCGTGCTTTACGAGGCCCACGCGAAGCGGAACTACCTCCACGTCCGCGACGCCGCGGCCGCCTTCCTGCACGGCCTGAAGAACTACGACGCGATGGCGGGCGGCCCCTACAACGTGGGCCTCAGCGACGCGAACCTCTCCAAGAAGGAGCTCTGCGAGAAGATCAAGGTCCAGGTCCCCCGCTTCACGTTCCTCGAGGCGCCGGTGGGCAAGGACCCGGACCAGCGCGACTACATCATCTCCAACGAGAAGATCGAGAAGACGGGCTTCAAGCCGCGGCACTCGCTGGACGACGGCATCCGCGAGCTGATCCGCGCCTACCAGGTCCTCCGTTCCAACCCGTACGGCAATGCCTGACGCGCTGAGCGGCCTCGACGTCGTGATCCTCGCGGGGGGCCAGGGGACGCGGCTGCAGTCGGTCCCCGGCGACGTCCCCAAGCCGCTGCGGCCCGTGAACGGCAGGCCCTTCCTGTCGTACCTCGTGGAGCAGGTCCGCGGCGCCGGCGCCCGGCGCATCATCCTCTCGCTCGGCTACCGGCCGGACGCGTTCCGGGACTTCGCGGCCCAGGAGCGCCTCGAGGTGTCGGTCGAGACCGCGCCGCTCGGCACGGGCGGCGGACTCCGCAACGCCCTGCCCCTGCTGCGCTCGGAGAACCTGGTGGCGATGAACGGGGATTCGTACGCCGCGGTGGACGTGGGATTGCTGGCGGCGCTGCAGCGGCGCCGCAAGGCCCGGGCGCTGATGCTGCTCGCCGAGATCGAGGATGCCTCCCGCTACGGCCGGGTCGACATCGACGAGGACGGCTCCGTGCTGAGCTTTTCCGAGAAGGGCGAGGCCGGGCCGGGCCTGATCAACGCGGGCATCTACGTGCTGCAGCGCTCCGTGGTCGCCGAGATCCCGGAAGGCCGCGCGGTCTCCCTCGAGCGGGAGACCTTCCCCTCGCTGATCGGGAAAGGCTTCAGCGGAGAGCCGGGGGCCTTCGCGTTCCTGGACATCGGCACGCCCGAGTCGTACGCCGCAGCGTCCGAGTTCTTTTCCAAAACGAGGAGCCGATGATCATCAGTCGCACCCCGTTCCGGATCTCGTTCTTCGGCGGCGGGACGGACTACCCCGCCTGGTACCGCGAGCACGGGGGCGCGGTGCTGGCGACGTCGATCAACAAGTACTGCTACATCTCGGTCCGCTACCTGCCCCAGTTCTTCGACTACAAGTCGCGGATCGTCTACTCGAAGATCGAGCTGGTGAAGACGTCCGAGGAGGTGCAGCACCCGGCCGTGCGCGCCGCCCTGAAGTACCTGAAGATCGACGACGGCATCGAGATCCACCACGACGGCGACCTGCCCGCGCGCACGGGCCTGGGGTCGAGCTCGACCTTCACGGTGGGCCTGCTGAACGCGCTCTACGCGCTGCGGGCCCGGATGGCCAGCAAGATGCAGCTCGCGCGCGACGCGATCCACCTGGAGCACGACCTGCTGCACGAGACGGTCGGGGCGCAGGACCAGGTCATCACGGCGCACGGCGGGCTCAACCGGATCGACTTCCTGCCCGACGACACCTTCAGCATCTCGCCGCTGATCCTCAAGAAGGACCGCCTCGTCGCGCTGCAGTCGCACTGCATGCTGATCTTCACGGGCTTCACGCGGATCGCGTCGGAGATCGCGGCCGAGCAGGTGAAGAAGACGCCGCAGAACAAGCCCGAGCTGAAGCAGATGTACGACATGGTGTCGCAGGCGACGAACATCTTGACGGGCGACGGCGACCTCGGGGACTTCGGCCGGCTGCTGCACGAGAACTGGCAGCTCAAACGCAAGCTGAGCTCGCGGATCTCGTCGTCGGAGATCGACGCGATCTACGAGGCGGGTCGCGCGGCGGGGGCGATCGGCGGCAAGATCCTGGGCGCGGGCGGCGGCGGCTTCCTGCTGCTCTTCGCGCGCCCGGAGGACCAGCCGAAGATCCGCGCGAAGCTCGACAAGCTGCTGCACGTGCCCTTCCGCTTCGAGGCGCTGGGCAGCCAGATCATCCACTACGAAGGCTTCGAAGGCAGCGGCGCGCCCTGACGTCGACGCCGTCGGAGAGGCGAGCATTTCAAGGCCGACCGTTTTACCCTATGGATGGTCGGGTCCTCGACGGTCTGTTAGGCTGACTCCCCCTTGCGACTTCGCCCCTCCGCGCTGCTCGTGCTCGCGTACGTCGGATTCATCAGCCTCGGGCTCCCCGACGGCGTGAACGGGGTGGCCTGGCCGTCCGTCCGAAGCTCCTTCTCCGTCGGCAGCGGGGCCCTTGGGTTTATTTCGATCACCCTCGGCACGGGCTACATCCTGTCGAGTCTCTTCGCAGGAACTCTGGTGGGACGTCTCGGGGTGGGAGGTGTGCTCGCCGGAAGCACGGCTCTTGCGGCGACGGGGCTGGCTGTCCATGCGATCGCCCCCCGATGGGTTCCGTTCGTGAGCGGCGCCGCGCTGGTCGGCCTCGGTTCCGGAGCCGTGGACGCGGCCTTGAACGCGTTCGTGGCGCGCACGTACGCGTCGAAGCACGTGAACTGGCTTCACGCGTGCTACAGCATCGGGGCCACGCTGGGCCCGATCCTCATGGCCACGGCGATCCAGCGCCTCGGGTCCTGGCGCGTGGGCTATGCGGCGGTGGCCGTTCTCCTGGCCGCGCTCGGCGCCGGCTTCATGGCGACGAGCAGCGGCTGGGGATCGCCTTCTCCGTCGCCTCCGCGTCCGATCGGGAATGTGGCCGGCACGCTCCGGCACCCATTGGCTCGCCTGCAGCTCGCCGTCTTCTTCATCTACACGGGGTTGGAAGTCGTGCTCGGCCAGTGGGCGTACACGGTGCTGCGGGATTTCCGGCGCGTCCCGGAGGGTGCCGCGACCGCGTGGACCGCCTCGTACTTCGGCGCCATTGCGGTCGGCCGGGTGCTCACGGGGTTCGTGGTGGGACGCTTCGGGACGGATCGCACCGCGCGCGCGGGGACCTGGGCTGCCGCGCTCGGGGTCGCCCTCTTCGCGTTCGGACCCATCGATGCGGTTCGCGGTCCTGGTCTGGTGCTGGCGGGCCTGGGGCTGGCCCCCGTGTTCCCCTGCCTGATGTCCCGCACGCCCGCTCGGGTGGGCGACGCCCTCGCGCCGAACGCGATCGGGTTCCAGGTGAGCCTGGCGACGGTCGGCGCCGCCGTCCTCCCCGCTCTGGGCGGACTGCTGGTCGCCGTGCAGGGCATCGCCGCCGTCTCCACGGAAGCGCTGGGTCTGTCCTTGCTGCTCGTGCTCCTGCACGAAGCCATTCTGGCCCGCTCCCGGAAGGCAGGGATCCCCGCCGGGTAGCACCGGGTTCCAGGAGCACGCCTTTCAAGAACTGAAGTCACCCCCTTGGACAAGCGCTCGCTCAGCATGTCGGCCAACCAATCCCCCATGTCTTGGAATCGCCGAGAGAGAAGTTGACGATCCGGTTCCGGGAGCAGACAATCGCAAGCCCGGAGGCCGGCTTCGCACGTATTAGAGGTTGCCCGCTCGGAAGGAGGCTATTGGTGCGTCTGCTCAAATGGATCGCCCTGTTCTTGCTGTTCGGCGAGCTCGCCCTTCTCCAGGCCGCGTCCACTCCGACGGCAGAGTTCCCCCTCAAGGAGGGAGACCTTTGGGTCATGGCGGGTGACAGCATTACCGCGCAGCACCTTCATTCGAACTACTTCGAGGCGTTCTGCTACGCCCGGTACCCCAACCTGAAGTTCGCGTTCCGGAATTCGGGAGTCGGCGGGCACACCATCCCCACCACGCTCGCCCGCTTCGACTACGACATCGCCGCCTGGAAGCCTAGCGTCGTCTCGGTCGAGCTCGGCATGAACGACAAGGGCGGCACTCCCACCGACAAGTTCGTGGCCAACATGGGCACGATGGTCGAGCGCATCCGCGGCATCAAGGCCCGGCCCGTCATCCTCTCCGCGAGTCCCGTGAATAACGGCGACACGATGGCCAAGCTGGGCGGCAACCAGCGGCTCCATGAGTACGCCGTCGCCCTGAAGGACTTCTCCGCCAAGGAAGGAATCCCTTACGCCGATCAGTTCCACCTCCTCCTCGACGTCTGGGGGAACAACAAGCCGAAGGAGAATCTGGCCAACGCGGTGGGCCTGCTGAAGCAGGCCGCCTCGGACGACGGCGTGGCGGGCGCCGAACATCTCCGCGCGTTCCTCGCAGCCCAGGAGAAGAGCCCGCAGAAGCCAGTCTCCATGCAGGGAGATGCGGTCCATCCCGGGCCCCCCGGCCAGCTCATGATGGCTGCGGCTCTGCTCAAAGATCTGGGCGCGGACGGGTTCGTTTCCAGCGTCGCGATTGATACCACGGGCAAGGTCGAAGCCAGGGGCTGCAAGGTTGAAGACCTGAAGGCGGACGGCACGAGAGTGGAATTCGACCGCCTGGACGAACGCTGCCCCTTCCCCATCCCGGACGATGCCCGTCCGGTCGTGGCCTTCTACCCCGCTATCCTCGAGCTGAGCCAGTACACGCTCAAGGTGACCGGGCTCAAGGGCCCGAGCTACGCCCTCAAGATCAACGGCATCCTATCCGCCACCGTGAGCGGCTCGGAGCTGGAGGCGGGGATCAACCTGACAGCGCTCGGTCCGGCGCCTCAGTCCAAGGAGGTAAATGCCATCGTCGCCCAGATGAGGGCCATTCTCGGGGCGGTCTCGACGAAGGAGGGCATCGTCGGACAATGGCGCTCGTTGTCGCAGAAGGCCCACGCCGCCGGAGCCGACGCCTCGCTCAAGGATCAGCTCGCAGCCCTGACCAGGAAAGTCGAAGAGGCGGATGCAAAGATCCGCGAGGCCGCCAAGCCGCAGAAACTCCACTTCGAGGTGGCAGCGCCATGAGGGACGGTTAGACCTCCGCGAGAGGTGCAAGGCCAACGATCGAAGGGCGTGCGCAACTGATCAGGGGTCACGGAGGAGTAGCCCTGATCGCCGCCCCGGAATCCCGGCCACAAGCCTCCGCGCCTCGCTTTACAGGAACGGAGCGGGGCTGACGAAGATCGGAGGAGCGAGCCATGCCGACCCGAGCCGTCCTGGTCCTCCTCGGATTCTGGGTCGCGGCCGCCGCTCCCGGGACCGCCTCCCCCGTCCCGCAGGACGTCGCGACCAACGACCGCCTCTCCCTCACGATCGCCGACGACGGGTCCGTCTCGAAGCTCCGCGTCGACGCCAAGGACGTTCCGCTGCTCGCGGCGGGAGGGTTCTTTCTCCAGGACATGTCCCGAAAGTCCGTGCCGCAGGATATTCCAAACCAGCAGCGCGCGTGGCCGGGCATTCCGCTCCGCGGGGGTAGCGTCGACCGAGTCGACGGCGCGTTGCGACACCGGGTCGAGTCCGCCGCCGCAGGAGTCTCGTTTGAAGCCCGCTATCTGGTGGGCGACGGCCACCTGGAGATCCAGACCCGGCTCAAGAACCTGTCGGCCGACGAGCGGGCGTTCGTGCTCTACTTCCGGCTGCCGGTCGACGCCGTCGGCTGGAGCTGGGCCCGCGCGTTGGGCGACGAACGGGAGATCAAGGAGGGCGAGCGCTGCTACGAGCCCCACTGGTTCTTCCGCGGGTCACGGCCGTCGGTGTCGCACAGCCACATCGGCTGCATCAGCGGCAAGGATGCCGGTCTCTCGCTGGCGATGAGGGCCGACGATCCCCGGCTCTTCCGCATCGTCTACGAAAAGCCCTACGGGTTCTCGATCGAGTTCGACCTGGGCCTCACCCCGCGCACGCTGAAGTTCCCGAACGAGGCAACCGCGCGCTTCGTGCTCTACCGTCACGACCCCCGCTGGGGGATGCGGTCCGCCCAGGACCGCTACCTGCGCTTCTTCCCGCAGTGGTACGCGCGCACGCCGAAGGCCCCGGACGGCCTCTGGGTGACGGCCATTCCCAAAGACCTGGCCGACCCGGAGGACTTCGGCATCACCTACTTCGAGACCTACGATTGGAGCCGGCCCTACTCCCGCCAGCACGGCATCCTCCACATGAAGTACACGGAGCCCTGGTGCGACCACATCCACGGGGACTGGGGCGCGATCAAGGGCCGGGGCGATCCCGCGTCCAAGGGCCACCCCCACAGCATCGCCAAGGGGCAGCCGGACTTCGTCCAGAGCCGCGCCGCATTGGCGAGCGCCGTCCTCGACCGGGACGGCAAGCCCCAGGCCTTCTGGTGCAAGCAGCGCGGAGGCGACGACGGCACCTCGGACGGCGAGGGCTATGGCCCCGACCTCAACCGCTACATCACCAATCCGTCGCTGGACGTGCCGGTGCCCGGCGACAAGCCCGAGGCGGGGAAGCTGCCCGCGGAAGACTGGCTCGCGGGCAACGCCGGGGCGACCGCCGAGCCGATGAGTCGCCTCTACCGGAAGGAGCCGGGAGTCGCCTGGCACAATCGCGGCCAGTCCGTCTACGGGTGGGAACTCTACAAGCAGTGGGGCCGGGAGCCGGACTTGTCGAAGGCCGACAACCGCTACGAGGGCCTGTACTACGATTCGACGGCGAACTTCTGGTCCGGATGGCACCTCTACAACTTCAACCCCGACCACGTCGCCGTGGCGAACTTGCCGCCCGGCTTCGACCACCAGACTCGGCGGCCGGCGCTCCACCACGGCTTCAGCTGCCTCGAGTTCATGCGCGAGTGCTCGAAGAAGATGTTCGACGAGGGCCGCGTGACGATGGCCAACACGGGCCCCTCATTCGACACGTTCTACGTCGCGCCCCACCTGAGCATGCTCGGCGCCGGGGAGGCCTTCGACGCCCCGGGCGGCGACCTGACGCCGCTGCGGCGGCTCCGCTTGGCCGTCGGCTCGAAGCCGCTCTCCTACCTGTACACGAACAACCTCGACGAGAGGATCTTCGAGCAGTGCCTGCTCTATGCGGTCTTCCCGGGCGGCTTCAAGCCCGAGAAGCGCGCGCTCTTCAAGAAGTACGTTCCGGCGCTGAAGGCGCTCGGGGCGGCGGGTTGGCAGCCGATCCCGTACGTCCGCGCCGACCGGGAGGGCGTGGACGTGGAGCGCTTCGGCGCGGGGGAGGCGCTCCACCTCGCGGTGCATTCGCTTGAGAAGGGTGGCCCTTCGGGCACGGTAACGCTGACCGTCGACGCCGACGCGCTCGGGCCGGCCCCCGCGGGCGGGTTCATCGCACGCGACCTGGTCAACGGCGAGACGATCGCGCTCACGGCTGCGGGCTCCGCCTGGACTTTCCCGGTGGCGCTCCGGTCCGCGCAGACCCGCGCCTTCTCGGTAAAGCGGGGCTGACCTTCACTCCAAGGTCGCGGCTTTGACGATGTCGAGGCCGAACTGGATCTGCCCCGCGGCGGTGTAGTGCACCCAGTCGAGGGGATACTTGTCCGTGTCGACCATCACGGCCCGGTTGGCGGCGTCGGCGCAGTACGTCTCCTGGGCCTTCCTCACCGCGTCGCGGAACTTGAAGCCCGGGGCGTTGATCCGGCCGATCACGCGCTTATAGGCGGTCTTCGGAAAGCCGTGCTTCTCGGCCGTCCGCTGCCAGAGGCCGTCCACGGCGACGAAGAACGCACGCAAGTTGTCCAGGTAGGCGTTCGCCGGCGCCTCGGTTTCTGCGTCCGTCTCGCCCTGCATCCAGAGGATCGCTTTCAGGTCGAGCGCGATCCCCTGCTCCTTCGCCTGCGCGGCCGCCAGAGGCAGCCACTCGGAGAACTGGGCCCAGCGCGCGCCCGCGCCTCCCGCATAAGGGACGACGGGCTTCCAGTCGACCGCGAGCGAGGTGCCCCCCTGCCCCTGCTTGTAGAGCCGCCTCGGGGTCTTCTTCCGCGCTTGCAGGCTGACGAAGAGCGACACCTCGGCGCCGAAGGCCGTCGGGTCCGCGAAGTTCTCGCAGCGCGTGTTCACGCCCGCCTGCAGCGGCTCCCAAGTCGCCTTGTACGCGCCGTTGGCGGGGTTCCAGATCTGCGTTTCCGGGACGACCCCGCCGTACGCGGCCTTCTGCTCCGGGGTCATGCCGCCGCTTCCCAGCCAGCCGGTGTTGGACTGGCCGATGTAGATGTAAAAGGGCAGCGTCTTCGGCGTCGCCTGCGGGGCCGCTCCCGGGAGCAGCGCCGCCAGGATCACGGCCGCCAGGCCGGTCTTCGTCATCACCGTACGTTCCCGCACGGCCCGAATCGTCACATCAAATCGAAGGACCGAACCTGCCCCTACCCCTTCATTTCGAGGCCCCGCATCGTGCCGCTGCTGCTCGCGAAGCGGTCCGCCTCGACGCCGAGCCGCTGGAGCATGCTCACGAAGAGGTTCGGCAGGGGATAGTTCTTGTGCCGCTCGAACGCGAGGTGCTGGCCGTGGCGGAAGCCGCCCCCGGCCAGGAGCACGGGCAGATTCGAGTTGTCGTGGGAGCTGGCATTGCCCATGCAGGTCCCGTAGAGCACCATCGTCCGGTCCAGCAGGGTCTCCCCGCCTTCCTTCGCCTCCTTGAGGCCGCGCAGCAGTCCGGCCAGCGCCTGGAACTGCACTTCCTCGATCTTGCGGAGCTCCGCCAGCATCTCGGGACGACCCCCATGGTGCGTCAGCGAATGGGTCTCGTGCGACACCCCCGGAATCCTCGCCACGATGCCTTCTGTCGTGATGAAGATCGTGATCAGGCGGGTGGAGTCGGTCTCCAGCGCCAGGCGGACGAGATCGAACATGAGCCGGGTCCTCCCGCCCAGGTCGCCGTTGTCCTGTTGCTCGGCCGGCTTCGACGCCTTGACCTTCGGCTTGGGCTTCCGCTCCCACAGCTCGGCCTTCTTGAGCCGCTCCTCCAGCTCGCGGATCGACGTGGTGTACTGATCCATCCGCTCCCGGTCCCGGGGACCCAGCCGCGCGTTCAAGTCCCGCCCGCGGTCGCCGACCGAGTCCAGCAGGCTTCGGCCCAGCCGCAGTTCCTCGACGGCCCGCTCGATCTCCTGAGGGGTCCCCTGGACGAACAGGCGCTCGTAGAGTTTCGCCGGGCTCAGCTCCGGCGGGATCAGGACGCCGTTGCGGGTGTACGAGAGGCCGCGGTTCCGCTCCGTGCTCACGCCCAGCGGGATCGACGCGAAGCGCGTCCGGTCGCCGATGGACTCGGCGGCCACCTGATCGAGCGACACGCTGTTCCGGAAGGCGGGGCTGCCCGGATGGGGCGCCGCCGTGAGGAACGCCTTCTCGGCCTGATGGAAGCCGTCGACCTGGGGGTGGGAGACCCCGGAAAACACGGTGAAGTCCTCCCGGAAGTCCTTGAGAATCTCCAGGTACGGGGTGAGGGCGTAGTCCTTCCCCGCCTGCTGCGGGAAGAAGTCCTGGGGCAGGATGCCCTGGTTCGTCTCGATGGCCACCATCCGCCGAGGGATCTCGGCGGCGGGCTTCGTACGATCCTGCGCCCGCGCCATTCCCTCCAGCCAGGGGAGCGCGATCGCCGCCCCGGCCCCGCGGAGGAACGCGCGACGGTCCATGCCCTTCATCATGGGATCCCTCACTTGATCTTGAAGATGGAACTCTGGACGACTTCGTGGATCAGGGTTCGCACCCCGAACCCTTTCGGCCGCGCGCGCTCGAGAATCTCGTCGACGGCCGCGCGGTCGGCGAACTGCAGCGTCGCTCCCGTGGCGTACATCAGGAGCTTCTCCACGAAGCCCCGGGCGATCGCGTCCGGGTCCGACAGAAGGATCTTCTTGAAGTCCCCGATCTCCTTGAACGAGCGTCCATCGCGGAGCTGGCCCGAGGCGTCGACGGGCCGGGCCAGACGGTAGTCCGCGCGGCGTTTGCCGGGCGGCGGCGGGCTGCCCGCCCCCGTCGAGCGGTACTGGGTCCGCCATCCGCCGATTACGTCGTAGCTCTCGAGCGCGAAGCCCGGCGGGTCGATCCGCGCGTGGCAGGCCGCGCACGTGGGGTTCGTGCGGTGGCGTTCGAGCTGCTCGCGGACCGTCGTCGAGCCCCGCACGTCGGGTTCGATCGCCGGAAGGTCGGGAGGCGGCGGCTGGGGTGGGCGGTTCAGGATCCGGTCGAGCACCCACGCGCCGCGTGTGACGGGCGACGTCGTCGTCCCGTTCGCCGTGACCTTGAGGACGCTCGCCTGCGTGATCAGACCGCCGCGCTGGCTGCTCGCGGGAAGCGCCGTCTTCCGGACCGCGCAGCCGCTCACCTCGGGGATCCCGTAGTGCTCCGCCAGGCGCTGGTTCAGCATCGACCAGTCCGAGTCGACGACCTGCAGGACGCTCAGGTCCTGCTTGATCATTTCCCGGAACGTGGCCCGCGTCTCGGCGAGCATGGAATCGCGCAGGTAGACCTCGAACTCCGGGTACAGCTTGGCGTCGGGCGTCGTCGCGTCGATCTCCCGGAGGGACAGCCACTGGTCGAGGAAGTCCTCGACGAAGCGCTCGGAGCGCGGGTCGGAGAGCAGGCGCTCCGTTTGTGACCGGAGCCCCTCGGGGTCGCTCAGTCGGCCCGAGGCGGCCAGCAAGGCGTCGTCGGGCATGGAGTTCCACAGGAAGTACGAGAGGCGCGAGGCCATCGACGCCCCGTCAAGCGCGCCCGCCTTCTCCTGCAGAAAGAGGAAGTCCGGCGACGTGAGGGCGGCCTTGTACGCGGCCCGCATGGACTCTTCGAAGCTGATCTTGAGGCGGAGCCGCTCGGCGACGATTTTCGTGTAGCGGCCGAGCTCGCCCGAGGGGATCGATCGGCGGAAGGCCCGCTTGAGGAAGGACTCGAGGAGGCGGCTGGCGTCGGCCATCGGATTCTTCGACGCGACGGACCAGCCCTCGGGCTTGTCGAGCGGAGGCCGGGGCGGCAAGGGGGCGCTCTGCTTGAGCGGAGCGCGGTGCGGCGGCCGGATCTCCGACTTCTCGGGAAGCTTCTCGATCGGAAGGGTTCCGAAGAGCCGCTTGTGGCTCGCGGGCGGCCAGGCGTCGACGAGAGGGCCCTCGACCTCGAGCCAGTCCAGGGCGACGCCGGGGCCGACGTACTCCGCCGCCTTGCCCGGCCGCTCCGACACGCGAACCCAAGGCAGGGACGCGGGATTGCACTTGAGATGGTCGCCGGGGTTGAGCCAGGCGACCACCTCCTGGATCTTGGGCTCCAGGGACGGCGCGTCGAAGTAGCCCAGGAGCCTCGACCCGACCATCAGGTTCGCCGCCTCGGTCGTCGGAGACGGAAGCACCTTGCCCTTCTCCCAGCGGAAGCTCCAGAGGGAAAGCCGGAGCCGGTAGAACCCGGGGTAGATCGGTGAGAAGCGGTCGAACTTTCCCTGGAACCCTTCGTCCGAGCTGCGCAGCATGCCGCCCGATCCCTCGTAGGGGAACAGGCCGCTCTTCTCGTACGCGCTCAACTGATCCAGGAGCCACTTCTCCTTGATGATGGGCACGGTGCCCTCGTCGTACTTCCTGTCCTTGAGGAAGAGCGTGTCGCCCTGGAGGAACGTGACCTTGAAGTCATACTGGTCGCCCGGATAGAGGCGCTTCTTGAAGAGCGGAGGCTTCTCGGGATAGGTGGCGATCGCGAGGTCGAGCGCCAGGTCGGCCGCTTCGAGGTAGCGCGAGACCTGGACGTGGGAGACGTCGAGGGCGGTCCCGATCTTGCTGAAGCCGAACGCGCGTCCGTCCTCGGGAAGCAGGTCCTTTACGGCGAGCTGCGGAAGAGACAGCAAGTCCCGCAGCGAGTTCTCGTACTCGACGCGGTTCAGGCGGCGGGTGACGGCCCGCCCTTCGGCCTGGCGGCGGGCCAGGTCGGCCTTCAGCAGATCCGTCTTCAGCGCCCGGAGGAAGGCGGCGGTCTCCTCCTTCGGCGGCCGCTCCCGCTTGGGGGGCGGCATATCGCCCGACTCGACCTTCTCGAAGACCTTCAGCCACGTCGCGAAGTTGTCCGGCTTCCCGAGGTCTTTCGCGAGGGTGTCGAGCCTCAGGTCGCGCTTCCGCGCGTCCGCTCCGTGGCACTCGGCGCAGTGGGCATTCAGGTAGGCAGCGTCCTGGGCGGCCGCGACGGAGCCGGCCAGGAGGAATACGGCCCAGGCGCTCCAAACGGGAGAAGCTCGCATGGCAGATCCTTCCGCTCCAAACCACCCGTTGATTGGCAGTCGGAGGGAGGGATGGGCTTGAAAACGAGCCCCAAGGACGGAATTTTTTGGATGGTCTACTTGCCCGCCTTCAGGGTCTCGAGCTCCGCTACGGCGTGCCAGTGCTCGTAGAAGGACTTCTGGCCGACCTCCACGCACTTCTTCAGCAGGTCGGCGCCTTCGGACTTGTCGCCGCGGAGGATCTGCAGCATCCCCGCGTAATAATAGGCTTCGCAACGCCTTCCCACCGACGCTTCCGGGGCCAGCCCCACGAGCTCGGAGGGCTTGAGGTCGCCCGTCAGGCAGGCGAGGATCTTGAGCTCCCATTCCGTCCCCTGCCGGGGCGGCCGGGTCTTCAGGTACTCCGACAGCGACGCTTTCGCCGCCTCCCCCTTGCCTTGCCGGCCTCGGACCAGGAAGAGGCGCATCTGCGCATTGTCCGAGATGCTGGCGTCCTTCTTCATCGACGCCTGGTAGTCCTCCAGCGCTTCCTTCCAGTCCCTGCTTTCCTCCTGGATGCTCGCCCGGGTGAAGTAGGACCAGGCGTCGTCCGGTTCGGCCTCGATGGCCTTGTCGCAGTCGTCCAGGGCCCCCTTCAAGTTTCCCGAAGCCTTCCTCAAGCGGGCCCGCACGGTATAGCCCTGGGCCATCCCCGGTTGAATCGTCACGGCTTTATCAGCGTCCGCCAGCGCCTCGGCCATCTCCCCTAGACAGAAGGCCGCCGTCGACCGGCCGCAATAGGCCTGGCCGAAGCGTGGCTCCAGCTCGATCGCCTTGGCGTAATCGGTTTTGGCGGCTTTGTAGTCCCCCATTCTCACCCGCAGCCAGCCTTTCTGGTACAACGCCCCGGGCTGAGCGGGATTCAGCCGGAGACTTTGGTCCATGTCGTCGAGAGATCCCTGGTAATCGTGCAGGTACGCTTTCGCCTCGGCGCGATTGTTCCACGCGTCGATCATCTTCGGGTCGATGTCCAGGGCTTTGGTCAGGTCCTCCAGCGCGCCTTTGAAATCGTACAACCGGATCTTTGCCCATCCCCGGTTGTTGGGAGCCGGCGCGTGCCGAGGATCAAGCTCCATGGCGCGCGTGCTGTCGGCGATCCCGCTTTCCAAATCCCCCTTCATCCCTTTGGCCCAGCCGCGCATGTTCCAGACCCAGCCCTGGTTAGGAGCCAACTCGATGGAACGGGTGCAATCCGCGATCGCTCCGTCAAAATCCCCGCTGCTGACCTTTGCCCACCCGCGGCTTCCCAGGCCTTTGGCGTTATTCGGATCCAACTTCAGAGCCTGGTCGAGGTCGCGGATCGCCTCTGCAAATTGGCGGCGCCAGTTCCGGGCGGTACCGCGATTGACGTAGGCCAGGGCCAGCTTGGGGTCCAGCTCGATCGCGCGCGTGCACGCCGCGATCGCAGCCTCGGGATCCTGCCGATCGAGCTTGGTGCACCCCAGCGTGCTCCATGCCCTCGCCAGCTTCGGGTCGATCCTGACGGCGAGACCGCAATCCGCGAGGGCCCCCTCGAAGTCGTTGCGGTCGTGTTTCATCAAGGCACGATTGGCCAGAAGCTCCGGGTCGTCGGGTCGCAGCTCGAGGGCCTTGCTGGTGTCGTCGATCGCGCCGTTCAGGTCGCCGCCCATCTGCTTTGCGAGGCCCCGGCCGCGGTAGGCATCCGCGAGTTTGGGGTCGAGCTCCAGAGCCTGAGCGAAGTCGGCCAGCGCGCTTTGGGCGTTTCGCAGCTGGAGGTATGAGTCGCCACGCAGGAGGAACGAGTCGGCCCGCTTCGGATTCAACTCGATCGCGCGAGTGAGATTCTCGAGCGCCGGCGCCATCTCGCCCTTCCCTTGAAGGGCGGTCGCCCTTCCCAGAAGCGCGTCCACGGAGCGAGGGTGGACCGCGAGCGCCTTCGTAAAGTCGTCGATCGCGGCCCCGTACTCTTTGCGTCCGAGCCTCTCCCGACCGGATTGCAGGAGCTCGCGGGACGCCTCGGCGGCCAGCGACTCCTTGATTTCGGCGAGGAGAAGCTTGCTGGAGCCGGACAAATCCAGATCCGAGTCCGAAGCTGCTTTCTCCAAGGCGGGGACGGCGGCCTTGCCCAGATTCTTGAGCGCGACCCTGGCCTTGGCGCGGGCATCGACATCGCCGGAGCGGAGTTGTTCGACGAGCTGCTCCGGGGTGGGTTCCTGGACGAGCAGCATCAGCGCGAGGAGTAGAAGCATCCGCATCCCTCTTGCCGCCGTATTCTACCCCGCTTCTGAATGGCACGCGGCCGTTCCGGGGATTGCAAGCGGGACGTCGGCCCCCGCCCCGAGCCCATGGAGGCTCCTTGGTGGCCTCCATGGGCTCTGCGGAGCTCGCCGATCAGGGGGCCGTGGCGGCGACCTCGACGCCATTGCCGTCCGACGCACCCGTGCCGTCCTGCGCCTCCACGTGAAAGATGTAGGGATCGCTCGAAGTCAGGCCGGTGACGGTCACGCCCGTGCCACTCGTCGTGCTGAACTGGAACGTCTCCGTGCCCGAATTGCCGGGCAACGCTCCGATCGCGTAGAAGACGTTGTAGGTCACGCCCGTCCCGGAGAAATCGAGGGCAGGCGTCCACGAGAGGACGACGTCGCCGGGCGATCCGGCCAGAGGTGCGGCCGACGCCACGCCGCCGAAGACCGGCGCCTGGGAGGTCTGGTTCGGATTCGTGCTCCCGCTGCAGGCGGGAATCAGTCCTGCGGCGACGAAAAAGAGAGTCGCCTTGGAAATGCGATGGGAGAGGGACATGGGAATCCTCCGAATCATAAGGACGATGAAGGCGGGGCCCTGCCTCGAGGCAGAGCGCGACCGTCCGCGTTCACGAGAGAGGACGGGAGCCTATGCGGGCGGGGAGGTTTGTCGCTGGGGGTTTTCGAACAGCAGCAGATAGTCCGGCGCCGTCAGCCGGACGACGACGCGCGCGGGCAGCGACGGGAGCGCCCGGGGCTCCGCGCGATGGCGGTCCACGTCGGCGGGCTCCCGTTTCGGGAAAACGTTCCCGCGCGAGCGCTCGACCCCCTCCCTCACGACCCGTTCGGGAAGGACGTGGCGAGGGAGGCGGGGCCTCCGGGCGTGTGATCGGGGCGCGTGCGGGTCTCGGGTGCCGAGGGCGCGCGGGCCGATCGCCAGGGCGGCGACGGCGATCGTCAGGGCCAGGAGCGCCGGGATTCGGGACAAGCGGAAAATCATGATGTACCTGCCGCTAAGTAGGGGACGGCTCGCCGCGTCCAATCCCTTCAGCCCGACGTTAGGGAACGACCCCCTTACCGCTAGTCGGTCGGACAAGCAGATCAACCCTATTTCCCAACGGGAATGCTCGCGTCGTACCTGGATTGATGCCAGCGGATCCGGCACAGCTGACAGCCATAGAGGTTCCTTCGGAAGAGCCGCCTCAGCGTGCGGCTGAGGAAGTTGCCGAGGCGAACCACGCAATCATTCGTGCCGCATCGCGTGCAGGTGATCATCGATGGATTCCCGGGGTATATGTTGCGGAGCCTGGATCGAAAGGCCACTCAGATTCTTCCCGGTGGGCCCGAATGAAAGGATGTGCGGGCTGCCCAGCCTCTCCGTGACCGAGAGGGCCGTGTCGCAACGGGGATTACGCCGCCGGCCGCGAGCCGAGGCTCATTTCGCGCCGGAGGGGAGCCACTCCCACTTCTCGCCGAAGAAGCCCGTGGCCGCGGGCGAATCGGAGGCGGCGACCTCGAAGACGGCCCAGTCCCCCAGCCGCGGATAGAGCTGGTAGCTCAGGGCGAGCTCCCGCTCGTGGAACGAGGGGCCGCTGTTGAGGACGACGCTGCGGCCCTCGGCGAACGGATTCGGATAGAGGAGCGCGGGGACGTGGCTCGCCGCGGCGTAGCCCCGATCCCCGAGGCGGAGTTCCTCCTTCGTCCAGCGGATGGGCAACGACGGGAGCAGCTTTGCGATCCAGGAATTGCTCGAGGGGTCGCCGAAGAGGATCAGGTTCGCCCGGCGGGCGTCGTCCTCCGTCACGTCCGTGTCGGCCTTTACGGGGAGCTCCCCGCGGTAATGGCGGTGCCACTCGGCGGCGAGCCGCTTCAGGCTCGCGTCGGCCCAGGAGCCCACGGCCGGGTTCCAGGCGCTTCCGCTCCCCCGCACGCAGAGAAAGCGCGTCGAGAACGCGTCGTCGATCGGCCCCTGCACGCCCGGGCGCTTGGCGAGTCCCGCGGGCGCGGCAAGCTCCCGCACCCAGCGCCCCTCGCGGCGCTCGAACGCCATCGAGCGCGGCCGCTCGCCCTCCGGGAGGGCGACGTCCTGCCCGCCCACCGTGAGGCGCGTTCCCGCCTTGCGCAGGACGGGCTCGCTCAAGGCGAAGCGGGTGACGTTCCGCGGCTCGTCCACATCGACGGAGCCGTCCTCGCGGACCCGCGCGGACAGCTCGGCCCGCGCGTAATGTTCCTGCAATCCGAGCAGCTCCACCCAGTGGCAGCGGTTGTAGCGCAGGCTCCAGGTCACGAAGCGGACCGAACGAGGGTTGCGGTCGACCCCCTTGGCCGCGGCGTCGCCGAGGATCCGCAACTGCTCCTTGAAGAGCGCGGGGTCCACCTGGTGTCCCGTCTCCGGCGACACGAGGCTGATCATCGTCACGCCCTCGCGGGCCAGCGTCTGCTCGGCCAGCAAATGCGAGAGGTAGTACGGATCCTTCTTCCCGACCGCGACGACCAGGGGCAGCGCGGCGGCGTTCGCCGCGTAGTCGAGCGCGTCCACGATCCGCAGCCCCTTCTGCTCCACCGGCTCCAGCCGCTCGATTTTGCGGAAGTGGCTCAGCCCCGCGTGGGAGAAGACCAGGGTTTCGGCCGGCCCGGCGTAGGGGCCGAGCGCCACGAAGACGTCCGGGTGCTTGAGACCCAGCTGCCAGGTGCCGCAGCCGCCCAGCGACATGCCGCGGAGCACGATCCGGTCGCGGTCGACGGCGTAGCTCCGGCAGACCGAGGCGATCGCCGCGAAGATGTCCGTCTCCCCGGAGAAGCGGTAGGCGCATTCCCCGACGCGGCCCAGGGGGTGGAGTTCGATGTAGTCGACTCCGGAACCGCCCTTCCCTTCGGTATCCCCCTCGTCGAAGCCGGCGATGAAGCGAAGCTCGCTGAGCCCGGTCGAGCGGATGCTGCCGTGGAGCACGACGTCCAGCCGTGAGGGCCGGTCCGGAGAGTAGCCCGCGGGAACGACCAGGCCGAAGAGCTGCGTCGACCCGTCGACGTCGGACACGAAGCCGCGCACCAGGCGCCCCTTGCGCTCCGTCCACGGATGCTTCCCCGCCTCGAGCGCCGTGAGGCGCTCCCGGCCGCGATCGAGAGCCTTGCGCACGAGCGCCGCCGCGTCCGGCGCCAGGGTCGGCTCGTAGCGAAGGGCCCACTCGACGCCCTTGAGGAAGAGGTCGGCGTCGGCGCCGAGGTCGGGCGCGACGCGCAGCCGCAGGCGCCGTTCGCGGAGGCCCTGGAGCTCCTGCTCGAAGGAGTCCTGGGGGGACGCGGCCAGGAGCGCCCACGCGCCCAGCACCAGCACCCCCGTCATGCGCCGCATCTCTAGTGATACGCGGGCCGCGACGCAGAGTTGCGTATTCAGCAACAGAATTGCTATTGAAGCAATGACCCTACTTGAGAAGCGCGTCGACGTCCGCCAGCTTCGGCTCCAATGCCTTCCGCTTCTCGTCGGGCACCCGGTCGGCGAGCACGATCTTGCCCTCCTTGGCATCCTTCCGCCCGCTGATGCGGATGTTCCGTTCGGCGGCGAGCTTGGCGTTCACGGCCAGCGGACGGTAATCCAGGTAGAGGTCCCCCGCGAGGAGGTGCCGGAAGAACTCCTGGTAGCTCCGAAGGACGTCTTTGGCCTTCGGCTCGGACGGGTGGTCGCGGGCGACGGCCAGCGCCTCGTCCAGGTACTCGCCGAACATGTCCCAGAGCGTGCTCTCGAGCACGTAATAGCGGGGCCTCATCATGCCCTGGAACAGGGACGTCACGCCCGGCGGGGCGCTCACCCGCTCCGGATCGCAGGCCGGCATCACGAACTTTCCGTCCTCGACCTTCGCCTCCGAGACCAGCGCGCCGAGCGCGTCGAGGTACTCCGCCAACTCCGAGGACGTAAACGTCTTCCGTCCCTGGTAGGCGGGGACGAGCTTGAGGTCATGAGCCACCGCGCGGCGGGCGTTCCACGAGGAGGCCGCCTCCTTCTTGTCCTTCTCGATCTCCGCTTTCCAGCTTTCGGACGCGTAGCGGATGCGGATGTCGTGGTCCTTGGTGGGCTCGAGGTTTTCAAAGGTCCAGACGACGCGATCGGCCTCGTAGCGGGCGGCATCGAGCGGGTGGACCTGCCGAAGGTGCTCGATCGTGACGCCGCTGCCGAGCGTCAGGGTCACGACCGCCTTCCCGATGGCATTCTTCCAGGCCGCGCCCGTGTGCAGGATGTAGCCGGTCTCGTGATAGAAGTGCTGATGCTCGAGGCTGACGGCGTACTTCACCACGTGGAGGTGACGCCCGTCCTTCTTGAAGGACGCGCTCCAGACGTACCAGAAATCCGCGGGCTTGTCGCGGCGGGTCTTCTTGTCGTCGCCGAAGTAGTCCGGGTCTTTCTCCTTCGAGCGATCCAACTTCGGGTCCGTCGACGCGCGGTCCACGAGCTTGAAGGGGACGGCCGCCCCGTCCATCGTGATCGAGAATCCCGTCATGCTCTTGAAGGCGCCGACCGGGAAGCCCTCCTCGAACTCCACGTCCCCTCCCCGGTTGACCATCGAGAAGGCGGCTTCCACTTCGAGATGCGTTTTCGTGAGGACCAGCTTCACGTCCTCCGAGGCCATCTCCACCTCGATGCCCTTCATGTCCCGCAGCGGCGTCGGCTGGCCCGCGTAGTCGAGCGGCTTGGGTCCGATGTCGGCGGCGGAGCCTCGCGACGCGATTCCGGCGGCCAGCGCGACGGCAAGCATCGACGCCGAGAGTAGTCTGTTCATCTTCCCTCCTGATGGGCGATTGGACGCGGCCGGCTCCGCACGGGTTCCCACTACTATTTATTCTCCTTAGACGTCCCGGGGCCTCGGAAGTAAATGTACACCCGCTTCGGGGGCTTCGGCCTCGTAACGCCCGCAACGCGCCGCGCTCAGCAGTGTAGATGGGTTTCTCCGCGTGGCGTCCGGTCCTCCTCTGGATCCTCGCGCTGATGGCGCAAGCCGACCGCGACCGCTACGTCGTCGACGCCTCCGCCAGCCGCTTCACCGCCACCATCGGAACGGCCGGCATCCTGTCCAACTTCGGGCACGAGCACACGGTCGCGCTTCGCGAGTTCTCCGGCGACGCCCACTTCAGCGAGAATGACGTCGAGAGCGGCTCGCTGCGCCTGACCATCCAGGCCGCCTCCCTGCACGAGGTCGGCAAGGGCTTCAGCGAGGCGGACCGCAAGGCGATCGACAAGGACATCCGCGAGCAGGCCCTCGACGTCTCTCAGTACCCCGAGATCGTCTTCAAGAGCAGCGACGTCCGGGCGACCCAGATCGCGGCCGGCGACTACAAGATCGACCTGCGGGGCGACCTGACGCTGCACGGCGTCACCCGGCAGCTGACCGTGCCGACCCGAGTGACGCTCCGGGACGGCACGCTCACGGCGCGGGGCGAGTTCTCGGTCCTTCACAGCGAGTACAAGATCCGCCGCCTCTCGGCCGCCGCGGGAACGGTGAAGGCTTCGGACGAGATCCGGATGGCGTTCGAGATCGTGGCCCGCAAGCCTTAGGCGGTCGCGGGTTCGAGCAGCTTGCGGCGGAGCTTGATCTTGAGCAGCCCGCTGATGAAGTCCAGCGCGGGCTCGCCGAACCGCTTGCGGACCAGCGCCAGGTAGGCCGGGTCCGAGGTGTACTCCACGAACGCGTTGTCCCGGAAGCGCAATACCTCGGCGGACGTGAGGTGTTTCGTCGACATCGGCAGCGCCTCTTCCGAGTACTGCCCATAGCCCTTCCAGGTCTTCGGCAGCTGGATGCCGTCCTTCCTGGCCTGCTCGTGCAGCTCCGTGCCGGGGTAGGCCATCGCGGCGTAGAAGTTCGCGTACTCGAAGAGGTACTGCTTGGCCATGTCGAAGGTCTTCTGCATCGTCTCGTGCGAGTCTTCGGGCAGCCCGAAGATGAAGTTGCCGACGATGTTGATCCCCGCCTGCCGCGTCATCTCGATCGCACGGTCGATCACGGCCTGCGACGACCCCTTGTCCACCGCGTCGCGCACCTTGTCGTCGGCCGCCTCGATGCCGTAGGCGACCCAGTTGACCCCGGCCTTCTTCATCTTCCGCAGCAGTTCGGGGTTCTTGATGGTCTCGACGCGGCAGTACGCCCAGAAGTTCAGGCCGTAGTCGCGCTGGATGATCAGGTCGCAGAGCTTCTCGACCAGGTCGGGCCGGATCGTGAAGACGTTGTCGACGATGCGAAGGTTGCGGACGCCGTACTGCTTCACCAGCAGGTCGATCTCCTCGACCACGTTCTCCGGCGTGCGGGCCCGGAAGTTCGCCGTCCCGGCGACCGCGTTCACGTTGCAGAACGAGCACGTGTAGGGGCAGCCGAGGTTCGTGTAGAGGCTCGCGTAGGGCTGGCGCCGGTCGAGGCGGTCGAAGCAGTGCCAGTGGTGCGCGCGGTAGCGGTCCATCGGCAGCAGGTCCCAGGCCGCGAAGGGCAGCGTGTCGGGATTCTTGATCAGCCCGCGGCGGCCGCCGATCACGGCGGCGTCGCCATCGAGCCAGGAGACCCCTGAAAGCTTCGCGTCGGGACGCGGCTTCCCCGCCGCCAGGACCTTGAGCAGGTCGACGACCTGGTCGAAGGCCTCGCCCTGGCAGACGAAGTCCGCCCCCTCCTCGCGCAGCATCTGCTCGGGGAACGCCGAGGGCACCACGCCCTCGAGCATCACCCGGACCCCGGCGCCCGTGCGGCGAAGCTCGCGCAGCAGCTCGCTGGCGGCGCCCATCTTGGTGACGTCGCCCGAGTTGAGCGAGTCCGTCGACATCAGCACCAGGCGCGCCCCCGCGGAGGCGATGCGGCGCGCGGTCTCCTCGGGCGAGAGGTTCTCGGCGTCGGCGTCGAGCACCTTTACCGAGAAGCCGGCCTTGCGGACGTAGGACGCGCTGAGCGCGGTCTGCAGCGGCACCGTGACCGCGGCCACGTTGTCCGCCAGGATCCCGTAGGCGTTCCGGCGGTTGTTGGGGAAGACCAGAAGCAGATCGACGTTGCTCAAGCGCCCTTATTTTACCATGGGGCGCTTCGGGAGGAACAGCTCGGCCACGATTTGGAACATGTAGGCGGCGCCCCAGCGCCACATCTGCAGCTTGCGCTCGCCGCCGATGCGCGCCGGCTCGTCCCCGGGGATCTCGCCGACCTTGAGGCGGTAGCGGGCGGCGCGCGCCGAGAGCAGCGGCTCCCAGCTGATGCGCGTCCCGAAGAGCTTCTCGGGGAGCTTGTGGGCGTCGTCCTCGTACAGGCCGAGCTTGTAGACGAGGTCCGTCTTGTAGGCCCGGTACATGACCATGACGTCGGTATACTTGCCGCCATGCAGCAGGTTGGTCACCGTGGTGAACATCCAGTTGCCGAAGCCGGTGAGGATGTCGTCGTCCTCGCTCTTGGCGCCCCGCAGGTAGCGCGACACGATGACCATGTCGTAGCCCTGCTTCATGATCTCGATGAGCGGCGGGAGGCACTCGACGACGGAGTTGCCGTCGGGGCTGAAGGTGATGACGACGTCGCCGCGGATCAGCGGCCAGACCTCCTTGTAGCCCTGCCGGATGCCCCGCTCCTTCTGGACGTAGACCTCGTAGCCCTCGGACTTCGCGTACTCGATCGTGCCGTCGGTGGACTGGCCGTCGAGGATCAGGATCTGATCCACCCATTCGCGGCGGATCTGCGGCATGATGACTTTCATCCCCACGACCTCGTTGAGCGTGGGGATCAGGAGCGTGGTCTTCATGGAGCGGAAAAGTCTAGCACATGGAGCCGAATCACGAATTACGAATCACGAATCACGGGAAGAGGCGTTCCCCTCCCTTCCCTCCCCAGGGGGGGGGCAGGAGGGGGAAGCTGTCCGGCCGTGATTCGTCCCTAGAGGACGATGCGATAAGTGACCCAGTTGTCCAGCGGCTTGGCGCCGAGCTTGCGGTAGAAGCGGTGGGCCGGCGTGTTCCAGTCGAGCACCACCCATTCCATGCGGCCGCACTTCTCGCGGCGGGCCGCCTGGCGCAGCGCCTCGAAGAACTTGCCTCCGATGCCGCCGCGGCGATGCTCCGGCAGCACGAAGACGTCCTCGAGGTAGAGCGTCGGCCGGGCGAGGAAGCTGCTGTAGGTGAACAGGTAGATGGCGTAGCCGACGGGCGTCCCGGCCTCCTCGGCGATCAGGACGCGGATGCGGCGGCCGATGTCGGCGATCAGGCGACGCGCGGCCGCCGCTGCGGGCGGCGCGAGCTTCTCGTACTTCGCCAGGGCGCGGATCAGGGCCGTGAGGTTCTTCGCGTCGCGCTTCTCGTAGGGCCGGATCTTCATTTAGTCGCTCGTCCTGAAGAGGTCGGTGGACTGCTTGAATTCCTCGAGGGCCCGCTCCCCGAATTTCTTCCGGAGCAGCTCGCCCACGAGACGCACGAACGGCTCGGCCGCCGGGGGCCGCCCCTGGAGGCCGATCCAGAGCTTCTCAAATCGATTGCCCACGCGCACGTAGTATTGCTCGAAGTCGCAGCCGCCCTGCCCGTACGGCACCGAGCGGTCCACGCCCTTCACCTTTTCGAGCGCGGCGTTGAAGGCCTTCAGCTCGTCGTCGCTCAGCTTCGCCGACTCCAGGGTGAAATAGCCGAGGACGAGGTTTCCGTCACGGTCGATCCGGAAAAAGAAGTCCCCGCGCTGGCAGGAGCGCCGCTCGAAGCCGAAGGCGTACTCGACCCCGGCGGCGCGGACCCGGGCCTTCTCGGGGACCTTGTCGCGCCAGTCGGGCATCGTTTTGGCAATCCACGCCTCGGCCTTCGCGAGCCCCGGGGCCCGCTCTTCGACCGTCTCCCACGGCTTGTAGCCGAAGTCGTCCTTCGCGATCCCCTTCAGGAAGTTCCAGGCGTCCTCGCGGGCGATCTGGCCGTAGTCGATGTCGAACCAGACCGTGTTGGCGCGCAGCGCTTCCACGAGCACCGGCAGGCCCGAGGGGTCGCCGAACCCGTACAGCGTCTTGGCCGCCTGGGCGCGGACGTCGTAGACGTCGTCGCCGAGCAGTTCCTTGATCCGCGGCGCCGACTCGCGGTCGTCCAGCTTCTCGAGCGCCCCGACGGCCGCCGCGCGGCAGCCCCAGAGGCGGTCGGCGAGCGCCGCGCGGAAGTCGTCCCGCGAGCCGCGGTCGCGGAGCTCGGCGAGCGCGCGGAACGCCGTGGGCCGCCAGTAAAAGTCCTTGTCGCGGACCAGCTCGCGCAGCAGCCCCGTGAGGCGCTCGTCCTTCAGGGAGCCCAGGCCCTCGGTGAACGCGATCGACAGCGCGTTGTGGCCGTTTTTCGTGGTGAAGCGGAGGATCTCCTCGGCCACCGCGGGGCCCCCGCGGTCCCGGAGCTTCCGCACAGCCTGGACGTGGAACTGCGGCTTGTCCTTGGCGTTCGCGTACTCGACCTCTTGCGCGATCTTGGAGGAGGCGTCCTGAAGGAGGAAAAGCAGCGCAAGGATCACTTGAGCACCTCCGCGCCTTCCATCCAGTAGAGGCCGAGCTGCCAGTCGCCGTCCCAGCGGTCCTCGACCTTGAGGAGGCCCTGGATCGTGATCGGGTCGCTGGAGTAGTCGGCGCTCGTGCCGGGCCGGAGCTTCACCTCGATGTAGTGGTTGATCTGCGGCCGCTTCCCGAAGCAGCAGCTGGCGCGGTCCTTGACCAGCAGGAAGGTCGTCAGGTTCCGCGCCTGCGAGGTCGGGTTGATGAACCCCGTGGCCTTGACGAGCTTCCCGTTCCAGCGGGTGACGTCGCTGGGCAGCTTCATCTTGTCCGTGTACTCGAAGGCCCCCAGGGACTGGAACGCCAGCGGCTCCGCCTCGGGGGGCGGCTTCGAGCAACCGGCGATCAGCAGGAGGGCCCAAGCCAGGCGCTTCATGAGCTTCTTATTTTACGATGAAGGGCTGAGTCCGTCAGCGATGTCGCTGCGATAGGCCTTGAAGGCCGGGAGGACGCCGGCCAGCGCGCCCAGCACCAGGACCCCGGCGACCACGGCCAGTTCCTCGGGCCGTACCGCGAACGGCGAGAACGGGATCCCCGAGCGGGCCGTCAGGAAGGATCCGGCGACGGCCGTGAGGACGTGGCCGAGAAGCAGGCCCCCCAGCACCCCGAAGGCGCAGAGCGTCGTCGCCTCCATCAGGACGATCGACAGCACCGTCGCGCGACGAGCCCCCAGCGCCCTCATGATCGCGATGGGCCGCCGGCGTTCGGACATCGAGTTGTAGATGGCGACGAAGATCGACACGGCCGCCATGACGACGACCAGCGAGGCCACCGCGAGGAAGAGCAGCGGGATCCAGTCGAACTTGCTGAAGAACTCCGCCATGACCGCGGCCGGATTGGCGGCCATGCAGTCGGGCCGCTGGTTCAGGTCGTACTCCAGCTGGAGCGCCGAGCCCGGGCTCCGGGTCTTCACGATGACGGCCGAGAGGCCGCTCGTCTCGCGGTGGTCCTTGATGTGGCGGAAGCTGTCGAGCGTGATGAAGATCGCGCGGTCGTTGGGCGTGTGGGTCGGGCGCATCACGCCGACGACGGTCCAGCGCTCGTCGTGGACCTCGCCGGCGGCCTCGACCCCGTGCGAGGCCTGGAAGGCGTCCCCGAGCTTGAGCCCCGTCTGTGCGGCGGCAGCCGACCCGAGGACGGCCTCGAACGCGCCCTCGTGGAAGGCGCGTCCCTGGATCCCCGGCTGGAAGGCCGAGAAGAACGCGTCCGTGGTGCCGACGATCCGGGCGCCCCGGTACGAGTCCCCCACCGCGACCGGGATCGCGGCGGACACCGCCTTGTGGGCGGCCAGCTCGCGGTAGCGCTCGAGGGGCAGGTTCCCCTGCGAGCGGTCCATGTGGTAGACCGTGTTGAGCACCAGCTGCAGGGCGCTCCCCTTCCCGCCGACGACCAGATCGTAGCCGAATGTGCTCTGATCGAAGCCCGAGCGCGCCCCGGCGCGGATCGCGAGCACCGCCACGACCACGGCGACGCCGAGCGCGATCGACGCCGCGGTGAGCGTCGAGCTCAGCTTCCGCTGCGCGATGTTCTTGAGGACTATCTTCCAGAGAGACATGAGAGGTCGGTCACGTCCTTGAAGCTCTGCATCACCTGCGGCTGATGGGTCACGCAGAGCAGCGTCGTCCCGTTCTCGCCGCAGACTTCCTTGAGGAGTCCGATGATCGACTCGCCGGTCTTCGGGTCCAGGTTTCCCGTAGGCTCGTCGGCGAGCAGGATTTCGGGCTTGTTGGCCAGCGCCCGCGCGATCGCCACCCGCTGCTGCTGCCCCACCGAGAGCGCGTCGGGCTTCTGGTCCCGCTTGTCCTTGAGGCCCACCCGCTCCAGCAGCGCGTCCGCCCGTGGCGCATCATGGTGGCCGGCAAAGAGCATCCCCAGGAGGACGTTCTCGCGCGCGCTGAAGCCCTGGAGGAGGTTGAAGGTCTGGAAGACGATGCCGATCTTCTCGGCGCGGAAGCGGTCCCGCGAGGCCTCGGGCAGGCGCGTGATGTCGGTGCCGGCGACCGTGATGGTCCCGGCGTCGGGGCTGAGGATGCCGCTGACGAGGTTCAGGAAGGTCGTCTTTCCCGAGCCGCTGGCGCCCGTGATGATCCACTGGGCGCCCTTGGGGATGTCCAGTCGGTCGATGGAGAGCACGGGCTGGCCGTGGAAGGCCTTGCGGACCCCGTTGAGGGCGATGCTCACGGGCCCCAGTCTATCAGATGGCACGGCGCTTGCTGTATACTCACGACGTGATCCGCCGCAGACTGTCCGTCCAGCTGACGCTGGTCATGCTCCTGGTGGCCCTGGTGCCGCTGGCGGGCGCCGGCATCCTCATCCTCAACCTCATCGAGGCGTCGATCTTGAAGCAGGTCCGCGCCAGCCAGGAGCAGCGGCTGAATGCCGCGAGCGCTCTGATCCAGAACTATCTCCGCAGCGCGACGACGAAGCTCAAGTCCATCGCCCAGATGATCCGGAAGGGCGAGGATCCCATCGAGCAGACGAAGAGGTTCAACTCCCAGACCGACCCGCCGGACATCTTCCTGGAGGTCGGCTACTGGAAGATCGGCAAGCAGGAGGCCGAGCTCCAGGCCCAGGCCCAGCAGACGGAGTACTCCAACGCGCAGGTGCTCAACAAAGCGCCGAACCGCGGCTACAACCCCAAGGTCAAGCAGCAGGCTTACACGTGGAGCACGAAGGACCCGATCCTGAACGAGGCGGCGAACGGCCACGTCTGGATCGCCCCCACCAATGACAACAACGTGGGCAACTTCAACGGACTCCCCGTTTCGGTCCCGGCCGTCGGGGGCGACGTGCTGACCGCCACGCTGGACCTGAAACCGCTCTCGCGCATCCTGGCGAGCGTTGCGGGCGAGGACGAGCGGCGGATCGTCCTCCTGGACGCCCAGGGCCGGACGCTGGCGGAGTCCGGAACCGGTGTTCCCTCTCCGGCGATCACGCAGTGCCGGGAGGCCGGCCACGCCGGCTGGATCATCGAGGTCTCGGAGCCGCAGGAACGCGCGCTCGCGCCCCTGCGGAAGGCCCGCGACCGCGCCCTGCTGGGCTTCGGCCTCGCGTCCGTGATGGCCGTCGGCCTCGCGTTCCTCTTCGCCGGTCGCGTCGTCGGCCCCGTCCGCTCGCTCGCCCGCACGGCCGACGCCCTGGGCCGCGGCGAGTTCTCGGCCCGCAGCGGCATCGCCCGCGAGGACGAGATCGGCCAGCTCGCGCAGGCCTTCGACCGGATGGCCGCCGCGGTGCAGCAGATCGACCAGGTCAAGAGCGAGTTCGTCTCCCACGTGTCGCACGAGCTGCGGACGCCGCTGACGTCCGCGAAGGCCACGCTCGCCAACGTCCAGGACGGCATCGGCGGGAAGGACTCCCTGGCCCGCGTGCAGGAGGACCTCAACCGCCTCATCCGCATGGTCAACGAGCTGCTGGACGTCGCCCGCATCGAGGCGGGCATCACGCTGGCGAAGCAGCCGACGGATCTGGGCGGGCTCGTGCGCAGCACGGTGGAGCTGCTGCGCCCCATCGCCAAGGTCGAGCTCGCGGTCGACGGCAGCGGCGATACGCTCGACCTCGACGGCGCCCGGGTGCAGCAGATCGTGCTCAACCTGGTGGACAACGCGCTCAAGTACGCGAAGAGCCGCGTCGACGTCGACGTCCGCGGCCGCGAGGTGCGGGTCCGCGACGACGGCCCCGGCGTCCCGCCCGAGCACCGCGAGCGCATCTTCGA
>Ga0310812_10000033_pt1 | contig 64797 bp, 64 predicted proteins | sample NN3metagenome_FD_205747 | JGI IMG/M metagenome (GOLD analysis project Ga0310812, IMG submission 205747) | Soil microbial communities from experimental microcosm in Duke University, North Carolina, United States - NN3 | ecosystem: Engineered > Artificial ecosystem > Soil microcosm > Unclassified...
TCGTCGAAGGACAGCCGCGCGGGCTTGGCGAAGATGTTCGCGGCGGGGATGCGGATGGCCTCGGCGTAGGTCCCGTCGTCGGGCAGACCGAGGATACGGAAGCTCGGGCCGGGCGCCTCCTCACCCTCGCCCCAGTCGAGGCTCGGGTTGATCACCACCGCGCGCCCGATCAGGCCCCGGTCCAGGCCGCGCCCCACCGCCATCACCTCACCCGCGCCGTCGGAGCCCAGGATGACCGGCTTGGCGAACCCGCCCGCGTAGGCGCCGGTGCCGCTGCGGATCCAGACGTCTCGATGGTTCAACGCGGCGGCACGAAGACGCACGATCACCTCCCCGGCTCCCGGGGCGGGATCGGGGACGTCTTCCAGCTTCAGGCGGTCGGCGGGTCCGGGCTCACGCAGGACGACGGCGCGCATGGCAGGCCTCCTCCAGTCGAGAGGTCACATGATCGGCGGTTGTCGCCCGCGCTCAGGCGAGGAGCCGGCGGCCCGGCCGCACCATCATCCGGGCCATCGCACCGTCCACCCAGGAGGCGCCGGGGGGCAGCACGATCGACGTCGAGCGGACGAGATAGGCCTCGGGATCGCGGCCGGGCGCAGGGGCGTCGCGCTCGCGGAGGGCGCGCGCGGCGGTCATCAAGCGCTTGCGGACCTGGATGATCGCGGTGTCGCTCGTGCCGAGGCGTTCGCGCGAGCGGTCCACGATGACTCCCTGGCTCTCCTGGATGGCCTGGTCCTGCACGCCGAAGCCCGGGATGCCGCAGTACATCCGCGTGCGATGCGCCTCCCAGTCCATGTGGTAGTCGTTGTCGCGGCTGGCCGCGGTGCGCACGTCGCCGTACGGCTCCGAGGTCGCCGGGGCGTAGTCGCACACGTGCGCGCCGCCGCCGGAGGCGTGGACGGCGATCTCATCGGCGGTGAGGGCACGCTCGGTGTGCCAGGTCACCATCCAGTTCACGACGCGCGCGTCGTCCATCGGGACCCAGATGTGCGACTGCACGATGGGGTCGTCGATGTCGGCGGGCGGCATGGTGTGGAACGGAAGGAGGTACTGGGTGATGCGCCAGTACCAGCCTTGCGGATGCGCGCGGCGCGCGCCGATCACCACGCCGTAGTCGGTGTCCGCCACCTCGAAGCGCGGGGCGCGATCGCCGGTCTCCACCGCCGCGCCTACGCCGAAGCTCGCGCGATCCATCGCCTGCGTCACCGCGGTGTCGTCGTGGCGAATGGGGGCGTGGAGGAAGGAGATGTGGCTGGAGTCGATGCCGCCCTCCATCGCCTGGACCCAGTTGCACTCCTGGACGCGCTTCGAGATGAAGGTGTGGCCTTCGGGCAGGACCGTCCACTCGAGCTCGGGCAGCGCGGGCCGCGTGTCCGCCGGTCCCATGTAGGCCCAGACCACGCCTCCCTTGTCCATGCAGGGGTAGGCGTCGTGACAGACCTTGGCGGCGAAGGCGGACTCCGGGGGCTCGCTCGGCATGTCCACGCACTGGCCGTCGAGCCCGAACTTCCACCCATGGTAGGGACAGCGCATGCCGCCCGACTCGTTCCGGCCGAAGTAGAGGGAGGCGCCGCGGTGCGGGCAGAACTCGCCCACGAGGCCCGGCAGGCCCTCGGGGCTGCGGTGGACGACGAGGCGCTCGCCCAGCAGCGCCACGCGCTTCACCCGACCACCCGGCTCGACCTCGTCGGACCGCACCACGGGGATCCAGTAGCGCCGGAGCAGGGCCCCCATCGGGGTGCCCGGCCCGACGCGCGTCAGCAGCTCATTGTCTTCCCGGCTCAGCATGGTGGCCTCCTCGGCGGAGCAAGGGTAGCACGCGCCCGCGTCGTCGGTTTCGCGCACGCAGTCGCGCCGAACTCCTGTATACTACGGCCGCGTGCACCGATCACCCTCGAAGCCCTTCCGCTGTGACGTCGTATCCGAAGACGTGACGGTCTCGCTCCGCCGCCGCCGGTCGCTGCTCGGCAAGGGCGACCTCTATGTGCAGTGCAGCGAGGTGGACTGCCAGTACGTCGACACCAACGAGCCGCCCTGCCCTCTGACCCTCGAGATCTTCGCCGCCGAGATCGCCGCGCGGGAGCGCGAGCGACAGGAGTAGGTCGGACCCGCCTCCGGGGGGTTACCCCCGCGGGAGGCCCCGCGCCCCTCAATCGAGGGTCACCGCGCCGGCGGCCGCCGCTGCCTCCCACGGGAGACGCGGGATCTGGGTGGCCAGCTTCCCGCCGCTCACGTCGATCAGGGCGCCGGTGATGTAGCCCGCCAGATCCGAGGCGAGGAAGCACACCAGGTTCGCGACCTCGCGCGCCTCGCCCCAGCGCCGAATCGTCAGCGTGTCCAGGAGCCGCTCCTGATGCCCGGCGGGCGCCTCCGCGAAGTGATTCATCTCGGTGGGGATCATGCCCGGAGCGTAGCAGTTCACGGTGATGTTCCAGGGGCCGAGCTCGCCCGCGAGCACGCGAGTGAAGTAGTGGACGCCCGCCTTGGAGGCGGCGTAGGCGGCGCCTCCCGCGATGGGCACGATGGCGGCGAACGAGGCCGCGTTGATGATGCGGCCGCCCCGCTGCCGCTTCATCACCGGGATGACGGCGCGGCACGTGAGGAACGTGCCCTTGCAGTTGACGTCCTGGTTGAGATCCCAGGTTCCCTCGCTCAGGTCCTCCACTGCGCCGCCCGGCGCCACCCCCGCATTGTTCACGAGCACGTCGAGGCGGCCGTGCTCGGCAACCACCGCGCCCACCACCTCTGCGATCCGCGCGGCGTCGCGCACGTCGCAGCGATGCGCTCGGCCGCGCCAGCCCGCCGCCGCCCAGTCCGCGTCGATTGCCTCCAGAGAGTCCGGCCGCACGTCGGTGACATGCGTGATGACGCCCTCGGCGGCGAGGGTGCCGGCGATCTCCCGACCGATGCCGCGGCCCGCGCCGGTGACGAGGGCGACCTTGCCCCGAAGATCGATCTGCACGGTTGAGTCCTCCTCCGCCGGCGACCCGGCGGTCCACGGCATGCGCTGCGGCGTCGCGCGCGGCGCGCCGCCCGCATCCTAGCATCCCGCGCCGGCACGCCTCGCCGGTGTAGAATGCCGGCGCCATGCCGCCGACCCTCGTGGTGCTGCCGCCCGTCTCGCCGACCGCCCGCGCCTGGGCGGCGCGTCTCGCCGCCGCGGTCCCCGCCCTACGCGTGGTGGTCGCGGAAGACGAGGACGCCGCCGCGAAGGTCATCGGGGACGCGGAGGCCGCGTTCGGCACGATCTCTCCCGCGCTCCTCCGCCGGGCCACGCGGCTGCGCTGGCTGCAGGCGCCGCAGGCCGCGCCGCCCGCCGGCTACTACTTCGCCGAGCTCAGTGCCCACCCGGTGGTCGTCACCAACTTCCGCGAGATCTACAACGATCACATCGCGGCGCACATCATGGCGTTCGTCCTCGCGTTCGCCCGCGGGCTCCACCATTATCTGCCCCAGCAGCTGCGCCGCGAGTGGCTCCCGCGACCCCTCGACTCGGGCGTCGTGCACCTGCCCGAGGCCACCGCGCTGATCGTGGGCGTGGGGGGCATCGGAGCGGAGACGGCCCGGCTCGCGGCGGAGTTCGGCATGCAGGTGATGGGGGTGGACGCGCGGCGTCGGGACGCCCCACCGGGCGTCCGAAAGCTCGACGGCCCCGAGGCGCTCGACTCGCTGCTCCCCCTCGCGGACTTCGTGATCCTGACCGTCCCGCACACGCCCGAGACGGAAGGGTTCATGCATCGCGCTCGCTTCCAGCGCATGAAGCGCAGCGCCTTCTTCATCAACATCGGCAGGGGCCTCACCACCCGGCTCGATGATCTCATGGCGGCCCTTCGCGCCGGAGAGATCGCGGGAGCCGCGCTGGACGTGTTCGAGCAGGAGCCCCTACCCGCGGCTCACCCACTCTGGACCATGCCGGGAGTCCTCATCACGCCACACACCGCGGGCTACGGGCCCTACCTCGACGACCGCCGCTTCGAGATCCTGCTCGACAACAGCCGCCGCTTCCTCGCCGGGCAGCCGCTCCGCAACGTCGTCGACAAGACGCGCTGGTTCTAGTGCCGGCTCCGGCGCGCCTCCGCGCGCTCGGGGCCGACCGGCGCGGCGGGCGCCTCGACAATGGCCGCCGGCCCGTCCACGCGGGGCTGAACGACGAAGCGGCGCGCATGGAAGGCCCCGAGCGTGCCCCGGTGGCCCACGCTGAATATCATGGTCCCGGGCAGCCGCTCGCGCATGAGGGCGTAGAGGCGGGCCTCGTACGCCTCGTCCAGCGCCGACGTGGCCTCGTCGAGGAATAGCCACTCCGGCCGCTGCACGAGGGCCCGCGCGAAGGCGATGCGCTGCTGCTCGCCGGGCGAGAGCTGCTGCGCCCAGTGCCCTTCCTCGTCGAGGCGGGTGGCGAGGGCGGGAAGTCCCACCGCCTCGAGCGCCTCGCGCAGGACCTTGTCGTCGACGCTGTTGATGGGCCCGGGGTAGGCGACGACTTCGCGCAGCGTCCCGATGGGCAGGTACGGCCGCTGCGGCAGGAACAGCACGCGCGCGTCCGGGGGGATGCGGATCTCGCCGTGGCCGAACGGCCAGATCCCCGCGATGGCCCGGATCAACGTGCTCTTGCCGGATCCCGACGCGCCGCTCAGCAGGACCGACTCGCCCCGCGCGAGGGACAGGTTGATGTGATCAATGAGCGGATGACCGTCGGGTCGCTCGAGCGCCACGCCCTCCACGGTGAGGCGCGCGGGGCGACCCTCGCTGACGCGCACGCCGGTGTCGCCCGCGTGCCAGCGCACGGCGTCGAGGGTGCGGTCGAAGCCGGCGAGCCGCTCCACCACCGCGCACCAGGCCGCGATCTCCTTGTACGACTGCACGAAGAAGCTCAGCGCGTCCTGCACTTGCTGGAAGGCCTGGCTCGTTTGCATGAGCCCGCCGAGCCCGAGCTCGCCGCGGAAGTAGCGCGGCGCGGCCACGATCGAGGGAACGATCCACGCGCCGAGGCCATAGCCGGACGTGAAGTAGGTCATGCGCTTCTGCCGCCGCATGATGCCCCACCAGTTCGCGACCACGTCCTCGAAGCGCTGGCGGAACGTCCGGAACTCGTCGAGCTCGCCGCGGTAGAGGGCCACACCCTCCGTATTCTCGCGGAAGCGCACCAGGCTGAACCGGAAGTTGGCCTCGTAGCGCTGCCGGTCGTAGTTCAGCCGGACGAGCGGGCGGCCGAGCAGGTCGGTGAACCACGTGCCGAAGATCGCGTACAGCCCGGCGACCCACACCATGTAACCGGGCACGGGAACCGTGAGGCCGCCGAGGGAGACCGTCATGGTGCCGGAGAGGCCCCACAAGATCGCCACGAACGTCACCAGCGTCACGACGGCCCGCAGGCCGCCCGTGAAGAGCCCGAGGGTATGGGCCGCGAGCAGCCCCACGTCCTCGGCGATGCGCTGATCGGGGTTGTCGGTCGACCGCGCCATGAGCTGCATGCGATAGTAGGCGCGGTCGGCGAGATACGCGGTCAGGTAGCGATTGGTCAGCCAGCGGCGCCAACGGATCTCGAGCATCTGGTTCAGGTACACCTGGTACACGGCGAGAAAGATGAAGATACAGATCAGCCAGGTCACGCGGAAGAGCTGGGCGCGGAACGCGACCAGGTTCTTGTCCTGGAGCGCGCTGTAGAAGGCATTGTTCCACTGATTGAGCAGCACGGTGAGGTACACCATCCCGAGGGTCAGCAGCACGACGGCGAGGAGCAGCCCCCACGCCGCCCACCGATCGTCGGAGACCCAGTACGGGCGGATCAAGGCCCACGCCCGCGGCAAAGTCCGCCGAAGGCTGATGCGCTCCGGGGGCGGATCCGGGACGGGACTATCCACGAAAGGCACGTGCTTGAAACCCTCCGTGGCAAGATCCATAGTGAGATGTCACGATGTGATCTTACAGGACTCGGCTCCGACAACGGCGATTGGACCGCCGCCCGGGGCCGATTCGGAGAAGAGCTGGGACATACCTATCGTTGCTGCGGATCCAGCGACGGAGGCTGACGATGCGCACCCGCTGTGCTCCCCTGCTCGCAGTCTTGCTCATGGTCGCCGGCTGCGCCTCGCCGTCCCTGATGCCGCCGTCCCAGGCGGCGGCGGTCAGGGACCGCGACCGGGCGCTCGCCGCCCGCGCCGACACCATCCACGCGACGATCAAGGACTCGGGGCGGTCGGGCGCCCTCGCCTACCTTGACGGGGGACACGGGCAGCTGGTCGTGCTGCCCGGCGACAGCCCCATCGACGCGTGGACGCGCTTCACCGCGTCGCCCGATAGCGCGAAGTCCCGCGGGACCATGCCCCCCGTCCTCACCTACGTGCACCGGGCGGACATCCCGGCCGCGCCGGAGGCGATCAGTCTGAGCGCGCTCGAGCAACAGCAGGCGCTGCGGATCTCGGTGGTCTCGCTCCAGACCGAGCTGGCAGGAGCGCACCGGATGATCGAGGACCGCCTGGGCTCGGTGGAGCGCGAGCTGCGCGAGACCATCGAGGCGAGCCGGCGCGAGGCCGACGCCGCGCAGACCGCCGCGCGGGCCGACGTGCAGCGCGCCCTCAGCGCCTTCGCCGACGACCTCAACGGCGTGCGCCGGCTCCTGCTCCAGACCGCCCAGCTCGGGTGGCTCAATCATGAGCTGGCGGTGGAGAACGCCGGCGGGGTGCGCAAGGTGGCCTCGGCCAGCCAGGAGCTCGCGGCCAGCTCGGCACGGCTCGAGGACACGATGCGCCAGCTCTCGGATACGCTGGCCGGCCAGCTCAAGGACCTGGCCGCACGCCTCGACAACATTCAGGGGAAGGTCACGAGCCTGAAATGAGACGCCGGTCCTTCGCGCTCGCCCTGCTGCCGCTCTTTGCCGCCGGTCCCGCCGCCGCCGGCGAGTGGGAGACGGTGCGCGACAACTACGACGGCGCGCTGAAGACCTACGCCCGGCGCATCGCCGAGATCGAGGCGCGCGAGCGCGCGATCCAGGACCCCACGAAGCGGGCCGACAAGATCACGCGGGAGCGGGTCGCGAGCCTCGACCCCTCGCTGAAGAGCGGCCCGCGGCCCCGCGGCCTCGCCGAGGCGGCCGACCGGGCGGCCGCGGACCCGAAAGCGTTGCCCGAGGTGTCGCGGCTCCTCGCCGAGTATCTCGACGGGGCGGGCGCCGAGTGGCGGGCGGACGGCGCGGAGCGGCGCAAGATGCGGGAAGCCCTCGTCGCGCTGCAGAAGGACTTCGACCGAGCGGGCGTGAGTCTGGACCGGGCCACCGAGGTGGCGACCGCGACCAAGCGACGCGTGCCCCAGTCGGGAGTGCCCGCCAAGATCGCCCACATGGAGGCGGAGGCCAAGGCGCGCGCGTCGTGGCAGCAGGAGCAGGCCACGCGCGAGCGCGAGCGTCGGGAGCGGGAGCGCCAGGCGGCGGAGCGCGAGCGGGGCGTGCGCTGAGCGGGCGCTCGCCGCGCGCGCGCGCGCGCGCGCTCTAGAGAGCCAGCTGCCCGCCGACGACCCGGGCGTAGTAGCCCTGCTGCGCAAGCAGGTCGTCGGGCGATCCCATCTCGGTCAGCCGGCCGCGGTCCACCACGAGTACCTTGTCCACCCGGCGAATCGTCGTCAGGCGGTGCGCCACCATGAGCGTGGTCCGCCCCCGCATCAGCGCGAACAGGCTCGCGACCACCTGGGCCTCGCTCTCCACGTCGAGCGCGCTGGTGGGCTCGTCCATCAGGAGGATCGGAGCATCCTTGAGGAAGGCACGCGCGAGGTTGAGGCGCTGCTTTTCGCCGACGGAAAGCCGCGCGCCGCCGTCCCCGATGACCGTCTGGTACTGCTGCGGGAGCCTCTCGATCATGACATCGGCGTGCGCGGCGTGCGCGGCGGCCTCGATCTCGGACATCGTCGCGTGCGGCTTCCCGTAGGAGATGTTCTCCGCCACCGTCGTCGGCAGGATGATGGGCTCCTGGAGCACCAGAGCGATCTGGGCCCGGAGGTCCTCCAGACGGAGGTCGCGGAGGTCCACGCCCTCGAGGTGCACCGCGCCGCCCACCGGATCGAAGAACCGCGGCAGCAGGTTCAGCAAGGTCGTCTTCCCCGCCCCGCTCGGCCCGATGATGGCGGCCGACGTGCCCGCCAGAAGCTTGAAGCTCACGTGCTGCAGCACCGGCCGGTGGCGGTCGTAGGAGAACGACACGTCGTCATAGGTGACGTTGCCGTACACGGGCAGCGGCCGGCGCGCCAGGCCCGCGGGGGCCCCGCCGTCCGCATGGAACGTGTGTTCCGCGAACATGTGCTCGGCGGACGTCGGCATCTCGGCGTCGGCATCCCGCCCCAGTACCACCGGCCGCGCGTCCTCGCGGCTCTTCACTTCCTCGGGGGTGTCCAGGATCTCGAACACCCGTCCCGTGCTGGCTCGCGCGCTCGAGAGCGTGGCGCCCACGTGGGACAGCTGATGGAGGGGCTCGAAGAGCTGGGCGACGTAGGCCAGGAAGACGAGCAGCTCACCGACGCTGAGCGAGGACGACAGCACCTGGCGGGCCCCCACCCAGGTCACGCCGAGCGTGCACGCGCTCAGGATCACGGAGATGGAGCCCCAGTAGACGACCTCAAGGCCCTGCTGCGCCATTTTGTGGTGGCGCGCTTCCTCGGTCTGGGCGGTAAACCGCTCGTGCTCGTGGTGCTCGCGGGCGTGGCTCTGGATCAGCGGCAGCGCGGTGATGCCCTGGTGGATCAGTGAGTAGACCTTACCCTCTGCCTGCTGGGCCGCGGTGCCCCGGAGCCGCATGGCCCGACCGAAGACCTTCATCGAAAGCATCAGCACCGGGACCGCGACCAGCGCCACCGCGGTGAGCTCCAGGTTCAATCGCGCCATCGCCACTGCCATGAAGACCAGCGTGCCGACAGCGCTCACGAAGATCAGCAGCCCCTGAAGGAAGAGAGTCTGGAAGGCAACCGTGTCCGTGCCGGCGCGGAAGATGATGTCGCCGGCCTCGGTGCCGTGGTGGTAGCGCAGGGACAACCGCTGGAGCCAGCCGAAGACGTCGTCGCGCACGCGACGCAGGCCGCGGAGGCCCACGTTGATGGAGAGATACACGTGGCCGGCGCACGCGGCGGCATGCACTAGGTGCAGCGCCAGCGCCAGACCGATCAGCGCGGTAATCTGGGCCGGCGCGCTCCACCCGTGCACTGCCGAGGGCAGCCATGCCGGATAGGCCTTGCTGCCCAGCACGCTGTCGACCAGGATGGCGAGCGGCCAGGGCTTTAGGAGATTCAGGCCGATGCTGAGCAGCAGCAAGCCCAGCGTCACGCCGACCCGGCCAGCATCGGGGCGGAAGTAGCCCAGCGCTCGGACCAACTGCCGGAAGCGTGCGAGCGCTGTTACGTCGTGGGATTGTCCAGGAGTGTCCATGTTCTCGAAATGGCGGTGGGAGCAAGCGACGTGCCACGGCCTTGGCAGGACGGCGGATCGCCAGGAATGCACCTCAAGCAGCCCGTTTCGAGGATTCGAAATCCACTGGGGGCCGGTCGCGAGGGACTCATCGAGTAAATCCTACACGAACCACCATGTAGGGGTCGCTGCGATCGAAGGCGGCCCCTCCCATCGAACCTATCGGGCTCATTCCGCGTGGATCGGCGCCGGCGCATCGCCTTCTCGAGGGCCCCCTTTGGGGGCGTCGATCCGGACGCGGCGGAGGAGCGGCAGGAGCATGAGCGTCCCGCAGAAGAGAAGGAAGAGCAGCCAGAAGTCGTCGGCGAAGGCCAAGAGCTCGGCCTGCCGCGTGACTTCTCGATAGAGGGTGCCCAGGGCCTGCCGCTCCGCCGTGAAGGCATCCGCGCCGCGCGCGGAGAAATGACGGGCCCAGGCGCGAAGGCGGTCGGCGGTCTCGGGATCCCATACATTGACGTGGCCCACCAGGGTGGCTTGATGCTCCTGGCTCCGGCGGGCGAGGAGCGCGGTCATCACGGAAACCCCGATGGCTCCGCCCAGGTTCCGGACCACGTTCAGCGCCGCGGTGGCGTTGCCCATTTTTTCGCGCGCGATGGTGGCGAGCGCGATGGTATTGAGGGGCACGAAGATGAAGCCCACACCCGCGCCCTGCACGAACCGGGGCCAGGCCAGCGACCAGTAGTCCATGTTGAGCGTCACCTCGGACATCACGTAGACCGCGTACGCGTTGAGCACGCAGCCGAGCGCGAGGAGCCAGCGCTGGTCCATCCTCGTGATGAGCCGCCCGGCGAGGAGCAGCGAGACGAGGTTGCCGACGCCGCCGGGGGCGAGGACGAGACCGGACGTCCACGCGTCGTACCCAAGCACCCGCTGGGTGAACAATGCGAGCATCACCATGCTGGAGAAGAAGCCCATCATCACGACCAACATGATCAGGCTCGACGAGGCGAAGTTGCGGTCGCCGTAGACGGCGAGGTCGAGGATGGGCTCGTCCGCGACCAGCTCGCGGATGAGAAAGCCGATGAGGGTCGCGACAGCCACGAAGGCGAGCACCACGATCACAGACGACTCGAACCACTCGTTGCGCTCGCCCTGGTCCAGGAAGAGCTGCAGCGATAGGAAGCCCACCGCCATCAGCACGAGCCCCCAGATGTCGATGCGGCCGGGGCGCCGGAGATACGGCGGATCGAAGAGGACCGCGCTGGCGGCGAGGAAGCCCACGAGCCCGATGGGCACGTTGATGTAGAAGATCCAGCGCCAGGACCAGTTGTCGGAGATCCAGCCGCCGAGGGTGGGACCGAAGATCGGCGCCATCATGATCCCCACGCCCCACGCCGCCATGGCCGTCCCGCGTTGCCGGAGCGGGAAGATCTCCCACATGATGGCCTGCGACAGCGGCATGAGCGGGCCGCCGCCGATGCCCTGAATCATGCGCGCGATCAGGAGCACCCAGATGTTGGGCGCCAGGCCGCACAGCACCGAGGCGAGCGTGAAGATCACGGTGCAGGCAAGGAAGAAGCGCTTGCGTCCGATGACCCCCGCGAGCCATCCCGTAGCGGGCAGGATCACGGCGTTGGCGGCGAGGTAGGAGGTGAGCACCCAGGACACCTCGTCGACCCCCGCGGACAGCGAGCCCTGGATGTGCGGCAGCGCGACGTTGGTAACGGTGACGTCGAGCACCTGCATGACCGTCACCAGCATCACCGAGCCGGTGACAGCCCACTTCCGCGCCGAGCCGATGGTCGACTCGCCGACGGGCAGCGTGGCGCCGGCGGTGCTCACACCCGCTCGAGGATGTGCAGGCCGCGCCCCCGGTCGATCAGGTAGATCAGCCCGCGATCGTCCACGCACACGTCGTTGCTCGAGACCCGCGAGGAGCCCTCCGGCACGGGCGGGAGGAAATGCGCGACCTCCCGCGGCGCATGCGGGCGCGCGATGTCCACGATGCGGAGCCCGTGGGCGAACCACGCCACCGGGATCTCGGTGCCGGTCACACGCTCGCTCGGCTGATGGCACCCGGTGAACTCGGGCTGCGTCTCGCCGTCCACGCCCTCGACCTGGAAGCTGGCGAACGGCGTGGGGCGTCGCTCGTCGCTGATGTCGACGAGCCAGAGGAAGGACGGCGGGCCCGGCGCGAGCTTGGCCACGTCCTCGTCGGCCACCAGCAGCACGCGGCGGCCCTGGATGGGAAAGGGCACGGGCAGCGCGGTGTGCGTGGGCGTGATGAAGGGCGGGCTCCAGTCGAGTCCGGAGATGAAGCGCGGCTTCGTCATGTCCGCGATGTCCAGGATCACGAACCCGCCGTGCCAGTAGCTCACGTAGAGGCGATCGCCGAGACGGATCGGATGATGGCAGCGGTGCTGACGGCCCGACCAGGTGGGCGTCTCACCGCCGCCCGTCCACTGCCCCGGCATCCACCAGCGCCCCACCTCCTGGGGCCGTGCGGGGTCGGCAAGGTCCAGGATCATGACGATGTTGCCGACGTAGCCGTCCAGCTCCGGCGAGATATAGGCGTAGCGGCCGTCGAAGGTGAAGCGGTGCACGCCGAGCCCGCCGCAGCGCCAGAACGCGAGCTCGCGCGGACGCGTCGGGTCGGAGAGGTCGAAGATCAGGAGACCGCCCGCGCTCTGGCGCGCGGCGCCGCCGTGACCCTCGCGATTGACCAGCATGAGGCGATTGGCCGCGCGCACCTTGTGGGAGTGCGTGCCCGGCGGCACCTCGAGCGACGCGAGAAGACGCGGGGAAGCGGGATCGCGCACATCCACCACGGAGGTCCCGTGGGGCGCCTTCATGTGCGCGATGCACGCGACATGGCCGTCGACGACCACCTGCCCGCCCCCCGGGCAGTCGAAGTACGCGACCTGCCGCAGGCCCCGGGCACTCGCGCCGCTCACGCTCGGCATTATATACGGCCGCGCACCTTGACACCCGCGCGTCGCGGTGCTGAAGTCGAGCCACCCATGGCCGAGATCGTCGCCGCCGCCCTCACCGCCCACGCGCCCCTGATCACCGGCCGCCCCGAGGTCTCGCGCCCGGATCAGCGCGACCGCCTCCACGCGGGCTTTCACGAGCTGCGCCGCCGCCTCGCCGCCGCGCGCCCCGACCTCCTGGTCCTTTTCGTGAACGATCACCTGCAGAACTTCGCCTACAACAATCTGCCCGCCTTCTGCGTCGGCCTGGCCGAGCGCTACGAGGCGCCGAGCCCGGGCGGGGCCGCCCTCATGCGCCTGACTCCCCGCACTCTGCGCGGCCGGCCGGACTGGGCGATGGCGCTGCTCGAGGCCGGGCTCGCGACCGGGATCGATTTCGCATATTCGTATGACATCGAGAGCTGGGACGAGATGTCGGTGCCCCTGCACTTCCTCCTGCCCGAGGGCGAGATCCCCGTCGTGACCGTGTACACGAACTGCGCGGCGCCGCCGCTGCCCGCGCCGCGGCGCTGCCGCGAGATCGGCGCCTTCGTGGGCGATTTCATCCGCGCGCGCCCCGGCGCCGAGCGCGTCGCGCTGGTGGCGACCGGCGGGCTGTCCCACTGGGTGGGCACGCCGGAGACGGGCCGCATCAATCCGCAGTGGGATCACTGGGTGCTGGACCAGATCACGCGCGGCGACCTCGATCCCCTGGCGCGTCTCACCTGGGACGAGATCGAGCGTGACGGCGGCAACGGCGGCCAGGAGATCCGCAACTGGATCGGCCTGCTCGGCGCCGTCCCCGGCTGGAAAGGCGACGTCCTCGCCTACGAGCCGGTGGCAGAGTGGATCACCGGCTGCGCCACCGTCTGGGTTCACCCGTGATCAAGGTCTCGTACCCGCTCAACCGGCTCCTCAGCGCGGTCGCCCGCCAGCACCAGATGAAGGAGAGCCTCAGCGACGAGGAGATGGCCGGCCACGATCTGTCCGCGGCCGAGCGCGCCGCCCTCAGGGCCGGCGACATCCAGGCCCTTTACGAGCTGGGCGCCAACCCGTATCTCATCCGGCGCGTGTTCCGGCGCCGCTTCACCATCTGACCCATGGCCCGATCCCGCTCCGCCGTCGCCGTGGTCACCGTGTGCCTGATCCTCAGCACCGCCGCCGTGCTGGGGAGCCGCCTCGCCGCCGAGGGCCAGACCCCCAAGCGGGGCGGCGTGCTCCAGTCCGTGCTCATCGAGGACCCGCCGGGGCTCCTCGTGCACGAGTCGGCCACCGTGTCCAATGTCTGGCCCATGTCGCCGTGCTACTCGAACCTGGTCTTCTTCAATCCGCAAAAGCCCCTCGAGAGCGCGGATACCGTCATCCCCGAGCTGGCGGAAAAGTGGTCCTGGCAGGACAACTACCGAAACCTCGTCTTCTTCCTCCGGAAGAACGTGCGCTGGCACGACGGCAAGCCCTTCACCTCGCGCGACGTCAAGTACACGTTCGACGTGGCCCGGGAGGCGCCGGACGCGCCGGCGAAATTCCGGCTCAGCGCCCGCAAGGACTGGTGGGCCAACGTCGAGGCCATCGAGGCGCCCGAGCCGCACACCGTGGTGTTCCGGCTCAAGCGGCCGCAGCCCTCCCTCTTGCTCATGCTCGCCTCCGGCTACTCGCCGGTGTATCCCGCCCACGTGCCGCTCGCCGAGTTGCGCCAGAAGTGCGTGGGCACCGGGCCCTTCAAGCTCAAGGAGTGGCAGCGCGGCCAGTCGGTGGAGCTCGAGCGGAACCCCGACTACTTCATCCCCGACCGGCCCTATCTGGACGGGATCAAGTACACGGTCATCACCGAGCGGGGGACGCGGCTCGCCGCGCTCCAGGCCGGTCGGCTCGATGCCTTCGTCCCCCTCGAGATGACCAAAGCGATGGCGGACGCGGCCAGGAAGACCACGCCCAACCTCGTGATCAGCGAGGTCGGGCAAAACGGCAGCGACAACGTGATCCTCAACGTCAAGCGCGCGCCCTTCGACAATCCCGCGGTGCGGCGGGCGGTCAGCCTCGCCATGGACCGCCAGGGCTATGTCCAGAGCGTCCGACACGGCGGGGCGGTCACCGGCGTGAGCCTCATGCCCAAACCGCTGGGGATCTGGGGGCTCAGCGACCCCGAGCTACGCACGCTGCCGGGGTATCGCGGCGGCGCGGTGGACAAGGCCGAGGCGCGCCGTTTGCTCGCCGCCGCCGGCTTCGGCCCCGGCGGCAAGCCGGTGAAGGTGGAGCTCTCCACGCGCACCCTGTCCATCTACCTCGACGTGGCATCGTTCGTGGCCGATCAGCTCCATCAGGTCGGCATCGAGGCCACCGTGAAGCAGATGGACTCCGCCGCGTGGTTCCCCGCCCTCGCCCGGCGTGACTACCAGATCGGCGGCAATCTCACCGCGGGCGGCTTCGACGATCCCGACGCCTACTTCTTCGAAAACTACAAGTGCGGGTCGTCGCGCAACTACAGCGACTACTGCAATGAAGAAGTCGACCGGCTGATCGACCAGCAGTCGCAGGAGCTCGACCGGGCCAAGCGGATCAAGCTCGTGCTGGACATCCAGCGCCGCCTCGAGGCCGACGTCGCCCGCCCGATGCTCGGCTGGCGCAAGGAATACTTCGCTCACTATCCCCACGTGAAGAATCTCGTCCCGCACAACGCCCTCTACAACTACGGGCGCATGCAGGACGTGTGGCTGGACAAGTAGCTTCATGAAGCTGGCGACATGGCGCGGCGGAACGCGCTTCACCCTGGATGACGCGCCGGAGCCCGTGCCCGGGCCGGGTGAGGTACTGGTCGACGTGCAGGCAGCCGGGATCTGCGGCACCGACATCCACGCCACTCAGGGGCTGTTCCCCTGGCAGCCACCGCTGGTCATGGGCCACGAGTACTCCGGGGTGATCCGCGCCGTAGGCCGCGGGGTGAGCGCGCGGCTCGTGGGCCGCGCCGTGGCCTGCGAGCCCTCGCAAGGCTGCGGCGCGTGCGCCGCCTGCGCGGCGGGTCGTGTCTCCCAGTGCCCGAGCGCCCGGCGTATCGGGGGCTTCGCCGAGCGGGCCGCGCTGCCGGTGTCCTGCGTGCACCCGCTCCCCCGCGGCCTCGATCCCATCACCGCCGCGCTCACCGAGCCCGCAGCCTGCTGTCTGGCCGGGCTCGAGATGTTCCGGATGCCCCGCGGCGCCACCGTGGTGGTGATCGGCGGCGGCATCATGGGCCTTCTCACCATGGCGCTCGCAAAGCGGCGCGGCGCCAAGCGTTTGATCCTTTCCGACCCGATCGAGGAGCGACGCGCCATCGCACGCCGGCTGGGTGCCGGGGTCGTCGTGGACCCCACCACGGAGCGCCTCGCCGACCGCGTCCAGGCGCTCACCAAGGGCGTGGGCGCCGATGTCGTCTGTGAGGCGGTGGGCAAGCCCGAGCTGGTGGCCGAGGCGCTCACCCTCGTGAAGACGACCGGCATCCTGCAGCTGGTCGGCGTCAACCCAAAGGGCGCGAAGCTTCCCATCGATCTCTACGACGTGCATTACCGCGAGCTCCGCATCCACGGAGCCTATGGGCGAGGGACCGCCTTTCGACGCGCGCTGGCCGCCCTGCCGCGCCTGCACGCCCGGAACCTGATCACCGCGCGCTTCCCGCTCGCTCGCATCGAGGACGCCTTCGCGCATGCGGCGGCGGGGCGCGGCGCCAAGACTGTCGTCACGCCGGGCGCGGCCTAGGGCCCGCACGCCATCCCGGAGGGCTCGTCATGGAACGGGAGCTGACCTCTCGTGTCGCCATCGTCACCGGCGCGGGCCGCGGCATCGGCCGCGCCACCGCGCTCGAACTGGCCCGCCTCGGGGCCGACATCGCAGTGGCGGAGCTGGATCGCGCCACCGCCGATCGCACCGCGAGCGAGGTGAAGGGCCTCGGCCGCCGCGCCCTCGTCCTGCCCACCGACGTGACCTCGCGCGCCGCGCTCGCCGGCATGGTCGACCGCGCCAAGGGCGAGCTGGGCCGGATCGATATTCTCGTGAACAACGCCGGCATCTACCGCGCGGCCGCCACGCTCGACGTGACCGAGGAGCACTGGGACGCGGTGCTCGACATCAACGCCAAGGCGGTGTTCTTCGCCAGCCAGGCGGTGCTGCCCACGATGATCGAGCGGAAGCGCGGCGTGATCGTGAACCTGGCCTCGCTCGCCGGCAAGATCGGCAGCAAGACCAACCTGCCCTACAACGCGAGCAAGGCGGCGGTGGTCAGCATGACGAAGAGCCTCGCCCTCGCCCATGCCGCCGACGGCATCCGGGTGAACTGCGTCTGCCCCGGCTTCGTCGAGACCGACATGTGGGAGAAGGTGGCCAAGGAGCAGGGCGCGCTGCTGGGAATGAGCGCGCAGGAGTTCACGCGCCAGCGCGCGGCGTCGGTGCCGCTGGGCCGGATGGAGAAGCCCGAGGACGTGGCGAACGTCATCGGCTTTCTTTGCTCCGACAAGTCGAGCTACATGACCGGGCAGGCGCTGAACGTCACCGGCGGCGTCATCATGCACTGAGGCCGGCGCGCCGCCTCAGGCGCGCGCGGGGACGACGTAGCCGTAGCGAAGGTTGGAGCGGCCCTCGCCGCTCGCCTCGTACGCGGCCTTGAGCGCGGGGAGCCGGTCGCCCGGACCGCCGAGCTCGGCCGCCTGCTTGAAGGCGTAGAGCCGGGCCACGTTCTCGCCGAGGATGGCGCGCTTCACCGGACCGTCGGCCGGACCGAGCGGCGCCCAACCGTGGCCCTTCTGCAGGTCCTCCGGAATCTCGAGCCGGCGCAGGCCCTCGATCTGCCACTGCGGCGCGCCCGTCCACACTGCGTCCGTGCCCCAGATCACATGGTCCACCCCCATCCCCCGGGCCAGCATGCCCATGAGCGCCGCGGTCACGCGCGGCTGGGCCACCGTGGTCTGGGCGAAGAGCTGCCCCAGATCGGCGTAGACGTTCGTGACGCCGTACTTGGCGGGGATCTCGGCGAGGTCGGTGACCCAGTCCACGCGGCCTTCCCGCTCGAACTGGGCGAGGGCGTCGGCCGGGTTCCCGCCCCCGGGGAAGCGGTAGCCGCCGTGATAGATGATGAAGTTGAGCCCGGGCCAGTCCTTCGCCGCCTTGCCCACGTCGCGTACGTCGCAGTAGGGCCGGAGATGCGGGAAGCGCGTCTCCACCGACGGCGGAAACAATCCCTTGTGCACGCACACGTTGACGAGCCCGGCCCTCTGCATCTTCTCGTACGCCGGATACACCAGCTTCTCGTCGTCCATCCGCCAGGGGTGCCGGCTGAGGTCCTTGTTGGTGTTGTCGCCGATCGTATAACCCTTGAAGGAGTCAGGCTTGAGGTCGGCGATGGCGCGATCGATCTCCTCGAGCCAGCCGGGATAGCCGGGCGTGAAGATCGCGTGACTCATCATGCGGCGCGCGCCGAGCTGCGCGTTCACCTTGTCGCGGGCCGCCGCCGCCATGTCATTGGTGAGGAACCAGTCCTGGGGCACCTCGGACGGCGCCCCGGAGAGCAACGCCACCTTCGTGTCCGAGTCCAGGAAGATTTCCTTGAAGTAGTTGTCGAACTTCAGCTCCTCGAGCGTCTGCGGCTTGCCCGCCAGCGCCGGGTTCCACCCCGCGCGGCCCACCGCCTCGCGCTGTCGGACAAATCCCTGAAGCCGCGTGTCGTCGCGGAGGAAGTGCGTGTGGGTGTCCATGACGAACTGGCCGGCGAGCGCCTTCGCGCGCGCCGCCGCCGCGTCCGAGTCGGCGGCCTCGGCGCGACTGGCGTCGAAGAGACGCCCGTACACCTCGTTCATGGCGACGAACGCGGCGGCCATGCCGCTCGCCGTCTGGAAGAAGCGCCGCCGGCTGATCCCGCGGCGGCGCGCCTCCGCATCTGCGATCTCGACCACGCGCGCCTCGACGTCCCGCTGCGCGCGGCTCTGCGGCGCGGGATAGTACTCGTCGCTCGAGACTACCTGGGTGGGCACGGGGCCGGGGAAGGCGGCGGTCTCGGCCGGGTGAAGGGACGCCAGCTCCTCGTCGCTCAGCAGTCGCATGGGCTCGTCCTGTTCCTCGCGCGCTGGCGCGAGTCTAGCACGGCGTCTTGAACTCACCCGCCCGGCCCGCTACTCTGCCTCCATGAATCCCCTGCGCCCCGCCGATCGCTACATCGCCGTCAACGGCCTCCGCCTGCACTGTCTCGACTGGGGCGGGGACGGTCCTCCGCTGCTCCTGCTCCACGGCTTCACGGGGCACGCGCATGCCTGGGACACCCTGTCGATCGCGCTCCAGCCGCACTTCCACGTGTATGCCCTGGATCAGCGGGGACACGGGGAGAGCGACCCCGCGGAGGTCTACAACCCCGTGGTCGCCTTCGACGACATCAACGGCGTGCTCGCCGAGCTGGGCCTCACCACGCTCACCGTGATCGGCCTCTCCATGGGCGGGCGCAACGCGATGTACTTCGCCGCGAAGCGGCCGGAGGCGGTGCGCCGCCTCGTGATCGTGGACATCGGCCCGGAGATCAGCAAGAAGATGTCGCAGGCGCCGCCGGGCCCGCCCGAGCCCGAGACGTGGGATTCGATCGAGCAGGCCGCGCAGCACCTCCTCCGCGGCAATCCCTACCCCGGCATCCATTACTACCGCTGGGTGGCGTCCCACAGCCTCAAGGCGAGGCCGGACGGACGCCTGGTGTGGCAGTGGCACCCGAGCATCAAGGAGCGGCGCACGCAATCGGACATCGACTGGTGGACCGTCCTCAAGACGATCCCCGCGCCCACCCTGGTGCTGCGCGGCGCCGAGAGCCCGATCCTGGACCGCGACGTGGCCGAGCGCATGGCGACGACCCTGCCCAATGGGCACTTCGTCGAGATTCCGCGTGCCGTCCACACGCTGCACGAGGACAATCCGGACGCGGTGCTCGCCGCCCTCCGCGCGTTCCTCGCGTTCTGAGCGCGCGCCGTGCACGCCGAGCGCGCGCCGGGCCCCGCCTCGCACACGTACTTCTCCCAGCGGCTACGCTTGCACTACGTGGACTGGGGCAATCCCGACGCGCCGCCGCTGCTCATGGTGCACGGCGGGCGCGACCACTGCCGCAACTGGGACTGGACGGCGGCCGCCTTCCGTGACGACTGGCACGTCATTGCCCCTGATCTCCGTGGTCATGGCGATAGTCAGTGGTCGCCCGACGGCAGCTACACCATGGCGGGCTACGTCTACGACCTCGCGCAGCTGATCCACCAGCAGCGCCTCGCCCCCGTGACCATCCTCGCGCACTCGCTGGGTGGGAACATCGCGCTCCGCTACGCGGGCATCTACCCGGAGACGGTGGCGAAGCTGATCGCCATCGAGGGTCTGGGGCCCCCGCCGGGCATGATCGCCGCGCTGCGCGACGTCCCCATCGAGGCGCGCATGGACAAATGGATCGCCGAGCAGCGGGGCCTCGCCGGCCGGCTGCCGCGCCGCTATCCGTCCATCGAGGACGCCTTTCGCCGCATGCAGGAGGAGAACCCGCACCTCACCGCCGCGCAGGCGCGTCATCTCACCGAGCACGGCGTGAACCAGAACGAGGACGGGACGTATAGCTGGAAGTTCGACAACTACGTGCGCGCGTGGTTCCCCTACGACATGCGTGGTCAGGACATCCAGCGGCTGTGGAGCCGCATCACCTGCCCCACCCTGCTCCTCTACGGCAAGGAGAGCCGCTCGGGGGATCCCGCCGCGGACGGCCGCGCGCGTCACTTCCCCCACGCGCGGGTAGCGGGCATCGACGGCGCCGGCCACTGGCTCCACCACGACCGACTGGACGTGTTCTTGAAGACGGTGCGGGAGTTCCTGGCTGCGCGCTGACGCGCGCCTCGGCCCCGCGCGGCGGCCCCTCCCCTTCGCCCGCGACCTGCGGTATGCTGAGCGGCGGTTTCCGAAGCCCGTCACTCAACCCCTCACCTCCGCCGCAAGGAGATCCGGTCATGGCACAGCTCACCGTTCCCCTCGATGCCGCCCGCTTCGGGAAGGGTCTTTCCTGGAAGGACTACATGGCCCAGATGGGCGACACGCGAGCCCGCACCGAGGACAACTATGGGAAGGCGACGCTCACCGACGACGAGCGCTCGTTCTTCAAGAACCCTGCGCTCGGCAAGGTGAAGTACGCGGTCATGCTCGCCGAGAACTGGTGCGGCGACGTGCACCGGAACTCACCCCTCCTCGCCCACATCTGCGAGGCCATGCCGAACTGCGAGCTGCGGGTGTTCTTCCGCGACCAGAACCTCGACATCACCGACCTCTACCTCAACAACGGCTACCGCTCGATCCCGGTCATCGTGTTCTTCGACCAGAACTGGAACGAGATTGGCCACTGGATCGAGCGCGCGAGCGCGGCCACCCAGAAGATGATGGCGCTTCGCGCGAAGACGGTGGACGTGGCGCCCGCCGATCAGCAGGAGGCGGCGACTGCGGAGTTCCGGAAGCAGTACCAGGCGCTGCACGAGGGACCCAACAGCCCCTGGCGCGAGGCGGTGAAGGAAGTGCGCCAGGTGCTGGCGACCCGGCTCGGCCTCCTGCCCCCGGACGCCAAGAAGTAGATCGCAGGATGCGGGCGACGGCCGAGACGCTGCGCCGGCTCACCAGCGCGATGCTGCGCGCCGGCGGCAGCGGCCAGGAGGAAGCGGAGCTGGTGGCGGACCATCTCGTGCAGGCCAATCTGGCCGGGCACGACAGCCACGGGGTCGGCATGATGCCGACCTACGTCCGCAACCTCAAGGCCGGTCTCGTCGTCCCGAACACCCGGGCCAAGGTCGTGAAGGACGACGGGCCCATCATCATGATGGATGGAGGACGCGGCTACGGACGATGCGTGGGCGGCGAGCTGATGACCGCCGCCATCGCCCGGTGTCGCCAGACGGGCGTCGCGGTGGGGACGCTCGCCAACGCGCACCACGTGGGACGGGTCGGCGCCTACGGCGAGCTCGCCGCCGGCGCCGGCCTCGTCTCGCTGCACTTCGTCAACGTCAGCGATCACCGCGCCCTCGTGGCCCCGTTCCGGGGCAGCGACGGGCGCTTCTCCACCAATCCCATCTGCATCGCGCTCCCCGCCACCGAGCGGCAGCCCGCGGTTCTGCTCGACATGGCTACCAGCGAGATCGCGCTGGGGAAGGTGCGCGTCGCGAGGAACGAGGGGAAGCTCGTGGCTGAGGGCGCCCTCATCGACGCCGCCGGCCGCCCCACCCGCGACCCTAATGTCATGTACGGGGAGCCCTCGGGCTCGCTTCGCCCCTTCGGCGAGCACAAGGGCTACGCGCTCGCCGTCGTGACCGAGATCCTCGCCACCGCCCTCACCGGCGGGCCCAGCATCCAGCCCGACAACGCGCGGCTGGGCGGGATCGTCAACAACATGCTGTGCGTGCTCCTCGATCCAGTCCGCTTCGCCGGCCTCGAGTGGTTCCGCCGCGAGCTCGACGGCTTCGTGAGCTACGTGAAGGCCTCGCCGCCCGCGACCACCGCCCCCGTGCTCGTTCCCGGCGATCCCGAGCGCCAGGCGCGGGCCCAGCGTGGCCGCGATGGCATCGATGTCGACGCGACGACGTGGGAGGAGATGCTCGCCGCGGGGGAGGCGGCGGGCCTGTCCCGCGCGCAGGCCGAGGCGTTCGTCGCCTGAGGTGAGCGCCCCGCCCCGCCCGGCCGACGAGCTGCCGCTCACCGGCTACACTGTCCTCGACCTCACGCGCGTGCTCGCCGGGCCCTACTGCACGCGCATCCTCGCCGACATGGGCGCGCGGGTCATCAAGATCGAGCGCCCCGTCGAGGGCGACGACATGCGGCGCAATTACATGCAGCTGGAGCCCGGGCGCACCGACCAGTCGAGCTACTTCACGCGGGTCAACGCCGGGAAGGAAAGCGTGGCCGTCGACATGGCCAAGCCCGAGGGCCAGGCGGTGATCCAGGACCTCGCGCGGCGCGCCGATGTCTTCGTGGAGAACTTCATGCCCGGGGTGGCGACCAAGCTCGGCTGCGACGAGCCGGTCTTGCGTGGGATCAAACCCGACATCGTGTACTGCTCGATCTCGGGCTTCGGCCAGACCGGACCGTGGCGCGCTCGCCCCGCCTTCGCCCATATCATCAACGCCGCCTCCGGGCTCATGCACCTCGAGCAGGGCGACGAGTCGGCGCCCCGCGCCTCGAATCTCCAGGCGGCGGACGTGCTCGCGGGCACCCACGCGGTGGGCGCCATCGTGGGCGCGCTCCTCCGCCGCGGCCGCACCGGCCGCGGCGCGCATCTCGACGTCTCGATGCTGGAGGCGCTCATCAGCGCCGACAGCGTCACCTACGCCGCGGTGCTGAACGGGGGCGAGGAGGCGGGCAATCCGCGTCCCGGCATGGTGGTGGCGCCCATCGGCGAGCGCTCGCTCGCCATGCAGTTCGTGGGCTCGGGCGAGCTGTGGCCGCGGCTGCTCGCGCTCATGCGGCGTCCCGAGCTGGGCAAGGACCCGCGCTTCGACACCGCGGACCGGCGCCGCGCCAACTGGCGGGTGCTTCGCGACATCGTGGTGACCTGGCTCCAGACCACCTACCCCAGCGTGGAGGCCGCCATGGCCGCGCTGGCGGAGGCGCGCATTCCTTGCGCGCCGGTGCTCCGGCCCGCCGACCTCGTGGTGGAGCCGCACCTGGCCGAACGCGGCTTCTTTCCCTCCATTCCGCATCCCGCCCGCGGGTCGGTGCGCATCACCGCGACCCCCTATCATCTCGATCATCGGCCCATGGCCCCGCGGGGGCCGGCCGCCTACCGGGTGGGCGAGCACACCCGCGACGTGCTGACGCGTGATCTCGGCTACAGCGCCGAGCGCATCGAGGCGCTGCGCCAGGCGCGGATCGTCGACATCCCCTGATCTCGCGCCCAAAGCGCGGTTTAACTCGACCGATGCGATAGACTGATCGGGCGGAGATCCGTGCCCGCAGACCCCCGGGGGAGGCCACGTGGACAAGCAGACGGACGGCACGAGACTGGCCGCCGACCTGCGCACTCTCGCCGAGGCGGATGCGCGCCGCACCCCCATGGAGGCGCTGCTCGACGCGGCAGGCCGCGGCGAGTGGGACGACGACCGCGGGTTTCGGCTGCTCGGTCGGCTCTGGACGCTGAAGCGGGCGATGTACTACGTCTACGGGGCGTGGGCGATGGGCCTCAACGTCAACGAGTTCCCGCCCGCGGTCGCCTACCTCTTCGGCAAGCAGATCTACGACGACTCCACCCACGAGATGCAGTACGTCGACGAGATCCTGCGCCGCGGCTGGGCGCCCACGCAGCGCGCCGCGTTCGCGCATCCGTACTGCGCCTTCGTCCCCGCCACGCGGCTCGCCTACTTCGTCTTCACCCTGCGCGCGCTGACCAACTACCGGCAGAACATCCGCATCGCCGCCTTCAATCTCGGCGCCAAGGTCATCGAGCTCGCCTGGCTCGAGCGACTCGGCCGCGACTGGCCGGATCCCGCCCTGCGCGCGCTCTTCGCCGGCCAGGCCGCGGAGACTCGCAGCCACGTGCTGATGGGCCGCTTGGTGGCCGAGCGCTGCGTGGAGAGCGCGGTGGACGAGGGGCTGGCCCGCATCGATCACGGCGTGGTGCGGCAGACCTATCTCTTCGCCCTCGACGAGATCGCGGCCGGCGCCCTCGGGCTGGCCGAGGTCAAGGGCGAGGTCTCGGTGCCCAAGGACTAAGGCGCCGATGACGGGCCGAACAATCGCCATCAAAGTGGACCACGAGGCGTGCACGGAGTGCCGCATGTGCTACGTGGTCTGCCGTGAGATCGACCTGAACGCGGTGTACGTGGCGGCGGAGCCGCGCCACCGCTTCGAGATCGACCCGGCCCGCTGTCTCTACCCCGGCTGCACCGCGTGCCTCATGTACTGCCCCGCGCCGGGCTCCATCGTCGAGGCGGTGAGCGGACGCTCGCTGGTGCCCCCGCCGCCCGACGTGTGGACGCCGGACCGGCGCATCGCGCGGGGCATCGCCTGATGCCGCGTCCCAATCATCCGATCGTGCAGCAGTTCATGGACGCGTGGGTCACCCCCACCGGCTTCTCCGGGCCGGGCGTCGAGTTTCGCATGCGGATGACCGCGCGCTGCCTGCCCATCTGGAACGGCGCGACGGCGCGGGCGGTCAAGGGCGGCGAGGCCGACCGCCGCCTCACCGGCGACGACTGGAAGATGGAGCGTGCCCTCGCCGGTTACGCGCTCGAGGGGCCGCAGATGTCCATCAAGCAGATGTCCACCCAGCTGCTCTCGGTGCCCATCGACCAGCAGGCGCGCTACATCGATCTCCAGCGCATGCGCGCCCGCCAGATCTGGGACGAGGTCAAGCACGGTCAGCTCAACGCCGACGTCTTGCTCCGCGCGGGGCGGATCAAGCGAGAAGACGACCTGATGGCGAGCGTGGAAGCCAACGCGCAGGACAACCTCGCCTACTTCGGCCTCACCTCCATGTTCGCGCACCTCCACCCCCTCGCCCGCGCCGCCCAGAACTACTTCGTGGAGGCCATCGCCTGCCTCGGCATCACCGCCACGCTGGCCGCCGTCGACGATCCGCTCATCCGCCACCAGATGAAGAGTCAGGAGGCGGAGGAGCTCATGCACTTCATGGAAGGCAAGTACCAGCTGGACGCCTACTGTCTCACCGCCGAGGAGCAGCGCCCGGTGGAGGAGGCCTTCGATTTCCTGCTCAAGCCCTGGGCCACCACGATGAACCCGGCCTTCGGGGCGCGGCGCGAGGGCAGCGCGTGAAGGTCCGCATCGCGGACGCCCACTGCATCGCGTGCGGCCTCTGCCGCGAGGCCTGTCCCGAAGGGGCGGTGCATCCGCGCATGCAGGACATCCACCACCGGTTCGAGGTCTTGTCGCACGAGTGCACGGGCTGCGCGGTCTGCCTGCCGTACTGTCCGGTGCCTCCCGCGCTCGTGCAGTACGACATCGCCACCGCCTGAGCCGGCCATGGCGGCCACCGCGTTTCCTGCCGACGACGTCGAAGGCTCCGTCCCCGCCCGGTTTGCGCGCATCGCCGCCGCGCGCGGCGATGCCCTCGCCATCGTGAGCGAGGGCGGGCGCCTCACGTATCGCGAGCTGGACCGGCGCTCGCACGTCCTCGCCGCCGCCATCCTGGGGGCGGGCGGTCCGCTTGATGTCCCGGTGGCGGTGCACGCGGAGGCGCCCGCGACGACCATCCTGTCCATGCTCGCCACCTGGAAGGCGGGGCGCTTCTGCGTGCCGCTGGACCCGAGCCTGCCCGCGGCGCGGCGCGAGGCCATCCTTCGCGACGCGGAGGCGGGACTCGTCGTCAGCGATGGCGCGCCGCCATTCGACGTCGACGCCCGACCCGTGATCCGGCTGGACACCCTCGTCCTCGATGCGGGAGGTCTGCCGCGCCGCCTCGACATCGGCCCCGACGGAGTCGCGTGCCTGCTCTATACCTCCGGCTCCACCGGCGCCCCCAAGGGCGTCGTGCGCACCCATCGCAATCTGCTCCACCGCGCGCGCTGCGCGGTCGATTCGCTCGGCATCGGCCCGGACGATCGCGTGAGCGCCCTGCACTCCCCGGCGTTCGGCGCGGGGCTTCGCGACGTGCTCGCCGCGCTGCTCGGCGGCGCCACGCTCCTGCCCTTCGACGTGCGGCGAGCGGGGATGGCCGCCCTCGCCGACTGGATCGAGCGCGAGCGCATCACCGTGCTGTGCGCCGTCGTGACCACCCTTCGTCACTTCCTGGGCAGCCTGGAGGCGGGCCGGCGCTTCCCTTCCATCCGAATCATCCGCCTCGGCAGCGAGGCGCTGTTTCGCGAGGACGTGGAGCGGCTCCGGGCGCGCCTCGTCCCCGGCTGTGTCTTGGTAGCCGGTTACGGCGCGAGCGAGGCCAGCGGCATCGTCGAGTACCGCATTCTCCCCGGCGCCGCGCTGGCGCCCGGACGCGTGCCGGCGGGCTATCCGCTGGAGGGCGTGGAAATCCTCATCCTCGGCGACGACGGGGCCCCGCGGCCCGCGGGCGAGGCCGGCGAGATCGCGGTGCGCAGTCGCTATCTCTCGCCGGGCTACTGGCGCCGTCCCGACGGCACCCGCGCCACCTTCACGGCCGACGCGGCGGGCGACGCCCCGCGGGTCTACCGCACCGGCGACCTCGGCCGGCTCGCGCCCGACGGCTGCCTCGAGCTGATCGGCCGCCTCGATCACCAGGTGAAGATCCGCGGCTATCTCGTGCACCCCGACGAGATCGAGCGGCGCCTGCTCGAGCACGAGGAGATCCGGCAGGCGTCGGTGGTGGGGCGCGACGACGGCGCCGGCGGCACCCGGCTCGTGGCGTATCTGGTCCCCACGCGCGCGCCAGCGCCCGCGCCGGTCGCGCTGCGCCGGTTCCTCCAGGCGCGCCTGCCCGACTACATGATCCCCGCGGCCTTCGTGAGCCTCGACGCCTTGCCCGTCACGCCCAGCGGCAAGATCGACCGGCACCGGCTGCCCGAGCCCCCCGCCAGCATGACGCGCCCCGGCGACTACGCGCCGCCCACGAATCCCCTGGAGCTCCTGATCGTGAAGATCTGGGAGGACCTGCTCGGGGCTCGCGGCATCGGCGTCAACGCCGACTTCTTCGAGCTGGGGGGCGACTCGCTACGCGCGGCGGCTTTCGTGACCGAGCTCGAGCGCGCGTCGGGCCGCGCGCTGAGCCCGTCCGCCCTGCTCGAGGCAAGCACGGCGCAAGGCCTCGCGCGGCTCATCCTCCGCGAGCGGGAGGAGCTGGAGCAGCCCCTCATCACGCTCCGTGCCACCGGCGCGCGCACGCCGCTCTTCTACCTGCACGGCGACTACAACGGCGGCGGACTCTATTGCCACGGGCTCGCGCGGGGGCTCGATCCGGACCGGCCCTTCTACATCCTGAACCCTCACGGCCTGGACGGGCGCCCCCTTCCCGGCACGATCGAGGCCATGGCGGCCGAGCGACTCGCCGCGGTGCGGGCGGCCCGCCCCCACGGACCCTATCATCTGGCCGGCTACTGCAACGGCGGACACCTCGCGCTCGAGATGGCCCGCCGGCTCCGCGACGAAGGCGAGCGGGTGAGCGTCACCGTACTGATCGAGGCGGAGGCGCCCGGCCAGCATCGGCTGCAGCGCGCGGTGCTCGCGCTGACGCGCCTGGCTGGACTGCCGAGAGACGCCCGCATCGACCTCGCCGCGCGCGCCGACCGCCTCGCCGAGCGGGCCACGGATCGGTTGGATTACTACCGGCAGCGGCTGCGCGCCCTCCGAGCGGATCCCTGGCGCGGTCCTCTCGCCGTCGCAGCCCGGCGGATCCACGCGAGCGCAGGGCCGCTGGCCCGCATCGTGGGGCGCACGCCCGGGCCGGCGGCGACACCGGCGCCGCGGAGCTCCGCCTCGCCCGCCGACTCCGGCGCGCTCCTCGTGCGCGCACGCCTCTACCGTCCGTCCATGCGTCGCTACGCGCCCGCGTCCTACGACGGCCGCGTCGTGGTGCTGCGCGCCGAGGAGCGCCCGGCGGGGCCGCCCGATCTCGGCTGGAAGCAGACGCTGCCCCGCCTCGAGGTCGGCACGGTGACCGGCGGCCATCTCAGCTGCATCACGCGCCACGTGGACGCCTTCGCCGCGCGGCTGGAAGAGATCCTGCGACAAGGAGACGAGCACGCATGAACACGATCGCCCTCGATGGAGCTTCGCTCACCCTCGACGACATGGACGCGGTGGCCCGCGGCGACGCGCGCGTGAGCCTGCGCGGCGTGCCGGCCGTTCATGAGCGGATCGCCCGGTCCTACGCCCTCAACCAGGAGCTGATGGGGCGCGGCATGCCGATCTATGGCGTGACCACCGGGCTCGGTGATTCGGTCGACCGCCACATTGGCCTCGACCGGGCGGCGCGGCTTCAGGGCAACCTGATCTCGTATCTCGGCTGCGGCGTGGGCGAGTACATGCCCGTCGAGGACTGCCGCGCCATGCTGCTCGCCCGGGTGAACTGCCTGGCCAAGGGCTATTCCGCGGTGCGCCCCGCCCTCATCGAGCGCCTGATCGACCTCCTGAATCGCGACGTGATCCCGTGCATCCCGGCGATGGGCTCGGTCGGCGCGAGCGGCGATCTCATTCCCGCCTCCTACATCGCGGCGGTCGTGATGGGCAAGCGAGACGTCTATTACCGCGGGCGCGTGCGCCCGACCACGGAGGTCTACACGGAGGCCGGGCTCGCGCCGATGGCGCTCGAGCCCAAGGAAGGCCTGGCGATGGTCAACGGCACCAACTTCATGACCGCGGTGGGCGCGCTCGCGTTGCAGGACGCGCACCGCCTCGCCGTGATCGCTGACGCCTGCACCGCGCTGGCCACCGAAGCACTCACCGGCATCACCGGCCCGTTCGATCCTTTCCTCCACGACACCGCCAAGCCCCATCCCGGGCAGGTCGCGTCCGCCGCGCGGACTTTGCGGCTCCTCCGTGGGAGTCGCCTGGCGCGCGACTACGCGGAGCTGGTGCGTGAGTTGGGCACGCTGGACAAGGGCTACCGCCGCCTGGAGGCGAAGATCCAGGACAAGTACTCGATCCGCTGCGCACCCCAGTGCGTGGGGGCGCTGCACGACGTGGTGACCTGGGCGCGGCAGATCCTCTCCATCGAGCTCAACTCGAGCAACGACAATCCCCTCTACGACCTCGAGGCGGGCGCCGTGCGGAGCGGGGGTAACTTCTCGGGCTTCCACGTCGCCCTCGCCATGGACACGCTGAAGACGGCGGTGGCCAGCGTGGCCGATCTGCTCGACCGGCAGTTCGAGCTGCTGAACGACGAGAAGTACAACATGGGGCTGGGGATGTGCTGCACCAACCCGCTCCCCGACGATCATCCCGAGGCGGGCACGCATCACGGCTTCAAGGGCATGCAGCTCGCCATCTCCGCGCTCACCGCGGAGGCCCTCAACGCCTGCACGCCGATGACGGTGTTCAGCCGCTCCACCGCCTGCCACAACCAGGACAAGGTCTCCATGGGCGCGACGGCGGCGCGGCAGGCGCGGGAGGTGGTGGACCTCACGCAGCGGGTGGCCGCGATCCACCTCCTGATCCTGTGCCAGGCCGCGGATCTCCGCGGGGCGGACCGCCTCGGCGAAGGCACCCGCCGCGTCTACGCGGCGGTGCGCAAGGTGTCCCCCTTCGTGGACTTCGACCGGGAGCTGCGGCCGGATATCGAGCGCGTCGTCGAGCTGATGCGCTCGGGCGTCCTGGTAGACGCCATCGAGGCCGACACCTAGCACCTCGCGGTCAGCGCACGACGAGGACGCGGAGGACCTCCACTAGCACGCTCGGCAGGCGCTCCGGCCGGGAGAGCACGGCGTAGCCGCGCGGACCGAAGATGGACGTCAGGTAGGTTGGCGCCTCCCTATCGACGGTCAGGCAAAATGGCAGCAGGCCCTGGAGCCGTGCCTCCGCGACCGCTTGCCGGGTATCCTCGATGCCATACCGACCGCCGTACTCGTCGACGTCGTTCGGCTTGCCGTCGGACAGGAGCAGCAGCAGGCGGTGACGGGCCCGCTCGCGTCCAAGGAGCGCGCTGGCATGACGGATGGCCGCCCCCACGCGCGTGTAGCCGTCGGGCTCCAGGGCCCCCACGCGCTGCCGTGCCGCCTCGCGGGACCGCTCGTCGAACCTCTTCACCGTGACCACGCGCACGGCATGGGGACCTTCGCCCGAGAATGCGAGCACGGCGTGCCGATCGCCGAGGACCTCGAGCGCCTCCAGCAGTACAACGAGCGCTTCGCGCTCCACGTCCACGATGCGCAGACGCCCACTCACCCAGGCATCGGTGGAGGCGCTCACGTCGACCAGCACGGCGATGGCCAAATCCCGGCGGGTGGGCCGCTGGTCCACGTACAGCCGGTCGTCGCCTGGCATTCCGGCATGCCGGTCGGCATAGGCCGTGACGTAGGCGCCCAGATCCAGCTCAGCGCCCTCGGGCTGACGTGCCGACCGCACCCGGTGGGGCCGTAGGCCGTCGAAGCGGCGGCGCACCTGGCGGACAAGGCTGGCGTGGCGAGCGAGCACGTCCGCGACCCATGCTTCGCCGCCGATGATGGCATCCGCCGGGCGCACGGTCGCCCCGGGCATCCGATACGCGCCGGCCCGATGATCCCACTCCGGATAGGTGATTCCCTGCACGCCTGAGTCCGCGCCCGACTCGCGGATCGATGGTGGCAGGGGCACGGCATCGCTTTCCAGCACATCGCGGGGGGAGCCGGGGGTACGCACCACGCGGGCCTCCGGCAGTTCGGACAGGGCGTCGCCCAGGTCGGCCGTGTCGCTGGTGCCTTGGTCGAGGGGACGCTGAAGTCCCATCGGATCCTCCGCGCTTTCTGTCGGATCGTCGACGCGCACCATCCAGGTGCCCGGCGCGGCGTCGTCCTCGTCGTCCCGTGGAGGCCGCACGCGGGGACGCCGCCGCGGCGCCGCCGGGGCGGCGCGGCGCTGGGATGACGGCGGCCCCTCGTCGCCCGCGCGCGCGGCCACGAGGGCGGGGCGTCGGGCCTCGCCCCACAGCGACACCGGCGCCACCCCGCGATAGCGACCCGCGGGACCGAGTGCTCCCGCGCGGACCCGCGCCCACTCTCGAGCGTCCTCGGCGGTCAGGACAGCGGGGAGCGGCGGTGAGCTGAGAGCGGCGCCGAGCTCGTCACGGAGCATCCCCTCCACCATTCGCTCGGCCGGCAGCAGAACGTCGAGTGGCGGGCGCTCGTCCAGGGCGGCTGCGCGCGCCGCCTCCAACGCCGGCACGAAGCCACGCAGCGTCCGTGCCAGCATCCGGTCGACGACAGCCCCGGTCGCGATCTGGTAGAGGTCCTGCTCGAGCCGGGGCGCATCATGCGGATGGGCACCCGCGAAGCCGCGCGTGAGGCGCGCCATCTGCTCCACGGCGAGGAGGCGGTAGCAGTCGAGCGCTGCCGCCTCCCCATCCGGCGCCGCGAGGGCACGGGGTAGCCAGATGTGCCGGCCGTCGGTCGCCGCCCTTGCCGCGCGCGCCGCGAGGTGGCGCGGCGCGCGGCCGAGCACGCGCGCGAGCCATGTCGGCGGGGGCTCCTCGTCCGATGGGTAGATCGCCAGCGGCTCGCCCCAGAGCGCATGAAGGAGCAGCGCGAGCCGCCGCCGGACGAGCCCGAGGGCAAGAACGGGCGGTGCTGCGGGCGGGCGTACCCGCCACCAGAGGTCACGGGCACCGGTCACGGCAATTCGCGCGCCCTCGATGATCAGACCCTCGGGCTCGCTCATGCCCGCGCTACACGAGGGCAGTGATGAGGTCGAGGGCCGCCGCCAGCAGGTCGGGGTCGTCAGTGAGCGGTCCCGCGATGGCGACCCGGCAGGCCTCCCGCGGGGGAACCCCGCTCGCGATCAGCCGCGCCGCCGCCACCAGCAGACGCGTGCTCGGCACTTCGGGCAGCCCGCGGTCCCGCAGCCCCCGGAGCCGCTGGGCGAGGGCGACCAGCTCCCCCGCCTGACGGCGGTCCATGCCGCCCTCGTGCGCGATCACGGCGATCTCGCGCTCGGGCGGCGGCACCGTGAACTCGAGCGCGACGAAGCGCTGACGCGTGCTCGGCTTGAGATCCTTGAGCAGGTGCTGGTAGCCGGGGTTGTAGGACACGACCAGCTGGAATTCCTTCGCCGCCACCACCAGCTCGCCGGTCTTGTCGATGGGGAGCACGCGCCGATCGTCGGTCAGGGGGTGGATGACCACGATGGTGTCCTGGCGCGCCTCGACCACCTCATCGAGATAGCAGATGGCCCCAGCCCGCGCCGCGCGGGTGAGCGGGCCGTCCTGCCACACCGTCTCGCTTCCGAGCACTAGGTATCGACCCACCAAGTCGCCGGCCGAGAGATCGTCGTGGCACGCCACCGTCACGAGCGGGCGCCGGAGCCGCCAGGCCATGTGCTCGACGAAACGCGTCTTCCCGCAGCCGGTGGGGCCCTTCAGCATGACCGGCAGGCCGCGCGCGTGGCAGGCCTCGAACACCGCGATCTCGTCGCCCGCCGGGAGGTAGAAGGGCTCGTCCGCGGGCGCCGGGCGCAGCCCGTCCGTCATGGCCGCCCCGGCTGCGCCATCGGGGCGCGCAGGGCCCATCGGCGCGCGGTCAGGCGGTCGGGCGCACTGGGGCCAGCCGCTCGGACTCGAGCGCCGTCACCGGGCGCCCGGCGAGGAAGAAGAAGTCCCAGAGGAACAGGCCCACGCCCGTCACGAACAGAGCCCCGGTGGTCACCAGCATGAGGAAGTGCACCTGCAGCTTGAGCTGGGTCTCCAGATAGCCGATGCTCAGGATGCGCTCCAGATAGGTCTGGGTGATCCCGGCCGCCGCGAACGCCATCGTCATCCCGAACATCCCGCCGATCTGGAGCCAGAACCCCCAGAATCCGGCGGCCGTCTCCCGCGAGGCCTCGGGCCGCCCGGTGAGCCCGGGCAGAGCGTAGGTCACCATGCCGAGCACGATCATCACATACGCGCCGAAGAACGCCATGTGGCCGTGCATCGGCGTGATGAGCGTGCCGTGGGTCCACTTGTTCACCGCCGGCCACGTGTGGGCGAGCCCCAGGATACCCGCTCCCAGCGCGGAGAAGATCGCGCTGCCGATGGTCCAGTGCATGGCCATCCGATTCGGGTGCTCGAAGCCGGAGCGCCGCATCGCGTAGTACGCGTACATCGCCATGGCAAGGAAGGACAGCGGCTCCAACGCGCTGAAGAGCCCGCCCAGGGGCAGCCAGTAGCGTGGCACTCCGATCCAGTAGTAGTGGTGCGCGGTCCCGAGAATTCCGGAGATGAAGGTGAGGCCCACGATCACGTACAGCCACTTTTCCAGCACCTCCCGGTCCACGCCGGAGAGGCGGATGAGGAGGTAGGCGAGGATGCCCCCCTGGATCATCTCCCACACGCCTTCGACCCAGAGGTGCACCGTCCACCAGCGGTAGAAGATGGCCAGGGTGTAGTTATTGAACTCGAGGAGCGACGGCAGGTAGAGCAGCGCCGAGCAGGCGAGGCCGGCCACGAGGACGCCTTCGGTCGTGGTCAGGCGGCCGCCCGTGTAGATGGTCATGCCGATGTTGTAAAGGAACATGAGCATGACCACGACGATGACGATCTTGAGGGGAAACGGCTGCTCCAGGAGCTTGTTTCCAGCCGTCCACCGGAACACGTAGCCCACCACCGCGGTCACACCCATCGCCGTCCACAAGACGAGCTGGACGTAGGCGAGCCGCACGCTGTAGAGCTCCACCCGCGATTCCTCGGGCACCACGTAGTAGGCGGCGCCCATGAACCCGGTGAGGAGCCAGACGAGCAGCACGTTCGTGTGAATGGCCTTGACCACGTCGAACGGCAAGATCGCCATCAGCGGATCGGGGCCGAGGTACTTGGCGGCGGCGAGGAGCCCGAAGGCCACCTGCAGCCCGAACAGCAGCATGGCGACGGCGAAGTACGGATAGGCGACGCGCTGGGACGAGTATCGCATCTCGCGGCCCCCTACTTGAGCGTGAGGAGATAGGCCACGATCTCGTCCACCTGGTCCGGCTTCAAGGTTTGGGCGTAGTCACTCGGCATGAGCGAGCGGCCGCCGGTGGAGTAGGTCGGACCTACGAGCACGTGGGCGTTGGGATCGAGAATCGACTCGCGGATGTAGCTCGGTGCGTCCTTGGCCTTGCCATGGTAGTCGCTACCGCGCACGCGGTTGGCCGCGGTGGCGGCGATACCCGCGAGCGAGGGGCCCACGAGATTGACGTTGGAGGCGATCGAGTGGCACGCCCCGCACGCCGGCGGTGAGGCATTGAACAGGGCGCGGCCGAGCTCAGCGGGGTCGCTGGAGGCGGCGGTGACGGGCAGTGCCCCGACATTGGCCCCCGGCACCGCGCTGCCGCGCACGAGAATTGGCCGCGGGGGCCACCCCTGAGTATCGATCTTGCTCACCCACGTGAGGAATGCGATGACGGCGGTGATGTCGCGGTCGGACAGCTTCAGCTGAGGCATCAGACGGCGATCGCGCTGCTCGGAATAGAAGCGCGAGGGCTCCTTGAGGAAGTCGCGCAGGTAGTCGGCGCCGCGCTGGGACGCGATCTGGGTCAGGTCCGGCGCGTAGTAGGCGCCCTCGCCTAGGAGCGTATGGCAGTTGATGCAGTTATTCCGGTGCCACACGTCCTTGCCGGCAATCACGGCGGCATCGATGGCGGCGGCGTTGGTGAGGGCCGGGATCTTACGGTGGCTGTCCACCGTCAGGCCGAGGAAGACGAGTGCGCTCACTGCTGTGCTCACCACGAAGAAGGCCCGCGTGCCGCGCTTGGTCATAGCCGCACCCGCCCCAGCCGCCGGGCACGGCGGATCGTGAAGGTGGTCGCAACCCCGAAGGCCCCGAGACCGCTGACGGCCGACGTGAGGGCAAGCACGTCAGCCGGGACGGCCAGCCCCAGGCGCGCGGCCAAGAGCGCCAGGCTGGACCCGAGCGCGGCGACGGACAGGAGGATGAGCAGGACGGTCGTCGTCATACGCCGATCCGGGAGAAGTTGGACAGCGCGATCCAGCCCGTGTAGACGAGGGCCGCCGCCATCACCGCGAAGACCACCCAAGCGAGCGCGCGCGACAGAACTGGAGTGGCTCTCAGTTCCGAGGACATGGCACCTCCCACGTTGGAGGACACTTAGACCTTCGACGGCGAGGTTGTCAACTGGTCGGACGCCGTATGCGCGCCGCTCGCCTCCCGACGCGTCCGCGCTCGATCAGCGGCCGCTGGGCGCGTACTTCCCGCTGATCTGCGGGGTCGTGCCCTCCTGGCCCTTGTTCTGCCGATCGAGCCGCGTCTCGCGGGACCACGTGCGCTTGAGATCGTCGCGCACGCCGAAGCGCAGCCGGCCCAGCCCCTCGGTCTCCAGCTCGATGCGGTCCCCGTCCTGGAAGCCCGAAAGCCCCCGGTGGTTGGTGCCGGTGGCGAGGAGGTCGCCGGGCTCGAGGGCGTGAATGGAGGTCACCCACTCCACGCAGCGCGGGATCTTGTGGGCCATGTCGCTCGTGTTGAAGTTCTGCATGAGCGTCCCGTTGACCCAGAGCCGGACCTGCAGCTTGTGCGGGTCGGCGATCTCGTCCGCGGTCACGATGTAGGGGCCGATGGGCGCGAAGGTGTCCCGGCTCTTCATCTGGTAGAACGTGTTCCCCGGCGGGAGCAGGCCGCGCGCCGACCCGTCGATGAAGTTCACGTAGCCGAAGACGTGGCGCATGGCGTCCGCCGCGCGCACCTTGGACGCGGGCGAGCCCATGACCAGCGCCACCTCCGCCTCGCCTTCGAAGATCGTCGCGGGGACGTCCGGCAGGATCATGGTCTCATTGGGCCCGATGATGGCCCCCGGCGATTTGAGGAAGGCATTGATGGGAGCGGGCTCGCTGCGCGTGCCGTCCTCCATGTAGTTCACCGCCATGCAGACGATGGTGCCGGGACTCGGCAGCGGAGGTCGGAGACGCACCTGGGCCAGCGGCACGCCCTTGCCGCCGTCGGCGGCGGCCTGGAGCCGGCCGCGGTACTCGTCGAAGCGCGTGATGAGGCCGCGGATGAGGTCCTGGGGATGAAGGCGCGGGATCTCACGCGTGATCTCGGTCACGTCCACCACGGTGTCGCCCTTGAGCACGCCCAGCCGCCATTCGTCGAAGAAGAGGATCTTCACGCCGGCCTCCCTTTGCATTGAAGCCTGGGTTGAGGCCCCGACTATACACCCCGCGCCGTCCCCGTTGACACGGGGGGCGCCATCGGGAACCATGGCCCGCATGAGCCCCAAAGCGATGGTCCTCGAGTTCGGGATGGGTGTGGACGTGCATGGCAACGATGTCACCAAGGCGGCATGCCGCGGCGTCTCCGACGCCATCCGGCACTCGAGCCTGCCGCTGTTCCAGGATGTGCGCGCCCGCGGGGGTCGCATGCTCGTGGACGTCACGGTGGGCGTGCCGGACCCGGACAAGGTAGACGTCGAGCAGGTGCGCCGCGAGCTGCCGCACGGCGAGGTGACCGTGCGCCCGGTGGCGGGCGGGCTCCGCGTGCCCGGCGCCGATACCCTGATCGCCTGCGTCGCCATCACGGTCAGCGTCGATGATGGGAAGGGAGGCCCGGCATGACGACGACCGCTATCGGCATCGGGCTCACGCGACTCCAGCACCTCGTGCTCTGGGTGTCGAACGTCGAGCGGAGCGTCCGCTTCTACTGCGGCCTCCTCGGCTTCGAGGTCAAGCACCGCCGCCCCCACGCCGCGTTCCTGAAGATTCCCGGCACGCCGGACGACCATCACCTGGGCCTGTTCGAGCAGCCGGGCGTGACGCCGCCCCATGAGGGCGTGGCCCGGATGTACCATTCCGCCTGGGAAGTGGGCGCGCTGACGGACCTCGTCACCGCGCAGCGCCGGCTGGTGGAAGCGGGCGCGCTGGTGGGATCGTCGGATCACGGCGTGAGCCTTTCGCTCTACGCCAAGGACCCCGATGGGCTCGAGTTCGAGATCTTCTGGACGCGCCCGGACGGCGTCCCGACGCCGACGCGCGCCCTCGACCTTGCCGGCGAGCTGGCCCGCCGGGGCCTTCGGGCGCCCTGAGCCCTTCCTCTGCTATCATCGGCGACGGAGACTCGACAAAGGAGACCACCATGGCCGTGAGCACGAGCTACTCCCTGGAGCAGTTCCTCGCCGACACGCGCGCGACCATCCAGACCAAGGGCGTCCCCTCCGGCCTCGCCGAGATCCGGGGGCATCTCGAGAAGCTCCTGAGCAATCCAGAGCTCTTGACGAAGCACCTCGGCGACCCCGTCCCCTACACCGAGCGCGCCACCATCGGCCACGATCCCGAGACCGATGTTCACGTGCTGGTGCACGGGCGCGAGAAGGGGGGGAAGTCCTCGGTGCACGACCACGGGCCGTGCTGGGTGGTGTACGGGAACTACCGGAATCCCACCCGGATGCGCCGGTGGCGCCGCCTCGACGACGGGAGCCGCCCCGGGTACGCGCGAATCGAGATGTCGAAGGAGTTCCTCAACGAGGCCGGGCACGCCGCGGTGTTCGCGGTGGGCGACATCCACTCCATCGAGTTCGGCGACGACACCATCTTCATCCGCGTCACCGGCGGCGACGTGGAGTCGAAGCAGACATTCCGCTTCGACCCCGAGAAGGACACCGTCGAGGTCGCGAACCGCGCCCTGGGCCAGCGCTAGAGGCTAGACCTTCCCCCAGTACGCGCGCGCCGACGGGAACACCGTCTGGCAGCGCGTGGGCTCGGTGGGCCCATCGAGGGTGTGCGCGGCGGCGCGCCACGTGGCGTAGTGCGGCATGGTCCGATGCGCCTCCAGCGCGGCCTGGTCCTTGTAGAGCTCGAAGAAGTAGTAGACGTTCGGATCCTTCTCGTCCTGTAGCACGTTGAAGCGCAGGCACCCCGGCTCGTCCCGCTCCGAGCCCAGCGCGTCCACTTCGATGGCGTCGAGGAACTTCTTCCGCTGATCCGGCTTGATCCGAACCTTCACCCACATCGCGAGCATGGCGGCTCCTTGTCGGTCGGGTCCACGGCGGGGGTCTACTTCCGCAGGCGCACCTCTTCGAGGGGCGCCGACCACGGGTACGGGTTGATCAGCATCAGCGCGGGCTCGGTGACCCGGGCGCTCATGGCGCTGGGCCAGATGTAGTCGTAGATGGGGGCGAAGCGCACGCGCTCGGCGAGCTCGCGCTGGATGCGGTGGAGCAGCGCCTCGCGTTTCTTCCGGTCGGTCTCGCGCGCCTGCTGCGCGTAGAGGGCCTCGATGTCGGGCCACGACCCGTAGGTGTACGTGCCGTCCGCCGCGACCGTCTCGGAGAGCCGTGACGCCGCGTTCCCGTAGACGGCGTTGATGCACACGCAGACACCCTTGAGCTTCTTGGACGCGAGCGCGGTGTAGAAGGCGGCCCGCTCCATGGTGCGCACACGGGTCTTGATGCCGACGGCAGCGAGATAATTGGTCACCGTCTCGCCGAGCGAGCTGTACGGCGGCCAGGGATAGAGGTCGCCGGCGTCGAAGCCGTTCGGGTAGCCGGCCTCGGCAAGGAGCTGCTTGGCCCGCTGGACGCTGTAGGACGGCGCCTCGATGGGCAGGGCGAAGTCGAAGCCCTTGGGCACCACGTTGCCGGTGGGGATGGAGGCGCCCACCGTCTCGACCTCGCTGAGCCCGCGGCGGTCGATGGCAAAGCTCGCCGCCTGCCGCACGCGCTTGTCGGCCCACGGGGACTTCGGGTCCCACATGTCGAAGAAGTCCAGATAGACGGTGCCGATGCCGCCGGAGAAGACCAGCTTGAGATTGGGATCGCGCTTCACCTCGTCGGCCATCGGCGTGTCGATGAGATAGGCGAGGTCCACCTCGCCCCGCTTCACCATCGCCATGCGCGTGGTCGCGTCGGGCACGCTCTTGTAGACGAGTCGCTTCACCGCCGGCATCTTGCGCCAGTAGCCCTCGTAGGCCTCCATCACCAGGTCGACGCCCGGGGTGAAGCTCACGAACTTGTAGGGGCCGAGCCCGACCGGCGCCTTCTTGAAGCCATCGGGTCCCACCTGCTCCACGTACTTCTTCGGCACCACCCAGCCGGCGCCCGAGGCGAACGTACCGTAGAAGGTCATGAAGTCGGGCCAGGGCTCGGTGAGCACGAAGCGGATCCGATGGGGATCCACCACCACGACGTCCTTCACCTTGTCGTGCAGGAGCTTGCCCTTCGCGCGGTGGAAGGAGAACTTCACGTCCTCCGCGGTGAAGGGATCGCCGTTGTGAAACTTCACGCCCTGGCGGAGCTTGAACTCGTAGATCTTCTGGTCCTGGCTCACCGTCCACGACTCGGCCAGGCTCGGGGCGAACTGGTTGCCCGGCATGGGCTTCACGAGGGCGTCGTGGAGCGCGTAGAGGATCCAGAACGGCGTGATCACGCCCACCACCTCGCCGGGATCGAACCACATCGGCGACACGTTCACGTAGAGCGCCCAGCGCATCTCGCCTTCCGGCTTACCCTGCGCGCCCGCCGCCGCCGGCCAGCCGCCGAACCCGACGGCGAGCGCCGCGGCCAGGGCGACCGCCCGCGCCGCCCGCCTCATACCTGGTCGATCCCGCCGCGCAGCGCGCCAGCCTCGATGCTACCCCACAGGACCTCGAACCCCGACGGCAGCGCCCGGCTGTTCGGCATCGAGAGCCAGAGCCGATAGAGCAAACGGTCCTGGCGCGAGGCCGGGTCGTCCTCATACGCAGTGCGGGCGTGATAGGTGACGTGGCTGTTGAGGAGCTGTAGGTCGCCAGGGACGAGCGTCATCTCGAAGCAGAGCTCCTCGGCCAGCTCGGCGAGGAGATCGAGCGCCTCGTCCTGCGCCGCGGTGAGCTTCGGGACGCCGGGCAGCCGCTGCGCGGCCTCGACGAAGGTGCGCGAGTACTGGCTCGTGAAGCGCCCCTCGCGGATGCCCCACACGGGCAGCGCATAGGTCCGGCGCTCGCCGCCCGCCTCCTCGCCCTCGCGGCTCCGGTGATAATCCTGGAGCAGCAGCGCGACGAGATCGGGCCGCCGGGCCAGCATTGCGTCGTGTATCGCCACCGAGCTGACCACCTTGCTCTTGCCGCCCGCGCGGGCCTGGCGCACGCAGAGGAGGGCCACCACGTCGGTGCGGTCGGTGTGGAAGCGCAGCGGGCCGGACGACCTGGATCTATATCGTGACGTCGGTGACGCGTCCGACGCCCGGCCCGGCATGGCCGGCTGGGCCACGCTCCCGTACACGCGCAGCTCGTCCCGCACCTCGCCGATCAGCTCGCCGCGCGAGTTCTGGTACCGCGGGCTGCCCAGATGCGCGCCGATGCCGAAGTAAAGGGTGCGGAGATCGTCCTCCTCGTAGCGCTCGACGGGCAGGCCGCGGAGCAGGACCACACCCCGTCCGTCCTCCAGCTCGCGTTGCACCGCCGCGAGCGTGCGGCTCCAGCCGGGAAGCGGGAAGTCGGCACGCGTGATGTCGCGCCAGGCGAGACCGCGACGCCGCACGGCGTCGACCGCGGCGTTCAGCTCTGCCACCGCGCCGGCCGAGACGGGCCAGATCCAGTCGGTGCTGCGGCTCAGCTCTTCGCCCTTCCAGGCGGCGGGGCCGCCGAGGGGCTGCGCGATGGTGGTCGCCATGGGACGAGACCTCCGCTGTGGGATCCGGATGGAGACGGGCGCGGCGAGCCGCTGCCACGGCGCAGGATGGCACCGTTGACCGGCCGGCGTCAATGGCGCCGCGCCCGAGGGTCAGGCGGACGGGGAGGAGGCGAGGGCGGCCCGGGCGGCGGTGATCTCGCCGGTGACCGCGCCGGCGCCGGGGAATTCGCGGTGGGCTTTCCGATACCAGTAGCGCGCGTTGTCCAGATCGCCCTCGATGGTGTGCACGATGCCATGCAGCCACGCCGCGAGCGCCCCGTCGAGCCCCTGGACGATCGCGTGCGCCTGCTGCCAGTCCCCCGCGGCGAGGTGCTCCACCGCACGCGCGAGCCCCGCGTCCGCCATGGGCCGATTCTACCGCGCGGCGCCCGCGCGCGGCGCGTTTGCCATTGCCGCGCGAATGGGGGAAGATCGCCCCGTCATGAAAGGAGACTGCCGGTGACCGACTCTCGTCCTGCTCCAGGTGTGCTCGCGGGCGTGCGTGTCCTCGACTTCGGCCGCTACATCGCGGGGCCCTACTGCGCGGCGCTGCTCGCCGACCTGGGCGCCGATGTCATCCGCATCGAGCGTCTCGATGGCGGCGAGGACCGCTGGGTGGCGCCGGTGGGCGAGGACGGCGTGGGCGCGATGTACGTGGTGATGAATCGGAACAAGCGCGGCATGACCCTCGATCCGAGCTCCGCCGAGGGCCGCCAGATCGTGCAGCGGCTGGTCGCCACCGCCGACGTCGTGGTCGCGAACCTCCCGCCGGAGGTGCTGCGCTCGCTGGCCCTCGACCTGGAGAGCTTGCGGCGCGTGAAGCCCGACATCATCCTCACCACCGTCACCGCATTCGGTGCAGGCGGACCCTGGAGTCACCGACACGGCTTCGACGGCATCGGCCAGGTCATGTGCGGCTCGGCCTATCTCACCGGCACGCCCGAGCAGCCGTACCGGGCGGCGGTGGCCTGGGTGGATTGCGGCACCGCCTCCCTCGCCGCGTTCGGGACGCTGGCCGCGCTCATGGAGCGCCAGAAGACGGGGCGGGGCCAGAAGGTGGAGGGCGCGCTCCTGCGGACCGCGGTCGCCTTCAACAACCCCACCCTGGTGGAGCAACGGGTGGCGCGCCCGAATCGCATCGCTACCGTGAACCGCGGGCAGACCTCGGCGCCCTCCGATCTGTTCCGCACCAAGGACGGGTGGATCATCGCCTACGCGATCGGCAACCCGATGTTCAAGCGGTGGGCGCGCCTGATGGGCGAGGAGCACTGGCTCACCGACCCACGCTTCGCCGACGACCTCGCGCGCGGGGACCACGGCGAGATCATCTCCAAGCGGATGAACGAGTGGACGGGCGAGCGCACCACCGCGCAAGCGCTGGCCGATCTCGAGAACGCGAAGATCCCCGCCGGCCCGCTCTACTCCCCACAGCAGGCGCTCGAGGACGCGCACATCCGGGCCGCCGGCCTGCTCGCGGACACCGCGTACCCGGGCCTGCCGCGTCCCGCGCCGCTCGCGCCGATGCCCGTCGACCTCTCGGAGACGCCCGGCCACTTCCGCCACCGCGCGCCCACCCTCGGCGAGCACACCGACGCCATCCTCGGCGAGCTGGGCTACAGCGCCGAGGCGATCGCGGGCCTCCGCGAGAGAAAGGTGGTCTGAGCCATGAACGGACGGGTTGCGGTGCTTCCGGCGTATGGCGGCGACTTCGAGCTGCGCGAGTATCCGGTGCCGGATCCCGAGCCGGGAGCGGTGCTGGTGCGGTTGACCCGCGCGGGCGTGTGCGGCTCCGACCTGCACATCTGGCGCGGCGAGATGAAGGAGGTCTATGGCTCCCCCCCCAAGGATCTGACCTTCGGCCACGAGATGTGTGGGCGCGTGGAGCGCCTGGGCACGGGGGTGGCCACGGACTCGGCGGGCGCGCCGCTGCGTGAGGGCGACCGCGTCGCGTTCCTCTACTTCTTCCCCCGCGGGCGCTGCCCGGTCTGTACCCGCGACGAGATGGGCTCGTGCCCGCGCAAGGGCCGCGCGAACCGGGTCGCGGGCACCGCGCCCTACTTCAACAACGCCTACGGCGACTATTACTACCTCCGGCCGGGCGGCTGGATCTACCGCATCCCCGACGAGGTGTCCGACGACATGGCCACGCCGGCCAACTGCGCGCTTGCCCAGGTGCTGTACGGCTTCACGCGCGCCGGCGTCCGCATGGGCGACGCGGTGGTGGTCCAGGGGGCGGGCGGCCTCGGCCTCAATGCCATCGCGGTCGCCCGCGACATGGGAGCGGGGACCATCATCGTGGTGGATCGCGTGCCCGCGCGCCTGGCCCTCGCCCGCGAGTTCGGCGCCGACCACACGTTGAGCCTCGAGGAGCTCCCCACCCCCGAGCGACGCATCGCCGCCGTGCAGGATCTCACCGACGGCTTCGGCGCGGACGTGGTGGCGGACTTCGTGGGCTATCCGGACGTGGTGCCGGAAGGGCTCAGGATGCTGCGGAGCGGCGGGTGCTACCTCGAAGTCGGCTCCATCGCGCCGGGCAACATGTTCTCCTTCGACGCCACCGCCCTCGTGCGTGGCAACATCCGCCTCGTCGGGACCTCGAATTACTCGCCGTGGGCGCTCGCCCAGGCCCTCGCGTTCCTGCGTCGGGGCCAGGCGCGCTTCCCGTTCGCGCGCCTCGTCTCCCACGTCTATCCCCTCGAGAAGATCTCGGACGCGTTCCAGCAGGCGGACTGGATGCAGCGGGGCGGCGATGGCCTGCGGCTGTCGCGGGCCGCGCTGTCGATGGCGTGAGGCGGGTTCGCGGGATGCGGCCCGGAGCGAATCAGCGCGGGCTCGGACTGATCGAGATCGTGCTCGCGCTGGTGATCGTCGCGATCGCGGGGGCTCTGCTCTACCGCTACGTCGGCTCGACCGCCAAGACGGTCGAGAAGTTCAAGGAGGACCGGCCGCTCGCCCACACGCGGCTCGCCGCGGATCAGGCCACCCTGGCGGCGATGCAGGGGGCGCTCCAGACCTTCCGCGCCACCAACGAGGGCAAGGTGCCGCCCGACAAGGCCGGCGTCGCCGGCCTGATGGCCGGCCCGCCGAAGTTCCAGTGCGAGGGCGGTGACTTCGACTACGATCCGGCGACCGGCACGCTCCGTCTGACCGTGACCGACGTCACCCGCTGCTAGGGCGGCCCGTCTAGCCCCCGACGCTTTTCGCGAGCGCCTTGATGCTGTCCACGACGACGCTCGTCAGCTGATCGGTCTCCTCGTTGGTGATGCAGAGGGGCGGCGCGAGGCGCAGCACGCTGCCTCGCGCGTACACGATGGCCCCGCGGCTCCAGGCCTCGCGGTCGAGGTCGGCCACGATCTTGGAATCCAGCGGCTTGCCCGAGCCGTCCGGGTCGACGAGGTCCACGCAGACGAGCAGGCCCCGGCCCCGTACTTCCCCGACGACCTTGGTGCCGGCGAGCGCGCCGCGCAGCCCCTCCAGCAGCCGCGTGCCCTGAACAGCCGCGTTCTCGACCAGGCGGTCCTGTTCCATGATCTTGAGGTTCGCGAGCGCGGCCGCGCAGGCCACCGGATGGGCGGCGTAGGTGTTCGGATGCACGTTCTCCTGGGTGGTGTCGTCGGGGAACGCGGAGGCCAGGTGCGGGCGCGCGATGCTGGCGGACAGCGGGATGTAGCCCGAGGTGATGCCCTTGGCCACCGACATCAGGTCCGGCACCACGCCCTCGTGATCGCAGGCGAACCAGCGACCGGTGCGCCCGAAGCCGGTGATCACCTCGTCGGCGACCATGAGCACGTCCATCTCGTCGCAGACCGCGCGCACCGCCTTCAGCCATCCGAGCGGCGGAATGATGAAGCCGCCCGAGGAGAGGATGGGCTCCAGGATGACCGCGGACACGGTGTCGGGGTTCTCGCGCTCGATGATCTCGCGCAGCTCACGCGCGCGCCGCTCCACCAGCTCGGCGTCGGTGCCCGTCCCGCGGTCGCGGAAGGGATGGGGGGGCGCGGCCTTGGCGAAGCCCGCGGGCTGCAGCGGCGCGTAGGCTGCCGTCATGTGGGGCAGCCCGCAGATCGCGTACGTGCCCATGGTGGCGCCGTGATAGCCGCCTTGCAGCGCGATGACCTTGTACTTGTTCGAGCGGCCGCGGGCCAGCCAGTACTGCCGCGCGATCTGCATGGAGCGCTCGTTCGCCTCCGAGCCGGACACCGCGAACATGGTGTAGCGCAGGTCGCCGGGGGTGAGCGTGGCGAGCTTGGCCGCGAGCTCGGCGGCGGGCCGGTTGGAGAACTGGCGCGTGGTCGGGTAGTAGGCCAGCTTGACGGTCTGCTCGGCGATCGCCTCGGCGATCTCGCGCCGGCCGTGGCCGACGTTCACCACCGCGAGACCCGCGAAGCCGTCCATCAGCTTCTTCCCCTGCTCCGTCCAGACCCACACCCCCTCGGCGCGGTCGATGACCAGCTCGTCATCCTTGAGAAACGGGTGGTCCTGAGTCTTGTGCGTCCAGAGATGACGGATGTCGTCAGCGTGTGTGCTCATGAGGCACAGGGTAGGCAATGCGGCATCGCGGGGCAAGCGGAGATTTCGGCTAACATGATGGCGTCATGACGGAGCCGGCTCCGCTCGCCGAGGCGCTCCGCGGCCGGACCGTGCTCGTCGTCGAGCGCGATCCCACCGCGCGGGGGTCGCTCGCGGCCCAGCTCGCCGCGCTCGGCGCGGCCACCGACACCGCCGCGTCCGGTCCCGAAGCGCTGCTCCGACTCGCGCGCGGGGACGAGCACGGTGGGATTGGCCTCATCGTGCTCGCCGCCGATCTTCCCGGCATGGGCGCGGCGGGCTTGACCCGCGCGCTCCGCACGCGGCCTGAGACCCGGGCGGTGCCGGTGGCGACCGTGCCGGGCCCCGCCCTCGACCCGGCCGCGCTGCTGCGGGCGCTCGACGCGGCGGCGGCGCCCGCCGAGCTCGATCTGACCGCAGCGAGCGCGCGCCTGGGCCTCGCCCCCGCCGAGCTCGCGGAGCTGCATCGGGCCTTCGCCCCGCAGGCGGAGGAGCACCTCGGGGCCCTCGCGCGCGCGGTCGAGGCCGGGGACGCCGACGCCGCCCGACGCGTGGCGCATGCCCTCGCGGGCGCCGCGGGCAATCTCGGCGCCGGCGACCTGCACCGCGCCGCCCGCGAGCTCGAGCATGCGACGCGCGCGGGCGCCGAGGGCCTCGCCGCGCCGCTGGCCGACGTCGCGCGTGCGGGCCGCGCGCTGCTCGCGGCCATCGCCCGCCTCGGGCCCGCGCAAGCCGGCGCTCCCGTGACCGGCGCGCCCCCGCCGCGGGCGCCCCGGGGCGAGCTCGCCGACCGCCTCGTCCTCATCGTGGACGACGTCCGCACCAACGTCGAGCTCCTCGTGCGCGCGCTCAAGGACGACTACCGGCTGGCGGTGGCCCAGGATGGCGAGAGCGCCCTGCGCAGCGTGCGCGCCGCGCCACCCGACCTCGTGCTGCTCGACATCATGATGCCGGGACTCGACGGCTACGAGGTGTGCCGACGGCTCAAGCTCGACTCCCGTACGCGCGACATCCCGGTGGTGTTCCTCACCTCGCTCGACGAGGTGCGAGACAAGGCGCGGGGCTTCGAGGCCGGCGCCGCAGACTACATCACCAAGCCATTCGAGATCCTCGAGGTGAAGGCCCGCGTGGGCGCGCTCCTGCGCGCCAAGGCCTACCAGGATGCGATCCGGGAGCTGCTCGAGAGCGAGCTCCGCGTGGCGCGCGAGATTCAGCGCGGCCTCGTCCCCCGGAACTTCGCTGCGCTGGGCGGCCCCGCCGCGGAATGCTTCGCATGCCTCGAGCCCGCGCGCGCGGTAGGGGGCGACCTCTACGACGTCTTCCGCGTCGACGACCGGCGCCTGTGCCTGGTCGTCGGCGACGTCTCCGGCAAGGGCATCCCGGCCGCGCTCTTCATGGTGATGACGATCACGCTGATCCGCAGCCTCGCGCGGCTGAGCGGCCGTCCGGACGAGATCCTGGCCCGTGTCAACGACGCGCTGGCCGCGGACAATCCCTCGAGCATGTTCGTCACGCTCTTCTGCGCCGTGCTGGACACGGAGACGGGGCGGCTGACCTGCGCGAGCGGGGGCCACCTCTCGCCGATGCTGATCCGCCCAGGGGCAGAGGCACGGCCGGTGCTTGCCTCCGAGGGCACGCTCGTGGGCGTGCAGCCCGGCCTGGCGTTCCCCGCCACCGAGGTGGAGCTGGCCCCCCACGATCTCCTGATCGCGTTCACCGACGGGGTGACCGAGGCGATGTCGCCCGACGGCGCGCTCTTCGGCGAGGCGCGACTCCGAGCGCTGCTGGGCGCACTCGGGGACGTCGCCCCCTCCGCCGCGGTCGATGCGGTGCTCGACGGCGTCCGCGCGTTCGCGGACTCCGCCGAGCAGGCCGACGACATCGCGATCCTCGCCGTGCGCTACGCGGGACCGGAAGGACGTCCCGCGGCGACGGCGGACCTGGTCCTCGACCTCCGCGCGACGTTCGAGGAGGTGGTGCGCGCGGCCACCGCGGTGCGAGGACTCTGCGAGGCCCGCGGCGTCCCGCGCGAGCCGACCGACGACCTTCTGCTGGGCCTCGACGAGATGCTCTCGAACATCGTCACGTACGGCTACCCCGGTAACCCCGAGGGCGCGATCGCCGTGCGCGTGGCGATCACCGAGGAGGCGCTCCGGCTCGACATCAGCGATCGCGCCCCCGCCTTCAATCCGCTCGAGGCGGCCACCCCCGACCTGGACGCCCCCCTGGACACGCGGCCGGTGGGCGGCCTCGGCGTGCACCTGGCCCGCTCGGTCATGGACACGATGGAGTATGCGCGGGAGAACGAGGAAAACCGGCTGCGCCTGGTGCGCCGGCTTCGGCGGGATGAGGTGCTATAGTGACGGCGGCATGCCGTTGACCGTTCGGGTAAGTCGCGATGACGGGGGCGCCACGGTGCGCGTACAGCCCTCCGGCAGCCTGGACAGCGCGACCGCGGGGGTGCTCGAGCGCGAGCTCGCCCCCATTCTCGGGAGCGCGGCGAAGGTGCTCGTCCTCGACTTCGCCGAGGTCACGTTCGTGTCCAGCGCGGGCATCCGCGTCGTCCTCGCCGCGCGGAAGCAGCTGGCGGACCGCGGCGGCTCCCTCCTCATGGCCAACCTCCAGCCGCCGGTGGCCAAGGCCTTCGAGATCGTCCGCGCCATTCCCGACGTGACGATCTTCAAGAGCGTCGCGGAGCTGGACGCCTACCTCGCGGCCATGCAGCGCAAGGCGGGCGGCGGCCCTCCGCGCTAGCCCGCGCTCCTCGCTGCGTCCGTCCGCTCGCCCCCCGGCGTCCGCGCGGCGGTGGCGGAGGCCATCGCGCCGGTGGCTCATCGTCGCCGCGCTGTTCGCCGTCACCTACGGCATCTCCACCCCGCTCGCCGCCTACGGCGTCTTCCTGCCCATCCTCGCGGAGGCGTTCGGCTGGAGCCGGGGCGCCATCAGCGCGGCGCTTTCGGTCAACCTCTTGGTCGGGGGCCTTGCCGGCTTCGTCATCGGCGCCCTCGCCGACCGCCACGGCCCGCGCATCCTACTGATGACGACGGTGGTGATGGCGGGCACGGCGTTTGCGCTCGTCGGCGCCGTGCATGCGCTCTGGCAGCTCTACCTCTTCGTCGGGCTGCTCGGCGGCATCGGCATGTCGAGCTTCTATCTCCTCGGGGCCGCCACCGTGACCCACTGGTTCGTGACCCAGCGCGGTCTCGCGCTCGCGCTCGTGCTCGTGGGCTTCAACCTGGGGTACGTCACCGGCGGGCCGCTCGCCGCCTGGCTGATCGGCGCGCACGGCTGGCGCGCCGCCTATGCGATCCTCGGATGCGGCTGCGGCCTCCTGACCCTGCTCGCCGCCCTCACCATCCGGCTTCCCCGCAGCGGCGAGGTCGGACCCCGTGCCGCGACCGTCGCGATCGGCCACTCGGCGGCCATGGAGGCGACGTTACGCGACGCGCTCCGGGACCCGCGCCAGTGGCTGTTGAATGCCTCCTGGCTCTGCATGGGCGGTCTCGCCCTCATGATCAACGTGCACATCGTTCCGTTCGCGCGCGACGCCGGGCTCGGGCTGGCGGGCGCGTCGTTCGCCCTCACCGCCTACGGGGTCGGCGCCGCCGCGGGCCGGCTCCTCGGCGGCGTGGTGTCGGACCGCCTCGGCTCGGTCGCCACCCAGCGGCTCGCGTACGTGGTCACCGCGCTGTCACTGGTGGTGCTCTACTGGGCGCCGACGCACGCCGCCCTGCTCGGCTCGATGGCGGCCTTCGGCGCGGGCTTCGCCGCCACCGACACTCTCGTGGTGAAGATCGTCCCCGACCTCTTCGGCGTCCGCGCGATCGGCGCCATCATGGGCGTGCTCGCGCTCGGCTGGCGCTCCGGGGCGGCTCTGGGGCCGGCGGCGGCCGGCTTCCTCTACGACGCGACCGGCTCCTACGCGTGGTCCTTCGGCCTCGCCCCCGCGGTGGCGCTCACGAGCTGGGCGTGCTTCGCCCTCGCCCTCCGCTGGCCGGTCAGTACCCGAGGGCGCGGTCGACCAGGTTGAGGAGCGGCTCCTTCGCCAGGAAGCGGCGCAGATTCTCCGCGAAGAGCCCCACGCACTTGTCGTCGTAGCTGGGGAGAAAGCCCGACACGTGGGGCGAGACGATCACCGTATCTAGCTGATAGAGGGGATGGCCCGGCGGCGGCGGCTCCTGGGCGAAGACGTCCACCGCGGCGCCCCCCAGCCGCCCGTCGAGCAGCGCCGCCGCGAGCGCCGCCTCGTCCACGCTGGCGCCGCGGCCCACGTTGATGAAGAAGGCGCCCGGCTTCATCGCGGCGAGCTCGCGGACGCCGATCATCCCCCGCGTGGCCGGGGTGAAGGGGGCGCAGTTCACCACCACGTCGGCGCGCGCGAGTAGCGCGCGAAGCTCGCCCGGCGCGTACCACGCGGCGGGGATCGACCCCGACGGATCGCCGGTCCCGGGCAGGGCATAGCCCGGATCCGCGCGCCGCGCGGGGTCGCGCTTGCACGCCAGCACGGTCATGCCGAGGGCGACGCTCGCCATGCGGGCCAGCTCGCGCCCGATGCTGCCGTAGCCGATGATGCCGAGGCTGGCGCCGCGCAGCTCCACCGGCACGAAGAGCGGCCAGCGCCGGCGATCTTCCGGCCACCCGCCCCGCCCCCGCCACTCCACCATGCGGGGCACGCGATGGGCGAGGGCCAGCATGACGGTCACCGCGTACTCCGCGATGGCGGCGGCGTGCACGCCGCTGGTGGTCGTGAGCGGGATTGCGCTCCCGGAATAAAGGGGATGATCGTCGAGGGCGTTCACCCCCGCCATGTGCAGCTGCACCCACCGGAGATCGGGCGCCCGCGCGAGATCCCGCGGCGGGTCCCCGGCGTAGAGCACGTCCACGCCGGCGTAGTCCGCCGCCGCGGGATCCGCGGCCCTCACGCGGAGCGCGGGCGAGACCGCGCGCACGCGGTCGAGCTGCGCCTCGCTGAACGGCATCGTGACGAGGACGTCCACCACGGCGGCGACCGGGAGCGGAAGCCCGCGGTCTACCCGGGGGCGGCGCCCTGCGTCCCGGTGAACACCGCGTACAGCGACTGGCTCGCCGCCATGAAGAGGCGGTTGCGCTTGGGCCCGCCGAAGCACACGTTGCCGCAGATCTCGGGCAGCCGGATCCGCCCGATGAGCTGACCCGCCGGGTTCCAGATGGTCACGCCGCTGTACCCCACGCTGCGCCCGGCATTGCTGGACGCCCACACATTGCCATCCACGTCGCAGCGCACGCCGTCGGGGCCGCACTTGACGCCGTCGACCATGCAGGTGCTGAAGACCTTGCCGTTGGCGACCTTGTTGTCGCCCGTCACGTCGAAGACGAAGATCTCGCCCTTGCCGCCGGGGCCGGTGTCGCCGGGCCCCTTGCCCGTGCTCACCACGTAGAGCCGCTTGTAGTCGGGCGAGAAGCAGAGGCCGTTGGGATCGGGCACTTGCCCCTCGCTGATCACGAGGTCCACGCGCCCGCTGGGGTCCACACGGTAGACGCTCGTCGGCAGCTCGCGCACCGCGGTACCGATCTCCGGGGGCTGGCCCAGACGCGGCTTGAGCCGCCCTCCCTGATTGCTGGGTCCGCCCGACGCGTCCGGTGCGCCCTCGTACAGCTGGCCGCCGTAGGGCGGGTCGGTGAACCAGTAGCTTCCGTCCGGATGCGGCACCACGTCGTTCGGTGAGTTGAGCCGCTTGCCGTTGAAGCGGTCGGCGATGATGGTGGCCGCGCCGTCGTTCTCGTACCGCACCACCCGCCGCATGAGGTGCTCGCACGAGAGCTGGCGGCCCTGGAAGTCGAACGTGTTGCCGTTGCTGTTGTTGGAGGGGGTCCGGAACACGCTCACGTGGCCGTTGTCCTCGAGCCACCGGAGCTGCCGGTTGTTCGGGATGTCGCTCCACACGAGGTAGCGTCCCTGACTGTTCCACGCCGGCCCCTCCGACCAGAGCGCGCCCGTCCAGAGCCGCTGGATCGGCGCGTTCGGCTGCCGCAGGCCGTTGAACGACGGATCGACGGTGAGCACGTCGGGATCGGTGAAGTAGACGTTGGGCGCCGCCTTTGGCCCGAACTCGCGCGGCGGCGTGGTGATGACGCTCGGGGGGGCCATGGGCTGCGGGGCCTGGCCGCGCGCGAGGCCCGGGGTGAGGAGCGCCGCGCTCGCCGCCCCCATGGCCGTGATGAGTCCGCGCCGCGAGATCGTGCGGTGTCCGTTCCGGTCGTCCGCGTCCTGAGCCATGCGCGATCCTCCCTGCTCCGGCTCGCTGCGATGAGCTGCCGCCTGGCGACTGCGCCGCCACCGTAGCAGACGTGCTACCCTCCGGCAAGCTGACATGAGCGTCCTGCCGCTCGTCGCCTGCGCGCTCGCGCTGCCGTTCTTTCTCTGGGGCTTTCGCACCTATCAGCTCGCCTTCGCCGCGGCGAATGCCATCGCCATCCTCGGCCTGAATCTCATCGCGGGCCAGGGCGGCGTGATCTCGCTGGGACACGGCGCGTTCTACGGGCTCGGGGCCTACACCATGGCGGTGGTGATGCGTCAGGCCGGGGCCTCCGCCTACACCGGCATTGTCGCCGCGCCGCTGGTCTGCCTCGTCGCGGGGTATGCCTTCGGCCGGATCGTCGCGCCCCTCGCGCGCTTCTACCTCGCGCTCGCCACCTTCGCCCTCGCGCTCGCCGTCCCGCAAACGCTCAAGTCGAGCCACCTGACGCCGTTGACGGGTGGCGTGCAGGGTCTCTATCTCGACCGCCCGGGGCCGCCGTCGGGCGTGCCGGTGAGCCGCGACCAGTGGTGGTACTTCGTCGCCCTCGGGCTGCTCGGCCTCTGCCTCTGGACGGCGCGGAACCTGGTGGACAGCCACGCCGGTCGTGCGGTCCGGGCGATGCGCGACGATCCCATCGCGGCCCAGGTCGCGGGCGTCCACCTCGCCCACTACACCGCCATGATCTTCGCGGTGGGCGCGGCCTACGCGGGCATCGGCGGCGCCCTCGCCGCGCTGCTCCTCGACTTCGTGGCGCCGGAGAGCTTCACCTACTGGCTGTCGATTCTCCTTCTGGTGGGCTCCGTGTTCGGCGGCATGACCTCCGTCTGGGGAGCGGTCGCCGGCGGGCTCTTCCTGCAGTTCTGGCCCGACCTCGCCGCCACGGTATCCCGCAACCTCGTCATCCCCGTCTTCGGGGCGCTCCTCGTGCTGTCGACCCAGCTCATGCCGGGCGGCGTGGCCGGGATCGTGGAGGCGCTGGCGGGACGGCTGCGCCGGCGACGGTGAGCACGGAGATCGAATCGGCTAGGATGCGCCCGTGACCATCCCGGCGGAGCGGCGGCCCATCCGAGCGCCCTGGCGCGAGCGCCTGCACGAGGTGATCTTCGCCCCATTCGTCGGCGAGGCGGAGCAGCTTTCCCGGGCGCTCCGCGCGAGCCGGCGCAAGAGCACCGTGTCCTGGGCACGGTCCTGACCATCGTGGTCATGATGGGCACGGTCATGTACGTGGTGGAGGGGGAGACGCACGGCTTCACCAGCCGTCGGCATGGAGGGGCGGTGGTGATCACGACCACCGTGGGCCACGGCGACATCGCCCCGAGGACGCCGCGGGGGCCATTCCTGGCCGCGCTGCTGATGATCCTCGGCTACGCCATCATCGCGGTGCCCACCGGCATCGTGTCCGCGGAGCTGACCCGGGCGCATCGTCCGATATCCCGACAGGCGTGCCCGAGCTGCGGCGGGGAGGGGCACGACGTCGACGCGATCCACTGCAAGTTCTGCGGCGCGGGCCTCTGACCGCTCCCGGAGCGTGCTATCCTCGCCGCGAGGTCACGCCATGAGCCCCTCCTCCCCCCGTCGCGAATGGCCCGGCGCGTCGCTGACGCGTGTCCCCTACTGGGTGTACCAGGACGACGCCAACTATCGTGAGGAGCTCCGACGCATCTTCGAGGGCCCGGTGTGGAACTACGTGGCCCTGGAGTCGGACCTGGCGCGGCCGGGCGACTACCGGACCACCTTCGTGGGCGAGATGCCGGTGATCGTGGTGCGCGGCGAGACGGACGCCATCCACGCCTTCGAGAACCGCTGCGCGCATCGCGGCGCCCTCATTGCCCTCGACGACGGCGGCTCGACGGGCAGGCGCTTCCAGTGCGTGTACCATGCCTGGAGCTACGATCTCGAGGGCTCGCTGGTGAGCGTCGCCTTCGAGAAGGGCGCCAACGGCAAGGGCGGCATGCCGCCATCCTTTTGCAAGGCCGAGCACGCGCCGCGCCGACTGCGGACGGCCACGCTCGCGGGTCTGGTGTTCGCGACGCTGGCAGCCGAGGCGCCCCCGCTCGACGTCTATCTCGGCGAGGCGGTCCGCGCGCGCGTCCTCCGCGTGCTGAACCGCCCGCTCCAGGTGCTGGGCCGCTTCGTCCAGGTGCTGCCCAACAACTGGAAGCTTTACGTGGAGAACGTGAAGGACACGTATCACGCGAGCCTGCTCCACACGTTCTTCAGCACGTTCCGCATCACGCGTCTGACCCAGGGCGGCGGGGTGCAGGTGAGCCCGGACGGCGCCCATCACGTCAGCGCCACCATCGATCGGGGCGAGGACCGGGACAGCACCGCGTACCGGGATCAGGGCATCCGCTCGGAGAGCGCGCGCCTGCGCCTGACCGACCCGAGCCTGCTCGACACCGTGAAGGAGTTCGGCGACGACATCCAGCTCCAGATCCTCACGGTGTTCCCGAGCCTGGTCGTCCAACAGGTGTACAACGCCCTGGCCGTGCGTCAGATCATCCCCAAGGGTCCGGACTCGATGGAGCTGCACTGGACCTATCTCGGCTTCACCGACGACTCGGCCGAGATGCGGCGGCGCCGGCTGCGCCAGGCCAATCTCGTGGGGCCCGCCGGCTACGTCTCCATGGAGGACGGCTGCGTCGGCGGGTTCGTGCAGCGGGGTGTGGCCGCCGCGGGCGACACCCTCTCGGTCGTGAACATGGGGGGCGAGGGCGCGGAGTCGCAGGACACGCGCGCCACCGAGGCAGCGGTGCGCGGGTTCTGGAAGGCGTACCGCGGCTACATGGGCTACTAGCCGATGCTCGATCGCGTGAGCCAGCTCAACGCCGAGTACGCGCGCGCCATCGACGACGACCGGCTCGAGGATTGGCCAGGCTTCTTCACCGATCCCTGCCTCTACTCGATCACGTCCGCGGACAATCATCGCCGGGGCCTCCCCGCGGGCGTGATCTACGCGGACTCGCGCGGGATGCTGAAGGATCGCGTCGCGGCGCTCCGCGAGGCCAGCGTGTTCGAGCGCCAGAGCTACCGCCACGTGATAGGCCTCCCCGCCCTGCTGGGCCTCCATGATGGCGCCACCCGGACGGAGACCCCGTTCCTCGTGGTGCGGGTCATGCGCGACGGCACGATGAGCCTCTTCGCCACCGGGCGCTACGTCGACGCGCTGGTCGAGGAGGCGGGCGCGCTCCGCTTCCGCGAGCGCGTGGTGGTGTGCGACAGTGGTCGCATCGACACCTTGCTCGCCATCCCCCTGTAGCGACCATGATTCGACCACCCATCTCCCACGCCGTCGCCGCGCTGGCCATCATCGCTCTCGCCGGGCCCGCGCGTGCGCAGGACGCCGAGCGGTTCGCGATGGCCAATCTCCGGCTCGGGACCGAGCCCGGCATCGCTCGCGGCTGCACGCGCATCGGATTCGCCAGCGACGACTCCCTGAAGGACCTTCGCCGGAAGATCGTGCGAACCGGCGGCGACACGGCCGTGCTGTCGTTCCGGCAGGACGATCTCTCCCGCATACAGGCCGAGATCTACCGGTGCGCCGCCGCAGGCTCCCCGGGAGGCGCGGGCCCCCCCCCCCCCCCCCCCCCCCCCCCCCCCCCCCCCCCCCCCACCCCGCCCGCCCCCCCCCCCCCCCCCACCCCCCCCCCCCACCCCCCCCCCCCCCCCCCCCCGCCCCACCGCCCCCACCCCCACCGCCCCCGCCGCCTGTCACGCGCTAGTCGGCCCTGACAGCTGGGGGCAGCCCAGCCGGACATTTCCGTCAAGCCGAGGCGGAGCCTCTAGAGGCTAAGTCCGCGTCACGCCGTGCCCGACTCCCTGGCACGGGCCTCGCAACGGCCTCCGTCATGAGTGCCCGCAGAATCGCCTTCGGCGTGCTGGCCTGCCTCGGGGCCTTCATGCTGATCGCCCTCCTCCGCCCAGGCCCCTGTGCCCGCCCTCTCGCCTACCGGGTCGACCGCTTCGATGACCGCTTCGGGGTGAGCCGGGAGGAGTTGAGGGACGCCCTTCGCCAGGCCGAAGAGGTCTGGGAGCGGCCCATGGGCCGAAAGCTCTTCGTGGAGACCGACTCCGCCCGACTGGTCGTCAACCTCCTCTACGACCAGCGGCAGCAGCGCACTCAGGCGGGCACCCGGCTCCAGACCGACATGAACGGCACGCGCGCCTCACACGAGGCGGTGGGGCGCTCGTACGACGAGTGGCGCGCGATGTACGAGCGCCGCCTTCGGGACTACCGCGAGGGGCACGCCGAGCATCAGAATCGCGCGGACGCGCTGAACGCCCAGATCCGGGAGTGGAACGCCCGCGGCAATACCCCCGCCGACATGCGCTACACGTTCGAGGCCGAGCGCGCGCGCCTGGTCGACCTGCGCAGCCGGCTCGAGTCGGAGCGCACGGCGCTCCAGGAGCTGGCGAACACGGTGACCGGGCTCGCCCAGAAGGGCAACGCGATCGCGACGCAGCACAATGCGAGCGTGGCCACCTTCAACGCGCTCTACGGGGCGCCCCGCCAGTTCCACAAGGGCGAGTTCGATGGGAAGCAGATCGCGGTGTTCGAGTTCCACGACACCCGCGACCTGGTGTTGCTCCTCGCCCACGAGATGGGCCATGCCCTCGGCATCAAGCACGTGGACGACCCCGCGGGCATCATGCACGCGGTGGCGGGCGGCCAGCCGCTTGGCGCCCTGACGCCGACCGAAGCGGACGTCGCCGCCCTGCGGAAGGCCTGCCGCCGCTTCTAGCCTCAACACCCCGACCCGCGCGGCGTCCTTGGCGGGTATGGGAGAATGGCCGCACCCGGATGCGGCCGACTTTCCTCCGTGACCTCTGGCTCCGGCTCGCGCGCCCGCTCGCGCTCGGGCTCGCCCTTTCCTTCGCCCTTGCCCTGAGCGTTGGGGCGCCGTGTCCCGTCCGCGCCGCGAATCCGCTCCTCGTCACGGTGGATCTGATCGCCGAGTCGGCGGGCATCAGCCCCGGCGGCGCAGTGTGGGTCGGCATTCGCCAGCGCATCGCGCCCGGCTGGCACACCTACTGGATCAACCCCGGCGACTCGGGTGAGGCCCTCACGATCGACTGGGCGCTGCCCCCGGGCTTCATCGCGGAGCCCATTGTGTGGCCGCATCCCGAGCGCATCCCCGTGGGGCCCGCGATGAGCCATGGCTACACGGGGGAGACCGTGCTCCTGGTCCGGGTGGCGGCCCCCGCCGAGCTCGCTCCGGGCCGCGACGTCGTGCTGCGCGGCCGAGCGGCGTGGCTCGTGTGCGAGAGGACGTGTATTCCCGAGGAAGCGGACGTCGTGCTCACCCTGCCCGTCGTCTCGGGCCCGGCCGGGCCGGGCGCCGGGGCGGCGGAGATCGCCCGTACGCGGCGGGCGGTGCCGGTGGCGAGCCCGTGGCGCGCGTCCCTCGCGGCGTCACCCGAGCGCGTCGTCCTCACTGTGGCCGCGCCGGGTCTCGCCGCCGATCGCATCGCGGACATGTGGTTCTACCCGACGCAGTGGGGGCTGATCGAGTACGCCGCCCCGCAGGAGGCGCGCGTGGACGCGCGGGGCCTGACGCTGACGATGGCGCGTGGGCCACTCGCCGATGCCGTCGAGCGTCCGGTGGACGGGGTGCTCGTCCTGAAGGAGCGCCTCGAGGGCGACAAGGACCGGCGTGACGGCCCCATCGTCAGCCAGGCCTTCGCGATCCACGCCGGCCGGCCCACCACGCTCGCGTCCGCGGCGCGGCCCGCGCTGTCCGTGCTCACCGCCGTCGGTCTGGCGTTCGTCGGCGGGCTCCTCCTGAACCTCATGCCGTGCGTGCTCCCGGTGCTCTCCATCAAGGCGCTGGGCCTGGTCCAGCAGGCGGACGCCGCGCCGCGGATCATGCGCCGCCATGGGCTCACCCACACCGCGGGCGTGCTCGCCTGCTTCCTCGTCATGGCCGCGGTGCTGATCACGCTGCGCGCGGGCGGCGCGGGGCTGGGCTGGGGATTTCAGCTCCAATCGCCGTTGGTGGTTGCCGGCCTCGCGTATCTCTTCTTCATTCTGGCCCTCGCCCTCTCGGGCGTGCTTGCGCTGGGTGGACGGCTGGGCGGCCTCGGCGCGAGCCTGGCTGCACGACCCGGCTACGCCGGCTCATTCTGGACCGGCGCGCTCGTCGCCGTCGCCGCGAGCCCGTGCACTGCGCCGTTCATGGGGGCAGCGACGGGCTTCGCGCTCACCCAGCCCGCGGCCATCGCGCTCGCGGTGTTCGCCGCGCTGGGGCTTGGGCTGGCCGCGCCATATCTTGCGCTCAGCGCCATGCCCGCGTGGCGACGCCTGCTCCCACGCCCGGGGCCGTGGATGCGCTGGCTCGAGCGCGCGCTCGCCCTTCCGCTCTACGCCACCGCGGCGTGGCTCACCTGGGTGCTGCGCGGGCAAGTGGGCGAGCCCGGCGCGGCCGCGGTGGTGACCGGGCTCATCCTGATCGCGCTCGCCGCGTGGGCCCTTCGCATCGCGCGCGGCGGCGCGCCGGCGCGCCGCCGTCTGGCCGCGGCGGCCTCCCTGGCGGGCGCGGTGCTCGCGGTCGCGCTGGGCGCGCTCGTCCTCGGCACGCCGGCCCACACGCCGGACGCGGCGGCGGCCGACGGGATGCTCCGCTGGGAGCCGTGGACGGCGCGCCGCGTGGCCGAGGCGCAGGCGGCGGGTCGACCGGTCTTCGTGAACTTCACCGCGGCCTGGTGCATCACGTGTCTGGTGAACGAGCGGGTGGCCTTGCGCTCGCCCGACGTGGCGGCCGCGTTCGCGGGCAAGCAGGTGGTCTACCTCAAGGCTGACTGGACCAGCCGCAGCGCGGAGATCGCCACCGCCCTCGATGGCTTCGGGCGGAGCGGCGTCCCGCTCTACGTCCTGTATCCCCCCGGCGGCCGTGCCGCCGTGCCCATCATCTTGCCGCCTATTCTCAGCGAGCGTATCGTCGTCGACGCCGTGAACGGCCTCTGACCTGCCAGGCCATAAAGGAGACATCATGTCGAAGAATCCCGTCAGCCGCCGCCGCTTCCTCGCTGGCGCCGGTCTCGGCGTCGCCGGCGCCGCCCTCGTGGGGCCGCGCCTCGTGGCCGCCGCCGCGGCCGCGAAAGTCGGCGCCGCCGCGCCCGGCTTCTCCCTGCCCGCCACCACCGGCGCCACTCAGAGCCTGGGCGATCTCCACGGCAAGCTCGTGGTGCTCGAGTGGACCAATCACGAGTGCCCGTACGTGCGGAAGCACTACGAGTCGGGCAACATGCAGGCGCTCCAGCGCGAGGCGACCGGCCAGGGCGTGGTGTGGCTCACCATCATCTCGTCCGCGCCGGGCACCGAGGGCCATGTCACCGCCCCGCAGGCCGATGAGCTCACGGTCAGCCGCAAGGCCGCCCCCACCGCGGTGCTCCTCGATCCCCAGGGCACGGTGGGCAGGCTCTACGGCGCCACCAATACCCCGCACATGTACGTCGTGGACAAGACCGGCCTGCTCGTCTACGCGGGTGCGATCGACGACCGGCCCACGACGCGACGCTCGGACGTCCAGGGCGCCAACAACTACGTGCGCGCGGCGCTCGCGTCGGTGACCGCGGGCCAGCCGGTGAAGACGCCGGTCACCCGCGCCTATGGCTGCACGGTGAAGTACTCCTGAGCCGGTGATGCGGCCTCTCTCCCGTCGCCGGCTCCTCCACGGCTTCGTGGGCGGGCTGGCGGCGGGCGCGGCCCTGCACGCGCGGCCGCAGCCCGCCTTCGCGCAGGTCGGCGACGACGGACGCGCGGCGATCGCCACCGCGGCCGGCGCCGTCCTGGCCGCCCTGCCCGCGGATCTCCAGCGGGCGGCGACCTTCGCCCTGTCGGACAAGGAGCGGCAGAACTGGCACTACGTGCCGCGCGGGCGCGAGGGCGTGCCGCTGAAGCAGATGCCGCGTGCCGCCCGGACGGCCGCGCACGAGCTCATGAAGACCAGCCTGAGCACCGTCGGCTATGGCAAGGCGGTGAACGTGTTCCGGCTGGAGGACGTGCTGCGGCGGATCGAGACCTTCGGACTCGGGCGCGATCCCGACAACTACGCGTTCACGGTGTTCGGCACGCCCGGCCGCGACGCGACCTGGGGATGGCGCCTGGAGGGGCATCACCTCTCCCTCAACTTCACCCTCGTGCCCGGCAGACCCATCGCGGTGACGCCGGCCTTCTTCGGCGCCAATCCCGCAGAGGTGCGGAGCGGACCGCTCCAGGGGCTGCGCACGCTGGCGCGCGAGGAGGATCTCGCGCGCACGCTCGCCGAGGGCACCGACTCCCGGCAGCGCGCGCGCATGCTGATCGGCGGGCAGTCGCTGGGCGACATCGTGAGCGGCCCGGGACGGGCCGAGCGGCTGACCACATTCGCCGGTCTGCCCCTTGCCGAGATGACGGGCGACCAGCGGACCCTCGCCCTCCGTCTCGTCGAGGAGTACGCGCGCAACATGCGCACCGAGCTGGCCGAAGCCGAACTGCGGCGGCTCCGCGAGGCCGGCGTCGAGCAGCTCCACTTCGCCTGGGCAGGCCCGCTCGACCGGGGCAAGGCCCACTACTACCGGCTCCACGGCCCCACGCTGCTCATCGAGTACGACAACACCCAGAACGACGCCAACCACATCCACTCGGTCTGGCACGACCCCAAGAACGACTTCGGCCTGGATCTCCTCCGCGCCCACTACGAGCGCGGGCATCGCCACCACCACGCCTGATTCTCGCCCCGGCTAGCGCCCCGGGAGATGGGGCAGCACGCGCTCGGCGAAGAGGCGCGTGCCGTCCGCGCGCGGCACGTCGGCGAAGTTCACCGTGAGCTGATGCGCCCCCTGCCGCACGATGTCGAGCAGCGTCTCGGTCACCTGGCCGGGCGTTCCCACGAGCTGGATGTCGTCGAGCGAGCGCGTGTCGGGCCGCGCCTTCACCCGGGCGATTTCGGCGTCCGTCTCCGCGATGAGGATGCCCACGCGGATCACGTGCTGGATCGTGTCGTAGTCGCGCCCGACCTCCCGGCAATGGCCCTGGAGCGCCTCGCGCTTCCGCGCGTAGGCCTCGCGGCCCTTGTAGGTCCAGTTCCACCAGTCGGCGCGCTTGGCCACGACGCGGAGCAGGTGCTTCTCGCCCGACCCTCCCACCATCACCGGCGGGATCGGCTCGGGACGCGGCTCGCAGTAGGTGTCGGCGATGGCGTAGTGCCGGCCATGGAACGCCGCGGGCGCGCCCGACCACAGGGCGCGGATGAGCGCGATGGCTTCGTCCAGCTGGGCGATGCGCACGCTGGGGACTGCGAACGGCCAGCCGTAGGCGAGATACTCCTCGCGATTCCAGCCCGCGCCGATGCCGAGGATCGCGCGCCCGCCGGAGAGAGCCTGGGCCGTCGCCATCATCTTGGCGAGATGCGCGGGGTTGCGGAAGCTATTGCAGAGCACCTCGTGGCCCGCGAGCTTGTCGGGGTACCGAGCCAGCGCCCAGGCGAGCAGCGTCCAGCCCTCGGCCACCGCGTGGCTCCCGTACTGGACGTGGTCCGGGAACCACAGGGAGTCGAAGGGCGCCGCCGTCTGGTCGAGATAGGGAAAGGTGGAGGCGACCAGCCGGGACCAGACGTTGAGCCCGACGGGGATCCGCCGAGAGCCAGGCGCGGCCATCTCAGAAGTGCTCGAAGGCCGCCGGCTTCTTCTCCATCTTGAGGCGGAGATCGGCCATGAAGACGAGGTAGGGATGCGCGCCGAGGGCGATGAGCGGGTCGCGCGCGAAGCCGCGCAACGCCGCCCGCGCCGCCGCATCCAGCGCGTGCTCGTCCATGGCGGCCTCGGGATCCTTCACGAAGCGCACGCGATACTCCGCGTCGGACTTGAGGCGGTAGAGGCACTGGTTCAAGGGATAGGCCGACGCGGGTGGGAAGAAGTAGTGCGTGCTCATCGCCGCGCCCCCGCCTCGGTCACCGGCCAGGCCACCACCGCGTTGCCGTGATGCCAGGACGGCTCGTAGGCGATCACCTCGGCGCGGGCGTCGCCCACCGCGCCGAGGAGGGTGATCCACGTGCGGAGCTCCACGTTGCCCGCCTTGTCCAGCTCCTCCCCACTGAGCCGCGCGGTGTCCGCCCCGCGTCCCTCGGCGAGCGCGGCGAGAAGCTCGCGGTCCCACTCGTAGTCGGGCGACGCGTACCGGTCGGTGCCCGGATAGTGCGAGAGGCCCCCCGAGGCCATCAGCGCCACGCGCTCCGGCCGGCCGTCGAGAATCTCGCGGAGGGCCCGGCCCCAGGCGAGGCAGCGCCGCGGCGTGGGCTGGGGCGGCAGATACACGTTCACATAGAGCGGCACGATCGGCAGCGCGGGCTCGGGCATCGTGAAGTGCAGCGGCACGTAGAACGCGTAGTCCAGTCGCACGTCCTGGCTGTAGGCGAGGTCGAACTCGCGCTCGATCCCCTGCTCGAGGATGGCACGCGCGAGCGGCTCGTGGACCGGAAACGTGTAGTCGTAGCGCCCGAACTGGCCGGACACCCGCGCGCCGGCATAGACCGCGAAGGCCGGCACCGCATTGAGGAAGAAACCCTCGATGTGATCGCCGCCGATGAGGCAGATCACCTCCGCGCGCGCGGCGGCGAGCCGGCGCTTCACCTCCCCATAGGCCGCGTGGACGCGCAGCACGAGGGCTCGGTCCTCGGTGTCCGGGCGCACGAGGAGCTGCGGAGTGTGGGGACAGGCGACGGCGGCGACGAGGGGCATGTCAGGCGGGGAAGCGCCGGTTGAGCCCGGCGGCGTACCGCTCCAGCAGATCGTGCATCTCGCGCATCGCGGCCTCTGCGGTCTTCCGGTCTTCGTCCGTGTTGAGATGCTTGAGGATCGCGGCCTTGGTCTCCCCCGACTCCTCCGCCTCCACCGCCTCGTGCACCGTGTAGTTGGACCCGCCCCACTCCGGCCGCACCCCGTAATGCTGCACGAGGGCCTTGCCCACCGTGCGCGCGATCTCCACGACCTCCTCCTCGAGGAGCGCCGTCGCGCACAGGGCCGCGCTCCACGGGATCTCGTGGGCGAGCCGGCGGAAAAAGCTCACGATGGCCGCCATCTCGGGCACCGGGCGGATCGTGTCGTAGACCTCGCGGCCGTAGCCCAGATCGTCACCGATGCGCCGGTAGAGCTCATCGTGGTCCGGGGTGCCGCCCACCTTGCCCTCGAAATAGCCGAGATCTTCCACCAGGAGGTGCCGCGCGCAGTCCTTGCGAACCTCCAAATCCTCGCAGCGTGTGTGGATGCCGCTGAAGATCCGGGGGAACCACGTGATGATCATGTAGTGCTGACCCATGTGGCCCCACACCTGCTCGCGGGTGAGGGCGCCGGCGGCGAAGCGTTTGAAGTAGTCGGATTCACGAAACGGGCTCCGGGCGAGGAGCTCGGCGGTGAGCGCGTCGTACCATTCCTCGTTCGTCATGGCGGGCATCCTCCCGCGCGGATTCTATCGCAGGCCGATTCGATCTGATACTCTAGCCCGCCCGGAGGGATCATGCGAGCAAGTGACGAGCGCATCCTCACCACCCACGTCGGCAGCATTCCCCGTCCCCTCGCGCTCCGTACGCTGCTCGTGCAGCAGGACCGCGGCGAGGCGATGGACGAGGCTGCGCTCGTGCGGGAGGCGGAGGCGGCGGTTCGGGACGTCGTGCGGCGTCAGCTCGAAGCGGGCATCGACATCGGCAACGACGGCGAGCAGCCGCGCGCCGGGTTCTCGACCTACGTGGCGCGGCGCATGCGCGGCTTCGGGGGCACGAGCCGGCGGCCCGCGGCGAAAGAGTTCGCCGAGTTCCCGGACTACGCGGCCCTGCTCGCGCGGCGCCGCGCCGACGCCGCGCGCATCGGCGACGCGCCCCAGGCGGTCGGCCCGGTGCGGTACGAGGACCTCGGCGAGGCCGAGCGGGAGTGCGACATGTTCGACCGCGCGGTGGCGGCGGCGCCCAAGGCCTTCGCCGAGCGCTTCATGACCGCGGTGTCCCCCGGCACCGCCGCCACCATTCTCCTCAACGCTCACTACGACTCCCACGAGCGCTACGTCATGGCCCTGGCCGATGAGCTCAAGAAGGAATACGAGCTGATCCACCGGCGCGGCTACGTGCTCCAGCTCGACTGCCCGGACCTCGCGATGGAGCGGGCACGGTTCTTCCAGGACGATTCCCTCGAGCGCTTCCAGAAGGCGGTGGCGCTCCATGTCGAGGCCATCAACCGGGCCTGCGCCGACATCCCGCCGGACCGCGTTCGCCTGCACGTCTGCTGGGGCAACTACGACGGTCCCCACACCCACGACGTGCCCCTGGAGGCGGTGCTGCCGCTCGTCACCCGCGCCCGGGTGGGGGCGCTGTCGCTTCCCCTCGGCAATCCACGGCATCAGCACGAACATCGCGTGATCGCCCGGCACGGGCTGCCCACCGGCATGCTGTTCCTCCCCGGCGTGATCGACACCACCACCAACTACGTCGAGCATCCGGAAGTGGTGGCCGACCGGCTCGTCCAGGCGGTGGAGGCGGTGGGCGACCGAACTCGCGTCATCGCCTCGACCGACTGCGGGTTCGGCACCTTCGCCGGCTCGGAGATGTGCGCGCCCAGCGTGGTCTGGGCCAAGCTTCGCTCACTCAGCGAGGGCGCCGCCCTCGCCACCCGCCGCCTCGGCGGCCGATGAGGAGATCGCCCATGCTGTTCGAGCTCCGGCAGTACCACATTCACCCGGGACAGCAGGCCAACTGGGTCAAGTGCATGGAAGAGGAGATCATCCCCTTCCAGGTGAAGATGGGCATGGTCATCCTCGGCAGCTTCGTGGGCGAGGAGGATGCGTCGGTCTACGTGTGGATCCGCCGCTTCGAGAGCGAGGCCGAGCGCAAGCGGCTCTACGATCTCGTGTACCAGAGCGACTACTGGAAGAACGAGATCTCGCCGAAGGTCCCCACCATGATCGACCGGGAGAAGATTAACGTCACTCGGCTCACCGCGACCCCACGCTCCCCGATTCAGTAACGGGGGAAGAACGCCACGATCACTCGGCTCACCGCGACCCCACGCTCCCCGATTCAGTAGCGGGGGAAGAACGCCACGATCACTCGGCTCACCGCGACCCCACGCTCCCCGATTCAGTAGCCGTCGCCCCGCGGCGCGCACGCAGGCCGTCGCGCAGCACGCGCGCCGCGGAGGTCCCGAACATTGCGGCGATGGCGAGCCCGACCACGAGGTCGGGGGTGCCCGAGCCGGTGCCCCGCACCGCGCCCGCGGCCAGTAGCACGGCGGCGTTGGCGACCACGTCATTTCGCGAGCAGAGCCACGCCGAGCGCATGTTCACGTCGTCGTCGCGGAGGCGCCACAACATGACCAGGCACGCCGCGTTGGCGGCGAGCGCCACCACCCCCACCGCCCCCATCGCCTCGGCCACCGGCACCGCGCCCCGGGCCAGCTTGAGCAGGGCCTGCCCGAGCACGCCGAGGGCGAACATCGC
>Ga0310812_10000036_pt1 | contig 63358 bp, 52 predicted proteins | sample NN3metagenome_FD_205747 | JGI IMG/M metagenome (GOLD analysis project Ga0310812, IMG submission 205747) | Soil microbial communities from experimental microcosm in Duke University, North Carolina, United States - NN3 | ecosystem: Engineered > Artificial ecosystem > Soil microcosm > Unclassified...
TTGAACTGGATCGTCATCGTGAAGCCGCCGTGCATCTGAAGGCCGATGACGCCGCTCTTGCACGCCTTGGGGCTGTCGTCGGTCAGATCGGTGGTGACCTGGCCGTTGATGCTGTACACGATGTGGTTGCCCTCGGCTCGGACAACGCACTCGTTCCATTCGCCGATCGGCTTGATCGCCTTCTTGATCTCCGCGTCGTTCTTGTCCAGCGGCGTGGCGCTGCGCTTGTTCTCCGCGTCCCAGACCGTCTTTTCGCCGCGCTTGCTCATGACGCCGCGGCCGCCCGCGACGCCGCCCTCGTCGTAGATGATGCCCGTGTAGCCGTTGGTCGCATCGATGTCCGCCTGGTAGCCGCCGACGTGCAGCATCTTGGCGTTGTCGATCTTGCCGCGGATCTGGACGCCGGAATTGCCCGCGGGGGTGACCATCTTCCAGCTGTAGCGCAGCTCGAAGTCGGCGAACTTCTCGGGATTGTCCTTGGAGCAGAGGAGGATCAGGTCGGACTGCTTGGAATTCTCCTTGGTCTCGGAGCACTGGATCGCGCCATCTACGACGGACCAGTAGCCTTCCAGGCCTTCCCAGCCGCTCAGATCCTTGCCGTTGAACAGCGTGATCCAGCCATCGGCCCCGGCGGCGGGGATTTCGGTCTTCGGCGTGTCCTGCCCGACGGCGGCGCTCGTCAGGATCGCGAAGGCGGCAACGACGAAAGCACGGGTCATGGGTTCAGTCTCCTTTTTCGACTCCCCTATATAACGACAGAGGCCGGGGATGTCACGCAGTCTTCGCTACTTTCCCTGGATCGGGCGGTCGGGCGGGGCCGGAGGGGGCTGCCGCCAGTCTCGGGGATTCCGGTAGGGGACGAGCAGCTCCGGCGTCTCGAGGCGCGCGCCGCCCCGCTGCTTCGACACGAGCAGGCGGTCGAGCGCGCCGCCCGTCAGGAAGGTCCGCTCGAGGGGGCGGATCGCGACGCCGGTCTGCATCATCGCCTCGATCTCCTCGAGGAGGTAGGCGAAGTGCATGAAGGGCCGGGCCTCCTGCGTCGCGAAGCGGGTCGACTGCTCCGCCCCCGCCTTCGTCCGCCATGCCACCGCCCATTCGCGCGCCGCGTTGTTCAGCGTGAGGACGCTCGCCCGGAGCCCGTCCGCGTACTCGATCCGGAACAGGACCGGCTCCTTCACGGAGCGCTTCGCCTTTTCGTCGAGCTCGGGGCCGCCCTTCTGGCGGCGGAACGCCGCGGCCAGCAGCTTCGGATCGTAAAGGCCTTCCTTCCAGACGTCGTCGCCCACGAGGCACTGGACCGCCTTGATGCCGCTCTCGCCGCCCTTGCGGCGCTCGGCCAGCGTCTGGACCATCTCGAGCGCGTGGAAGCCGTAGGCGTCCAGCGTGTGGTAGGAGATCGCGACGATCTCCTCGAGCTCCTCGCCGCGCGCGACGTCGACCGCCGGCTCGCGCCAGAGTCCCGGGAGGGACGAGCCCGCCATCAGGGGGATCTTGAGCCGCGCGGCCGTGTCGAGGATCCACTTGGCGTCCTCGGTCGTGTCGGCGAGGTGCTTGTCGCAGAACACCGGCACGACCCGCCCGCTCTTCTCGAAGACCTTCACGATCTCCTCGAAGAAGCGGCGCTTCGGATACTGGATCGAGGTCGTTGCGGATCGGGGATAGCGGCCGTGCTCGCAGATCATGAGAACGCCGTCGACGGCGAGCCGCTCGCTCCCGAGCGTGAGCGCGTCCTCGATCGAGGGGCTGACGCGGACGCCGTGCTGCTTCGCGAGCGCCTGGCCGATGTCCGGCGGCGTCTCGGAAATCTGATCCGTGTAGAGCGACGCCATCGTCAGCGAGGGCACGCGTCCCTTTCCGTCGAGCGTGTCGCTCTCGAGCAGGCGGCTCGCGATCACGTCGGCGTGCGAGTTGTGATAGTAGGCCGTGGTCACGACCGCGACCTTCTTCGCCGGCGGCGGGATGCGGATCAGGGTGAACGGGTAGATGCTCGTCGCGTAGAGGCTGCCGTCCCGCGCGGCCGCCAGGGCCATGTGGACGTGCAGGAGCGTCAGGGTGCCGTCGGGCAGGCGGTGGAACCCGTGGCTGTAGGGCTTCTTCGCCGCGAAGTCGTAGTAGTCGGGGTTCCGGATCGCGAGGACGCCCCGGTCGTCGATGCGGCCCGACGCGGGATCGTAGACCGCGAGGTGGTGGAGGTAGCCCGCACCGAAGCCGGTCTCGTTGTCGACGCGGACGAGCGTCCAGACCCGGCCGTCCGGGCCGATCGTGAGGGCGCCGCGGGAATCGGGGTGGCGGCCCTTCACCATGGTCCCGATCCGTTTCGCGGCTCCGGGGTCCCGCAGGTCCAGGCGGATCAGGCGCGCGTCGTTCATGAGCACGAGGTACGCCGTGCGGCCGTCGGCAGCCAGCTGCCAGGTGGGAATGGAGTTGTGGTCCGGGCGTGTCCAGACCTCGCCGTCAACGACGATGTCCCGGACCGTCGCCTGCTCGCTGACCGGGTCGTAGACGGCGAGCTTGAAGTCCTTCGTGATCGAGTGGGCGCGGCCCTGGGGATCCAGGAGCGTCGAGGCGTAGGGCGTCAGCATCGGCCCGAGCTCGCGGACCTTCTTCGTCTTCAGGTCGAGGAGCATCCAGTGCTGGTCCTCGCAGGTGACGACGTAGGCCAGCCCGCGGGCTTCGTCGGCGACGATGTCGATCACTCCCTGTCCGGGGAAGGGCATGCCGAGGTTCTGCGAGGTCCCGCTCGAGGGGTCGTAGACCATCGCGTAGCCGCCCGGATACTCGGAGGTGTCGTCCTTCTTCCGGTAGCCCTGCTTCGACCCGACGTAGATCTTCCCCGAGGGGCCGACGAAATTCCGGGTGTGCAGCTTGGCCTGCGCGGCGTAGCCCTTCGCCGAGAGGCCGCAGACGGCGTTCGTGTCGAGGACGATGCGCTGCTTGCCCGTGCGCGGCTCGACCTCGACGAGGAAGCTGTTCTCGCCGTACTTCGCGGTGCCGACGTAGAGGCGTCCGTCGATCCCTTCGCAGAGCGAGAAGTAGCCCGACTCCTCGCTCGTGGTCTCGGGATTGATGTGCGTGGCCTCGCCCCAGACGTACTCGAAGGGCGCCTTCTTCTCCTGGGGGGCGAGGAGGGCGAGAGCGAGCGCGAGGGAGATCATGGCCGCCCCTTCATGGCGAGCTTGATGCGGAAGAGCGCGTACTTGCGCGGCTTGCCCGCCACCTCGGGGCCCTGCCCGGTGATGTAGAGGGTCGTGGGTTCGGCGGGGCCGCCGAAGGCGCAGTTCGTCGGATCGCCCGGGAGCTTGAGGAAGGCGAGCGGCTCGCCCTCGGGGCCGAACACGTAGATGCCGGCGCGCTCGCCCGAGCCGCCCGTCGCGTAGAGGTTGCCCGAGGCGTCCATCGCCATGCCGTCGATCGGCCGCCGATCGGGCCCGAAGTCGTAGAGCACCCGCTTATCGCCCAGGCTGCCGTCGGGGCGGACCCGGAAGGCGTCGAGGTGGTGGTTGCCCTTGGGATCGCTGTTCGTGTCGGCGACGTAGACGGTCTTCCCGTCGATCGAGACGAGGATGCCGTTGGGCTTCTGGACGTCGCGGGTCGCGAGCGTGACGACGCCCGCGGGGGTCACGCGGAACACGCCCTCGAAGTCAATCTCGCGCTTCTCGCCGCCGACGTAGAGCGGGTCGGTGAAGTAGACGTTCCCCTGGCCGTCGATGGCCAGGTCGTTGGGCGCGTTGAAGCGCTTGCCCTCCCAGCGGTCCGCGAGGGTCCGGACCTCGCCCGACGCCTCGGTGATCGAGATCCTCCGGTTGCCCTGGTTGGCGCCCTCGCACGCGATCAGGCGGCCCTGGGCGTCGAACTTCAGCCCGTTGGACTTGCCGCTCGGGTCGCGGGCCACGGCCGTCTTGCCGGTCTTCGGGTCGAAGCGCAGGATGCGGTTGCCGATGTCGCTGAAGTAGATGGAGCCGTCGGGCGCGCGCGCGGGCCCCTCGGTGAACTCGCCGTCGTTCCAGAGCAGTTCCAGGGCGGCGCCCGGGGGGACGAAGCGGTCCTGGGCGGTCGGCGTGAACTCGCCGCCGCGGGGCGGCGGGGCGGAGCAGGACGCGGCGAGCAGCGCGGCGAGGATCGGCAGGCATTTCATCGGCATCTCCCAGTCCCGATCGGATTGGCCACCGAGCCCTCGGAGCCCACGGAGGTGTTCTTCTCGGAGGGCTCGGCGGGCTCCGTGGCCAGTCGCGAGTGAATCGACGTCCCTGGAAATACTACCGGCCGGAGAGACCCAGAATTTGATTCCCTCGGCGGCGGTCCTCAGTAAAATAGCGCCCATGAAGAAAATGATCACCGCAATTTTCATCGCGTCGCTGGCCGCCTGCGGGGAAGAGCCGCAGCCGCCCGTCCGGACCACGGCCCCCGAGCCGAAGCCCGTGGCCAAGGCCGAGAAGAAGGCGCCGCCGACCCCGAAGGTCGAGGTGAAGCCTCAGCAGACGCCTCCGCCTCCGCCCCCGCCGCCTCCTCCTCCGCAGGACGACAAGCCCAAGGCCCCGCCGGCCAACGTGCCCAAGGTGCTGCTCGATCCGACCGCGCCCGAGTGGCGGGTGACGGCGCCGGCGACGTTCAAGGCGAAGTTCTCGACCAGCAAGGGCGACTTCACCATCGAGGTGACCCGCGAGTGGGCCCCGCAGGGTGCCGACCGCTTCTACGCGCTCGTGAAGAACGGCTTCTACGACGACGTCCGCTTCTTCCGCGTCATCGCGAACTTCATGGCGCAGTTCGGCATGAACGGCGAGCCGCAGGTCACCGCCGCCTGGAAGAACGCGAAGATTCCGGACGACCCCGTCACCCAGAGCAACACCCGCGGGATGGTCACCTTCGCGACCAGCGGGAAGAACTCGCGGACGACGCAGGTCTTCATCAACTTCAAGGACAACGCCAACCTCGACGGCATGGGCTTCTCGCCCATCGGCAAGATCGTCGAAGGCATGGAGGTCGTGGACGCCCTCTACAACGGCTACGGCGAGGGCGGCCCGCGGGGCCAGGGCCCGACCCAGCCGCGGATCACCGCGGAGGGGAACGAGTACCTGAAGAAGGACTTCGGCAAGCTCGACTACGTGAAGACCGCGAAGATCGTCCAGTAACTCCGCGGGCCTTCCGGGTGTTCTATACCCGTCGCCCGGAGGGACCTTTCATGCGCCGTCTGCTGCCCGCGCTCGTGCTGCTCCTGGGAGCCGCGTCCCAGGAGCCGGCCAAGCCGAACATCCTCTGGATCACCTGCGAGGACATCAGCCCGAACGTCGGCTGCTACGGCGACGCCTACGCGGTGACGCCGAACATCGACCGGCTGGCGGCGCAGGGCGTGCGCTACACGAACGCGTTCGCGCCGATCGGCGTCTGTGCCCCGTCGCGCTCGACCCTGATCCTGGGGACCTTCGCGTCCTCGGCGGGGACGCAGCACATGCGCTGCAACGGCCCGCGGCCCGACTACCTGCGCTGCTTCACCGAATACCTCCGCGAGGCGGGCGTCTACTGCACGAACAACGACAAGACCGACTACAACTTCCCGCCGCCGAAGGCCGCGTGGGACGAGTCGAGCAAGAAGGCGCACTGGCGCAACCGCAAGACGGGCCAGCGCTTCTTCGCCGTGTTCAACATCCTGACCTCGCACGAGTCGCAGATCCGGCTGCCGGAGGCGGCGTACCAGAAGCGGACGGCCGACTTCACGCCGCAGGAGCGCCACGACCCCGCCAGGGCGCCGCTGCCGCCGTACCATCCCGACGCGCCGGAGGTCCGCCGCGACTGGGCGCGCTACGCCGACATGATCACCGCGATGGACAAGGAGGTCGGCCAGTACCTGAAGCAGCTCCAGGAGGACGGGCTGGCCGACGACACGATCGTCTTCTACTACTCCGACCACGGCGCGGGCATGCCGCGCAGCAAGCGCTGGCTCTACGACTCCAGCCTGCGCGTGCCGATGATCATCCGCTTCCCGGAGAAGTGGAAACACCTCGCGCCGTCGGCGCCGGGGAGCGCGACGGACCGGATGATCAGCTTCGTGGACTACGGGCCCACGATCCTCAGCCTGCTCGGCATCCGGATCCCGGCCCACATGCAGGGGAAGCCCTTCCTGGGCGAGGCGGCGGAGAAGCCGCGCGAGTACATCCACGGATTCCGCGACCGGATGGACGATCGCATCGACATGCTGCGCTGCGTGCGCGACGCGCGCTGGAAGTACATCCGCAACTACCGGCCCGACCAGATCTGGGCCCAGTACATCAGCTACATGTACGAGATGCCCACCATGAAGGCCTGGCAGCGCCTGCACGACGAGGGGAAGCTCAGCGAGGTGCAGGACCGCTTCTTCCGGACAAAGCCCGTGGAGGAGCTCTACGACACGGTCGCGGACCCCTGGGAGATCAAGAACCTGGCGGCCGACCCGGCCCACGAGGAGACGCTCAAGCGGATGCGGGCGGAGCTGCGGCGCTGGATCCTCGAGATCCGCGACCTGGGCTTCCTGCCGGAAGCGGAGCTGAGGACGCGCTTCGGGACGACGCCGCCCCACGAGGCCGTCCGCAAGGACCCGAAGAGCTATCCGCTGGAGAAGATCCTGGACGCGGCCGATTACGCGTCGTGGGGAAATGAGAGGTGCGTGGACCTCCTGAAGGACGAGGACCCCGCGGTCCGCTACTGGGGCGCGACGGGCTGCATCCAGCTCCAGGCGAAGGCCTCGATCGACGCGCTCACGAAGGCGCTGGCCGACCCGTCGCCGAGCGTCCAGGTCGCCGCCGCGACCGCGCTCGCGAAGCTCGACCGTCTCGACGACGCCCTTCCGGCGCTCGTCCGCGGCCTCAAGCACGAGAACGAGTGGGTCCGCCTCCACGCCGCCACGGTGCTCGACGGCCTGGGCCCGAAAGCCGATCCCGTGCGGGACGCGATCAAGGCCGCGGCCAGCGACAAGAACGAGTACGTGCGCCGCGTGATCGAGCACGCCGTCGGGAAGTAGGCCGGCGGGCTATACTTTCCGTGTGAAGAGACGCTGCCTGCTCCTCCTCCTGCTCGCCTCCGGCTGCGCCCCTTCCGATCCGAATAAATCCGTGGTCGGCGGGAACTTCGAGGTCAAGCCCGGCGAGTTCATGTACCACAAGGTGACCCTCGAGGGCATGGGGAGTTTCACCCTGACGATCACGCCGGAGGGAGGGGACGTGGAAGCCTGGCTGGAGCCGGGCGAGGCGCGGCCCATGGTCGTCTACAATCCCAACGAGCCGCTCTACAAGGCGAAGTTGTTCAAGGCGGGTCAGGAAGACAGCGCCACCGGTACCTACGCCTGGGGCGGGCACCACATCGTCGTCTTCAACCGGGGACCCGCAGCGGTCAAGGTCCGCTGCAAGCTGGTCGCGGTCAAGGAATCCAAGAAGACCTGAATCGCGAATCGCGGAAGAAGAGGTCCGCCGCGATTCTCGGACAGACCTAGCGGGCCGCGCGGGCCTTCTTGAGTTTCGCGGGCTTGGCTTCCTTAGGCGCTCCGGTCAGCTCGCGCTCCACGGCCGCGAAGCAGGCGCCCAGCGCCTGCACGCTGTCGCGCGCCTCGGCCTCCGTGATGGTCAGCGGCGGCGCGATGCGGATCACCTTCTTGGCCAGCGGGCCCATCAGGTGCACCGCGCGGCCGTCGTCGTCGCCCCGGTAGGCGGCCAGCACGCAGGCGTTGGCGACCTCGTTCGCGGACTTGCCCGCGAATTCGCCGATCTCGACGCCCCAGACCATGCCGCCTTCCTCGCCGCGGACGTGCTTCACGAAGGGCCGCTGCTTCAGCGCGACGAGGCCCTCCTCGATGATCTTCGAGGACTTCCGCGCGGCGCCGAGCACGTCGCGGCTCTCGAAGAGGTCGAGCGTCGCCAGGACCGCGGCACAGCAGAGCGGGTTGGCGCTGAAGGTGTCGGAGCCTTCGCCGTAGCTGAGGGCGCCGAAGATGTCGGCCCGCCCGACCGCGCAGGCGGCCGGGACGCCGTTGCCGAGGCCCTTGCCGAGCACGACGATGTCCGGGTCGAGGCCGTAGGTCTCGAACGCGTACATCTTGCCCGTGCGGCCGAAGTTGGCCTGGATCTCGTCGAGGATGAAGATCGCGCCCACGCGGCTGCAGAAGTCGCGCAGCATCTGAAGGTACGCCTTGGGCGGATGGAAGGACCCGCCGCCGCCGAGGTAGGGCTCGGTGATGAGGCACGCGATGCCGCGGCCCTCAGCCGTGATCTTGTCGAGTTCGGCCTTGTAGGGCGCCGGATCGAAGGCCGCGCCGCGGAGCGAGAGGTCCTTGCACTCCTCCTTGGGGAAGGAGACGAAGCGGACCCGCGGGTCGCGGTTCTTGTCGTTCTCGTCGCCCGTGACCGCCTCGGCGAGGCCCTTCTTGCCGTGGAACCCGTTCCGGGTGGCGACGATGAGGTCGCGCTTGGGATCGAGCGCCAGCGAGGCCCAGAGGGCCTTCTGGATCGCCTCGGAGCCGGAGGCCGCCCAGAGGATCTGTTCGAGCTTCTTGCCGCCCGGCCGGGACTGCAGGTTCTTGACGAGGCGCCGGCAGGCCTCGGCCTCGACCTCGGCGATGGCGTTGTACGCGGTCAGCGGCGCCGCCTGGAAGTAGCCCTTGCCGGCGGGCTTCCCGTTCCAGCCCATGTAGGCGAGGAACTTCTTCTGCCAGTCGACCGGGTTGTGGCCGAGGTTGGTGACCAGGACGCCCGAGGTGTAGTCGTAGATCTTGCGCCCGTCCGAGGTCCAGTGGAAGACGCCCGCGCTCTTGGCGATCGACGCCTGGGAGGGCGTGAAGGTGCGCAGCGCGATGGGCTCGCGTTCGCCGATCGAGCGGCGTACGTCGTTGGACTTCTTCTCGCCGGGGTGTTGGATAGGCATGTCTATCTCGAATAAAGAATGATCGGATCGGACGCGCCGGGGAGATGCAGCGCCATGCGGCCGTTCGCGTCGATGCGGACGACGCCGTCCGGGGAGCCCTTGGCGGCGTGCTCGAGGATCGCCTCCATGGCCTGGACGGCGGCGACGACCTGGCGGTCGGCGGCCAGGTCGTTGTAGCGGAGCGCGCGCATCTCGCCGAGGCGGCTGCGGCGGGCGTCGGCCGCGCCGCCGTACTCCACGTACGCCACCTCCTCGACGAAGCGGCGGAGCACCTCGATGCCGTAGCCGCGCTGGCTGCGGTCGCCCCAGGGCTCGACGAACGTCCCGTTGTAGTGGGTGTTCATCGTGATCTTGAAGCTGTTCGGCGTCTTGCCCTCGATGGTGCACTCGATGCCGCGCTTGCGCGAGTGGCCGTTCCAGACGCCGTTGTCGAAGCGGAACTGCACCTCCTGCTCGACGTAGCCGGGGAAGTTGTCGGGAGTCACCCAGCTCGTGTGGATGTCGAAGGCCGCCTCGCGGCCGTCGGGGTACTCGTAGACCAGGCGGAGCTGCGTGGAGTCCCAGGTATTGCCGTCGGCCGGGCCCACGAGGCCGCGCTGGCCCGCGCAGGTGACGGTCTTGAGGCGCCCGCCGAACGTGAAGTCGATGAGCTTGATGTAGTGGACGGCGACGTAGGTGCCGGGGTTGCGGCCCTTGATCCACTCGGCGAACTGCCCCTTGGAGATGCTCTTGGGCTCGAGGAGCGAGCAGTAGCCGTTGTTGATGTGCTGGAGCTCGCCGTCGTGGACGAGCGTGCGGAGCTTCTTGTGGTCCGGGTCGCAGAGCTTGTGGTAGACGACTTTCGCGAGGACGTTCTTCTCCTGGGCGAGCGCGGTCAGCTCGTCGAGCTGCTGCAGCTTGAGGACGGAAGGCTTCTCGATGATGACGTGGCGTCCCGCCTGGATGGCCTTCTTGGCGGCCTCGAAGTGGCGGTCGTCGGGGGAGGCGACGCAGACGAAGTCGACGCCCGCGGCGAGCATCTTGTCGACGGCGTCGGCGCCCTCGTAGCTCGTGAAGTCGGCGATCTTGCTGCCGGCTTCCTTCTTGTAGGCGCGGGCGCGGGAGCCGGTGCGGGTCGCGACGGCCGCGAGGGCGACGGCGGCGACGCCGAAGTCCTTGCGGTAGAGGCCGCCCGCGTGGAGCTGCTCGAACATCGGGCGGTAGGTTTCCTCGAAGATCATCCCCATGCCGATCATGCCGGCGCGGAGGCTGCGGGTCTGCGGAGTGGGCGCGCTCATAGGGCGGACAGGATAGCAAAGTGGCTGCTGCAAGGCACGGAAAGCCCGCCAGCGGGCAGGGGCCCGGCGCCCGGGACCTATTTCGAATTAGCCCGGGAGCTTTCTAAAATTCTCTTCATCTTCGCGCAATGCCGTGGCGACGGATCCTGGGCCCTCTTAGCTTGCAGGCATGACGTGCCCGGCCTGGCTCGCCGGGTGAAGGAGGGCCACCCGATGTCCGCGACCGGCTCCCGATCGCCCTCCGAGCTCCGCTGCCGCCGGTCCTGGGGCGAGCCTCTCCGGACTCCGTCCGGTACCGCGTATCTCGTCGAGCGATCGGCCCTGGGAGGAGTCGAGTCCTGGCCCCGCACGGGCGTCGGGTTGCGACACGATCATCGCTTCTTCGAACTCGTCGACGAAACCATCCGGCAGGACTTCGAATACTGGTACCTCATCCTGGAGGGCCCGGACCGCATCCCGCGGGGCGTCCAGCCGCTCTTTGTGCATCCCCAGGATCTGCTGGGCGGGATGGACGGTCCTCTCTACTCCGCGATGGGTCGTCTCCGGAGGAGGCTGCCGGGACTCCTGACGCTGCGCACGCTCATGGTCGGCTCTCCCGTAGGGGAGGGGAGCCTCGGCTCGGTCGGAGAGGATCCGGGCGCTTACGCCCGGGCGCTCGCCGACGCCCTCCCGCCTGCGGCGCGCCGTCTCCGGGCGCCGCTCGTCGTGCTCAAGGAGTTCCCGGCGGAGCTCCGGCCGGCCCTCCAGGTCTTCCGGGATCGCGGCTACTCGCGCATCCCCAGCATGCCCTACGTCGCGCTCGATCTGGACTTCCGGGACTTCGACGAGCACATGACGCGCTCACTGAGCGGGTCGGTCCGCAAGGACCTCCGCCGGAAGTTCCGGGACGCGGCCGCCGGCCCACCGATCCTCATGCAGGTGACGGATGACATCTCGGGCCGTGTGGACGAGCTTTATCCGCTCTACCTTCAGGTGTACGAACGGTCGACGCTCCGCTTCGAGCGGGTGACGCCGGACTATCTGGCCCGGCTCGGGCGGGAACTGCCCGAGCGCGCCCGGTTTTTCGTCTGGACCCGGGAGGGGCGGCCGGTGGCCTTCAACGCCTGCATGCTCCACGACGGCGTGCTTTGGGCGGAGTACCTGGGCCTCGACTACGGCTGCGCGCTCGACCTGCACCTCTACTTCGTCGTGACGCGCGACGAGATCAACTGGTGCTGCCGGAACGGCGTGCGGCGCTACTGCAGCACCTCCCTCAACTACGACCCCAAGCAGCATCTGCGCTTCCGGTTGCTGCCGCTCGACCTCTATGTCCGGCACGCGAACCCCTGGGTCAACGCCCTCCTGGCCCGCGCCGTGCCGTGGCTGACGCCCGCGAGACACGATGCGACCCTCCGTCGCTTCCCGAACGCCGACGCCCTCTGAGCCCTGCGGCTCAGCGCTCGACCTCGAGGACGATGTCCTTTCCTTTTCCGGCATCCCACTCCCCGCTGCCGCCGTCGTCGACGCCATCGCCTCCCACGCTCCACAGCTTGAGATGCTTCTCGGTCATGGATGAACGAATCTTGTCTCCATAGGGATCGTCGAAGACCGGGGCCTCGCCGGAGAATCGGAAGGTGGCCGCCGCTCGGAGCATCCGCAGTTGGGCCAAGCGCTCCCGAAACGGGTTTCTTGGAGGAGATGGTGGTGAACTCGCGAGCGTCTGTTGGATCTTATAGAACTTTTCGAGCAAAGGGTTCCTCAAGGCGGTCCGGAGGTCGAGCTGGTCGAAGTATTCTTGCCGCGCTTCCTTCCAGGGTTTTCCGGCGGCTTCTTGGGAACCGCGACTCCAGGCGCGATTCTGCTCGAATGCGTCCACGATGACCAGTCGCTCGGAGAATCCGTATCTCCAGGTCGGCGAAATCGGATCGCTCATTCCCGTGGCGTCCATGATAGCCCTGAGGCTTCCTTGCCTGAGGTAATTGCATCCGGTGCTCATGGGCTCGACGGCATAGGCATCCGCTTCCCGAGGGAAGGACTGATCCAAGTGCTCCAATGCCCGTACCAGTTCCAAACACTCTTCGCGCCCGAGCGTCCTGCCCGAGAGGAGCCACTTCATTTCTTCTTGGGTTGTGTGCAGGATCCCCGTGGACATGTAGCCATCCATCAGGTCGCCGTTCCACCCTGCGTCAACGCCGAATTGAGCGGCATCCAGGAGGACCTGTACGGCGTCGCGAGTATGGCCGTCCTCCGCTAGGAGTCTGGCCCGGCAGGCGGCCATAATGGCCAGGAAATTGGGACTCGGACTCGATCCATTCCCAGGGCTTTGCCAGTCGGCTCTCCGTCGAGACTCGGCGCGCGACGCTCCGCGATGGAGTGCTCGGAGAGATGTCGCGCATTGCTCGACAGCGGTCTGCGCGTTGGCCCGATCGGCTTTCGGATGTCGCGAGAGGTACTCGGAGGCGACGGACACGTTCTTATACTGAATGGACTGGATGGCGGGTTCGTAGTCTTCCCAGGCGTTGCCCGGTACGGCCTCGCCTCTCAGCACGGCTCTTTTCGAATCGCGAGCCAGGACCTCCCGCGCGACCTGCTCACAGTAGCTCCGCATGTCGGCCCAGCGGCGCTCTTCGACGGCCTTGATGTAAAGGTAGAGGCCGAAGACCGAGAGCGGAATCCCGACCAGGACGCCCGACAGCACGAAGGCCCAGATCGGGAATCGAAGTCGCTTTTCCTCCGCCATCTGCTTCATGGTACCCCTTCGAGGGGACCGGGAGCCGGACCGCGTTGCTCAAATCCTTAGCTGCAGCTACGGATTTCCGCAGCGGCGGGTGCTTTATCTATAGAGGTCTACCGATCTGGAGGTTGCATGAAGCTCGTCGGCGCTGTTCTCGCCGTCCTCGTCCTGGCCGCTCCCGGTCCCGAGAACGGAAGCGGGACGCTCCACGTGGGCTGGGCGAGCCGCGACATCACGCCCGAACGTCCCGTCGCGCTCGCGGGTCAGTTCCACAAGCGCATCTCGAAAGGCGTGAAGACCCGCCTCTCGCTGACGGCGCTGGCCCTCGAGACGAGGGATGGGGACCGCCCGCTCGACCAGGCGATCCTCGTGTCCTGCGACCTAGTCGGGATCCACAACGGGATGCAAGGCCAGCTGAGGAAGCTCCTGGAGGGGAAGCTCGAGGGGATCGATCTCCGGAAGGTCTTCCTCAACGCCACTCACACCCATACCGCCCCGGCCACGGACAACCGCTGGTACGACGTGACCGAGGAGAACGTGATGAAGCCGACGGAGTACAGCGACTTCCTCCTCGGACGTGCGGTCGACGCGATCGTGGAGGCGTGGAAGGGCCGCCGGCCGGGCGGTGTCACGTGGGGCTTGGGCTATGCCGTCATCGGCCTGAATCGCCGGATGGTCTACGCCGACGGCCACGCCGCCATGTACGGCGCGAACAACCGGCCCGACTTCCGCAGCGTGGAGGGAGGGGAAGACCACGCGGTCGAGAGCCTCTTCTTCTTCGACGGCGCCAGGAAGCTCACGGGCGTGGCCATCAACGTCGCCTGCCCGTCCCAGGTCCTGGAACAGGAATTCACGATCTCCTCCGACTTCTGGGACGACGTCCGCGCGGTTCTTCGCGAGCGCTATTCGCCGGAGCTGAACGTGCTCGCCTGGTGCGGCTCCGCAGGGGACCAGTCCCCGCACCCTCAGTTCCGCAAGGCGGCGGACGCGCGCATGCGGAAGCTGCACGGGAACGTCTCCGAGTCCCGCGCGATCGCGCAGCGCCTGGCCGATGCGGTGGACTACGCCTATCAGGCCGTGAAGAGCGAGGTGCAGACCGAGGTGCCCTTCACGCACCACGTCGAAACGCTTCAGCTTCCCGGGCGGAAGATCAGCGAGGCCGAATTCCGCTCGGCCCAGGCGGCCTGCGACGCCATCGAAAAGAAGCCCGCGGAGAAGCGGGACTCCGCGGACCTCACGAAGCTCCGCTGGCATGGCGGGGTGCTGGACCGCTACCGGCGGCCGGACGACTTCGCGGTGTATGCGATGGAACTCCACGTCCTCCGCCTGGGCGACGTGGGGATCGCGACGAACCCCTTCGAGCTCTTCCTGGACTATGGCGTGCAGATCCGCGCGCGAAGCCGCTCGCTGCAGACCTTCCTCATCCAGCTCGCCTGCGACACCGGCGGATACCTGCCGACCGAACGGGCCGTGGCCGGCGGCGGATACAGCGCCATCCCGGAGAGCGGCTTCGTGGGCCCGGAGGGCGGGCGGGTCCTCGTCGATCGGACCGTCGAGGTTCTCAACGGTTTCTGGCCGCCGAAGCCGAAGTGAGCGAGCGGGGGACGGCTACTTCTTCTTCTTCGCCTCCTCCAGCTGCCTCTGGAGCTCCGCGATCTGCGCGAGATGGACCTCGAGCTGACGCTCGAAGACCGCCTGGTCGGTCTCCTGCTTTGTCAACCGGGTGTTCGCCGCATCGAGCTGCCGCTGGAGATCGTTGATGCGGGACGCCTTGGCCGAACACTCCGCGTCGAGATTATTGATCTGCTGGCTCAGGATCGCGGCGAAGGCCCGGTTGTTCTCCAATTCCCGCTCGCGCGCCGTCGGCTCCAACGCCCCATTCTTCCCGCCGACCGTGATGCGGTCGAGCACGTCCCGCGCGCGCACCCGAATCTCGACGTTCGGATCCTTCAGCGCCTCGGTGAGCAGAGGGCGCGCCTTCGCTCCAAGCGCCATCAGGTCGAGCGCCGCGTAATCCCGCCTGACGATGTTGGCGTTCCCGAGAGCTTCGATGAGCGCCTTGATCTTCGCCTCGTCCTGGGATTGTCCCGGGCTGCCGCTCCGGCCGGGGCCGGCGAGGAAAAGGCTTCCGTAGACCAGGGCGCAGATCAAGAGCCCCGCGGCGGTCGCGATCAGGCCCCAGCGACGCTGGGACGGAAGCTCGCGGGAGGGCGCCGTCGCGGCGGCCAGGAATTCCTGCCGCGCCCGCGCTGCCCGTTCCGGGGAGGGCGCATCCGCCCAGCGGCGGACCAGGCGTTCGAGGTTCCGGTCGAGCACGTCTTCATTCCGCGTCATGGAGGGTTCCCTTCAAGAGGAGCCGAAGTTCTTCCCGCGCCCGCATGAGGCGGGACTCGATCGCCTTCTCGGATTCTCCAAGCGATTGCGCGATCCAGGCCACGCCGCGCTCGTCGAGGTACTTGAGCATCAGGACCTGGGCGAGCGCCGGATCGAGCCGGTCCAGGGCGGCGCGGACCTGCCGGCCCGTCTCCCGCGCCTGCAGCAGCTCCTCGGGAATCTCGCGCGACTCCAGCGAGGCCAATGCCGCCAGCATCTCCCGGATCTCCTTGCGGCGGCCTTCCTTCCGGTAGCGCCGCCGCACCCGGTTGCGGGCGATCGAGAGGATCCAGGTGTCGACCGACGATTCGGAGCGGAAGGAGTCCCGCTCGCGCCAGGCCGCCAGGAGTGTTTCCTGGACGAGGTCGTCGACCTCCTCCGGGGCGGCCCCGCTCGCGATCGACACGAAGCGGTGGATCCTCGGATAGAACTCTTGGAAGAAGGCCTCCAGGTCCCAGCCGGTCAACGGAGTCGCTTCCGTCCTCACGCCCATTTAGTGTCCTGACGGAGCGGAATCCCTCAGGAATTCCGCCGCTGGAAGAAAATTATCCCCCGCGGCCCAATGGCGGGACCGGCGGGGGGTCCTTGGAGGGATGCGACTGTTGAGCGGTTACTTCTCGCCGATGCAGTAGAGGTATTTCTCCCCGCGAATGTAGAGACGGTTCCCCTCGAAAACGGGAGAGCTGATCGTGCCTTCGAGGTGCTCCGGCCAGTAGTTGTACAAGTAGTTCCAGGCGCTCTTGCGTTCCGTGCCCATCGGAGACTCGATCTTGTTCCGCGCGGCCACTTTGTACTCCCGGCCCGCCTTTAGAACCAGCGTGAGGCCGGTGTTCCCGACGAGATAGACGTTGCCGCCGGCATAGGTCGGGCTCGTGCAGAAGCCGCTCGTGTAGGGGTAGGGCTGGTAGATGCCCCAGGAATCCGTCGCCGCGCGCTTCTGATAGAGGATGGCGGACTTGTTCTCGCCGACGGACTTGAGATCCATCACCGTCAGCACGCCCGAATTGGTCATGGTGTAGGAGAGCCCTTCGGCGCAAAGCTGCGAGGGCGTGGTGTAGACGGCCAGGAAGCGCGGCCAGCCCGGCTCGTGGAGCTCCGGAGGCCAGTGGCCGGGATACTGGTACGACGTGGTCTTGATCGGCTTGTCGAGCGATTCGGGCAACTTGTACCGTTGATGGGTGCCGTCGGCGACGAGGTGGACGAAGCCCTCGGCGACGACAGGGCTCGCCGACCAGTGCCAGCCGCTGCCCGGGGAGATGAGCACGCCGTCCGAGGCGCGGACGATCGCGCCGTTGAGCAGCACCACGGCGTCCACGCCCTTGATCTGCGTCGGCATCATGCTGCCGTACCAGTTGCCGTGCTCGGCCGGCACTTTCCAGACCGGCGCTCCCGTCTTCGCGTCGAAGGCCATCGTCTCCTTCATCCACACGATGACATTACCGCCCGCCAGGACGGGGGAACACCAGTAGCCGTGCTCCTGCCAGCCCTTGTTGTCGCAGCGGATCCATTTCCGGTTGCCGTCGAGGTCGTAGCAGGCAGTGACGCCGTTGGCGAGCCAGACGTAGACGTGCTTGCCGTCCGTCACCGGCGTCGGCCCCGAGAAGAAGCCGCCGTCCTGCCACTCGTGGCAGGTCGGGTACTTGTCCTTGCTGACTTCGACCATGAGTTTCATGATCGAATGGTCGAGCGTGTCCTTTTCCTGGGCATCCTTCTCCGACAGCCCCGCGGTCAGATAGGCGTGGTTCAACTCCTCGCGGCGCTTCACGAGCGGGGTGATCTTCTGCCACGCGTCGGATTTCTGCTCCTGATCGCTTGCCGCCTCGGAATAGTTGTTCGTGCGGATCCAGAGCGGCTTCCCGGTCTTCTTGTCGAGGCAGACCAGGTCGTAAGGTCCGGAGCCCAGGAAGAGGCGATTGCCGGCCACGACGGGGCTGGAGGCACAGCGGTTGGGCATCGGGCTCATCCAGAGGATGTTCTTCTGCTCGTAGGTCTCGCCGGGCTTCGCGCTCCAGATCTTCATCCGGAGGTAGCACGCGGCGGGGTCTTCCCCGGAGCCCTTACCCACGGGAGTCAGCCGCACGAGGAGACGATTCCAGCCTTGCGGTAGCTCCACCTTCAGCACGTTCTTGGTTCCGAGATTCGTGGCGTCCTTTCCGTAGATCTCCTTCCCGTTGAGCCACATCTTCAGGCCGCGCGCGTGCTCCGGCTGAAGCATGAGGACGGCCCCGGTCGCGGAGTGCACGTAGGTGTGCGCATAGGCGGTCTTGTTCCGCATCTCCTTGAAGTGGCCCATCAGGTTGAGCAGCGTGTCCTCGCAGTTCAGCATCGTCCAGGCCACGGCGCCGACTTTCTGTCCTTCATCGGGTTGGGGGTCCGCTTCGTTCGGCAGCAGAGGCTGGGCGATGGACTTCGTCTCGTCCGGGGCATCCAGGGGTCCCAGCACCAGCCACTGGGGAATCGCGCCGTGCGAGGCGGACAGCGCCGAAGCGGCGTCGGCGCCCTTGGGCTTCTTCGCCTGGCACTTCAGCCCGATCATGGTTTTGGACAGGCGATACCACTCGACGGGGGGCTTGGGGTCGGGGTATACCCCCGTACCGTCGCGCCTCCACCCGAACATGGCCAGGGGGGGCTGCGGGGGAGGATCGGCCGGCAGGTCGCTCCAGATCGCCAGCCCGAGCGCCAGCACGAGAATTCTCATGGCGTTCCTACCTCCCAGGACGCTCCTGCCGGGTGTACCATCAACAGGTGCATCGTCCTTTGTTCTGTAGCCGTCAAAAGAACCGGTTGCCGTAGAAATGTGGGATAAAGCGACGAATCTGGGAGGCCCGTCGGACGCCTTCCCGGCGACGACGCAGGGCATCCTCGACGGCCTGAAGGGGGCGGACGACGTCCGCTACCGTGCCTCCTTCGAGGAGATCTGCCGCCGCTACTGGAAGCCGGTCTACGCGTACGTCCGCGCCGCCTGGGCCAAGAACAACGAATCCGCGAAGGACCTCACCCAGGCGTTCCTCCTCTGGCTCCTCGAGGACGGGCGCCTCAAGGCATTCGACCCCGCGCGCGGCCACTTCCGGGCCTATTTGAAGGTCCTGTTGCGGAGCTTCGTCTCTCACCACGAGCGGGCGCTGCAAGCCGCGAAACGCGGGGGTGGGGCCGCGCAGCTCTCGCTGAACGACGACCTGTCGGGCCTCGAGAAGCACCTCTCCGGCCGCACGGACCTGGATCCCGACGCGCTCTTCGAGCGCGTGTGGAAGACGGAGCTCGTCGCGCGTTCCGTGGAGGCCCTGAAGGCGACCTGCGCCGCTCGGGGATGGACGCAGGCCTTCCGCATCTTCGAGTCGTACGATCTGCTTCCCGACGCCGAGCGCCCGACGTACCAACAGCTGGCCGCGACCTTCAAGATCCCCGACGGGGAGGTCAAGAACCATCTGTACCGGATGCGCGAGGAGCTGCGCCGGGAGATCCGCTCCGAACTCGCCCAATCCGGGCTGAGCGGCCGAGACCTCGACGATGAGTGGAACAGACTTTTCGGAGGATGAGGCGAAGGCCCACCGGATCCTCGGCTTCCTCCGGGAGCACGAGAGCGGGCGGACGACCTCCGGCGGCGAACTGCCCGCGACCCCGACCTGGTCCGGCCCCTCCCGTTACGAGATCCGAGAGCGTCTGGGCGAAGGCGCCACCGCGGTCGTCTATCGTGCGCTCGATCGAGAGCTCCAGCGCGTGGTCGCGCTCAAAGTTTCCAAGGACGCCATCGGCATGGCGCCGGTCGCGCGCGAACGCTTCCGCCGCGAGGCCCGGACCGCGGCGGGCCTGGCCCACCCCAACATCGTCACCGTCCACGACGCCGGCGAAGCCGACGGACGGCTGTACCTCGTCATGGAGCTCATCGAGGGCCGCTCCTTCGGGGAAGTCCTGAAGGCTCGGACCCTGGACGAGCGGGCGCTGCTGGGGCTCCTGGAGAAAGCCTCGCGCGGCGTGGCGGTCGCCCACGCGGCGGGCATCGTCCATCGCGATCTCAAGCCCGCCAACATCCTGATCCCGACCTCCGGAGAGCCCAAGGTGGGCGACTTCGGGCTGGCGCACCTCGCCGATTCGACGATGGAGCTCACCCGCTCGGGGACGCCGCTGGGCACGCCCATCTACATGGCGCCCGAGCAGGTGGAAGGCCGGAGCGCGGACATCACGCCGCGGACCGACGTCTTCGCGCTGGGGACGATCCTTTACGAGGTCCTGACGGGGACGCTGCCTCACGCCGGCGACAGCCTCCCGGCGATCTACCATAAGATCCTGCACGAGGATCCCGTTCCACCCCGGAAGCTGAAGCCGCAGCTCTCGCACGACCTCGAGACCATCACCCTCAAGGCGCTTGAAAAGGATCCCGCCCGGCGCTATTCGTCGGCCACGGAGTTCGCGGACGATCTGCGGCGGGTTCGGGAAGGGGAGCCCATCAGCGCCCGGCCGCCGGGAACCGGGTACCTGGTTTACCGGAAGCTCCGGAAGCACGCGCTTGCCGTTGGACTGGCGGGGACGATCGTCGCGGCCGGCATCGTCATCGCGGCGATCTGGTGGCGCGGCCTCGAGCGGTCGAAACGGCACGAGGAAGAGAAGCTTCGGGAGCAGGCGCGCACCGCGACGGAGCGCGAGCAAGCGGTCTCGGCGATGCGGGAGATGGCGCGCACGTCCCTGAGCGCGGCCCAGAACCTCCGGCGCAAGGGCGCGACCATCCCCGAGCTGCGGCCGTTCGTGCAGACCATGAAGGACGCCTACGCGCGGGCGAAGGAGCGCGCCCCGAATGTCGCCGAGGTGGAGTACCTGATGGGGCGGATGCGGCGCATCTCCATCGAACAGGACACCGCGATCGAGCATCAGAATCGCGCGCTGGTCATCGATCCGAACTTCGCCCCCGCGCTCTACGAACGCGTGGTCCTTAAATCCCGATCCAATTCGCAGCTCCATTGGAGTTCCGTCAGCGGCCCGGGCTCGGAGGACCGATCGAAGCCTCCCGGCGAGCTGCTGGCGCGCGCCGAGGCGGCGAACCCGCGCTTCACGAAGGTCCGGCAGGAGATTCTGGAGGACCTGAAGACCATCGAGCGGGTCCGGGCGCGAGGGTATAACGGCGAGGGACTCCTCGCGATCAGCCAGGCGCACGTCAGCAATTGCCGGGGTATCTACGCCTTCTGGTCGGCCGACTATGCGACGGCGAGGGAGCTGCTCCGCCAGGCGGTGACGAAAGATCCGCTCCTTTACGAGGCCTGGGAGCTTCTCGGGTGGCTGCTCTACGAGTACTCTCGCGACACGTACGACTCCGCCGAGAGGGAGCGGCGCCTGGACGAGGCCCGACGCTGCTTCGATGACGGCATCGAGCAGGACCGCGGGTATCCCCGCCTCTGGATGATGCGCTCCTGGGTGGAGACCCGGCAGGCGGAGTTCAGCCGCTCGCTGGGACGGGACGCGCTTCCGTACTTCGCCGACGCCGACCGGGACATCGCCCAGGCCGGGCTGCTGTTTCCCAATCAGCCCTCGACGTGGCGACAGCGGGCGACCAACTTCCGCAAGCGCGGGCACTACCGGCTTGAAGGGGGAGAGGATCCTCGCCAGGACTACGAGGAAGCGGAACGCTGCGTGGAGGAGTCCATCCGGCTGGCGGGCGGCTCTCTCTTCGAGAGCTACGTCATGCGCGGGGACATCCGGATGGACCAGGCCCGCCTGAACGAGAAGGACAACGACAAAGCCGGGGCGGAAGAACTCTACAAGGCGGCCATCGCCGACTACGAGAAGGCCGCCGCGCTCGAAAAGTCCGTGAGCCGCAGCGTCGCTCGGCCGCTGGAGGAGGCGCGCAAGCGCCTCCTGGCCCTTCGCCCCTGAGTCTTACTTCGCCGCCTTCGGGCCGTACTTGACGAGCGTCATGTCCCCGTCGCTCAGGAGCCCGACGCCGGGGGCGTACTTCTTGTGCGCGCGTTCGCCGGGTTCGAGCGGCGTCGTCTCCTCGGTCGTCAAGACCTTCTCGAACTTTCCCGCCGGGCACTCGAAGGTATCGCTCACGCTGAGCACCTCGGCGCGGTCCATCGCGACCTTGGGGGCGACCTCCTGGTAGTAGCGCGCCCCGACAAGCGGCAGCCCCGGCATCATGAGCCCGTAGCGCGCGCCCTTTTCCCCGTGGATCCAGGCGCCCGGGTGGCCGGCGACTTTGCCGTCCTTGTACTCGTCGACCTCCTCGCCGAAGTAGTACACGCTGTTGCTGCGCTTGCAGATCGCGAAGAAGTTCCGGGAGATCTCGACCGGCTTGCCGTCGACCGATTCGTGCTCCTCGATGACGCGCGTCTCGATCCCGCCGATCTTCTTCGTCTCGTCCAGCACGGTGATGACGAGGACTTCCTTCTTCTTCTTGTTCTCGAGCACCAGCTGGTAGCCCGGCTCCAGGATGAAGTAGGGGTTGCGGCCCGTCGTGATGAAGTCCTTCTCGTCCACGAGGAACGTGTCCGTGAAGGGCCGGTCCTGGGCCTTGTCCTGCGGGGCGGCCGTCAGGGCCGCCGTCATGGCGAGCACGAGGATCGTCGCTTTCATGGGGATTCCCTCAGTTCTCTAGACCAGGGTCGGGACCTCCAAAAGGTTAACACGCATTCGACGAAATGGCCCGCCTCCGCCGGGCGTTGGCAGGGCGTGAAGATCCAGGAGCTCTGGCGCTATCCGGTCAAGTCGATGGCGGGCGAACGCCTCGAGCGGGCCGAGCTCGGCCCGGACGGCGTGGCGGGTGACCGCCTGCTCCAGGTCCGGGATGCCCGCGACCGCATCGTCACCTCGCGGTCCCGCCCCGTGCTCCTCTCGCATCGCGGGACGATCGGGCCCGACGGCGAGCCGCTCGTGGATGGGCGCCCCTGGGCGACGCCCGAGGTGGACCGCGACGTCGAGGCCGCGGCCGGAACGGGCGCGCGGCTCGTCCGCGCGGAGGCCCCGGACCGCTTCGACATCCTTCCGCTCCTGGTGGCGACGGACGGCGCCGTCGCGGCGTTCGGCCACGACCGTCGCCGGCTGCGGCCCAATCTCCTGATCGGGGGCGTGTCCGGACTGGAGGAGCGGGATTGGGAAGGGCGGCGCCTGCGCATCGGAGCGGTCCTCATCGGCCTGGTCGACCTGCGCGAGCGCTGCGTCATGACGACTTTCGACCCGGACACGCAGGTCCAGGACGTCGAGGTGCTGCGCAAGATCCGCCGCGACTTCGGCGGCAGGCTGGCGCTGAATGCGCGCGTGCTCCAAAGCGGCGTCGTCTCGGTCGGCGATCCCGTCGAGCTTCTTACGGACTGATTCCCCCCGGCGAACGATCGTCAGGAGCGTCACGCGCCGCCCCCGAAGAGTCCCGGCGCCACGCCCACCCTGCCGCGGGGAAGTGAGGCGCCCGTTCAGCGGCGCGCAGGCTACTTCGCGCCGGCCGGCACGTAGCGGAGCAGGGCCGAGCTTCCCGCGAACTCCGCGATCAGGAACTCGCCGGACATTCGGATGCGGCCGGCCGGAGTCGGGAGCTCCCAGGTCTTTTCCACGCCCTTGTCCGCGGACACGACCTGGAGCCGGAAGGGGGTGTAGACGTAGGCCCGGCTGCCGTCGCTGGAAAGCGCCACGGCGCCGCCGGCGTTCTGCGCGTAGACGTGCTTCTTGATCGTGCCGTCCTTGACGGAGCGCCATTGAAGGGTCCGCGAGCTCGAATGATGCGTCAGGACGGTTCCGCCGTCGACGCTGATCAGCAGCGAATCGATCATCGAGCGGTCTTCGTCGGCCGCGGGGGGCTTGTCGACGCTGACGATCGTTCCCTTGGACGTCTCCACGACCCGGGGAGGGGTCGTGTTCACGACGCAGTGGGTGCCGGGCCGGTTGAGCACGCCGCCGCGCGGCGCGTCCGGGAGGTCGACGCTCCAGCGCTTCTGCTGGGTGCCGACATCGATCGCCACCAGGCTCTTCTGCTGGATCATCAGGAGGGCATCGCCTCCGGGGAGAAGTCCGACGGCCATTCCGGGAAGCTTCCCGATCGGCTGCGACACGTGCGTGTCGGCATTCAGGACGATGTAGCTCCCGTCCACCTGGACCAGCGCGTGCCGGCCGTCCGCCGAGAGGGAGGAGAACTGCCGGCGTCCCGGGATCCGTTCCTCCCAGAGGAGCTGGGGCGGATCGAGTTTCCAGAAGTGGAAGACGCTCTGGTGCGGCCCGTCGATCCCGTCGAAGGCGGCGCGTCCGTCCTCGGTCAATTCCGCCTCGGCGCTCAGGAAGCTGCCGACCGTTCGGAGCGGGCTGCCGTCGTACTTGAGGAGGCGAAGCGAGTACGAATCGACGACGTAGCCTGCCTTCTCGCCGGCGGTCAGGAAGCCCACTTCCGACATTCCCTCGATGGGGACCTGGACCACTTCCTTCCCCTGGGCGGCGTCCCAGAGGCGCGCGGAAGCGTCGAGCGCCGAGCTGATGACCCGGGTGGCGTCCGGCGAGAGGTGGAACCCTGCAACGATGCTTTGCTGATGGCCGATCAGGGTCTGTACCGGCTTCCGTTTTCCGAGGTCGATCACCTTGAGCGTCAGGTCGCTGTTCCGGAGGACCAGAGTCGACCGGTCGCCGGAAAGGTCCGCGTTCAGGATTCCGTTCGCCTGGATGTCCAGCGGCGCGAGCGGCAACTCGGCCACGAGCCGGGGCTTCTCCGCGTCGATGACGAGGAGTGATTTCCGATCGATGTCGTGGCCAACCACGTAGAGGAAATCGGGCGTCATCAATCGATTGGCCACCTTCCGGTTTTCCTCGAAGGCCCGGAGCGCGGTCTGCTTGGGATGAAAGCCTCCCCCGAATTGTGCGAGAAGGTACCGGTCGTCGACGGTGTTGCCGGGAACCTTGTACGTGGGCGGCGTGGTGGCGTCGAAGCTGGCGCTCTTCGAAACCTTCCCGGTCGTCGTGTCGCAGTAATTGACGATCCTCGGCCGCCGGCCGTCCTTCCCGGTTTCCTCCTTGGGGAAGTAGAAGAGGACCTTCCCGCTGGGCCCCATCTCGCGGTGTTCCGAGTTGTTCTGCAGGTGGGGCACGCGGGCGCGGTACTTCTGCTGTCCGCTGACGAGGTCCCAGCCCACGACCCAGTCGCGGTCCGGGCCGCCCAGGACCACGAGGATCGCATCGTCGCCGCGGACGGCCCAGTCCCGCCGTTCCAGGGTCCGGCCGAAGAGGGCCTGGATCGGGAACTGGGGGTCGTCGGGCCAGTCCTTCGGGGGCGCCGCCTGGGCGCAGACCGCGGACGCCAGGCACGTCCAGAGCAGCACGGCGAGGCTCACGGGGTGGATCCTACCAGAGCGGCGAAGGGTCCTCCGAAAAATTCTCTCCGCGCCGAGGGGGGAGTACTTTTCCAGGCCCGCCCCGCCACGTCGAAATAACGGGAAGAAAATCGCCCGGCGGAAACCGGCCCGGTCTTCTCCCCTGTTCTACTAGGTAGAGCGGGGTACCTGCGGTTGGGAACTGGGACGGACATGCGTCGCTTCGGCTCTCGCGCGCTGGCCGCGCTTGCCGCCGTGCTCTTCGCCGGCGGCTTGCTCCTGCTCTGGCCGCGCCTCCACCCCCGGGACGCCGCGCTCCCCGAGCGCGCCACCGCGCACGGGTACGTCGGGAAGATCCGTCCGATCCTCGCGACCCACTGCTACCCCTGCCACGGGAACCAGAAGGCCAAGGCCAAGCTCAACCTGGAGGCCTTCGCGGACGAGGCCGCCGTCCTCAAGGCCCGGAAGACCTGGAAGCGGGTCTACGACCAGATCCAGGCCCGCGAAATGCCGCCCGAGGAGAAGCCCCGGCTCCCCGTCCCCGACCTGGAAGCGATCACGTCCTGGCTCGAAGCGCTCCTCGACCGGCCCGACCCGCGCGCGCCGCGCGACCCGGGCCGCGTCGTGATGCGGCGCCTCAACCGGGTCGAGTACCGGAACACCGTCCGCGACCTCGTCGGCGTGGACTTCAACCCCAACGCGGAGGACTTCCCGTCGGACGACGTCGGCTACGGATTCGACAACATCGGCGACGTCCTCTCGATGCCGCCGCTCCTCATGGAGAAGTACCTGGCGGCCGCCGAGAAGATCCTGGGGCAGGCGATCCTGACCGAGGACCGGAACAAGCCCGCCGTGCGCCGCTTCGAGGCGCGCTCGATGCAGGTCAGCGGGGGCGCCAGCGTGCCGGAGGGAGACGCCCTGGTCATGTTCGCCAACGGCGAGGGCGTGCTGCCCATCGAGGTCGCCCGGGCGGGGAAGTACGTGCTGCGGATCCGCGCGGCCGGCGACCAGGCCGGCGCCGAGCCGGCCCGCATGGCCCTGAAGGTCGACGAGCGGCCGATCCGGGTCATCGACGTCGCGGTGTCCCGCAAGGAGGCGAAGGTCTACGAGGAGAAGCTCGACCTCCGTCCCGGCCCGCGGAAGATTACGACCGCGTTCATCAACGACTACTACAACCCGGAAGCCCGGCCCAAGGACCGGGACCGCAACCTGATCCTGGACTACGTGGAGCTGGTGGGCCCCGTGGACCTCAAGGCCCCGGAGCCGCCCGAGAGTCACCGCCGGATCTTCTTCACGACGCCGGGGGTATCGGTGACGAAGCGGCAGGCCGCGGGCGAGATCGTGGGCCGCTTCGCCCGCCAGGCCTTCCGGCGCCCCGTGCCGCCCGCGGAGCTGGAGCGCATCCTCGGGCTCTACGACCTGGCGGAGAAGCAGGGCGATTCCTTCGAGGCGTCGGTCAAGCTGGCCCTGCAGGGGATCCTGGTCTCGCCCCACTTCCTCTTCCGGGTGGAGCGCTCCTCGGGGCGCCTGAACGACCACGAGCTCGCGAGCCGCCTCTCGTACTTCCTCTGGAGCACGATGCCCGACGCGGAGCTCTCCGAGGCCGCCGACAAGGGCACGCTGCACGACTCCGCGGCTTACGACGCCCAGGTGCGGCGGATGCTCAAGGACCCGAAGGCCCGCTCCCTCGCGGAAAACTTCGCGATCCAGTGGCTCCAGCTCCGGCGGCTGGAGGCGCAGGCGCCCGATCCGAAGCGGTTCCCCTCGTGGGACGAGAAGCTCCGCGCCGCGATGCACGACGAGGCGGTGCTGCTCTTCGACGAGATCCTCCGGGAGGACCGGAGCGTGCTGGAGCTGCTCGGCGCCCGCTACACGTACCTGAACGAGCGCCTCGCGGTCCACTACGGCATCGCGGGGGTGAAGGGTCCCGAGATGCGGCGCGTCGAGCTCGCGGATCCGCGCCGCGGGGGCGTCCTGATGCTGGGCGCGGTCCTGACGGTGACCTCGAACCCCACGCGGACGGCCGCGGTGAAGCGGGGGAAGTGGGTGCTCGAGACGATCCTGGGCACGCCGCCGCCCCCGCCGCTGCCCGACGCGGGCGAACTCAAGGACGAGACCGACGACGACCGCAAGCTGTCGCTGCGGCAGCGCCTGGAGAAGCACCGGGCCGACCCCAGCTGCGCCAACTGCCACAAGCGCATGGACCCGATCGGCTTCGCGTTCGAGAACTACGACCCCGTCGGGGCCTGGCGCGAGCGCGACGGCGCCCACCCGATCGAGACCGCGGCGTCGCTGCCGGACGGCAGCTCCTTCCAGGGGCCGGTGGAGCTCAAGGCCCTGCTGCTCTCGAGAAAAGACGACTTTGTTCGCTGCCTCTCGGAGAAAATGGCGACCTACGCGCTGGGACGGGGTGTAGAGTATTACGACGCCTCGACGATCAAGGCGATTCGGACGGCCCTGGCGGGGCAGCAGTACCGGATCTCCACCCTGGTCCTGGAGATCGCCCGGAGCTACCCCTTCCAGTATCGTCGGGACCGGGGGGGATCAGAGGAGATGAAGGATGAGTAAGCGGATCTCGCGCCGCGCGGTCCTCCGGGGGCTGGGCGCGGCCGTCGCGCTGCCGGCGCTCGAGGCGATGGCGCCCCTGCGGGCCCTTCGACAGGGCTCAGGGCAAGCCTTCGCGGGAGACAAGGACGCGCTCCCCCTCCGCATGGCCTTCATGTCGTTCCCCAACGGCGTCAACAACACCCACTGGTTCCCGAAGGACAGCGGGCGGACCTTCGTGCTCCCCAAGACCCTGGCGTCTCTGGAGCCCGTCCGGGACGACGTCCTGGTGATCTCGGGCCTCGCGCACGACAAGGCGAGGGCGAACGGCGACGGCCCCGGCGACCACGCGCGGTCGAGCGCGACCCTGCTGACCGGCTGCCAGGCGCGCAAGACGGACGGCAAGGACATCCGCGCGGGCGTGTCGGTGGACCAGCTCGCCGCCGAGAAGAACGGCGGCCGCACGCGCCTCGCGTCGATCGAGCTGGGCTGCGAGAAGGGCGCGATGGCGGGGAACTGCGACTCGGGCTACAGCTGCGCCTACTCGTCGTCGATCTCGTGGAAGTCGCCGACGCTGCCGCTCCCGAAGGAGATCAACCCGCGCGCGGTCTTCACGCGCCTCTTCGGCGACCCGAACCAGATGGCCGCGGAGCGCGACCGCGCGAAGCAGGCGCTGTACCGCCGCAGCGTGCTCGACCTCGTGCGCGACGACGCCCGGACGCTCGACGCCGACCTCGGCGTGGCCGACCGCCGCAAGCTGGAGGAGTATCTCGAGGCGGTCCGCTCGGTCGAGAAGCAGATCCAGTCGGCCGAGCAGGCCGACGCGCGCCGCATCCCCCAGATGGAGGCGCCGGAGGGCATCCCCACGGAGTTCCCTGCGTACGTCCGCCTGATGCTCGACCTCGTGGTGCTCGCGTTCCAGACGGACTGCACCCGGATCGCGACCTTCGTGCTGGCGAACGAGGGCTCCAACCGCACCTTCCCGTGGATCGAGGTCCGCGACGGGCACCACTCGCTGTCGCACCACGGCGGCAACGTCGAGAAGATGGAGAAGATCCAGAAGATCGACCAGTTCTACGTCGAGCAGTACGCCTACTTCGTCCGGAAGATGAAGGCGACGCCGGAGGGGGAGGGGACGCTGCTGGACCACTCGATGCTCTTCTACGGCGGGGCGATCGGCGACGGCAACCGCCACAACCACAACGAGCTGCCCGTGCTGCTGGCCGGCTCGGCGCAGGGGACGATCGAGACGGGCCGCCACGTCCGCTACCCGAAGGACACGCCGCTCTGCAACCTCTTCCTGTCGATGCTGGACCGCGTGGGGATCAAGGAGGAGCGCTTCGGAGATTCGACGGGGCGGGTGGGGCAGCTGACGTCCTAGGCAGTGTCTCCAAACGGATTGGCCACGGAGCCCACAAAGCCCCCAGAGCAGAGTCTTCTCTGCAGGGCTCTGAGGGCTCGGTGGCCAATCCGGTGACGATCGCGGGCTTTCGAGACCTCCCTAGCCTTTAAAAATGAAAAAGGGCGCCCCTGTCGGGACGCCCTTTCCCGTTAAGTGTCGGACGTTACCAGCTCCGGCCTCCGCCGCCGCGACCACCGCGGCCGCCGCCGTAGCCGCCTCGACCACCGCCGCCACCCGCGCCCTCGCCCTTCGGGCGGGCCTCGTTGACGGTAATGGCGCGGCCCCGGATCTCCTGGAGATTGAGCGCGCTGATGGCCGCATCGGCCTGCGACTTCTCCGGCATCTCCACGAAGCCGAAACCCCTCGACCGGCCCGTCATCTTGTCCATGATGATGGCCACGGACGACACCTCGCCATGAGCCTCGAAGGCCTGGCGGAGATCGTCCTCGGTCGCCTCGTACGACAGGTTGCCAACGTAGATGTTCGTCATCTACTACCTCGAAAAAAAGAAAGAAACTGAAACCAAGGAAGGGGGATCGGAAGCGTTGCGGCGTGGCCGTCGGCAGTCGAACCGAACTTCCCTGACAAATTTAATTTACCCGAATCCGGGACCCGGTACAAGGGGGGATTAAATTTCGGGAAAAAAAAGAGGGGGAGGGCCGCCCTCCGGCGGGCCCTCCCCCCCGTTCCAGACTCAGGGTTACTTCGAGGCGAATTCCACGACGTCCGAGGTCATGGACATCGTGGGGCTCTTCACGGTCATCTTCGCGGTGAACCCGGGGATGTCGTGGTTCGTGTACACGCGGGTGACCGTCTTGGCGCCGTTGATCTCGGTCTCGGTCTCGGTCCAGTCGCACTTCAGCTTCTTGCCGGCGACCTCGATCTCCTCGGAGCCCGTCTTGGGCTTGGGGGCGTCGCCCACCTTGGCGCCCTCGGGGGCCTTGAGGGGGATCTTGGTCTCCGACTTCATGGGGGTGGGCACGTTCGCCATGACCATCTCGGACTCGAGGATCGCCTCGTCGGCGGTGAGGTCCTTGAGGGTCTGGGTGGTGGTCGACTCGCTCTTCGTCTTGTTGCCGGCGACCTCCATCTCGGTGGTCGTCTTCATCTTCACGAACGAGCCCTTCTTGAAGCTGCCCCAGGGGTGCTTGGAAACCTTGGCGCCCTCGGCGGGCTTCCCGCCCTCGGCCGGCTTGGCGGTCTCGCCCGCCTTGCCGCCTTCGGCCGGAGGCTTCGACGAGCCCTCGGGCTTGTTGTCACAGCCGAACAGCACGACAGAGACTGCCACTGCCAGAACAAGCTGACGCATGCCCATTCTCCTTTCAGTGAGGGAAAGTAGTTCTAGATATGCAGGACCCAGAAGTCAAGCATCGTCCAGATCGCCACGCCGATTCCGGCGAGGCCGATCATGCCCTGGAAGGGGGCCAGCTTCGCCACCGTGAGGTCCAGCTTCTCGACGGCCGCCGGCGCCTTGATGAACGTCTTGAGCACGCCGATGCCGCAGAGGAGCCCGAGGGCCAGCAGCAGGAGCGCGTTCGCCAGGAACGTGACCCCGAGGATCGGCCACGTCATCATGGCCTTGAGGTTGAGGATCCAGTACACCAGCCAGTACGCGCCCCAGAGGGCGCTGATCGCCCCGATCCAGCCCTGGTAGGGAGCGACCTTCGCGATCAGCTCCTTGGCGTCGGGCTTGCGGGCGATGATGAGATTCGAGGCGCAGACCGCCCCGAGCACGAGCAACGCTGCAAAGGTGACAATCGCCATTCCAATTCCCTCCTTGAGTATCGGACCCCGCGGCTTCGAAAACCACATGGTTCACGAAACAAGGGGCTACCTGGGAGCAAGAAGGTTTGGCGATCGGGAGTTACTTGGAATGTCTTCGAAGAAGTAAGAAGCACGAAGTAAGAAGCAGGCGTTCCCCTGCCCCGGGGGGAGGGGAATCAAGGAGAATCAAGAATCAAGCGCGCTCCCCGGAGGGCAGGTTGTCGTGGGAGGCAGATCTTACTTCGTACTTCGTGCTTCAATTCAGACCCGGGGTTCCCAGCCGGGGCGATACTCGCGCGACCAGAACTGCATGGCGTCGCGATCGCCGTCGATCGACCGGGTCTTGGGGTCGACGCGGAGGCTGCGGCCGGTCCGGTAGGCGATGTTGCCCAGGTGGCAGAGCAGCGTGCTCTTGAAGCCCTCCTCGATCTCGGCGTTCAACGGCGCCGCGCCACGGATGCCGTCGAGGAAATTGCGGAGGTGCTCCGCGTCGCCCGTGCTGCTCTGGCCCTTCGCGACTTCCGTCCCCGAGAGGTCCTTGATGGAGTACTGCCCTCCGGAGATCGTCAGCGTGCCCCGCTCGCCGAAGAAGGCGATCTGGTGCGCCGGGTCGGCCGGCGTCCGGCCGCCCCAGCTCTTGCCCTCCCAGGTCAGCAGCGCGTTGTTCTCGAAGCGGAACGCGACGACGTTCGTGTCCGGCGTCTCCTGGTCGTCGTCGTAGCGGAGCTTGGCGCCCATCGAGCTCACCTGCACGGGGCAGTCCACGCCCAGGCCCCAGCGGGCGACGTCGACGACGTGCACCCCGTTGTTGCCCAGCTCGCTCGTCCCCCAGTGCCAGAACCAGTGCCAGTTGTAGTGCACGAGGTTGTCCTTGTACTCGCGCTCCGGCGCGGGGCCCTGCCAGAGGGCCCAGTCCAGGTGTTCCGGGACCGGCGCCGGCTTGCCCTTGCCGATGCTCGGGCGGTCGCTGAACAGGTAGTAGCACTTCGCCGTGAGGACCTTGCCGATCGCGCCTTCGCGGAGCGCCTGCACGGCCTCGCGGTGGCCGGTCCAGCTGCGGCGCTGCGTGCCGTGCTGCACCACGCGGCGATGCTTCCGCGCGGCCGCGACGAGCAGCTCGCCCTCGCGGGCGTTGTGGCTGCAGGGCTTCTCGACGTAGACGTGCTTGCCGGCGGCGCAGGCGAGGATCGCGGCCGGCGCGTGCCAGTGGTCCGGCGTCGCGATGACCAGCGCGTCCACCGAGCGGTCGTCGAGGATGCGGCGGAAGTCCTTCACGGCCTTCGGCGGGCGGGACTGCTTCGCGGAGACGTCCGCCGTAACGGCGGCGAGGTATTTCTCGTCGACGTCGCAGACGTAGGCGACCTCGGCGCCGGGGAGTCCGGCCATCCCGATCGCGAGCGTCGAGCCGCGGCCGGGGTTCCGGCCGCTGTTGGAGCGCGAGCAGCCCATGACGCCGACGACGATGCGCTCGTTGGCTCCCTGGGGCCGCGCCGAGGCGGGCGAGGCCGCCAGCGCCGCGCCGCCCGCCGCCAGTCCCAGGAAGCTTCTCCGATCGAGCATGGCCGCCTCCGGAAAACGTGGAAGTCTCTTTTTCCCGCGTCTATAAAGGGGCGCCGGGCACTGCATTAGTCGGGAAAAATCGACACGGCCGGAGCGCCGGACGTGTTAAAGGGGGCATGATGAACCGTCGATCGCTGCTCGTCGCCATCGTCGTCGTCGCCTGCGCGGGAGGCCGGGCCTCGGAGGGCCGGCAGGACCGCGAGAAGCGCCTGCTCTACGTCGCGTCGCCGGGGATCCGCAACCTCCTTGAATGGGGCGGCGCCGGGATCCTGGTCTACGACATCGACCAGGGCCACAAGTTCCTGCGCCGCATCCCCGTGTCGTACATGGACGCCAAGGATGCGGAGGGGAAGGCCCCCGAGAACGTGAAGGGCATCTGCGCGTCCGCCAGGACGCGCCGGCTCTACGTCTCGACGATCACCCGGATGGCCTGCATCGACCTGCTGACCGAGAAGCTGCTCTGGGTGAAGCGCTACCCGGACGGCTGCGACCGGATGTCCATCACGCCGGACGGGAAGAAGATCTACCTGCCGACCTTCGAGAAGGACGACTGGCACGTGGTCGACGGGGAGACCGGCGAGGTGACGGCCACGATCTCGCCGAAGTCCGGCGCCCACAACACCGTGATGGCGCTCGACGGGTCGAAGGTCTTCCTGGCCGGGCTCAAGTCGCCGCTCCTCCGCGTCGTCGACACCAAGACCGACCACATCGTCGGGGAGATCCCGTTCAGCGCCTCGGTCCGGCCCTTCACGGTGAACGGCGCCGGCACGCGGGCCTTCGTCTGCGTGAACGAGCTGCTCGGCTTCGAGGTCGGCGACGTCACGACGGGGAAGTTCCTGCACCGCGTCGAGGTGCCCGGGTACAAGAAGGGGCCGGTGAAGCGCCACGGCTGCCCCAGCCACGGCGTGGGGCTCACGCCCGACGAGAAGGAGCTCTGGGTCGTCGACGCGTTCAACAAGGCGGTCCACGTCTTCGACGCCACCACGATGCCCCCGAAGTACGTCCAGACGATCGGCTCGCTGATCGACGACCCGGGCTGGGTGACCTTCACCCTGAAGGGGGACTTCGCCTATCCGTCGACGGGCGACGTGATCGACCCCAAGACCCGGGCGATCGTGGCCCGCCTGAAGGACGAGCAGGGCCGCGACGTCCAGAGCGAGAAGCTGCTGGAGATCGACTGGTCGGGCGACGCGCCGCTCCGCAACGGCGACCAGTTCGGCGTCGGCCGCGCCCCCTGAAGAGAGGACTCGGGAATTCTCTTATTCATTGACAGCGTTCTAAAAGTTTAAGTACAGTCCTCCGCGGGCCGTTCCGGGGCGCGCAACGGGGGGCTTGATGAAATCACTTCTGGTCGCTGCTCTCGTTCTGTCCGCGGGCGGGGCCGCGTGGGCGCAGGACTGGTCGCCGCTGGACGCGCGATCGAGGGCCCTGGGCGGCGCCGGCGTCGCCTTTGCGGACGGCCGCGCCGACAGCCTCTACTGGAACCCCGCCACCCTGGCGGTCGGCTCCGAAAAGCTCTTCGACTTCTCGACCGGGTTCTCGTTCAGCCTCAACGTCTACGTGGACTCCCACGTCACCGGAGGCCTCGCGAAGGACGTCACCCACCTTCTCGACATGTACGACACGTTCGATCTGGAGTCCCTCCAGAACAACTTCAACAGCGCGACGCCCACGTTCACGGCGCAGGACGTCCAGAACGTCGCCAAGGTGATCGACAGCGTTGCCCACCTCGCGGACAAGGGGAAGGGGGTGCTGACCGAGGTCGGCACCGGCTTCAACCTCCGGGTCGGGCCGATCGGGCTCTTCGTCCACGGTCAGGCGAACGTGGGGGCCCTCCCGATCGTGGACCTGAGCGGCGTCGGATTCAGCTCCGACCCGGCCGCCTTCTTCGGCCAGATGCCCGCCGCCGGGGCGCTGACGCCGGCGGCGCAGAGCCTGAGCCTGGCGATGCAGGGCGCCGGCCTGGCGGCGGGGGACGCCGACAAGCTGGCCTTCCAGGCGCAGCAATCGCTCGGGGACGCCGCCATCTCGGACCCGGCCTTCGTCAACGCGATGACCATCCTCGCCGCGGGGACCAAGCCCGGCGCCTCGACGACGTTCTACGACAATCCGTCCGGCGTGATGCTGCGCGCCGTGGCCCAGGTCGAGGCGGGCATCAGCCTCGCGGTCCCCGTGCTGCCGACGCTGCTCGACGTCGGCGTCTCCTTCAAGGAGGTCATCAGCGAGACGTCCTTCACCCTCGTGACGCTCGCCGACAAGGACAGCGAGGACAACCTCAGCGATCGCATCAAGGACGACCTGACCAAGGACAATCGGAAGCGCACGACGAAGTTCAACATGGACTTCGGGGTCCGAGGGCAGCCCTTCGAGTGGTTGACCCTGGGGCTGGCCGCGCGGAACATCATTCCGATGGACCTCGAGTTCGCCGGGCCGGGCGGGAAGATCCACATGGACCCCCAGGTCCGCTTCGGCGCGATGCTCCGGCCGATCAACCTGCTCCGGCTCGGGGTCGACGTGGACCTGATGGAGAACGAGTCGCCGGTCCTGCCCGGCTACACGATCCGCCACTTCGGCGCGGGCGCGGAGATCAACCTCAGCGTCCTCAAGATCCGGGTGGGCTACGACGACAACCTGGCGTTCTCGAAGGATCACGGGCGCCTCTGCGCGGGGCTGGGCCTGGACTTCTTCGGCTACCTGATCATCGACTTGGGCGTGCAGGCCTCGCTCACGAAGACCGAGATCCAGGCGGCCAAGGTCGACGGCTCCGACGACGCCCGGACGATCCCGAGCGACCGGGTCAGCGCGGGCGTGTCGATCGGGGTCAATCTGCCGTTCTGAGGGATGCGCCGATGAGAAAGATCGTCCTCCTGCTGCCGCTGCTCGCCGCCTGCGGGGGAAGGGCCCTGATGCTCCCCGCGCCGGTGGAGACGGAGCCGCCGGGCACCGATGAAGCGAAGGTCATCGTCTACCGCGACTCCTTCCGCAACGCCACGAAGCCTTACGCCTTCTTCGACGACGAGGAACTGCTCGGGTTCAGCGAGGTGGGCGCCTGGTTCGAGGTCCGCTGCAAGCCCGGCCAGCACTTCTTCTTCCTCCACGGGGTCAGCAGCTCGGGCGTGCGGGCGACCCTCGACGCGGGCAAGACGTACTTCCTGCGGGTCGATTCGGTCCCCAAGCCGTTCCGCCTGCAGCTGCGCCTGACGCCGATCGTCCCGGGCATGAAGGAGTTCGACCGCATCGACGACATCCTGCGGGGCCTCGAGCGGCGCGAGCCGATCGATGTGGTCCTCGCCGAGTTCGAGGAGACGCGCGCCGACGAGCTGGAAGAGGCGCTGGCCCGACTGAAGACCGACCGTATCGAGGACTGCGAGATTCTCAGCGGCGACGCCGGCCGCTGAGCAATGGAGGAAAAGGACATGAGGAACGCGATCCTGGTCGTCACCCTGGCCGTCCTGGCCGGCTGCGCGTCGAAGCCGACGGCGGAGTTCTACAAGTGGACCGCCGACTGCCCGAAGACCGTCGACAAGGGCTCCGAGTTCAAGCTGACGGTGCTGGCGACGCTCTCGGTCGAGCCGAAGGAGGAAGGCGGCCCGACGACGGAAGCGGTCGAGGGCGTCGAGTACACGTACCAGATCCACTGGACGGGCGGCAGCACGTCCCCGCTGCGCCACCGCGGCTACACGGGCGAGCCCGTGAAGATCCGCGCCCGCCTGGTTCCGGGCCCGGCCACGATCCTGGTGACCTCCCTGAACAAGGAAGGACTGGACGTGAAGGTGCTCGAGACCACGGTCGAGGTGAAGTAAGCAGTACCCAGTACCCAGGCAGAGGCGTCCCCATCCCCTGCCTTCCCGGGGGGAAGGAGGGGTGCGGCGTTCGTTGAACCCGTTTCGACCCATTCTCCCGTCTCTTTCAGGAAATTTTGCATTGAGAATGGGTTATGAGCTAAAGTGACGATAAGAACTGGGAGGTTGAGCGGGTAAGGCCGTGCTACGGTGAGGATGACATCAGTGAGCGACCCCCTGGATAAGATCACTCTGGCTCTCAGGCCGAAAGCTCCCGAGGCGGGCGCCTCGAAGCAGGACCCGAGCGCCATGGAGTCGCTCCCGTCGGGCGTCGATCGGGCGGTCCTGGAGGAGCTCCGGGCGGCCGCCCGCACCTTCGACTACCTCCGCCAGTTCGGGGACCCCATCGAGTTCTGGGAGGCGGTCCGCCTCGCGCGGTCCCGGCGCTCCGCGCCCGATTCCGCTGACGCCAAGGCGAAGGGGGCAGCCGATTCGGCCCTGGCGGACGAGCTCCAGGTGATCCGCCGCCAGCTCTCGCCCATGGTGCGCGACCTCCGGCGCTTCCTGGAGCGCGTGCCCGACCTCCCGCCGGCGGGCGAATCCCTCGAAGTCGCGCTGGGATTCCTGCTGGCCTCCTCGAAGGAGCACCAGGCGGTCGCGAAGTGGCTCGCCGAGTCGGACAAGCACCTGGCCAAGGCGGCGAGCAAGCTGCGCTCGCTCGCGACCATTGCGGCCCCCTACCTGGACGTCATGCGGCCGTGGTCGCTCGACGGCAAGTACGCCGAGGAGAGCGAGGCGGGGGCGGTCGCCGCTCCCGCGTGCTCGGGGCCCGCCGTCGCGATCGACCACGACCTCCTGGACAATCTCCGCCGCACCTTCACCACGCGGGCGGCCTTCGACGTGACGCAGCTTCCCTCCGCGTTCTGGGAAGCGCTCATGCTCAACACCGCGGAGCGCATCCCGTCGCAGGCGAGGCTCCTGAGGATCATCGAGGCCAAGAAGGAAAAGCGGATGTCGGTCTTCCACGAGGAGACCCGCTACCTGCACGGGCGGATGCTGACCTTCCGGGCGCGCCACAGCCGCTGGGTGGAGACGTTCCAGGCCTGGGCCCGCGGGCTGCAGGGAGTGCCGCGGGACGAGACCCTCTTCGAGATGGCGATCGCCCTGGCGGTCGTGGAGCCCGAGGCGCAGGAGCGCGTCCGCGCGTGGCTCGCCGCCCCCCAGGCCCATGCGAAGGAGGCCGCGGAGCTGCTCGCCGCCAATGCGGCGCGCGCCAAGGCCCACACCGAGGAACTTCGCAAGGCCTCCGCCGCCCCCGCGCCCGAGCCGCATTGATTCAGCCTCGCGTCCGACCCGCTCCTGTGGTATAAGGTGACCCTTTCCCGAGACCCCTTATCGAAGGAGCGCGCGTGGCCCATTTCATCCAGCAGATCCAGAACCTCAATAAGATGTACGAGAACAAGGTCATCATCGGAGACCTCAGTCTCTCGTTCTACTACGGCGCCAAGATCGGGATCCTCGGCGGCAACGGCGCGGGCAAGTCCACGCTCCTGAAGATCATGGCCGGCGTCGACAAGGACCACGACGGCAAGGTCTGGACGAACCCCGGAACGAAGATCGGCTACGTCCCCCAGGAGCCGCTGCTGGACGCCAATCTCACCGTGCGCCAGGTCGTCGAGGAGGGCGTCGCCGACTCGGTCAAGCTCGTGAAGGACTTCGAAGCCGTGAGCGCCTCGCTGGAGAAGGGGCTCGACGGCGACGAGATGCAGGCCGCGCTCGACAAGATGTCGGCGCTTCAGGAGAAGATCGACGCCACCAACGCGTGGGAGACGGACCGCCAGCTCGAGATCGCGGCCGAGGCCCTGGAGCTCCCGCCCTGGGACGCGCCGGTGGGACGCCTTTCGGGCGGCGAGCGGCGCCGCGTCGCGCTCTGCAAGACGCTCCTGTCGACGCCCGACATGCTGCTGCTCGACGAGCCGACCAACCACCTGGACGCGACCACCGTCGCCTGGCTGGAGCGGACCCTGCGCGACTTCAAGGGGTCCGTCATCGCCGTCACGCACGACCGCTACTTCCTCGACAACGTCGCGGGCTGGATCCTCGAGATGGACCGCGGGCGCGGCTTCCCCTTCGAGGGGAACTACACGTCGTGGCTGCAGCAGAAGCAGAAGCGGGCCGAGCTCGAGAACAAGCTGACGGAGGCGCGCAACAAGACGCTGGCCCGTGAGCTCGAGTGGATCCGCCAGAACCCCAAGGCCCGCCAGGCCAAGCCCAAGGCGCGCATCACCGCCTACGAGAAGCTGGCCGAAGAGGCGCAGCAGCTCCAGGAGGACAAGATCGAATTCCAGATCCCGCCCGGCCCGAAGCTCGGCACCAAGGTGCTCGAGGTCCGGGGCGTCCGCAAGGCCTACGGCGACAACCTGCTGATCGAGGGCATGGAGCTGACGCTGCCGCCCGGCGGCATCATCGGCGTCATCGGCCCCAACGGCGCCGGCAAGACGACGCTCTTCAAGATGATCACCGGCCAGGAGAAGCCCGACGCGGGCACGCTCGAGATCGGCCCCTCCGTCGTGATGGCCTACGTCGACCAGAGCCGCGAGTCGCTCGTCGCGACCAAGACGGTCTACCAGGAGATCACCGACGGCGAGGACGAGATCCCCTTCGGCAAGCAGAAGATCAACGGACGCTCCTACGTGAGCCGCTTCGGCTTCCGCGGGACCGACCAGCAGAAGAGCGTCGGTGTCCTCTCGGGCGGCGAGCGCAACCGCGTGCTGCTGGCGAAGACCCTGAACAAGGCCGCGAACCTGCTGCTGCTCGACGAGCCGACCAACGACCTGGACGTCGATACGCTCCGGGTTCTCGAGGACGCGCTGCTGACGTTCAACGGCTGCGCCGTCGTGATCAGCCACGACCGCTGGTTCCTCGACCGCATCGCGACGCACATCCTCGCGTTCGAGGGCGAAGGCAAGGTGCGCTGGTTCGAGGGCAACCACCAGGCCTACATGGAGAAGCGCCGCCAGGAACTCGGGCAGGCGGCCGACCAGCCGCACCGCATCAAGTACAAGAAGCTCGCCAACGCCTGATCGTCGGAAGCAAGAAGCGCGAAGGACGAAGTAAGACCTGCGCCCCGGGACAATCCTCCCCGACGGGGGACGCTGGATTCTTGATTCCCCTTGATTCTCCTTCCCCCGGGGCAGGGGAACGCCTGCTTCTACCTTCGTGCTTCTTGCGTCGATCAAACCATTGAGCTCGATCGCAGAAGGGCTTCGTGGACGGCAAGATCGTGGTCCATCGAGTAGTCGGGCGCTTTTAGGCCGCGCACGACGGCGGCGAACTCGCGCAGGTCCAGGATCTGGAGGGTCTGGGCGGGCAGGTCCAGGCGCTCCCAGGCGCCGCCGTTGCGCGTGAGCTCGATGGGCTGGACGTTCTTGTTGGCGAGGTGGCCGCTGCCGAGGTGGGGGATGACGCAGGCGCCCTCGGTCCCGTAGACCTCGATGCGGCGCGAGTGCGGCGCCACTTCCAGCGCGGGGACCTCGACGATGCCCCAGGCGCGCTCGTAGGTGAAGACGCCGACGCCGTTGTCGATGAAGGACGCCGGCTCGGCGTCGTGGTGGTGGGCGAGGAAGGGCGCCGCGGCCTTGGGCGCGCCGAGGATCGCGACCATCATGTCGATGACGTGGCCGGCCATCTCGAAGAAGATCCCGCCCTTGTAGCGGGAGACCTCCCAGACGTTGCGCTTGTAGTCGGCGAGCGCCTTCGGCAGCCGCGCGCGGAACTCGTAGACGCGGCCGAACTCGTTCTTCTTCGCCCGCGCCAGCATCTCGCGCACCGCCGACATGTAGCGGAAGAGGTAGATCATCTGGACGTGCCGCTTCTTCTCGCGGGCGAGCCCGATCAGCGCGCGGTGCTCGTCGAGGCTCACGCCGGCGGGCTTCTCGAGCATCACGGGCCGGCCGCCCTCCAGGGCCATCCGGGCGAGCTTGAGGTTGTCCTGCACGATCCCTTCGACGACGACGCCGTCGAGCTGCTCGGCGAGCAGCTGCTCGGGCTTCTCGAAGACCTTGAAGCCCGGGATCTTCGGCTCCCAGCGCTTGCGCTTCTCCGCCACGACCTCGGGGTCGGGGTCGTAGAAGCCCACGAGCGTGAATTCCTTGGGATTCTCGGCGACGCGGCTCACGATGCCGTCGGCGTGCGCGTGCCACATCCCAAGCATGCCCAGCCGCAGCGGCGGGGCGTCCTGTTGCGCCAGCGCCAGCGCGGTCGCGGCGCTCCCGATGCAGAACTCGCGGCGGCTGATCGGTTCCATGGCGGGCCCTCCCTGGTCTTCCCATGATACCGGCGCCCTTCCTGCGCATTCTCCGAATTCGGGCACTTTCCTCCGCGCTTGGCGTCCAAGGGGATCATTCGGGGAGATCGGACATGCTGCTTCTGTTCTGCCTCCTCGCGCAGGACTTCACGGTCCTCGACAGCGGCCGCCGCGACGCCAACGATGCGGTCTACGAACGGATCACCGACGAGGCGGCCCTGAAGGCGCTCTGGGAGCGGCTGCCGTCCTCCCAAATGAAGAAGGAAATGCCCAAGGTCGATTTCCGCACGAACATGGTCCTTGTGGTCGCGCCCTCCGCGGACGCCGACCGCACGATGCTCCGGATCGACTCCCTGAAGCAGGAGAAGGGCATGCTGACCCTGACCTACGCGCTGACGCCGCTGACCGTCGACGGAGGCCCCGGGCGCCGGATCCCGTACCTGCTCCTCGTCACGCCCCGCTCGAAGGTGCCGGTGCACATCGTGGAGTTCGTCAAGGACAGGGCCGGCCGCGTGAACGTGACGGAGCGGGCCATGAAGACGATCGAGGCGATCAAATAAGGCGGCCGAATTCACTCCCGAAGTTCAATATTTCATTTCCGCGGCTATACTTCGAAGCGATGGCGGCATTCAGGGTTTTCCTGGTCCTCGTCCTGGCCGCGGCGGCGGGCGGCGCCCAGGACACGAAGGCCGGGCCGGTCAAGGAGCTCTACGACAGCGGCAAGGTCAAGCTCCAGTACCAGCTCGACGCCGAGGGCAAGAAGGACGGCCAGTACCAGGAGTTCTTCGAGAGCGGCAAGCGGAAGATCGTCGCCACCTACGCGCACGGCGTCCTCGAGCGCGCCTACGAGGAGTACTACGAGAACGGCAAGCCGCGGGTGAAGAAGAAGTACCTGAAAGGGAAACCGGACGGCGATCTCTTCCACTACGACGACAAGGGCGTGCTCGTCCACCGGGTGACGTTCCGCAAGGGAGAAGTGTTCCACTACCCCGACTTCGTCACGCCCGTCCCCGCGCACGCGCGCTCGCTCGAGGCCATCCGCAAGAAGCTCGACGAGATCGACCCGCCCGCCTCCCGGAAGACGTGGGCGCTCGCGGATCGCTACGAGGAGGCGCCCAGCCTCGCCTCCCCCCAGAAGGCCGGCAAGCTGAAGAAGGAGTACCTCGAGGACGCGCTCCGCTACGTGAAGGTCTACCGCTGGCTCTGCGAGCTGCCCATCGAGGTCACGGTTCACGAGCCGTACAACGAGCTTTGCCAGCACGGCGCGGTCATCCTGGCCCTGAACAAGGACCTCTCGCACGAGCCGCCCCAGCCCGCCGGAGTCTCCAAGGAATTCTTCGACAAGGGCTACCAGGGCTGCAACCGGAGCAACATCAGCATGTATCCCAAGGGTTCGCTCCGGGACTCGATCGACGGGTTCATGGACGACTCCGATCCGGACAACATCAACCGCGTCGGCCATCGGATCTGGATCCTCATGCCCGAGCTCGGCAAGGTGGGCTTCGGCGAGGCAGGGGAGGAGAACACCTACAAGACCCTCTGGGTCTCGGACTACAGCGGGAAGAAGGAGGCGGCGAAGGGCGGCTCCAAGCTTCCGGAGTTCACGGCCTTCCCGCCGCCGGGCCTCTTCCCGTACGAGTACATCAACCCGCAGACGGCCTGGAGCGTCAGCCCGCGGGGCGGATTCCAGGCCGGGTCGAAGGCCGACCTCAAGATCGAGGTCTGGCGCCTGACGGACGAGTACGACCTCGACCGCAAGCTCGACCTCAACCACATGTCCATCGGCCTGCGGGGGGCGATCGTGTTCCGTCCCGTGTTCGGCGCCGAGATGAAGAAAGACTCGGACATGATGGGCAGCCGCTATCTCGTGACGATCACGGGGAAGGGCCCGGAGCGCATCTCCTACATCGTCGAGTTCACCCGCCGCGCGCCCTGACGCGATCAACTCAGCCCGCGCGAGCGCACGTAGAACTCGGCCAGCTCCCCGATGGACTTCGCCTCCCGCAGCGGGTCGCTCCACACGTCCAGCAGCAGCCAGCGCTTCTTCCGCTTGAGGACGAGCGCGTGCGTCGGCTCGGCGGCCGCGGGCAGCGCTGCGCCGGTCGGGAGCAGCACCGTGCGGGGCTCATAGAGCACGAGCGGGCGCAGCCCCTGCGTCCTCAGGATCCCGACCTTCTGCCGGACCTGGAAGGGGAGCAGGATGGGCGCCGCGGTGTAGTTCATCGAGGCGGGAAGGGCGGAGCGGACCGGCGTCTCGACGCGTCCCGTCCGCGCGCCATCCCGGAGGCTCTCGAAGGTGATCCGCGGCGCCGCCGTCCACTTGACGACGTCGCACTCCCGCAGCGGGTCGTAGACGAACCAGCGGGGCGCGGGTCCGGGCCGGAGCTGCCGCAGCAGCGCGAAGAGGTCGAGCGCGCCGAGCGCATGGCGCTCGATCTCGAGTCCCGCGATTTCCCGCTCCGCGCGGCGCCGCAGGTCGTCGCAGACGCCGCGCTCCGACGGCAGCGCGTGCGACGACAGGCGTTCCGCGGAACCCCGGGCCTTCGACCAGACGTCCAGGTCCCTGGCGATGCGGCCCACGCTCCGCGCGGGCGAGACGAGGCTGAGCAGCGTCATGGCATCCTCCCTTTTCTTCCCCCGGCTGCTGCTCTACTGAACCGGATGCATGTGCCATCGAGGGTCACATAGGAGCAGGAAGCCGGCCTTTGCCGTGAATGAAAATTTTCCATTGATGCGGCCCCGGGCCCCGGGTAGCATGGCCGCCCATGAGTTCGGTGTGCACCCTCTGCAGCAAGACCCCCGCCCGCGAGGACTGCTACGTCCGCGTCGAGCGCGAGGACCGCCCCGCCTGCCGCCCCTGCTGGGAGCAGCTCCTGCTCGACCCGCGCCGGGTCCTGCGCGAAATCCGCGAGGACGCCTCGCGGCGCGGCTTCGGGGACCTCTCGGCCTCCTAGTCCGTTTTCCCCCTCCGCCCCGCGTCCGGCGGGCTATGCTTCAGGAAATGTCGAACACCCAGCAGCCCTCGCTGGCCGGCCGCGCCGTCCTGGCCGTGGTCCTGATGGTCGGGTTCTACGCGCTCGCCCTGGGGATCGCGGGTGTCCTCCTCTTCCTCTGCTACGCGCAGGTGGCCTACGCGCACCGCGTGTACCCCAAGCTCATCATCCTCTGCCTCGCGGGCGCGGGCGTGATCCTCTGGTCGATCCTCCCGCGCCGCGACAAGTTCGTGCCGCCCGGGCCGGCGATCGACCGCAAGAAGCACCCGAAGTTCTATGAGGAGCTGGAGCGGATCGCGCAGGCGACCGGCCAGCCCGTCCCCGAGGAGGCCTACCTCGAGATGGACGTGAACGCCTGGGTGAGCCAGCGCGACGGCTTCATGGGCTTCGGCGGCAAGCGGGTCATGGCCGTGGGGCTGCCGCTGCTGCGCATCCTCAAGGTCTCGCAGCTTCGCGGCGTCCTGGGACACGAGTTCGGCCACTATCACGGCGGCGACACCAAGCTCGGGCCCTGGATCTACAAGACGCACGAGGCGCTCTTCCGCACGGTGCGCTCCCTGGCCGAAAGCGGCTCGGCCCTGCGCCACGTCTTCATCCTCTACGCCAAGTTGTTCCTCCGGATCAGCAACGCGATCTCGCGCCGGCAGGAGTACGCCGCCGACCAGCTCGCGGCCAGGATCGTCGGCTCGCGCGCCTTCGGCGAAGGGCTGCGCGCCGTCCACCAGGGAGGCATGGCCTACCAGGCGTACTTCAAGAGCGAGTGCGTGCCGGCCTTCGGGAACGGATTCCGTCCGCCGCTCGCCGACGGCTTCGCGCGCTTCCTCTCGTCGAAGGCCATCAGCGAGGCCGTCCACGAGGCCATGGACCGCGAGGCGGCCGAGCAGACGCACGACCCGTACCTGACCCACCCGCCGCTCCAGGACCGCCTGGCCGCGATCGCCTCGATCCCGGCGGAGCCCGGCCCCGGCGCGCCGCCGCCGGTCCCCGGCGACCCGCCCGCGCTCTCGCTGCTGGAGAACGTCGACGCGATGGAAGACCAGCTGCTGCGCGCCGTGTTCGACGCCCGCGAAGTCGCCAAGCTCAAGCCCATCCGCTGGGAGGACGTCGGGGCGCAGGTCTACCTGCCGATGTGGACCAAGGGCGTCGTCGAGGCCAAGGCCAGCCTCTCGGGCCTTACGCCGGCGCTGCTGCCGGACCGGCTGCCCGACCTCGAGCGCCTGGGACGCGATCTGCTGGGGAAGAAGCCCGTCGACAAGAAGGACGCCCGGGCCCACGGGGCGTCGGTCCTCGGCGCCTCGCTCGCGGTGGCGCTGGTGCGGAAAGGGTGGACGCTGCACGCGGAGCCGGGCGACCGCGTGACCGTGGAGCAGGGGGGCGTGGTGGTGGCGCCGTTCTCGCTCTTCGACGATCTGGCCGAGAGCAAGCTCACGGCCGATCAGTGGCGGACGCTCTGCAGCGGGGCGGGCATCTCGGATCTGGACCTTACGGCGGTCTCCGAAGAGGGCGGACCGTCACCCTAGCGGCGGCAGCGATCGACGCGTTACAACCCCTTCGGCTCACGCCAGCCGCAGGTGCCGCAGCAGTCCAGCCCCTGCACGTAGATGAGGATGTATTTGTTCCCGCCTTCGAGGCAGCGGGGGCAGAAGCGGATTCCTCGGGACGAGCCGGCGGTGTGGCCTTGGCGGATCTGGCCGATGAATGACTCGTGGGTCTTGGCGGCGGATTCGTCGCCCGCGCTGGCGCGGAGCCGGTGCGCCCGCGCCGCGATGGCCCGCCAGTGCGTCTCGGACGTGGGCAGGATCCGAGACAGGCGGGTATAAGTCGTCGTATCGCCCATCTTGCCTCCTTCCCCGGGAGTTCAACCTAGTAAGACGACCCTATCGGCGAATTGTTACCGATTTCTGAACGGGTCGTCAGCCCAGGTCCACCGACACGGGCGCCCGCTCGAAGTCGGCGGCCGCCAGCAGCGGCTGCGACCTCAGGCCGGCCAGCGAGGCGACGAAGCGATCCGGCACCACCTCGAGGCAGGTGTTGTAGCCGGTGGCGATCTCGTTGAAGTAGGCCCGCGCGAGCGCCAGGCGCTGCTCGGTCTCCGAGAGGGACTTCTGCAGGGTGAGGAAGGACTCGTTGGCCTTGAGGTCGGGATAGCGCTCCGCGATCGCGCGCAGCGTGGGCAGTACGGCGGCAGGGTCGGGCCCCGGCTGCCCGGGCAGCGTCGCGTCCATCTGCGAGCGCAGCGTCGCGACCTCCCGCTGGACGGTGGACTCGTAGTCGCGGTACCCCTGCACGGTCGCGACCAGCCTCGGGATCAGGTCGTGGCGGCGCTTGAGCTCCACCTCGATCAGCGAGCCGGCGCGCCGCACCCGCTGGCGCAGCTCCACGATCGAGTTGAAGACCATCCAGACCCAGCCCAGCATCCACGCGACGAGGAAGCCGGCGGCCGCGACGATGAGGTCGGGAACCGGGATCTGCTCTCCCCGGATCCGGGCGAAGAGCACCGTCCCGCCCACCAGCACGAGCGCCAGGAAGGCGAGCCCCCACGACGACCAGCCCAGGCCCGACTCGACGGCCTTCTCGCTCCGCGTCGTGATGAGGAACATCGGCGCCTTGGGGTCGTGGGCGATCTCCGGGGCGACGACGTCGCGCCGCTCGCGGGACTGGCCCACCACGTAGAGCGGGACGCCGATCGGCAGGCCCTGCTCGACGAAGCGCCGCAGGTAGTCGGAGTTCGAGATCGCGTCCGGCGGGCCCTTCTGGTAGTAGAGCGGGTGGCCCTCGCCGACCTCCTGCTCGAAGAGCCCGACCGGCTCGATCTTCGCGCCCTGCGGGTCCACGCGGATCACGCCGGTATCGTCGCGCAGGTAGAACGGGATCATCTCCCCGCCGTCGGCGACCGTCGTCCAGCCGCTCTCGTGCCGCGTCCGCGTCCGGGTCTTGCCCTCGCTGTCGGTGTAGGTCTCCGTGACCGTGCGGGACCAGTGCTCCTCGACGCTCCACGTGTAGTGGACGCAGGGTTCCTCGGCGAGGAAGCTGCGGAGCGGGCGGCGGGACTCGGCGGTCCCCTTGATCTCGACAAAGCCGATGAAGACGCCCTGGGTCTTCACGGTCGGCAGCATCGCGAGGAGCCGCTCGCGGCCGCGCAGCCGGAACGCGAAGAAGAGGCAGAGCAGCGACAGGGCGGCGCCGCCCGCGATGATGGCCCAGCCCTGTTCGGGGGTGACCTGGGCCGGCGTCACTTCTTCTCGAAGTAGAAGATGTCGCGCGGACCGTTGCCCAGCCGGGTCAGGATCACGTCTTCCTTCGCGCGCCCCCAGTGGGACTTCCTGGCCGGGATGATGAAGTATCCGCCGGCGTCGACGGACTTGACGGTCGTCTCGTCGGGAAGTTCGCCCTCTCCGGTGATCATCGTGCCCTGGAGGATGGTGACGGCCTCGTCGGCCGTGTGGTAGTGGGGCGGGTTATAGATGTCCTTCGGGAACTTGAGCAGGATGATGTAGGGGCCCTTGACCGGGTCGCCGTACTGGAGCACGGTCTTCACGCCCTTCACCATGTTGGGCGCATCCTCCCAGGGCGTGTCCTTGGCCTGTACGATCTTGATCGGCCGGCTGCCGGGCGCCTTCTCGCCCTCCTTCAGCATCGTGAGGTCCCGCGGCCCGGGCGCAAAGCGCACGATGACGGCGTCCTTCACGCCCTTCGCCCAGTGCGCGGTCCCGCCCGGGATCGTGACGTAGCCGCCCGCGGAGACCTCGACGCCCTTGGACTCGTCGATCGTGTCTCCCTGACCGAAGATGATGCTGCCGGAGACGACGGTCGCGAACTCGTCGATCTTGTGGTAGTGGGGCGTGACGAGGACGCCGGCGGGGAACTTGATCAGCGCCTGGTAGGCGCCCTTGTCGGGGTCGCCATAGATGACGGAGGTCATGATCCCGTTGGAAAGCCCGGGCGCGGCCTTCCATTCGATCTTGTCCTTCGGGACGGCGGTCACGCCCTGAGGGACGCAGGCGGTCGCAAGCAGCAGGACGGCGATCGTTCTCATCAGTTCCTCCGTTGAGCGAAGTATCGTAGTGGACGGCGCGCGGGAACGCAATGTTACCGCTTCCGCGTTAGGAAACGCGCCGTCCGTTTACTTCCTACGGTGGGTTAGAGGAGGACCTGGCGGATGCAGGCGATATTTTTTCTCGTCGCGTTGGCGCTCCAGCAGGAGCAGGCGCTGCCGGCTTCATCGAACGTGAGCGGCAGCGAGTATCCGGCCGTCGACGCGGACCGTCGCGTGACGTTCCGCCTGAAGGCGCCGAACGCGCTGCGCGTCGAGGTCCGCTGCCGCGGCTCGCTCTGGGGCGGCAAGCCCGTCCCGCTGGCGAAGGCGAGCGACGGCACCTGGTCGGTCACCACCGAACCCGCCGAGCCGGGCTTCTTCTACTACGAGTTCATCATCGACGGCGTCCCCGTGAACGACCCGGGGAGCCGGACCTTCCCCGGCTGGGCCCGCGAGATGAGCGGCCTGGAAGTCCCCGACCGCTCCGTCGACTTCTACGACGTGAAGCCCGTGCCGCACGGGGAGGTGCGGGTCCGGACCTACTTCTCCAAGACGACCGAGACGACCCGCCAGGCGCTGGTCTACACGCCGCCTGATTACGACCGCGACCCTGCCCGCCGCTACCCGGTGCTCTATCTGCAGCACGGCTCCGGCGAGAGCGAGCGGTCGTGGACCCAGCAGGGGCGGGCGAACTACATCCTGGACAACCTGATCGCCGAGGGGAAGGCCGAGGAGATGATCGTCGTCATGGAGCAGGGCTACGCCACGAAGGCCGGCGCGCCGCCGGCCCCCGGGGCCCGCGGCAACGAGGGCTTCGAGGCCCTCGTGGTGAGCGACCTGGTGCCCATGATCGACGCCGTCTACCGCACGATCCCCAAGAGCGAATCCCGGGCGATCGCGGGGCTCTCGATGGGCGGGGGCCAGGCGGTCCGGATCGGCCTGGGGCACCCGCAGCTCTTCGGGTCGGTCGGCTCCCTGAGCGGCGGGGCGGCCGCGGCCCGGGCGGAGGGCGCGGCGCCGCTGCTGTCGAAGATGCAGCTCGTCTGGATCGGCTGCGGCCGCCAGGACGCGGGCTACGAGCGGGCGCGCGACGCCCACCGGGACCTGGAGAAGGCCGGCGTGGCGCACTGCTGGTTCGAGACCGACGGCGGCCACGAATGGCAGGTCTGGCGGAAGAGCCTGCACGATCTCGCCCCCCGGCTCTTCCGGAACAAGTAGTTCCGACCCCGTCGGAAGAAGGGATTGGCCGCAGAGCCCTCAGAAAAGATCCGTTCCGTGGGCTCGGAGGGCTCTGTGGCCAATCATCGGTAACGCCGCGCCGGAGGCCGGGATCAGCAGGGTGTACGGCTCATCGACGAAGCGTCATCAAGTCCCATCAGGAGCGGTCCGGTCCGGCGCTCCGGCTGACCTCGGAGGACCTGGAGGTCCTTGCGAGGGAGCCCGCCGACCCGGCCGTCTCCTGTTTTCTCCCGACGCACCGGAACCCTTCGGACAAGAAGGAAGACCGGACGCGCCTGAGGAACCTCCTGGACCAGGCGGAACAGCGCCTGAGCGCCCGGGGACTCCGGTCCTCCGAGGTCCGGGAGTTCCTGGAGCCTGCCCGCGACCTGCTCGTGCTTGACACCCTCTGGGAGACGGCCCGCGAGGGCCTGGCCATCTTCGTCTCGCCCTCCCTGTTCCGGGCCTACACGGTGTCGACGCCGATCCGGGAGTTCCTCGAGGTCGGGGACCGCTTCTATCTGAAGCCGCTCCTGCCCGTGCTGCGGAGCGACGGGTCGTTCTACCTCCTCGGGCTGAGCCAGGAGCGGGTCGTCCTGCTCGAGGGCAACCGCGAGTCGCTCAAGGAGGTCCAGATCCCGGACATGCCCAAGGATCTCCCGTCCGCACTTCACCTGGAGAGCTTTCCTCCCGAGCGCCAGCTCGAATACCGAAGCCAGGCCCCGAAGGCCGGCCGGCGGATGGGGCTCTTCCACGGGCACGCCGAGGAGGCCGAGGACGTCTCGCGGTTCCTGCTCGACTACTTCCACGCGGTCGACAAGGCGGTTGCGACGTTCCTGCGGGGGCGGCGTGTGCCGCTGCTCCTGGCGGGCGTCGACTACCTCCACCCGCTCTACGCAGAGGCCAACACCTACCCGCACCTCCTGCGCCGCGGCGTCACCGGGAGCCCCGACGGCTTCAACATCGACGACCTCCACCGCCGCGCATGGGCCGTGGTCGAAGCCACCTTCGACCAGGACCTGGACCGTGCGCTCAGCGAGTACCGGGAGATGGGGGGCGGCCCGCGCTCCTCCGAAGAGGTGAGCACGATTCTGATCGGCGCCTACTTCGGCCGCATCGGACGCCTCTTCGTGGCGGACGACGTGCAGCTCTGGGGCCACTTCGACCCGCAGACGCTCGGGGTCAGCGTCCACGACCCCCGGCAGGACGGCGACGTGGACCTGCTTGACTGGGCGGCGATCCGCACGGTGTCGACGGACGGCGTGGCCTACGTCGTGCCCCGCGATCGCGTCCCCGGCGGGGGCCCGATGGCGGCCCTCTTCCGCTTCTAGTTCTAAATTCGACCGAACCCTTGCGGCCGTCGTCCATGGGGTATACTTGCCTCGGGTCACCCCGGGCGGGGTGGGAAGAGGCACGCCAGGCAACCGGGTTCGTTTCCGCTGTGAACACTTCGGCTCCTCCGATATCCTAGGGCATGAGCCGGGTCGACGACCTCATGAAGCGGATGCGGGCCAAAGGGTGGAGACCCGGAGGTGCCGCCGCGGAAGCGGACGTCGCCGCCGTCGAGAAGGAATTCGACATCACGTTCCCCGAGGACTACCGCGGCTACCTGCTCGCCGCGGGGGGCGGGGACACGCGGGCTCCCGAGGCCTACACGGGCCTCCTGCCGGTCAAGATCCTCTCCCTGTTCAACCGCAGCTACCGCATCCCCTGGAACTTTCCCGGCCTCTTCGCGATCGGGAACGACGGTTTTCTCGTCTACGTGCTCGATTTCCGCGGCCCCGCCCCGGTCGTGGCGAGCCTCGGCATGTCCAGCTCGGTGTGGGAGGACGTCGTGACCGAAACCGACACCTTCTACGAGTGGCTGGAACGACGCATCCCTAGGGCTTGAGGGTGCCGGCGGCCGCCTCGTCGACGATCCAGAGGGCGCGGCGGGCCAGCTGCGCGGGGACGACCTTCGGGTCCTCGAAGCCTCCGAGCGCGCGCGCCACCATGGGGGCCTTCTCGGCGCCGGCGGCGATCATGATGATCGAACGGGCCCTCTCGATGACGACGGGGGTGATGGTCATCCGCTGGGGCGGTGGCTTCGGAGCGACGACCGACACGACGCGCGCGTCGCGCTCGTCCAGCGCGGCCGAGCCGGGGAAGAGCGACGCCGTGTGGCCGTCCGGACCCATGCCGAGCACGAGCACGTCGAGCGGGTCGGGCAGGCGGCGCCCGTAGCGCTTCGCGGCCTGCTCCCGGTCGGACGCGTCGGCCGGCATCCGGAACGTCTGGCCCAGCGCCTCGCGATGGGACTTGAGCAGCGTCTCCGTCACCAGCCGGTAATTGCTCTCGGGATGGTCCATCGGGACCGCGCGCTCGTCGGCGAAGAAGATCTGGATCTGCGACCAGGGCAGCTCCGCGGCCAGGTCGGAATTACCCAGCTCCTCGTAGACCGGCCCCGGCGTCGAGCCGCCGGAGAGCGCGATCGAGCAGACGCCGCGGGCGTCGACGGCCGAATGGATCTTGCGGGAGATCGCCTCCGCCGCGAGCCGTCGCAGCTCGTCCTTGTCCTTGGCGACCTTGAGTTTGACCCGGGATCGTGTCGTCACCCGAGCGGCCTCCAGCGCCGGCCGTCGCGGCGCAGCAACTGGTCGGCTTCCGCCGGGCCCGCGCTGCCGGGGGCGTACTCGGGCAGAGGGTCGCGGCCCGACTCCCAAGTCTCCAGGATGGGCGTCAGGAACGACCACGCCTGCTCGTCGCCGTCGCGCCGCGCGAAGAGCGTGTGGTCGCCGCGCATCGCGTCGAGGAGCAGCCGCTCGTACGCCTCCCAAGGAGAGCGCTTGAACGAGTCGGCGTAGGAGAAGTCCATCGTCACGCTGCCCACCGAGAGGTCCTCGCCCGGCACCTTGCAGCCGAAGCGCAGCGCGATGCCTTCGCGGGGCTGGATCTGCAGCGTCAGCACGTTGGGCTCGATCCGCTGGCAGACCTCCTCGCTTCCGAAGAGGCAGAAGGGGATGGTCTGGAAGAAGATCGACACCTCCGTATCGCGGGCCGCCAGGCCCTTGCCGGCCCGGACGTAGATCGGCACGCCCTGCCAGCGCCAGTTGTCGATCCACATCTTGAGCGCCACGTAGGTCGGGGTGCGCGAGGTCTTCGAGACACCTTCCGCGTCGCGGTAGCCGCGGTACTGCGCCGCCACCACGTCCGTCGCGACGTCGGCCGGCGTGATCGGCCGGATGGAGCGGAGCACCTTGAACTTCTCGTCCCGGATGTCGTCCGCCCGGAACGTCGCCGGCGCCTCCATGGTGGAGAGCGCGAGGACCTGCATCAGGTGGCTCTGGACGACGTCGCGGAGCACGCCGGTGGCGTCGTAAAACTTGCCGCGCCGCTCGACCGTGAGGTCTTCCGCCATCGTGATCTGGACGTGGTCGATGTACTTGCGGTTCCAGATCGGCTCGAAGATCGAGTTTCCGAAGCGGAAGACCAGGATGTTCTGGACCGTCTCCTTGCCGAGGTAGTGGTCGCTGCGGAAGATCTGGCTCTCGTCGATCACCTCGGCGACCGTGCGGTTGAGCTCGCGGGCGGAGGAGAGGTCGCGGCCGAAGGGCTTCTCGATGACCACGCGGGACCAGCGCGTCGACCCGGTCGGGTAGAGGAGCCGGGAGGCCTTCAGGTTCCGCAGGATGATGGGGAAGACGCCCGGCGGCACGGCGAGGTAGAAGAGCCGGTTGCCGGGGAGCCCCAGGCGCTGCTCGACGTCCTCGATGACCCGGCAGAGCTTCGTGTAGTCGTCGGGCGCGTTGACGTCGGCGACGCAGGTCTCGACCCGCGCCGCGAAGGACTTCCAGACCTCCTCGTCGATCGGCTTCGTCCGCGAGAACTTCGAGACGGACTCCTGCAGCTGCGCGCGGAACTCGGCCGCCGAGGTGACCGAGGTGCTGGTGCCGATCACGGCGAACTTCTCGGGCAGGTCGCCCTCGCGCGCCAGGTTGTACAGCGCGGGGACGAGCTTGCGGTGGGTGAGGTCGCCCGTGACGCCGAAGATGATGATCGTGCAGGCCTCGGGCGCGCGGGAGCGCAGCACCGCCGGGCCGGCGCCCGGGTTGACGCGGATCTGGGTTCCTTCCATGGCCTCCCTTTCTACCACGAACGCTTCCGGCTCGACACAAAATCCCGGAGGCCGCGTGTAACCGCCGACGGCGAATGCGTCTAAGGGAAAGACGGAGGTCGCCATGATCAAGTGGATCGTCGCGCTGGGCCTGCTCCTCTGCCGGACCGCTCCCGAGGACGACTACGCGGGGCTGCTCGCGGCGGAAGCCGCGAAGCGCCGGCAGCGCGAGGAGGAGCAGGGGGCCGCCCACCGGGCCCTGGACGAGGGCCGCTACGAGAAGGCGGTGGCGCTGGCGAAGCACGTCCGCGTGCTGGACGACGAGATCGCTCAGGTCCGCAAGGAGGCCCGCGCCTCCCTGAAAAAGCTGGTCGCGGAGCTCGTGGCGAAGCTCGACGACGACGCGTTCCCGGTCCGCGAAGCCGCCAGCGACAAGCTTCGCGGCCTCGGCGCCCCGGCCCAGGCGGAACTGGCCCGGCTCCGCGCGACGGCGACGTCGCCGGAAACCCGCTACCGGATCGACGAGCTCCTCCCGGGCATCTCGCTCGACGCCCAGGGTTGCGTCCACCAGTGGGCCGCGGACGCGACGGCCAGCAGCGAGTACACCCCGACGGACTGGTCGGCGAAGCAGGTGACCGGGCTGCCCGACACCCTTCAGGGGGGCGACGCCCGCACCGCGTGGGCCGCGAGGGAGGCGGACGCGGGCGAGGAGTGGATCCGCGTCACGTTCCCGCTGCCGCTGAAGATGTCCCGGATCCGGGTGCTCGAGAACTACGTCCCCGGCGGCATCGTCGCGGTGGACGTCATCGGCGCCGACGGCGCGCGGCGCCGGGTCTGGGAAGGGAGCGATCCCGGCGGCGACGTGCCCGTCTGGTTCGAGGCCGATCTCAAGGGAGCGGTCGGCCGCGAGCTGGTGATCGTGCTCGACACGAAGAAGAACAGCGGCTGGGAAGAGATCGACGCCGTCGAGCTCATCGGCGAGCTGATCGACGATTGATCGGCCACCGAGCCCTCAGCGCCTTGGGGTTCGAAACACTACCTGGAGACGCGCACCAGGGGCCGGCGGCAGTGGCTGCAGAACTGGTTGGAGCGGTCGTTGGTCGAGCCGCAGAATTTGCAGAAGCAGGTCCCGTCCGGCTTGGGCTTCGGCGCCGGGTCCCGCTGCGGGGGAGCCAGCTTGCCGTCATGGACTCCATCCTCGAGATCGACTTCGACGAGCAAGGCACGGAACTCATCGCGGGCAAAGACCTCCTTCTTTTCCAGGATCCGGAGGATCGCTTCGTTGATCAGTGTCAGATGGGCGACTTGATCCTCCAGCTCCTGGATCCGCGCGGCATCGTCCACCACCTTCCGCCGAATCCGGTTCTCGGTGTACCTCATCTGGGACGCCGAGTTCTTCAGGTTCTCGATGTCGGCGCGCTGGATCCAGTCGTTATCGAACATGTAGTCGAGGACGGATGACATGACGCTTCCTCCTATCGATGAAGGGATCCGATCCTTGGACGGGTCGCCGTCGGAATTGTAACGCCGATCAGCGCTTGGAGTCGATGCCGGCCGTCGAGCTGATCGGCGAGCTTATCGAGGAGTAGGCCTGCCGCGGCTCCGCGGAGGCTCCCCATAAGTCCGGATCGCTCCACTTCATTTTCCGGCGAGGGCGAGTTGTCTCATTTCACGGTTCGAACCTGGCCTAGACGTGCCTTCTCGCCCTTGGGCCCCCGGGCAAACTGCACTTGGCGAAGCAGCCAGGACTTCGTCAGGGCGGGGGAGTGATGGGGAAGAATATCAATGCGTGAAGCCCTTACCGTTCCCGACTGATCGACTATTTCAAACGACAGGCCGCCAGGCTTTCTCGGTTCTACAAACCGCGCTTCGCATCGGGCGAATACATTGCGGACGAGTTGCTCGACACGCCGTCTCGTCGCTGCAGTGTCCGTAGTTCTTCGCCTGGTGGGGATTGCGTTTCCTCTGCCGCTCACGATGCTGGCAATTCTACCGGGTGTGACTCAGGAGGGAAACGATCCGGTACTTCACCGCTTGGAAGGCTCGAGGGACGGCTGGAGGCAGAGCAGGTGACCGTCGTCGGTGCCGACCAGGGGTACACCTCTGAGCCGCGAAATCGTACGGTCTTTGGACATCGCCAACAAGAATGGCTCCGAGGGGGTAGACTTGGGCTACTAGATGGAACAGGGCCTGGTTGGGTAAGGGGTCTTTCCTCGGTCGGAGGGCATTGATCACCGGAGGATCGAGCGGCATCGGCGCCGCCGTCGCCGGAGAGCTGGTCCGCAGAGGCGCCCACGTCTTCCTGCTCGCGCGCCACAAGGACCGTCTGGAACAGATGGTCGCCGCCCTGAGGGACCTCGCGAAGGATGCCGCCCGGAAGATCGACTACGCCGTCGCGGACGTCCGCGTCGCGACCCAGGTTGCCGACGCCGTCAAGAGCTCCGAGCAGCAGTTCGGGCCGATCGACCTCCTGATCAACTCCGCCGGGATCACCCACCCCGGATACGCGGAAAACCTGCCGATCGAGTCGTATCGCGAGCAGATCGACACCAACTACATGGGCACCGTCCACACAGTGAAGGCCGCCCTCCCGTATCTGATCTCCAGGCGCTCGGGCTGGATCGTCAATCTCTCGAGCGCCGCCGGCCTCAAAGGCATCTTCGGCTACGCCGGCTATTGCGCCTCCAAGTTCGCCGTCGTCGGATTTTCCGAAGCGCTGCGCGCGGAGCTCGTGCGCCACGGGATCGGCGTCACCGTCGTCTGCCCTCCGGACACGCGCACGCCGATGCTCGAGGCCGAGTCGCCGCTCCGGCCCCCCGAGACCGCCTACCTCGCGGCCCAGGGCAAGGTCCTCGAGCCGGGGCAGGTGGCGCTCGCCATCCTGCGCGGCATCGAGCGCCGGAAATCCCTCGTCGTGCCCGGATTTGACAGCAAGTTCCTGCGTTTCGCCAACGGGGTGGCCCCGGGGGCGATCGACTGGATGTTCGATGGAATGGTCCGGAAGGCCCAGCGCCGGCACCACGAGACATGAAGGACACCATGATCAACGAATCGCCCTCCATCCCCTCCGCGCCCGTGAAGGCGCTGCTGGACGAAGTGCTGCTGCGCTACGACAGCTGCCACGACCTCTTCGCCGCGCACGTCAATCCGCGGATCATTCGGGTGCTGCGATTGATGGGCCTCGACGAGGCCTTCGTCGACGCCCGCGGCTGCTATCTCCAGGGACGCGGCGGCAAGCGCTTCCTCGATTTCCACTCCGGCGAGGGGGCGACCAGCCTGGGCTACAACCACCCCGACGTGACGCAGTTCCTGACGGCGATCATGCATCGCGCTCTTCCGAACATGATCCAGCTCAACTGCAACGTGCTTGCCGGGCTGCTGGCGGAACGGCTGCTCGCGAAAGCCCCGAAGCATCTGACCAAAGTCTATTTCACCAGCTCCGGCGGCGAAACCGTGGACTCGGCGCTCAAGTTCGCCCGCTGCGCCACCGGCCGGAACCGGATCATCTACTGCCGCCAGAGCTTTCACGGCCTGACCCTGGGCGCGCTGTCCATCTGCGGAGACGAGGAGTTCAAGGAAGGCTTCGGGAAGCCGATGCCGAACACGACCCAGATCGAATTCAATGATCTCGACCAGCTCAAGGCCGAGCTGAAGAAGGGCGACGTCGCGGCGTTCATCACGGAACCGATCCAGGGCCGGGAGGTGCGCGTCGCCGACAGGGACTTCCTGGCGAACGCCGGACGGCTCTGCCGCGAGAACGGCGCCGTGTTCATCCTCGACGAGATTCAGACCGGCCTCGGCCGGACGGGGACGTTCTTCGCGCTGGAGCAGTTCGACGCGGAGCCGGACCTCCTCTTAGTCGCGAAGGCGCTGAGCGGGGGCCAGGTGCCCGTCGGCGCGGTGCTGATGCGCGAGCGCATCTTCGCGTCGGTGTATTCCAGCCTCGAGCGCTGCTACGTCCACCATTCGACGTACGGCTACAACACGTTGGCCATGGCGACGGGCCTGGCGACGATGGACGTCATCGAGCGCAACGGCCTGGTGGCCAATTCGCAGGCGATGGGAGCCCGGATTCGTAGCGGCCTGGAAAAACTCCAGGCCCGCCACTCCATGCTGGCCGACATCCGCGGCAAGGGGCTGATGTTCGCCATCGAACTCGGCAAGTGCAAAGGCTTCCTCAACAAGCTCAAGTGGGACGTCATCGAGAAGATGAGCAAGGGCCTGATGCCGCAGATGGTCGTCATCCCCCTCTTCAAGGACCACGGCATCCTTTGCATGGTCTCGGGCTTCAACAACGTGATCAAGTTCATCCCGCCCTTGATCATCGGCGAGGTCGAGGTCGACTACTTCCTGAAGTCTCTGGATCAGGTCCTCACCGAGTGCGAAACCACGTGGCGCCCGCAGGAGCTGATCTTCGACCTCGCCCGCCGCGCGGTCAGTCTCTAGGCGAGGAGCACGAAGGCGCACGGCCACCGTGTCGTCGGGATCGCCCGCTCAGCGCTTGGACGAGTCCAGTCCTGCCTTGCAGGCGGCCATCGCCTCGAGGAGCTCGGGCTCGAGGGACGGCTGGAGCCGGCGCAGGTGCTCGTAGTCGATGAGCGCCGATTTGAAGTCGGCGTCGCCCTCGCCGCGGCGCGCCTCCCTCAGGACCGCGCGGCGCCGGTAGGCGTCGGCGCGGAAGCGCAGCGCGAGCAGGTGGTCGGGAGTGATCGTGAGCACCCGGGTGAGATCGTTGATCGCTTCCTGGAAGTGCAGCATCGAGGCGGGACGGTTCGCCGCGACCAGCGTGCGGGCGCGGCCCTGCCAGACCCAGGCCTCCGACAGGAACAGGTTGACGGCGATGGCCGCCTTCGTGTCGGCCAGGGCGGACTCAAAATCCTTGTCGCCGTCCTTGCCCGTCGCGGCCTTCCACTCCCCGCGGCGGCAGTAGGCCTCGGCCCGGAGGACCTTCGCGGTGGGGGCGCCGTCGGCCGCGTCGTCCAGGTCGCGGAATGCGGCCTCGAAGGTGGCGGCGGGGTTCTCGCCGCGCCGGATCATCTCCGCAGCCAGGCGGAGCCGCGCCTCGCCTCGGCCCGCGAGCGCCGAGGCGCTCTTCGGACTCCGGGAGAGCACGGCCTCGAAATCCTCCGCGGCCTCGCGATACCGCTTCATCGCGTCCTCGCCGGGCGTCGTCGCGAGCGTCAGGTTCAGCGTCCCCCGTCGCTCGCGCGGCTGCACGCCGTCGGGGATCTTCTGGATCGCGATGTCGAGGTCCGCGGCGGCCTTGCGGAGGACGTCGCTCGCGTCCCGGCCCCGGAGCTTCTGCCAGTTCGCCCAGGCCAGGTGGATGTTGGCCCGGCCCAGCCAGGTTTCGCCGCGCCCGGGGTTGAGCTTCAGCGCACGCTCCAGGTCCGCAAGCGACTCGCGGTACTGCGGCTCGATGTCCTGGCGCTGGATCGCCAGCCAGATGCTCATGGGCACCCGCACGTACGCGCGCCAGAGATAGGGCTCGTCGCCCTGGGGATTGCACTCGATCGCCTTGGCGAGGTCCGCCATGGCCTCGTTGCAGAGCGGCATCGGGTCGGAGAGCTGGTAGACCGCGAGAGCGGCGCGGACCACGCCGCGCCACATCCACGTCGCCGCGGCCTTCGGGTTGAGCGCGAGGGCCTTGCCAAGGTCCTTCTCGGCCGCCTCGAATTGGCGGATGGTGTCGTCGCGCCGGGTCCAGCCGCTCGAAGCCCCCAGGAGGAAGTGGGCGAGCCCGCGGTCCCGCAGCGCACTGTCGCGGCGCGGGTCCTTGTCGACCGCCGCCGTGAAGTCCCCGACGGCGTCGATGAGGATCGGTGCTGGGTCGTCGTCGCGCTGGAGCTTCTGATGGCCCCAATGCAGCCGGGCCTCGCCGCGCCCTTCGAGGTGGATCAGGCAGCCTTTGTCGTGGTCGACGCCCTCGCTCCAGACCGCGACCGCCTTGTCGTAGCGGCCGGCGTCCTCCTCGAGGCGGGCCAGCGCCTCGACGGCCTCTTCGAGGTTCGGCGCCTTGGCGAGCGCGGCCTGCAGGGGCGCCCGGCTCCGCGAGAGGAGCCCGTGCGCGCAGGCGAGCTGGGCCGTGCCGATCTCGCCGGATTCCGAAAATTCTAGCGCGTCGAGGTCGTCGCGCATCCGCTCGCGCAGCTCGCGGGCCGCCGGGTCGTCCTTGGCGAGTTTCTCGCGGGGCGGGACCGAGACTTCCTCTGGGCGGACCTTGCCCGTGCGCTCCTGGATCAGCCGCTCTCCCAGCCCGCGCCAGGCCCGCTCGACCAGGTCCTCCTCCCGGCGGCGCAGACGCCGCGACGTCAGCACGAGCCGCTCGTAACGCGCGAGCTTGTGATTGGGGTCCCGCGCGAGGGCCAGCTCCTGCTCGGCGAGCGCGCGGTCGTCGTCCAAGAGCGCGCGGTGCATCCGGCCGGCCAGCGCGTGCGGCTCCGCCAGTTCCGGGTAGCGGCGCGCCGCCTCCTCGCAGGCCTCGATGCCTTCGCGGGCGAAGGCCTTCATGCGGGCGAGGTCGCCGGCGCGCCGGAGCTCCAGCGCCGCCCGGAGGGCCGTCTCCATCCGGTCCTTCAGCTGACGGATCGCCTCGCGGCGCTCCCGCCGGGCCCAGAGGCTCAGCAGGATGATCGCCAGCAGGGCCGCGGCGGCGGTCGTGCCGACCGCGATCACGGTCCGCTTGCGGCGGGCCAGCTTCGCCCAGAGCTTGGAGACCGGCCCGGCCATCCGGGCCGAGATCGGCTTCCCCGTGCGGACGCGCAGCAGGTCGTCCGCGAAGGCGTCCGCGGACCGGTAGCGCCGCTTTCCCTCTTTCTCCAGGGCCTTCAGGCAGATCACCTCGAGATCGGCCGAGACCGTCGCCGACACCTTCCGCGGGGGCACCGGGTCTTCCGAGAGGATCTTGCGCATCAGTCCCACCGGCGTCTCGGCCCGGTGGGGCAGGGAGCCCGTCAGGATCTCGTAGAGGATGACGCCGAGCGCGTAGATGTCCGTCGCGGGACCGATGCTCTCGGCGTGGTCCTGGATCTGCTCGGGCGCCATGTACTCCGGGGTGCCGACCACGAAGCTGGTCTCGGTGATCCGGGTCTGGAACGACGTCGCCCGCGCGATGCCGAAGTCGCTCAGCACGGCGCGGCCGCTCTTCTCGACGATGACGTTCGCGGGCTTGAGGTCGCGGTGGACGACGCCGGAGGCGTGGGCGTGGGCGACCGCCCGGGCCACGTCCTCCAGGATCTTGAGGAGCAGCTTTCGTTCCGTCTTGCCCTCGTGGAGGAGGTCGGCGAGCGTGCGTCCCTCGACGAAGTCCATCGCGAAGAAGGGCAGGGGCGGTCCGCCGCGGGGCTTCGTGGTGCCGACCTCGTGGATCGAGACGATGCCCGGGTGGCGCAGCTGCGCCGCGATGGCGGCCTCGCGCCGCATCCGCTCGGCGGCCGCCGGGTCGGAGACGCCCTCCTTGAGGACCTTGATGGCGACGCGGCGCCGCAGGTCCGGGTCCTCGGCCTCGAAGACGACGCCCATGCCGCCGCGGCCGATCTCGCGGATCAGCGAGTACTTTCCGATCCTGGCCCCCTCGGGCAGCTGGGGGGCGGGCTCGGGCTTCTTCTGCGCGGCCAGCGCGCGGAGGAGCTGCTCGGGGGTGATGTACTTGTGGCGCAGGAGGAGCTCGCCCAGCAGCACGTGCGGGGTGATCTTCTTCTGCTCCTCGAGGCACTCCTCGAGCTGCGCGTCGGTGATGTAGCCCCGCGAGGTGGCGATCTCGCCCAGCGGCGCGTCCGGGCCCGGGAGGTCGTCGCCGCCGTCGAGGAACTTGCGGATGTCGTTCACCGCGCCGGTCTTGGCGCCGGCGTCGGGGTCCGACGGCGGATCCGCCCCGGGGCCGGAAGGGGTCGGGGGCAGGTCGGTCGTCGTGCTCATCCTCGGACGATCTTTTCGAACTCCGTCATCACTTCGTCCTCGGAGGTCGAGTAGTCCCGGATCCTCTCGAGGACGATCTCGCGGAGGACGGCGCGGCAGCGGGCCAGCCGTTTGCGGACGTCGGACTCGCGAAGCCCGAGCTTCGCGGCGACGTCGGCGTACGTGATCCCTTCCAGCTCGCCCTTGAGGAAGCGGCTGGATTCCGCGGGATCGGCCGATCCGTCCGGGAGACAGTACAGCTTGAATACGTCGAAAAGATTCGAGGATCCCTCTTTTTTTAGCCGGACTTCGAGATCTCGGATGGCGTCCCGCAGGATGGTTTTGATCCACTCGCGGTCGAAGGCCTTCTCGGGGTCCACGGTGGGGTGGGCGTCGCGGACCTCCTCGAAGCGGAACAGGAAGAGCCCCTCGCCGGGCCGGCGGGCCTGTTCCCGGCGGGCGGCGTCGATCATGAAGTTCTTGAGCGCCCTCTTGAGGAAGCCCCGGAAGCTCCCGCGCTCCGGGGTGAGCTTCTCCCAGTCCTTCCGCTCGATCAGGCGGGCGAAGAAGTCCTGGGTGAGGTCCTTGGCGTCCTCGACGCTCTTGCGGCCCGAGGCGCGCAGATAGAGGTACGCCGGCTTCCAATAGAGGTAGATCAGCCGCTCCAGGTGCTCCCGGTGCGCCTTGCCGACCCCCCGGATGAGGTTCCAGGAGGTGGAGGGGAAGTCCCGCCGCGAGCCGCCGATCGAGGTGTCGCCCATTGCCATAAAGCTCCTATACATCACGACGGAGCCCGATCATCGCGAAAAAATAAACACCGTGCCGGCGGACCCGCCGGGGGCGGGGATGGTACCCATACGGACGGGGCGGGAATTACTCCTTCAGATCGACGCTCGCGGGCACGGCGTCGAGGGCGTGGTAGGCGTGCCGGATCGAGGAGGGGTAGACCTCCACGATGCGGAGGCCGGAGGGGTCTTTGCGGAGGGGCTTCCCGACGGGCCCGGTCGTGATCATCTCCAGGTCCCCGTCCTTCCCGCCGGCGTTGCCGTGGTAGTGGCCCGCGAAGGCGGCCCGCACGCCGGCCTCCTTCATGAGTGCGAGGGCCGGCTTGCGGCGCGCCTGCGGGATCGTGAAGTAGCCGTCCTTGTCGTCCGCCCCTTTCAGGAACCAGGAGTGGTGCTGGAACACGAGCAGGTGGCGGGGGGACTGCCCCTTGGCCTCCGCCAGCTGCCGGCCGAACCACGCCTCCTGGGCTTCCTGCTCCTGCAGCGCCTTCGACGGGTCGCTGTAGAGGGTCGAATTGATCACCAGGCAGCGCACGCCGCCGGCCCAGAAGCCGAAGTAGTCGTCGCCGAAATGCTTCCGGTACGAGGCGAGCGCCGCGGCGTCCGGCGTGTTCCCGAGGTCGTGGTTGCCGGGGACGCAGATCAGCGGGATCGCGGGATCGATCTTCGAGAAGATGCTCTTGAACTCGGCGATCTTCGCCTCGTAGTCGGGCTTGCCCGGCTCCGGGTGGACCAGGTCCCCGCAGATGATGACGAAGCGGGGTTTGAGGCGGTTGATGTGCTGGACCGCCAGTTCGGCGTTCTTCCGCTCCTGGGCCGCGTCCATGAACCCGAACTGAGGGTCGGCCATCTGGATGAAGAAAAAGGGCCCGGTCCAGCGGCCCTGCTTCTCCCGGGTGAGGTCCGGGACCTCGCGGTTCGCAGGGAGCCGCTCGGCCTGGCCGAGCGCGTCCGGCGCCAGAAGCGCCAGGAGGAGAAGTCCCGTCCGCAGCCGGTTCATGGCATCGCTCCCTTCACGTCTCTGCTCCTATTGCGGGTCCCGGCCCGGGTGTTTAGAGAATTAATGGTATTGTATGCAAAGAATGGGAACCGGTGAGACGAGTCTCGGCGGGCCGGGGCGCGAATTTCCCAAGACCGCCGGGGACATGCTCTCGAAGGTGCTCGATCCCTCTACCGGGGTGCGCCGGGCGGGCTTCGAGGACCTGTCCCGCCGCTACTGGAAGCCGGTCTACTATTACGTGCGGCTGGCCTGGGCGAAGACGAACGAGGACGCCAAGGACCTCTCCCAGGCCTTCTTCCTCTGGCTGCTGGAGGGCGACGCCATCCGGCGCTACGAGCAGGAGCGGGCCAGCTTCCGGACCTATCTGAAGCTGCTCCTCAAACGCTTCGTCGGCCACCAGGACGAGGCCATGAGCCGCCTGAAGCGGGGCGGGGGTGTCCGGATCGTTCCCCTGGAGGACGCGAAGGCGCCGCTCAAGGATCTGCTGCCCGACCGGGCCGCGGCGGACCCGGAACGGGCCTTCGACGAGGAGTGGCGGAGCACCCTGATCCGCAACGCCGTCGAGCGGGTGCGGAAGCAGTGGCTCGCGGACGAGCGCGCGCCGCGCTTCCGGGCCTTCGAGGAGTACGACCTCGCGCCGCCCGAGCGGCGGCCCACGTACGCCGAGGTGGCGCAGAAGCTGGGGCTCAAGGAGACCGACGTGCGGAACCACCTCTTCGCGGTGCGCGAGGCGATCCGCAACGAGATCCGCTCGGAGCTGTCCGAAATGACCTCCGGACCCGGCGAGCTTGCCGAGGAGTGGAATGCCTTCTTCGGCGCCTGAGGACTGGACCTCCTGGGTCGGCGATTCGCTGCGCCGGCACGAGCAGGAGCGCGCCGGCACCATCGGCGATCCCGTCGTTCCGGAGGCCGGCCTCACCCGGGACGAGCGCTTCCTTCTGGAGGTCGTGGCCTTCGAGCGCAACCTGATCACGCCGCAGCAGCTCGAGGAGTGCCGCCGCGAGCTGGACGAGGCGCGGGCGCGCGGCGAGGCCCTTTCGCTCGAGGCCGTCCTCCGGCGCAAGAACTGGATCACCGCCGCGGCCCTCGAGGACCTGCTGAGGCAGGGGAGCGGGGACCAGGAGAGCCCGCTGCGCCGGCGCTACGAGATCCGGGACCGCGCCGGCGAAGGCGCCACGTCGGTGGTCTACCGCGCCTGGGACCGCGAGCTGGGCCGCATGGTCGCGCTGAAACTCATCCGCGAGAAGTCCGGCTTCAGCGAGATTGCCCGGGAGCGCTTCCGCCGCGAGGTGCACGCGGCGGCCAGCGTGAGCCACCCCAACGTCGTCACCGTGCACGACGCGGGCAGCGAGGGCGGTCGACTCTACCTCGTCATGGAGATGGTCGACGGCAGCCCGCTCTCCGACCGCATGACGCAGCGCCCCGCGGACGAGCTCCTGCGGGTGCTCGCCAAGGCGGCCCGGG